>Ga0116231_10000942_pt1 | contig 56467 bp, 54 predicted proteins | sample S1TSphgellanicum_2_FD_89695 | JGI IMG/M metagenome (GOLD analysis project Ga0116231, IMG submission 89695) | Host-associated microbial communities from peat moss isolated from Minnesota, USA - S1T2_Fd - Sphagnum magellanicum MG | ecosystem: Host-associated > Plants > Peat moss > Unclassified...
AATAAGATAGACACAAGCAGGAGAGAGGAAAGAAGTAAAATGTAAGTGAAAAGTAATTAAAGCAAAAATATAAAATAAAGATGAGAGGGGGGGGGGGGGGGGGGGGGGGCATTTTAATATTAACCACATTCAAAAAACACTCATACCTTAAAATATGTGGGAATCTAAAACTTTAAAAGTTCAAAAAACTTTCCAAAATTGATCTATTATTTTAAATTTTCAAAAAACAATTATCACATATAAATGGGGCATGATGTATATTATGTGTTCAAAAAAATTGTAGATTGTTATACAAGAAAACATAAAAAAAAGTTAAATCAATTTTTGGTTATGATTTGAAATTTTTATCATTTTTAAAAGCAAAAAAATGAATTTATAAAGAATCAACACACTCTCTAAAATTCATATTTACTCAAAATTTTATTTTATTTAAAATCATGTACTTGGAAAATTACAAACATTTATTATAATAATTTACAAAAAAAATTGTTCAAAAACTCATTTGTATAAAAAAAAAACTTGGGCTCCCTATTGCTTCGCACCACCAATGATGATAAATTGAGATGGGTCACTTAAATAAATTTTTTTTTTTAAATTTTTAAAAATTAATAATACATGATTGTATTGTTTTTCCATGAAACCATTTCCACTCCCATTGATTATAGAATATGAGATTTAATTTTCACTTACTAAAACATTAATTTTTCTAACACCCATCATGTTTTTTTGGGCAACCCTTGTTGCCTCAAAAGAAATTTTTTCAAGTTTTTTCAACATCCCCCAATGTCCTTCCTACCATGTTTCCCAACAACCCTTGGTTTTAAATATATATAAAATATAAAGCATTACCAGCCCCTATGTGCTTATTAGTGTCCTATGACATTGTACACAACACTTTGAACTAGCAACCTCTTGGTGTTTCCTATTGCTCGAAAAGAAAAAATTCAATGGAAAAATTCCATTCAATATATTGAATGGAATTTGAATTCAACTAAATTCAATTTTAATTCAGTAATTGAATTCATTCAATCAAAGATAAATGGTATGCAAATTGCTAGAGAATGTATTCACAATATGCTATTGGGGAAAAATAATTAAAAATTAAAATTAAAATACATAAATATGAAAAAGACACCTTTTCATCCCTTTTCACTTGGGAATGAATTAAATAAATTCTAGTTTGGAATTATCATGTCATTTAATGTGGAAATAATTATTTTATTGTAATCAATTATATATATATATATATGTTAGGTTTAATTTTGCATTTGAATGTTCATTAGATTTATTACTTGAAAGTAATTTTTTTCAAAAAATAAGATTGTGCAAATTTCAATATGGCATTCTATTCCATTCATATTTTTGGCATTCTTTATTTGGTAGGTAGAATGCTGACCATTCAATTTTATTATCTATAATTTCTTTCCATGATTTGTGGAGCATTCTCATAATGAATATTTCATTGATTTGCTTCTTTTTTTTCACAAGTATGATATTTTCCATTTATCAATGGATAATTTAAGAAATAAACTTTATGTTACTATCTTGTTGGGTAGGAATTTAATAGATGTTTCAATCATCAATTTAATCTAGAATTACCAAAATATATATAAGTACAATTTATTTTAAATGGTTAATTTATATATAAATATTTATAATTAAAATATAAATCTATATGAAATTCATCATAACAACCTTTAAATTTATTCTAAGTGACTTCATCAAATCATGGAAAGAATATTAACAACACCACTAAAGGCTAGTTCAATGAATTGTGCCACAAAATGATCCTAGAAAAAAAAAATGTCAAGCAGTTGTTTTTTGAAAAATTTGTGTGACTTTTTTTTGTGCAACTTTGGCCGTAATTGTTATTTCAGCACTTAATGCAAAAGTAATTTCCATATTTTCTTCTACAAAATTCCCTTGTAACTTTTCAATTATCTAAATTGATATATAAAAACAATGATATCCATCCATCACTAATTCAAACCCTTTGTTAACGTAAATAAATTATAACATTTTTTCATTCTTCAAAAATGAAGTCTTAAGAAAAAAACTACAATTGACAGATAGGCCCTAAATACGTAAAACAATTAATTTTCACCTTCAATGAAACAATATAAAGATGGAATCTCCTAAAAACAATAGATGACTACACACCTCTTGTTAGGGAAGGTAACAAAATAAACACATAAAAACAAATATCCAATTTTCCAAGGAATGAGAGAAGTGGGGCCTAATTACTTAGAATGGAACCAAGGAGCACACAATTGGATTTAATGCAATCCTACAAAACTTGACTTGAGGATATGAGTTTGTGAAAATACATGACTCATATGCTTGTTGTTAATGTCCAAATTTCATGACCTATTCAACCCAAATTTATTTTCAATTTGACATGGAAGTAGTTATTCACAATAAATAATGTTTTCACAACTTAATGCTTGTTTATAATCTTTGCATTATTTAATTCTACTAATTTTTGGAGCTTTATTAAATGGAAAATGACGCTAACCCATTTTTTTTTTCCCTAGTTGTTTTGCACAAACAAATTTGGACTAGAAAGTAATGGTAGTTTTTCAAGCCAACTTTTTATTTCATAAACCACAAAAGATTTTTGGCTTTGATCTTCACATCAAACAAACAAAACACAATGGGAAACAACAAGATTCTAGTAGTTGGAGCAATTGGAGCAATTGGACAATTCATCACCAAGGCAAGTGCTTGTCTAGATTCAAATCCTCAACTTACTTTTTCTTAATTTTTTTGGTCTTGTGAAGTTCATTAAAGACATTAAATTGTATGCCTCATTAAAGAATTAACACTTCATGGTCCTTGATTCAATCCAAGTATTCTAACAAAATGCAAGGGGACATTAAAGACCATCATAGCCTTGTGGCAACATTGAAGCAAGTGGATGTTGTAATCTCCACATTTGGTACAACTCAACTATTCAATCAACTCAATATGATTATGGTAATCAAAACTTGAAACATTTGTTGAATTTTGTGACACACATTGTGCAGGCAAGGAAGATCCAAAGATTAAAGTGCAGAACATAGGGTGTCTCTAACCCTTAAGGTTAATGGGCATTCAAACCACTAAACATGTAATTTACAACTAGACATTGCCTTCATTTATGATACCATGTCGTGCATTAAAGTTTTTTCCAAATCAATATATTTCATAGTTGGGTTTTTCTGATTCCAAGGAATTGTCATGACTTTGGAATAGGCGCAAGTGCATGCCAAAAAATGTATGAAGTTAAATTATGGTGGCAAACTTCAAATGCAAAGCAACCTAGACTCATTGACTGGGAAACTTGATTGTAAGCTAATGATCAAAATTGGAATCATGTGCAAGAACCCACTTGCAATCTAATAACCTTTAAATCAACTAAGGAGGCAATCCATTGGGTCATTCGAGACCTACTTTCACACCTTCAAATAGGAGGCATAGAATGCAAGCAAAGAACATTAGACAACATTATTTAATTTATGGCAGAGGACAACAAAAACATCTTATTGGTTGATGGTAGTCAATAATGGGCCCATGCTAGATTATGCCTTCTTGAGCTTAGATTTCGAAAACAAAGAATGTTGGAGGAAGCTTTTTTTAAAACTATTTGAAGAGCTTGATAGTCGTAGCAGTTCATATGACTTTCAAAGGGAACCCAACATTTAGTAGTTTGGTGTGAAATTTTTCATTGAAAGCAAGTGCTTGGTTATGTGCCTAACATTTGACTTTTGGATTTAATAGCACAATAGATTTTTTCTTATAATGTAGCTTAACAAAATGAATGGATTCTATAATTTACAAGATAGTTCCTTCATTTGTTTTGTCCATTTATAATGTTTATGACTTTTGAGATGAAGATACAAATGTCCAAATTATTTAAGTTTATTTTTAAAAATTCATAGGATCCTATTTTTTGGGTTGATTTCAAAGTCAGTTGTCACTTGGTTTGATTATAATTTTGCTTCAATTGGATATTTTGGGTTGTTTTAAAAGGTTGGCATTTGCAAATTTGGTTTTAGAGATGGTGAAGGCCAACAAGGCGACAAAGCTATAGATGTAATAAAACATAAAAAGAAATGCATTTGTTGTTGATTCCAACATGGCATCTTGCAACAAATTTCTAGTTACATGTGTAGTATTAGTCATAAATGTTAGAACTATAAGTCCTAATTAAGTGTCATCCCCAATACCAAAATTGCATTTGGTGCCAAATGACGTGTAGTTGGCCCAATTTTTTTCATTTGAAGCTTATTGAAGTGGGATGCAAAAATTATACATGGAATACAATAACAAATAGTGCAAGCAAACCTCAAATCTTGTGAACCTTCTTCCATTCTATCTAAACTTGAACATCATCCAATACATGAAGAAAGTAAAATTTGCCTCTACAAGTTTTACATTTTTCTAATGCAAGGTTGTGATTCTAGCATGCCATATCTAAATGGATTATAGGGTTTAGGGATGACATAGATCATACTCTAGTGGGAATTCTTCTCATATGCTTCATGGTGGTGTGATCATAGGCTTAGAGAAGGTAATAAAATCCATTGCAGTGGCAATAAGGTTTGATTACCTTGTAAACCTTTGCACCTATGAATGAAAAGTCACTTTCGACTACATCTTTCATTATTATAATTTAATGAGGTTTGGTATAGAATTTTACTAGAATCATTAATGCACTCCCTCAATTGAATCAATGTTGTTTGGTGTCTAAAGTTTTACATGTAAATGTAGGATCACCCATTCAACACATTCTTGGGGATTTACTTTCACGAGAAGGCTTGATGTTCAAAATCTACCTTTGTTGGAGTAAATTGCACCCAATATGGTATGACATTGATCCACCTTTGTAACATTTGGTACTAAGGTCTTTGGACTCTATCTCTTGTCCAAGATTATAGTTTGAACATGCCATATTTCCAAGAATTTATAATAGGGTTTTGTTTGTAAGTCTATGAACTATGCACCTTCTGTGGATTTGCATATGTCTACTCAAATTTGTGTTTATAGTACTATTGTATTGGACATGTATTTGCACACTTGCATATATAGTGAAATTGAACATGTGTACACATGGATGTAGCTGAGTTATATACCTTGCACAAAATATGAAATGTATTGTGTGTAGGTTATGTATGTACAACATAAGTGTGAAATATAGATGACATCTATGTATTTGAGTTTTGACATGTGTATACTTGTCAGTATTTGAAATACATTGTTTGTATGTTGTGTAGGTTATGTAGTACATACCGAAATGTTAGATATACATCTATGTATCCAAGTTTTGACATGTGTATACTTAACGATATTTGAAATATATTGTTTGTATGTTGTGTAGGTTATGTATGTACATACTAAAATGTTAAATAGACATCTATCTATTTGAGTTTTGACATGTGTATACTTGACGCACTCCCAACTCCTCGAAGGACTCAAATGTGAGTCTAAGTAAAAGACAGCGGAAGAGAGAGGAGTTGGGGCACGCTCCCTAGCTCACAACACTTTGAGGGGCAGAGGGGCGTGTTGGAATTCCGGGATGGGATTATGAAGAGTTAACAAGCTTCACTCACTCACACTTGCCTGCACACAACCCACACAAAATGGTTAGTGCATAATTGCAACACCTTTGGTGCTAGGACGAGCCACGGGCAACACAAACACACTAGATTCACCACGGCCCAGACTTGGGGGAAGCCACCACCTCCCCCTTATAATATACTCTATGGCTGGCCATGGAGCTTACATCCAAATAGCTTTTCTCTCCCGGGACTCCCGAGTGGGAGTGCCGAAATCGCGCCAGTTGGGACTCTTGGGACTTTGGAGCCCCATAACTTTGTGAGCAAACCTCATGTTGCAATGCCATCTAAAGCAAAGTTGTAGCTCTCGTCAAGAGCTTTCCAATGGTATGTGGCACGCCCTCTATAACCAAGTAAATCGGGTCGATTCTTGACTTTTTCCGGTCGGGAGTCAAACTGGCAGTTTGATTCCTGACCATTCTTTTTGCCATAACTTGTGTTTTAAATGTCCAAATGAGCAATGCGAGCCCATTTTAGACATCTACGTTCCAAGAGCTGCGGCACAAGCCATTGAGTTTTGACCCTTGAAATCGCTCTCTGAAGTTTTGGGAGTCCATCGAGACTCCATCTCCCAAAGTGGGAGTGTGAGGGTTCACTCCCTCATATTCCCTCACACTTTCTTACACTCCCGGGAGTATGTGATGTGACTCCCGGGCTTTTTCTTAGCTTGCACCCTTGCGACCTCTTTGCCTTGACTACCAGGCTTCCTCTTGGCCTGCACCTTTACAAGCCCTTTGCCTTAGTCGCGAGCCCAAGGCTAGGGTTGCAACAATACTTGTCAATATTTGAAATATATTATTTGTATGTTATGTAGGTTACGTATGTACATACCTAAATGTTAGATATACATATATGTATATAAATATGTATGTATATATAGATATGAGGTGCATACACATGTAGTTGAACTATGTTTCATGCACTTTTGTCAACCCATGAACTATATTATGTCACACACATGTGTATACATATGTATGTATATTAATTATATGTGTGTACATATGATGCATGTATGTTGTCTACATAAATGTGTATGACATACAAAATATGTACATGTTTTTTGTTGGGGAAATCAATGCATACATGCAAGTATATTTATGTCTCAATATGTATTTTCCAAGCCTTAGTTACAAAGTGCTTGACTTTAATTACATTGATATTGTAATTTGATATGACTATACAAGTTTTGTTTATTATGTATATTTGCAATTGATTTGAAATTCAATGTGTATGTAACTGAATTTGTTATTGTTGGCAAATCAGTGTGTAGGCTATAATGCACGGGGAACATAAAAAACAACTTTGTCGAGTTGGCATTATTAGGCTTGGACCATCCACGGGGTCAAGGTTGGCTAGTGACTTGCCAACAGATAGAGAAGTAAAGGCATTACTAAAACAAAGTTAGTTGAAAAAAATGTTATGTGGGAAAAACAAGCACAACAAAATGTTGCAGCTGAAAACCTAGTTTGAGAGAATGTTCGACTTCTCCAACAAGAATGTTGAACAAAAAGAAGGGCAAAAAAAGGATTAACTAAAGGTTTGATCTCTCAATTTGATCCACCCGCAACTAGTTTTGATATTTCTACTACCACTATTCATAGGAAAGCAAGATCCATTATTAAATTCATTACCATAGTGTTGGATGAAAATCTTTAGCTTTTAACACGTCAAGCTATTTTGGAGCAGGTTCTTGGGAATGAAGTCATTATTACATACTTACCTGAGTATTACTCCTGTTCTCATGAGGCTAAAGCACAACAAGATTTCACATAATCTTTTCAGGTAGAGTTGGGGACTATGAAAATCCCATGCTCAAAAGACAAGTTGGTGAGGAAGGGCATGTTGCTTGAAGTTGCTATAAATGCTAATGGCTCTAACTTACGAACTCTATCACGAGTTTTGGGTATTGGTTGCCATAATTTGTCTCATGTTCTGAAACAACAACAATTAGTTCAAAGCTTTAATTTATCACCATTTTCTCTCCTAAAAAGAAGGAAGAGGCAAGATGGTTTAACCATTGAGACAAAAAGGCTAATGTTATTGTGGTGGACTATTGAGACATAAGTAAACCCCAACCAAAAAAGATGTCACCCGTAAACACTTCAAACCAAATCAATATGAAGCTCATGAGACACACTACTGGGTAAAACTTCAAGTAAGCTTCAACCTTGGTATTAAAGCAAATTCAACATTTTGTAAATTGCAACTTAGATTTGATAGTGGCAATCATGTTTTTCATAATTGATTGTTTCATTGTGCATCAATTCTAGATGATGGATACACATAACAAATTATGGAACTTTGGATACCCGTAACCATCATGTCTTCCAATGTGACAAATGGGCTAATTTAACATTCTACAAATAACCATGACCAATTAATCTAGGTGCAACAACTTTGGGCAAGGTAGTTATGTTTAAAGAGGTAATTATTTTTTAAATGAAAAAGTTAAGTTTAGAAAGATAAGCCAATGGATTTTCTATCATGTCCCATCCATACACTAGATTCCAACAAACTTGTACTTGTAGCATAATCATTAGGAATATAGGGTTGAGTAATTGTTTAATAGTTGTGAGTGGTTTGTTAATTACAGACTTCATTCTACCTTTGGTTTATCCTGAAATACTAATTTTCCAGAGGAAATTTGAAGGGTTGATGCCTTACTTTGTGAAATAATGCAAGGACAGGAATGTCTGTTGTTGTAAGTACCGTGTTGAATTTGATTTGTTGTGATAGGGGTTGAATGGCTTGAGGGATGGCATAAAAGGACCTCATGTACAAAATGATTGTACATGTCAATGTGGAGTCTATTGGCAAGGTGGGGCTATTGAACAAGACATACGTCAAGCCCATACTAGAATGTACAAGGGGGTGACAAAATTGTGGGAAGATTTGTTTGCCCAAAAGGGGAGCTTGAATAGTGGCACAAATTGGGTTGCCTCATGGGGGAGTGTGTAGAATGTGGGGTGGACAAGTTGTCAATCTATCTTAATGCATGTTTTACAAATGGTGCTTGGGCAGTGGCATGGAGATGTTTTGAACAAGATACAAATACAATTGGGTTAATAGATGAAGGGAGACTAAATAAAAGGATTAAAGAAGCATTCAAAGAAACTATAGCTTCTATGTTCATAGATTATTTATGATCCAAGTTACAATAGTTTATCAAACAAAACTTTGTGGCAAGATGGCAAGAGATTCAATGGAAGTTGGCTATGGCTAACTTGCCTTCTGATTTCATTATGTTTCACATTGATTTTGTCAAAAATTACACATTCCAAATCTAGAATGAGGTCCAATCTATGCATTAACATTCATTTTGGGTCACAATATTGGTTCACATTAAATATAGTATGAACCCTATGAATGGATTTGATGATGAAGGTTAGAGGTTCATCAAAGATAATCATTTCAACATCTCTAACGACAAGGAGCATGACACTTTATTTGTTCAACATTGTATACTTCAACATTAAACTTAACATACAAATCAAGGTGTAATACCACAACATCATAAAGTTTGGAATGATGGATGTGCAGGTCAATTCAAGGGTTCATGGGCAATGTATTTTGTGGCTTGCTACCCAGGTTTGACCAGGTTGCAAAATGAGTTGGCATTATTTTGGGACATGACATGGGAAGGGGGAGTGTGATGGTGCAAGTGTTGTTGTGAAGATGGCCTTGAGAGCATAACAACTCCACAATCCACATAGGAGGCTCTAGGATGTATTTGATGTTGTTCAGTTTCTAAAAGAAAGGTTGTCATCTCAAACACCTAGCACATATGAAGGAAGCCGGTTTCCTATCATTAGGCATTTTTGGAATGTGAACCCTATTGATGTTGATCAATTAGTTCTTCATTTCTGTTATTACATACTTGGCTCACAAAAGCTCCATTCCATATTTGATTTTTCTTCTATTGACCCAACTAAGATACTAATGAAACCTTTGTCATGTTTATGTGCCCCTTACATTGATCAAGATTGGAAGAATTGTGAGGTAACCTCACATGTCCCATTGCGGTGATCTATTAAGCTTCAACTAAAGGACACTCATTTTGTGTGTGGGAAATTAGAGGTTGCAAATTGGGAATTTGATGCAAGAAAACATGAAGGTGATCAAGAGGATTTGGCTACTCTTGTGTGTGTGGGGGACAATTTTGTGGTTTTAACGTAAGAAAACAACAAGGAAGGAGTTGAGTTTTATATTTTGCAATGCTAGAAAGCAAGCCATATTGTGCAAGAGAGATTCACATGTCCTTGGGGTAATGAATTTGATGCTAGAAATCATGTGACTGTTGGTCTCTACTATCAAAAGTGGGGACGTGGTGATAATGGCTATGTGTTCTTGGGCAATTCACACTTGTGGCATTTGTGTATACTCATTTGGTCCTAGCATGCAATTTTGTGATGTTGTTAATTCATCACCAAGTGAAAGGAGATGAACCAATCTACCAACTTCTGGATGAGGCCTTCCAAGTTATTAAATCTAGGCTTGATGATAATTCCTAGTTTGCAAGTACTTAAAATTGATTTTAAATTCAATTTCAATCAAGACTAAGATTTCAATGGAACTTGAGCTATTGTAAGTGTTTTCACTTTTGACTTTTTTGTTTCTTGCTATGTACAAAACTATTATACATGGATCCCCTACCCCATAGTGGAGGTTTGGTGACACCAAATTTTGGTGGAATGTGTATCAAACATTGTATGTGAAAAAAAAAGTGTCTAGATTTTCAAATTTTCAAACCTATTGTCCTTTTTTTTTTGGGGCAAAGTTGCAAAGTTATGTTAGAATTAGAGTGTTGGTGAGTGAGAGTGGCATGGATGTTTGGGAAGTTGTTGCATGATTTGGTTTTGTGACAATGGGTGTCAAGGAATACTAATGAATCAAAGTCAATGTTATACATGTTTATGTGAAAAGGTAGAAACTATGCAAAATGGGTTAGTTTAAACCTTTAGGAAAACTTTGTGTTGACAACTTGGTGATTTGCTATTAAAATGGACATGGTTGACTTGTAAAAAACTAATAGATAGTTGTGTGATTAGCTACCTTTATTAGATAGGGTGCAATTGTGATTGGAAATGTAGGAATGTCATATGTGATTGATGTCTTACATATCCAAGGCAAAACCAATGTACCACCCGTTCTCCAAACATTGAGTTGAGTAACATAAATACTAAAACATACATACATACAAAATAATAACCGAAACATACATTATAACATTATATATGTTAAGTATAATGTTTGTATACATTATAACATGTACATACAACAAGTAGGTTTACATAATGTGCATACTGAAATAACATGTTATTTCAATTATTATTTTCATGCCAAAAGGATTTATAAATAATTAGTGTTCTTTTGGAACTAAGGTTTGTGATCTCATTAAAAATGCCTTGAAATTTTAGAGATTTGTATATTCGTTGTGAATATCTAAATTGATTAAGCAATGAAATTGATTTTTGTATAAAACTCCACATTGTTACAAATGAAAATTGTAACTAACAACTAGCAAACCAAAAATACTAATAACAAATAAACCAACAACCCTATTCAAATAACATTAATAGCACAACAAAATCTTTGTTAAATGCCATCCCCAACCTAGATTTTTATTATTTCAATTGTCAACATCTCCCTAAAATATAATTGTCAAGACTTTACAAATATTATGTGCTTTTATATATGTAGCCATGATCCATAAGTTTTTTACTAGTAAAACCCAAACCAAGACCTCCGACAAAGAATGTGCATAAAAAAAACTTTACAAGACCTACCGAAGACCTTTAGGGTCATTTGCAATCATATGACTAATAATTCCAAATTACACATATTTCATAGCTTTGTAAAGGTTTAGCTAGAACTTTGAGAAAGATCTACTTTCAACTCTATGAGTGCCCTCAATACGTAACTTGTCCAAAAATTGGCCAAAAATACCATACAAATGCCAATAGCATAAGGTACATTTCAGTATCATAAGTCACTTCATTGTGCAGTAGTGTACAACTACTTGACTATCATGGTTGTGGACAAAACATTGATGCATGTACACAATAATACAAATAGTGGGAACACTACTATGTACTATTGACTACATAACATGTGCACTACCTTGTACTCCTATGTACATAGTCATACAAATGATACCATTAAAAGGAACAAAGTCCTCAAATGTTGTATGTGAAAACAAAAAAATTGATCTACGTACAATATAAAGCTTGAATATAAGGAATGCAAGCACTACATATTATATAAATTGCATGTCATGTATTCCCAATGTGCAACAAACTTTCCCCTACAATATGTGTTTCCACAATAACAATTGAAAGCAGGGACATGCTTTGTTGAATCCCTAAAATCAATTTTGTAGTCCTAGGTAAGTTCTTCTCCAATGATAACCTTTTTGGTTGTAAATAATGTAACCTGCAATTCACATAATTAGGTTATTAGACAACAATTATGAAGGTCACTAAATGAATTTGAACAAATTAGAGAAGACTAATGCTTAAGGGTGGACATGTACATGGTAGTAATGTGGGTTGTGTGTCTCAATCCTAATGAACATGTCCAATAAATTTGCGTCTTCACATCTATGGTTTAAAAATCCGGCAACATTTCCAAAAACTGTAGTGTCAAGACAAGGCCTCATCATCAATTATTGTCCCATCAAGCACCCAATCCCCATCCAAACGTAATGCATAATTCTTTGGTTTTTTTCCATCGACCAAATTCTTGTTTAGTCGCCTTGCTAACTCGCCATTATTTATAATCTCCCTTGCAAATTCAAATACAAAGGCTCTTGCCTCTAAATTTCTAAAGTCTTGACACCCCGACCTTTTGAATCGCCCATCTAGCACACCTTTCAAACATCAAAATCATACTAAAATTAGATTCCCACCATTTTAACCATTGAAATAGAAGAGAAATGGGGAACAAAACATAACATGACCTTGAACTTAATTCCACCATGAAACCCTCTACCCATGTTGCATTTAGACTTGTATATTCCATCCACTTCTAGAAAAAACTTAGCAAAACAAGAGAATGTGTTGCGATCTTAGCTATTTAATCCCACCCACCACCTAAACAATATTGTATTTAGAAATTGAAGATAGACAAAATTGGGCAGGAGCTTGTCAAATTTACTGACTTTGTTGAGTGTAATGTGTTTTTAATCCCTTTGATGTATTTCCCCAAGGTAAACCAAAAAGTTCAAAAATGGAAAAGTACATTACCTACAGCCTGTGTTACATTCCCCTATGGATTATACAGTTTCCACAACTTATTGTGCAACCACAATTCCAACATTTGTTGATGAAAGATTGAAGTTCATGGCCAACACACTTTGTTACACTTCCTTTAAGAATACAAATCCCATAACTACAATAGGTGATAGGCACATTTGTAGATATATTCTACACAATAATTCATAATGTTTAGTAAGTAGTACAACCTTAAACCCTATACATTGATCATGTCAACAAATGGTATTTATTAATTATGCACACATATGTACTTATGATATAATATAATAGATGTGTTTGAATCACCTAATCAATGTAAATATTCTTTAGAAGCCCTTTGTTACAATAGGCAAAATCCATGTCTCCTTGTTTGGCGCATGCACAACTTGTTGGGAAAGCAAGGTAATATTTTCCACCACTAAAACATCCATCATCCATATTTGTAGAATACTTCACTTGGGTGGGAATAAATACACCCATGATATTTGCAAAAATGTACTAAAAATATGTGGGTAGATGTGGCTCAGCTGAATGCCATGCAATTGTAATTGGCATACACTATAATCTTTGGATCATGTTGTTGGGATCAAGGCCAATCTTGAATTCTCCAACTATTGGAGCCTTTACCACCTATTGGTGCTATAATCAACAATATTGTAAAGAACTTGCTACAGATAATGCTTGAACAAATGACAACAAACAAACCCTAAAAATACATATCTTGTTTTTAAAAAAACAAGATAGGTATTTCCATGGTTCGAAGGAAAAAATACTACTAACTAAATGTTTCCTTTGGACAATCATAACAAGGTCTGGGATGAACTCAGCTCAAATAATTATTTTTGTTTATATTGAAGATTTAGTGCATCGAGGACATCTACTCAACTTCCTTTCTTCAAACCTTCTTTTCTTACACCTATATGAGTTGTGAGTGATGTCAAACTAGGAGTTGAACTTAGCCCAACACTCAAACTCGGTACCCAACCCACCATAGGGGTTGCTGCACAATAGTATGAACTTGGGCCTCAATTAGGCAAGCCCCCTCACTTGAGAGTTTGTTTAGAAGGGCATGTTATTATCCTTTTTCCCACAAAATACTCCATTTTTATAATAATCTAAACATAATATATTAGATAACACATTATGCATGGGTGACATACCCTTTGGATAAGTTTTTTCAATCTATTTGTAACCACAATATGTTTGCCACACTGAGAACATGATATTCCTTTCATGAGCATAAAAACTGCAATCGGACTAACTTGGATATGATTTGATGTCCTAACCCCAAGAATGGTTTTTGATAGTGAGGTATGACATAGTGGTAGTGATATTTTGTTCAAATTTTTTATGTTCATCATTAGCTACCATCACTAGAGGGATTTAACACTAAATGATGATAGTTTTTTAGAACTTGTTTAAATAGTTTTAAAAACTAGTTAAAAAGTTACTACCAAACTAAAATCAGAGACCAAATGTGGTGAAATTTTTATAATTTTTTTTTCAAAATTTGACCTTAATAGAAAAAGGGAATATTGTGACAAAATATTCCATTTTAATTTTATTTTTTTCATTTGGTGAAATTTTGCACAAAGAAAAAATGTTGCATGGTGGTGGACACCAAAATATTGATCGCCACAAAGTATTAAATGTTTATTTTAGTGGCCACTATACATATGTTCAACATAATTATGCATAGGTGAAATATATGGTAGATAAGTCATACTCTGATCCATTTGTGAATTCAAACTTGTTGGCAAAATGAAAAGTAAAGTTTTATACTCCTCCAATTGATTTTGATGTACCTTTTCAACATTGTTTGCAACATGTCACTTATAAATGTTAATGGTTGCAACTTATAGTAGCCACCAACTTCCATTCTAAAATACAATTGAACATCAAATATAAAGAGGGGAAAAGGCCAAATATAGCAAAAGGTCAATAGCATATTATGTGAATATAGTGGCCACACAAAACAACACATCACAAAATGAGGGCTTGAAAATGAAGAGGTAAGCTAGGAATGTGAGATGTGATGTTGGATAGGCAATCCAATACATCTTTTTTGGGGGGGGGAATTTGTTAGTTTTTGACAAAAAAAGTGGGAAGTTTTTGTTTTTCTAGTGTAAATTCAATTAATTTAGCTATTTTTTCAAAAAAAGAAAAAGAAAAATGATGCCACAATTTTTTTCAAAAAAACCTTGATTCGAATATATATGTAGACATGGAAGTGTTGAAGAAGGAGCTACACTTGTAAAGACTTGAGCTAACTCCATTTATGGTCCAGACTCAAGATGGTTAATCAAAGGAAGGTATAGCTTGGGGGATTGTTTCACAACCTTAGTGACAAGATTTAATAGGTTGTATGTACATAACTTTAAAAAATATTGAATTGGAAGGTGTGCAAGAGGCCTATTCAATATTATTTGAAGGAAATTAGTTAAAACAAACCAAAGTTCATCACAAATTTTACAACAATATATTGACAAAACAATGACATTGAATGTGATAAAGCCTGTGACATCTAATGTCATCACATGACTTAAGATGTTTGAAGCATCCATATTATTGTTTTGTATGTAATCTCATCCATAAAAAAAAATCACATGTATATACACTAATAGTTATCATGACAAAGTGGTAGAATTAATGTCAGAAATGCAAATAAGTAAAAAATATTATGTTGTGGTTCAAGTGTAGAAAATGACTACTAGCATTTTTTCAAACTAACATGTACAAGCAATTTGACTTTGCCACATGGATATTGTTATTTAAATTAATTCATATTGCATAAATCCTTGAAAAGAAAAAATCAACATGATCAATATTTTGTTTGAGATTTTTTTTGATGTAGCAACAACGGCAAGTGTCCCAACATCGATTTTGCCTTGATTGGCAACATGTTTGTATAAAACCATTAAAACATTAACCGGTAGATGGAACTATGGCAACCCTCATTTTAAAAACATTTTTTTGGGGGGCAAAATATTGGCTAATCTTTAACTAAAAAAAGGGAATTTACAATGTAATATTCGCCTTTTTCTTAGTGTTGGGAAAGTGATAAAATTTGGCAAAAAATGATCACTAAGTTAAAATGAGATGTCATGTAATTAAACCAAAAGTGGCATTTAATGCTTCATGATGCCATAGTATCCATAAGATAAGTTAATTTGCTTGACTTATGACCCTGGCACACTTGTTGCCATAATTAGGAATGTGATGATGCCACAAACCATTGGAATAATAATATATTGTTTTTGGCATTTTGACTCATCAACAAATATGTTTGTGGAAAATATGGATTTAAGTTGTAAAAACCATAAAATGATGATATGAATGATAAAAAATTGATGGACTTTATGCTGGGTGAAGATGATGAATTGTGATTCTAAACTACATAATGTATGAAGTACACCAAAAATTATTTTGTTAGATTGGCAATTGAATCAGGATTGGAGCAAGTAACAAAGCAATCATGTGAACAATTAGGACTCACAACTACTTTACAATTGGTTGTTGCTTCAATCCAACACTAGCCAACGTGTTAAACATTAACCTAGTATTGCCAACCCAATTATACAAGGGGTCACAACTAAATTGATTTCTAGAAAATCATGTGGATTTTTTTATTTTTTATTTTTCTTCAATAACTTGCACATTTTCACATTGAAGCATGTGTGTTACTTTAAAATCCTGAAATAATATTCCAGAACTTAATAGTACATAATACAAAAACAAAATTAAAAAAAATTGGGTGCATCTGGAGGTGGGCATCAATGCATATATGCACCTTATGCACTCACACTAATGGAGATGGTGACATCAAGTCTAAGTAGCCAATCTATTCATCTATCTATCATTTTCACATAGCATGTGTCCTAGAATTTTAGTATTCAAGAACCCTAGATATACCTTTAACGGTCTTCTACCTTTTTCTTCACCTCAAGTGCTATCACATGGTGGTTTAGTTTTGCTGACTTCTTTGCTTGAATTGTGCCAATTTTATCCACATGCCCTCCTTTGATATGTGGCCCAACCTAGATTTTTTGTTTCTTATCTGAACTTTACCCTTTGGTTTGGACTCCTTTTTCATGTCTTGGTCTCATCTCATGAGCTACCCCCTTTCCAACATGTTTCCCATGTGATGTCTTCAAGGTTGATTTGCCCTCCTCTATAGATTCCTTCCTTTCAATGTCCACTTATGATATTCTTCTAGATTTATCAAAACTCTCCACCATGCTAGAATCTTTAGGAAGGACCTTTCCCTTCTTCGCTCTAGTTTCATATGTCTTTTCAGACCTTCTAGCCCCCTTATGCACCTTCACACCTTCTTTCTCAAGCCCTTCAGACCCCTTGCCACATGTGGAAATTCCATTAGATTCTTGGCCTTGTGACCCTTTAGTCCACTTGCATCTTGAACATGAACCTTTTTAGTTGTCTCCTTTTTCCTTGGTGCCTCCATGGTAGTTCCCAACAACTCATTATAGTTAGAAGAATCCCCATCCATATTTTCATTCTCATTGTTAATACCCTCATCCTTAGAATCATTTGATTTTGAACGGGTACTGGTGGGGATGATTTCTTTGGTGGGCTTTAATTTAAACAAAACATGGTCTAGAGAAGCTATAGATGTAGCTTGTGCTTGGGTTGATTGCCTCAATCTAATGGATCTAAAAGGGGTGCCCATGGGAATAACCTCTTTACTGGGCTTTAATTTACCCTTCACCTCCATAGAAGTGTTAGATGTAGGATGCACTTGGTTCAAACGCCTCAATCTACTAGACTTAGAAGGGCTACCCATTTGCACCACCTCCTTGGTGGGCTTTAATTTAGCTAACAAATTTTGGTGTATAGGAGATTTTGAAGGACTAATTGTTTTCTTGTTCACCTTTTTTCTCGAACTAGGTCCTCTCTAGGATTTAAAGGTGTTGTTTTTATTTAGCTCTAACTTACCCAAAAGATTCTAGTGTAGAGGAGGTTTTGAGGGACTTGCTATTTTAATGGTCACCTTTATTCGCGAACTAGGTGCCATTTGTGACTCAAGTGTAAGCACTTTAAGCAAGGTTTGCAGTCTTGGGGGGGCAAATGAGGGGTCGTTTGCCCAGTACCCTTGGGGGCTCCATCACCTAATACTTGCTCGTGAATTTCTGGTGGAGTTGTTAGAATTTGTGTTGCTGGAGCACACACATAGCTTGACTCACCAACACTAAAATTGGTACAAGTAGATGATGGTTCATGGAACACATTGAAGGATGATCCTGCATGACACAATGAAAATTTAAAATGTACATCAATACAACTACGTATTAAATTGTGGTACCAATAGAAAGAAGGATATATGCATTCACCTTACACCTTGTGTGACATCTTATGTGTGTTTTTTGGAACACTCAGTATGCATTAGAGTATATTTAAAAGTATATTATATTGACATGTAATAAATTATAAAACATACATCAAACTTTAATTTGTAATATAGAACATCTAACCAATGTATACGACATTACATGTCTTCAAAATACAGTGCAACAATATATCTATACACCTTATACAAACTACATATGACAATGTGAATTTTATAATATGGAAGTACTTTATTTATTATCCAAATGTACAGTACATATAATATAATGAATTTCACATACTTCAAATACTTAATTTTGTAATATGGAAATACTTTGTTTATTATCCATATGTACAATACATATAATATATTGGATTTCACATACTTCAAATACTTTATTTTGTAATATGGAAGTGCTTTGTTTATTATCCAAATATACACTATACAACATATTGAACTTTGTATATACTTAGAATTACAACAGAAGTATTATATTCACGATCCATGTACCTTGTACATACAACATAATCTACATTGTATATGTCAAATATTTGGATCTATAATACAAAAATATTCTATATGCAGTATTTAAATATAGATTAAATACAATTTGATGAACTTCATGTACTTAAAATATTTGGACCTATGGTATTAAAGTAATGAATCTACTACCCCCATATACACTACATATAACAAGTTGAACTTAATATAGGTGGATACTTAAAAGAAAATACTAGTAGTATAAAGTTGACTTAACCTTCATTATAACAGTAATATATTTGCACTTGACCTTGTATTAGGCATATTATACAAGGGCAACCAGAAGTACAAACATCAACTCTAGGGTATATAAGGTATTGAAAATGTTTTCTTTTTGTACCATGATACCTACTTTGTACATGACTATAAAATACATTCAAGTTGGCATTTTGTTTACAAGGAGCTACTACAATGAAGTCCAAACAGTACATTCCCATACGTTAACAAAAAACAAATTGGTACAAAGAAAAAATATCAAATGGAAGTAGAAAGTGGATTGAACACGATACATTACCAATGGTAGGGTGAATTGATTGGACAATAGCTTTTCTTTGGGCAATGGACATTTTCCAAACAATTTCACAATCCATGTCAATAGCCTTTTTTTCTAGCTCAATAGTTGGTTCTGCAAATCTGAAGCTCTTCAACCATTTTGGATGGAAAACACCTTGACATAATTCTTCCTTATAGGTACTAGCAAATTTGAACCAGATGGTGGCACACTAGGGGTGATATAAATGCTGATAATTACACACAATGATGTCAAGCAAAGGAAATTGACCATTGCATATAATGCATTTGTCTGCATCTATGTTTTTATTGAAAACCTCCTCATAACACATAGGATGCTGATGAATACACAGGCCCTCCTCACCCTTTTTGAAATGCAAAAGTTGTTTTGTCAAAGCTTGAATTTGCATACGCAAAAACCTTACCTTCTTTTTTACCATTTTCAATCTTTCAAATTATTATTCTTGTTGAGCCAACAAACCAACAATGGTTTCGTCTTGCTTGCAAACCATCTTTCTATAGAAATCAAGTGTCACTAATTGCATACTAGTATCATCCAATTGACCTGACTGTTGCAAAACCTATACTTCTTTTCCTCTTCATCTTTCAAGGTAATCATTTATTCATGAACAACTTGTACGTGCTTCATCTTAGTAGATAAAGATTCCTTCTCCTTGTTAATGCCATCAAGTTCTAATTGTGTAACCTCTAATTCATTTTTAACAACGTATACCAAGTTAGCCACTTCATTCTTTTAATATCCAAGTGTTGATCTCCCCATCCTTGCTAATATTTGCAAGTTATTTTGATTCACTTTCTGCCTTGACAACCTTCTCCATCTTCACAATGTTGTCAACCACTTTCAGTTCCTTGTTCACCTCCACCACATCCTTACTATCGCAACCCTAGCCTTGGGCTTGCAATTAAGGCAAGGGCTTGCAAGGTTATGGGCCAAGAAGGAAGCCTGAGAATCACATCTCATGCTCCTGGAAGTGTAGGAGAGTGTGAGGGAAGGAACCCTCACACTCCCAGGGGAGCTCCCACTTTGGGAGTTGGAGTCCCGATGGACTCTTGAATCTTTAGAGGGCAATTGCAGGGGTCAAAACTCATTGGATTGAGACGTTCCTTATATCATTGAAAAGCTCTTAGAATGTAAATGTCGAAAACGGGCTCACATGACCCATTTGGACACTTGAAATATAAGTTATGGTCAAAAGAAGGGCCAGGAATCAAATTGACTCCCGACCACTAAAAGTCAAGAATCGCCCTGATTCCCTTGCGTGTAGGTGGCGTGCGACATACCATTAGAAATATTTCAACAAGGGCTACAACTTTGATTTAGGCCTCATATCAATCGGAGGTCTACATACAAAGTTATGGGCCCCCAAAGTTGCAGGAGTCTTAAGTTTGGAAAAATGGGAATCCCAGGATAAAATGCCATTTGGATGTAGGCTTAATGGAGAGGAACAGAGTATACTATAAGGGGGAAGGTGGTGCCTTCCCCCAAGTTCAGGCCGTGGTGAGTCTTGTGAGTCCGAGTTTGCCCGTGGTTCATCCTAGCACCAAAAGTGCTCAAATTATGCACTAACCAACTTGTTGTTTGGTTTGTGTAGGTCCGTGTGAGTAATTAATGCTTGTCATTCTTCCTAGCCCCCATCTTGAAGCTCCAACATGCCCTTCTACCCCCGAAATGCTGCGAACTAAAGAGCGTGCCCCAACTCCTTATTCTTCTATTGTTTCCACCTTATACTTGTATTTGAATCTATAAAGGGGGTTGAAAGCACGTTAGTTACCCAATATTGATGATTTTTTGTAATCAAAATATCTAACTTTAATTTCCCTTGTTGATTAATGTTAATTTCATGGCTAAAACTAACCCAAATGACTAATATTTTTTTCACCAACTTTGCCATAATGCCTTTTGCAAACTCCCATAGTAGTTTAAACTTTGGGACAATTAACTTGCCGTATACAATGGGGTATAACTCCTTAACCCTATCCAACACCTTCTCATCATGGACATCTGCAAAGGAATACCTGCTTCTTCCTCTAGTTGGGCCAAACAATTGAACCATTTCAAGTTCCAACACATCTTTACCAATCCTTAGCCTATGGGGGTTAATACCCTCATGTGGCAATTTGTGCACATCTTTAAACTCATTGAAAGGACAAGCATCAAGGGGAAGATTTTTCAACAATTGGTTGATAGTGTTGTCAATTTCTTCAATTAACTTTGTCCAAAATGTTATTATTTGTTTCAACATCACTTAATGCACTTTCCTTACTAGATCTATTGGATTTCAAAGGCCTTGGTATCTTTCTCATGATGTTACTAAATCCATTCTAACAACCCAAAGCAATAGTCAAAGTCAGATACAAATAGCTCCCAACAAATGGGACATTTCTATGATTTTACAACAATAAAATCAATACCTTGAACATCAACACCCATGGCAATCATAAGTAAACCCTTTAAAGTGACCTAATGAGACAAAAAAAAGAAACCCCTAGATTACTATGTACCACTCTTGTTTGCCTTAGCAATATTTATGCTTCGAATAATGGGATGCCTAATCTTATAACAATCTAATTACTATAATATTCTTCGAGTAGAATTAAATCAAAATCGATTGACCTTGAACCTTTGGTGTGGAACTAACTAGTTTACACAAAAATTCAAGAAGAATAAAATTAAATTAAAGGTACCTCCAAGATATGCCATATGTCAAGATTGTAAGTGGTAGAATGTACAAATCAGGCATTACTTTAGGTGCCACCTTAAATCTTACAAATGCCAACAAATGCCAACCAAAATATCCCTACAAATGCCAACCAATCACCAATTTTTTTTGTTGTCAAGAAAAAACACACAAATATTGGTGCAATTTAATTATGACCTTAATGCAACAATTAAAGCTCCTTTTGCTTGGACACCATTATAACAATAAACATAACCCACATCAGTTTGAAATTAAAAGGCCTTTATACAAACATTCATATGTTGTTCTTGAAATATGATTCATGTAAATAACTACCCATCAAATAATTGACCCAAACCCACAAGACCACTAATATTACATCATTGTAGCACAAACTACAAGTACATTGTCACCAAGTCATTTTGGCAAACTAAAATAATTTAAGCTAGAGCTTACCAAGTCTAAAGATACATTACTTCATTTCAAACTAGGGAGGTGAGGATTCTAATGTAATCTGATGACTTTAGACGACTATAAGTCATGATGGCTAGAGCAAGCCATGTTCCATTTCTCCATTGACAGGTCCCCAAGTTTACCATCTATAGACCATGGCACCATTAAAGTCATTACCTTTGTAGACATAATCGAAATGGGGTTATGGGGATTCATAAATGGATGTTCAAGGGTTCATGTGCATAAGAAAATAATGGTATACAAAGTTGCTAGGTTTTGGAAGCAGATTATAATGCACAAAGGAAAAACAAAACATCAAATTGGTGCAAGTACTATAATCTATTTTGTTGAAGCAGATGTGATGACACATTCCCAACTCCTTGAAGGACTCAAATGTGAGTCCAAGTAGAAGACAACGGAAGAGGGAGGAATCGGGGCATGCTCCCTAGCTCACAACACTTTGAGGGGTAGAAGGGTGTGTTGGAGCTCCGAAATGGGACTAGGAAGAGTTGACAAGGTTCACTCACTCACATGGGCCTGCACACAACCCACACAAAGTGGTTAGTGCATAGTTGGAGCACCTTTGGTGCTAGGACGAGCCACGAGCAACACGAACACACTAGACTCACCACGGCTCGAACTTGGGGGAAGCCACCACCTTCCCCCTTATAGTATACCCTGTGGTTGGCCACGGAGCCTACATCCAAATGGCTTTTCTCTCCCGTGACTCCCGAGTGGGGGTCCCGAAATTGTGCCGGTTAGGACTCTCGGGACTTTGGAGCCCCATAACTTTGCGAACAGACCTCGAAGATGTGGTTTAAAACAAAGTTGTAGCTCTTGTCGAGAGCTTTCCAATGGTATGTTGCACGCCCCTTGTAACCAAGTAAATCGGGTCGATTCCCAAGTTTTTTTGGTCGGGAGTCAAACTGACAATTTGACTCCTAGCCATTCTTTTGGCCATAATTTATGTTTCAGATGTCCAAATGAGCAATGCGAGCCCATTTTAAACATCTACGTTCCAAGAGCTTTCCAATATTATAAAAAACACCACAAGCCATTGAAGTTTGACCCCTGGAATCGCTCTCTAAAGTTTCAAGAGTCCACCGGGACTCCATTTCCCAAAGTGGGAGTTGCTTTGGGAGTGTGAGGGTTCACTCCCTCATACTCCCTCACACTTTCTTACACTCCCAGGAGTATGTGATGTGATTTTCGGGCTTCTTCTTGTCTTGACTCTCGAGCTTCCTTTTACCTTGACTCTCGGGCTTCCTCATGCTTTGACTCCCGGGCTTTGTCTTGCCTTGACTCCCGGGCTTCCTCTTGGCCCGCAACCTTGCAACCCCTTTGCCTTGGTCGCGAGCCCAAAGCTAGGGTTTCGACATCGCCGATTGGGACTCTTGTAATTTTGGAGCGTCATAACTTTGCAAGAAGACCTCGAATTACAATACAATCTAAAGCAAAGTTGTAGCCCTTGTCAAGAGCTTTCTAACGTATGTGGCACGCCCCTTACAGCCAAGTAAATCGGGTCGATTTCTGACTTTTTCTGGTCGAGAGTCAAACTGGCAATTTGACTCCCATTCTTTCTTTTGGCCATAACTTATGTTTCAGATGTCCAAATGAGTAATGCGAGCCCATTTTAGACATCTACGTTTTAAGAGCTTTTTAATGATATAAAGAACTTTATAAGGCATTGAGTTTTGACCCTTGAAATCACTCTTTGAAGTTTTGGGAGTCCACCGAGACTCCATCTCCCAAAGTGGGAGTTGCTTTGGGAGTGTGAAGGTTCACTCCCTCATACTCCCTCACACTTTCTTACACTCCCGGGAATATGTGATGTGACTCCCGGGCTTCCTTTTGGCCTGCAAATTTATAACCCCTTTGCCTTGGTCGCGAGCCCAAGGCGAGGGTTGCGACATGTGAATTCTCATTGATCTTACTCAATTACTTATTATAATTTAATTGATTTTGTGATCCATTTTTTAACATTTTATTTTGTTTAAATGTTAAACACATTTGTTGTTGCCATAACATTATGAACTTCGATTTTGCAACAAAAGAATTTTTACATTACTAAGTCCTGAAAACATGGAAGAGAAAAGTGTAGGAGCATTCAAGTTGAACAAAAAATTTGCATACCTACATTAGTAGAAATTTTGTCTTTTGCAACTTGTCTTATGTAACTAAAAAATGTCGCATGCAACTGCACATGTTGCATGCAACTCCAAAATAGTTACATGTGAGATTTTTTAGTTGCATAAGACAAGTTGCAAAAGATAAAATTTCTAGTAATGCTAGGAACCATGGGATATCATGCTAATGCCCAATCATTGTGGATCTGGTGCAAGTCATTATGGTAAACTTAGTAGAATATGATATTAAACTTCACATCCCTTGGAGCTATTGCTTTGCACATCATAAAACCCAAGATCAAACTCAAAACCTCATTAACTTGACCTTTTATATGATTATTGCACTTAAATTCAACAATTGCACCTAATCATAATCTATCATATCACTATAATTTCCAAGGCATTCAAATCTAGGGTTTATCTATATTTGCAAGCTTTTAATCTAGAAAAAAAAAACACAATCTTTGTAAAAAATTAAAAAATTATATTACCATCGTGAAAGCAAATGGACAATGTTAAATTGCCTTTTGAAGAATTAGAAAACTTGAAAATAAAGCTTGGAAACTTGTTATTTGAAGTACTCAAAGACTTACAAGTCAAATCAAATCTCAAACCTTGAGTGTGGTAGCAAGATCAAAACATAATTAGAGTGAAATGGGGATTGGTAATTCTCTAACTCAAATTCACAAACGTGGATTTAGATGGCTTAGATGTAGATTTTTTGGGTCACTTTTTACAATTTGTTGTAAGTTTTAACTTTTTCCTTGACAACTATCAACTCTAAGGGGTATTGGGGAGGATTTTTTATCACCAATTTTTATGCCTTTAACACACATTAATGACGACTTTGATTTGGATTGATTAGGTGTAGCAAACCCTAAAGAATGAATTATGTCTAAATTAGTTAATTGCTTAGCAATATAAGCATGCACAACCCCATTCATTTCCAAATGAGTTCGGCCACTAAACATTACACTACCATTAGTTTCTTCTTTTATAGGGTTTTTTGCTGGTGTGAAAAAAACCTCATCTTCACTCCCAACTTCTCATTGACATGTCTTGCCTTGCTCAAAGTCTCCCATATAGCATTACTAACACGCTTCAAAGAACTTGACCTAGGCACACTAGCCTTTCAACATTCAGCTATTACCTTCTTAAACCTTAAATTGTGCAAATAAATTGCATGACCCAATTGGTTGAACACAAAACCTAGAAAACAAAAAACTCTTAAATTTGTATAATTTTACTTTTGGTTTACGGATGTACTTACTTCACAAAGAGCAAAAAGATCAATCTCAGCAATTATCAAACTTGAAAATGGATGTGGCCGTTTTCAAATTTTACGTGAACCCAAAAATCGGTCATCCATAGTCCTACAATGCACAAAATTAAATCTTCATTTTAGCTTGCAAAAAAAACTTAAGCACAAAAGACAACATCATGGTAGATCAAGAGAGCATTACGTCCATGAACACCCCATCTATCTTTGTCCCAATCATCATGGGTCAAAATGAGCTATAAGGAGCCATGGATGTCACTTTGTAAAAGGAAAAGGGGTCCTTTGTTGCGTTTGTGAAATTTCACCCTCTAACACATGGCATGCCTTACTTGGTTGATTTCAAAAGAGGCAAGATGAAACCCATCTTTGTCTCTTCACTAGAAGGTTACATCACATATCTAACCTAATGCCCATCATTTGAAGATCTAACCTAATGCCCGTTGTTCGTTAAATCCACAATTGTTTAGTGAACATTCTCTTTAGTGCTCTTTGTGAATGTTCTCTCTAAGGTTAGCAAGCTTTTGATCTTGATCTTGAGCTCAAATAATTTACTTTTTGAGCTTGATTATCATAGTAGGGCTTGTGCTAGTTTTGAATTGTTTAATGTTTTAAACTACATAATGTTTCGCAAAAATGTTCGGTAGGAAAATGCTTAAAGACAAAAGCTTGGACGTTCTACACACCAACTTGCAATCTATAGTCATGTTGCACTTACAATAATCTAAAAAGGTAAAACATGGTTTCCCTTGCCCCATCATGAGTGCATGGGACATGTGAAATAGAAATAGTGCCAATTATCCATGTGCAATATAACATTTTTTCTATGAGGTGATAACACTATGATTTTGGCTAGATGGCTACCTTCCTATATCCTTTTTTGCATGTTTTACTCTCCCCTATTAAGTGATTGAAGAGCCTTGTCTTTATTTTTTGGTTTCCTAGATTGAAACTTCATATTTTTACTATGATCAACCTCATGAAACTTGGACCAAAGTGATCAGTAACACAAAGGCTTTTAGTTCGGTAATTAGTCACATGGATTCAACAACCTGAAAACTTTGATTAAAAAGGCATTGCTATGGTATATTGTAGTGTTCCCTCTTGCTCTCAAGGTGAACCCTACCTGCCCACCCACCTTTGATTTTGTCTTGATGGGTTCACCCCACCCACTTCCTCTTATTTTGTCTTGATGGGTTTCTTTGAATGGTGTAATTGTAATAAGATTAGTTGTTGATCTTTTTGTTTCTTGATGTTGTAGCTTGTTAGAAGTTATCAGCTATTTCTTTGACATACCACATATGTCATGTTACAATGTATTGAGTTTACTATTTTACAAGGCCTTATCTAATTGGTTTCTCTCCTAGTGGTTTTGTTGATAAATGTCTTAAGTATTGACTTCATGGATCCATCAAATATTTGAAAAGGTTTTGAGTGATTTTGTTTAGGATTAAGTGTGTTTAGAGGAGTCAATGTTTCAATTACCAAGTGGATATTTGATAAATGCAAGTAACATTTGAAAATACCTTGAATGAATTTGTCAAAACTTGACTATGTTCAAGGCTTTGAATGATTATGTTAATATTTGATTATATTTAAGAATTGTCATTTTTTTACTTTAGTTTATTTTTGTGTCTTTTCTTGCTGCAGATTCTCCTACCATGCCTTTCAACGTTCCTTCTTTTACAAGTTTTTTGTCATGTCCTATTAGTACTTCTTTTGAACTTTTTCCATTGAAATTTTGTATGATCTATTCTTGATTTCAATATAGCTCATAACTTCAACTTGAGTGTGCATGATATTGGGACTATTCTTATGAAAATTGATGCATGTGAGGAGCTTTGCAAATTTATACACATGCAATATGTTTTGTTGCAACTCTACTATTGATTTTAGGTTGGTACACAAGGTCTAGCAAGAAGGTGCTTAGAAATACCCTCTCTAGAGATTTTTAATACTTGGTGTAATCTACATGCTTTACTTTCTTCTATTAGGGTGGTGGATGGTGGCAGGTGTGATCAATTAATGCTTGCAACGTTAAGTCTATGGGGTCTTCATTGAACTAATGCATTTGTCATTTCTTGGATTGTCCTTTTTTTTAAAGCGAACACATTTTGTTTTTCATTCAACAATTGTCTTAAATTTGAAAGTGTTAATTGGAATTCGACATTGGATACATTTGTTATGAGAACAATGGAAAAGGTTGCAACAATCATCATTGACCATGTATTACTGTTGGATGACTTTTGACTTTTAGGCAAATAGGAAAATCGTTGAAGAAGTGGTGATCATTAAGTGTTGTGTTGTTATCTAAAAGTGTTGATTTGAATTTCAATAATAGATATAGGGGCATGTGACAATCATGACAATGAAGAAGGATGCAAGAGTCATCATTGACAAGTATTTTTTTAAAAGTACTTTTGACTTTGAAACAAACAATAAAATTGTTAAAAAAATGGTGATCATCCAAGTTCGATCTTACTATCTAAAAGTTTTAATTTCAATCGTAGAATTGGATATAGGGGGGTGTGAGAATTAAGATAGTGAAAAAGGCATCAAGAGTCATCACTGAGAGATATTACTTTTAAATGACTTTTGACATTCAAACAGTTGTTTTGTTATTTTGTTGTGTTAATTTTAATTTTGGTATTGGAGATAAGGGCTTGAACAAACGAAAACAATGAAAAAAGCTTCAAGACTAGTCATTGAAAGGTATTACTCTCAAATAATTCTTAATTTTCAAATAAACAAAAAAGTTTTTCAATAGTGGCTATTGTTCCATTCAAGCATCTTTGTAACAACCTTGTAGGATTTGCAACTGTACATTTCTATTTTAGAATATTTTGTCATTTTTTATTATTAAGGAGACCTTTGTACAAACAATTTTAATGTTGTTTAATATGTTGTTTGGTTCTTGCAATTAGTATTGTGTAAAATAAGTTGGTGCATATCAAGTACATTACAAGTTGATCATAAATTTATTATCAACATGTATATGGTGCTTCCTCTAAGTGTGTTTACAAGCTGACAAAAAGTACAAAGAATTTGAGGTAATTTTTACCTCTTATTTGCAAAGTGATATTGTGGTTCAAGTCCTTGTTGGTGGCAAACTTGTAATAGTTGTTCTAGTGGTGTCAATGGTGTTGTTTAGAAACCTATTAATTCTTTTAGTTGGATAGATTAAGGCCTATGAAATTAATGATTCTCCTTGTTATACTCATTAAAACTAGTGGCTAGTACACATGAAGTCATTATTAAGCACCTGCAAATGTTTAGTTAACATAATGAGGTTGTCCACCACGTCAAAGTCTATGGTTAGTAATGTAGGTCCTTCACAAGCATTTGAATAAATAGTATAAGTATTTTGGGTCCTTGTAAGAGTCTTTGCTTAGCATTGGGTGTCCTTCACAAGCACTTGGGGGTCCTACAAGTCAACCACTTTAGAGTCTATGGTGAACATTAGGGGCCAACTATGAGTCATTATTAACAAAGGTATTTCCTTGCAAAACACAAATGGTGCTTGTAAATCACTTTTTAGTCTTAACTAAAGATTGAGGCTAGTTGGGAAAGTACATAAAATTCTTAGTGATTATTCAAAAGATTTTGACAAGGAACCATCATCTTGGAAATAACATAGTATTGTTTTCTTTGTCATTCAGGTTTCCACATCGTAGGTGCAACACATTTCCATAATTAAAATTTTGCTGAAAGTCAATAACTTGATTGGATTTCCATGTGTTCTCGGCCAAAAAAGAATATTATTATGCATGGTATAGAAATATAGGGCTAAGTCTTAGGAAATTTACTATGAATCTATAAATTGCATTTAGCAATGTATGTTTTTTGTTATTGTAGGGTAATCATGGGTAGGGGCAACAAGCGTGATAAGGGGCGAAAAGAAGAGCCTTTAGAAAATTGGGCATTGGTGGATATTAAACAACATAATGTTAATTTTTTTGCCATAGTTCCGCATTTGAATGCCAATGGTTTAAATCCAAAGTGCAAATTAAAAATGAGCATGTTATTCTAGAGGAATGTATTGCTTTGTTTGGGGGAAATAAATATAAGTTAAACTCTCCATGTTTATCCTTATCGAATAAGACAACAATGGAAGATATCTATTGGAGGGTTTTTGGACAAGCATAGCCACCAACAATGAAGTGCCATTGTGGATTATGCGTGATTACATTGCTTAAAGCAAAGGAATTGTAATCAATTGGGCAAAGGTAGTTGAATCCATTGTAAGGGAGAAAACACATAGGGAGGATGTGAAAAGTGGGCAAGGAATCTTTGTGAAAAAAAAAAAAACTGAAATTGCCACAAATATAGGTGGGAGCATGGGCCTTACTGAGACCTAGTACGATCATCTTCAAAACCAATGAATCTAGATTTGGAATTGGATGGGGTTCCTGCTCATGGACAAAACATTAAAGCAAAATTCATCACTCCTTGTCCACACCAAGTGTCCATATGGGGCGGTGTATGAAGATATCAAGGTCACTAGTAAATATAAAATTCCTATCCTATATTCTGATCTAAAACTAGACTAAAACATGTCATAAAACTAATACTAATGAAATCAGTTCATCTAGATCTACTCATATCTAGTTTCAAAATTTAAATCCAATCATGAAAGTATGAGAAAAACATCAAAACATCAAATATGGCTATGGAATTGAAGCTTGTCCAAAAAATAAATCACTTTTGTTTCATACTCCATCAAAACTCAATGTTTTATAATGAATCCTTCTCTTCCTCTTTCCAAAAGATAATCATAAAAGAAAAAAACGGTCCTATGTTATAATTAAATTCAAACGGTGACAAAAACTATGTAAACTAGCCAATATTTCTTAAAACAATAACTAAGTAAGTAGAAATATATTAATTAACTATTATAATAAGTAATTATTCCCTTAACATTAACCCCCCCCCTCGGTACTCTGAATTACTTCTCGAAATTCTGGATCAAAATATTGTTAAGAAAATTAGATCTAATGTTATTTCTAATGTTGTGAGTTAGAAATCTAATACTAATTTTGCTATACCATAATTTGATCTGTCTATGCCTACTATATTTCAAATTGAACCAATGGCTAATTCTTTGTTGTATACAAAATATGTTGTTACTCTTCTTGTGCTTCTATTGAAAGTTGTGTTGTTGTTCGATGATGTGTTAATGTCTACTCCTATGACTGCAACTCTGATGTGATTTATGGTTATTGTTGTGACAGTAGATTTGATGTAATTTGAATTTGCTCATGTTGTTACAATCATGGTGCAACTTGTAGTTACTTATGTGACTGCAAATTTTATGTAATTTAAGTCTACTCATATTGTTGTAGCTCTTATGTAATCTGAGTCTACTATTGTTGTTGCAGCTCTAATGTTATCTCAATCTAATATTGTTAAACTTCTTGAGTTCCATGTTCTTCAAATTGTATCTACTCTCCTATTCTTGTGGTTGTAAATGCATACTCCTAAGAACTAACCTCTTGTAAAATAGATTTTATTGGTTCTAGAATTTGTTCTAATGCATATGTCATACCATCGGCCTCCCTCTGGAAACTATGTTTCCCTCTTCTGAGGAAATCCATATCTTATAAATTTAATTCAAGATTAACAATTTTTCCCAAGTAGCAACAGAGATTTGATGAGTAGGAATATTAGAGATGGCCTGAGAAGGAGCCATAGTTTTAAGGACAATAGTCAGCAGAGGAGTAGATATAAGATTTTGACCGAAATCCACCATAAGTCCACAATATGTTCCATCACCATAGAATAATGAAGGCATGTTGCCGTCAATACCAAGTTCTGCAACATGCATGAATGTATTTGGAAAAGTTTAGACTACACATAAAAGTCTAAGTTCATTAGGTATAAGTTTCAAGGGTTAGACTCCTAGGTTTAATACACCAAGGTCTGTGCAAGGGCTAGAAGTAGAATTGGATGAGTATAAAAAACCATTATTATGTTTCAACTAGCAGTGAAATAAAGTGTACAAATGACAAATATTTTGCTTAGACTTTTTGATCTGGAGATCGAAAACAAGTAGATTATAAAAGAAAAGGATAAATCTATTCAAAATTTGTAGGTAGCTTTAGAGAAGGAACAAAAGCTCAAGGGAGAGTTACAGGATAGAACAGTGAAAATAGTCAGGTATTGGTAGAACTCTAGGCAGCCAGACATAAAATTAATAACATGGAGAAGCAAAACAAGGATTTGTAAAACACCAGAATGGAAAGAGATTCCTTGTAAGCAACTTTAAAAGAGACAAATGCCAATTATTGGGGTTTAAAAGCAAAAAAGGATACTTTGAGTATAAAGCATAGTAAACTTCAAAGGGATTACATGCACATGGAGGAAACTCTCTTGAAACAACAAAAGAAGGTGGAGGAACTCATAGTGGACAATGCCAATGCATATCAAGCTAAGAATGAAATACAAAGGCAAATTGACTAGAGGTGTGCACAAATGGACATATATTTGTACAAGTAGTTGGCCTTTAATGAAGAGTTGAATAAACTTTTGGAGGAGACCCAGAAGACAAAACCTTTCAATTATGATATTATTTTTATAGAAAAAAATGAATTTAAAAAGAAAAATACTTTGCTTGAGGTAAAATTCAAGGCACTAGCAATGGAGCAAACTTATGTGGGATGTAGTTCAGGACATTGTCCAGAAGGATATTACGAAGGTTTACAAGAAGTATGAAAGGAATGAAAGGTTGTATAAACATAAGATTTTTGAAATGGAAAAAATTATGCCATCATTTGAGTATGAACCTTTAGTTTTATCTCCAAAACCAGAGACTTCAAATGAGGAAGAAAACAGAAGGGATATAGATGGGGCAGGACCATCAAGTATAAAAATTACAGAAGAATTAAGAAACCTTATAGGAGGAAAGAAAAGCCTTGAAAGGGAGGTTATAGAATAGATTATAGAATAAGTAAAATTTGTTTTGTAGAAAGTTACTTATCAGGAATATGCATTTGCATCCACATAGATAAGGGAGTATATACAACTTGAGGAATTTATAATTCAACAAAATTAATAGGGTTAAATTGAGAATGTGTTAAAGTTGCAACAACATGATCAAACTTAGATTACATTAAATTTGCAATAAAATCAGCAGCTACAAATTGTATTAGAGCTACACCAACAAGAGCAAACTCAGATCACATCAGATTTGATGTTATAATGGCAGCTACAAGTGACAACAAAGTTGTAATCACAAGAATAGAAAGCAAACCATCAACAAACAACTACACAATTTTCAACGGAAACATTAAAAGAGTAACAACACATTTTGTACACAATAAAAAATCTAACATTACTTCAAGTTGAAGAACACACATAACATATATACTACAGACAGAGCAGATTGCAATGTAGACAAATCATATTTCTAAATCATAGGATCAAAAACAACATTAAATTTATTTTTCTTAACACATTTTTCATCCAAAATTCTGGGATGTAATTCAGAATACGAGTGGGGTAATTTAAGGTAGTGGTTAGTTGTGGGAATTATTAGTTAATATATGTCTATTTACCTAGTTATTGTTCATAAGAATTACTAGTTAAATTACATAGTTTTTGTCACCATTTGAATTTGAATAGAACATAGGACTGTTTTTTTAACGTATATCTTTCGAGAAAAGAAAGGGATGAAAACCATTGTATCATTGTAGAACATGGATTTTTAATGGAGTATGAGAGAAATATGTTTTGATTTTTGGAAAAGCTTTGTTTCCATTATCAAAGTTGTTATTTTGATGTTATTTTTATCATACTTTCATTATTGGATTTTAATTCTAAAACTAATTCTAATTAGATCTAAATGAACAAACTTTGTTAGTATTAATTTTATTATATTTTAGTGTATATTTTAAACTAAAATATATGATTAAAGATTTTGTAATCCTAGTTCTGTAACAAACATCAAATCCTGCTCTTCATTAGTTATTTTAAAATGGAAATCATGACAAACTAATATTTCTGGATGCTTGGTTGGTGCTCCAAGTTTCTTAGTAACATGTATGGTTCTAACTGTACTGTTTTTTTATATAGTAAAATGTTGTTGCCCTAATCATGAGACATTTTAACATCCCTTAGCCAAGGATGACCTAACAACATAAAATAGTTGGAGTTTAATACATTATTCTAAATCAAAATAAAAGTCATTGCATAGGCAATTCCATGAATAAGAATTTTAAGATCCTTAATCAAACCTAAGGGTTTTGTAATGGTTTGATTAGCCATATGTAGGTTATAAGTGCAGGTTTTGGTTTTGACAGACTAACTATACCCTTAACTTCTTTGTAATAATATTAACTCTAAAACCACCATCTATAAACACATCCTCAATAAAGTTCTTCCTTACTCGAACCTATATTACTACCATTTGATGATCAATGGCAACTGATGCAATTGTCAGTTATGGTAAAGTAGGTTTTGATGGTACCAAGTTAAAAATGTAGTGTTTGATATTAGGAATTGCCCACAACAATTGTCCCAACTTCAATGTATACTTGGTCTCCAAAACTTGTTTATTGATATCCCTTAGATTTTTAAAAAAAGTTTTATTTGTAATAACCTATTATTAAATGTCAAGTTGTTGATTTGCTTCACTAGTTTTGTCGCAACCCTACTTTGAGGGAATGTGAGGATGAAACTCACACTCCCAAAATTGGGACTTGGGAGTCCTCCGGGACTCCCAAAACTTCAAAGTTCGATTGCAGGGGTCAAAACACCTTGCATTGGGGTGTTCTTTATATCATTGGAAAGTTATCAAAGTGTAGATGTCGCAAATGGGCTTGCATGGGCCATTTGGACATTTGCAGAACAAGTTATGTAAAAAGAAGGGTCGGGAGTCAAATTGGCAATTTGACTCTCGACCACTAAAAGTCGGGAATCGACTTGACTCCGGTATGTGTAGGTGGAGTGCGATATATCGTTGGAAAGCTCTTAAGGAGAGCTACAAGTTTGCTTCAGACCTCATCCCAATCCAAGGTATGAGCAAAGAGTTATAACTTCGCAAAGTCCCGGGAGTCCAAATCGGGACAGTTTTGAGACTCCTCTTTGGGAGTCTCGGGACAAAAAGCCATTCGGATGTGGGTGTCACGAAGAAGCATAAAGTATACTATATGGGGGAAGGTAGTGGTTTCCCCTAAGTTCGGGCCGTGGTGAGTCATGTGAGTCCAAAGTTGTTCATGGCTTGTCCTAGCAGCAAGGGTGTTCAAGAAAGTGAACTTACCAACTTGTTAGTTGGTTTGATGCAGGTTCGAGTAAATAAGTAAAGCTTGTCACTCTTCCTAGTCTCATCCCAGAGCTTTAGCATGCCCCTTTACCCCTTCTAGTGCTGAAAGTTGGGAGCGTGCCCCGAGTTCCTCACAATTTTGTTGTTGAGTAACTTAGACCTAATTTGGGTCTAATTAGGAATTTGAGAGCGCGTCACGTGGTATTAGAGCTCTGATAATGCTCATTTCACTTCTTGGGAGTCTCGAATGGCACCCAAGAAGAACCGTAAGCAAGCATAAGAGACCATGTTGGAAGAATTCGTCGAAGACCGAGTAGTCCCACCAGAATCAATTGGGGAAGAGGAACCAAAAACCCAGGAGGACCAAGATGAGCCCGAAAGAGGAGCAATGGAGTTTGGTCCTATTCACACAAGAACAATTAGAAGTCCTCCTCAAAATGAATAGGCTCGATTTTAGTGAGTTAGTTACGGCCCTCAAAGGAGGATCATCCAAGAATGCGGGATTCCAACTGGCCAAACTCGGGAACTTCGATGGTGCCCACGACTGAAAGGTTGTGGATGCTTGGTTTGTAGAAATGGAGGATTACTTACATGTCGCCAAGGTTGGATGGCATTCGGCCATGGAGCTTGCCCAATCCTACTTGAAAGGTTATGCCACCACATGGTGGAGGATAGTGAGACAAGAGGAAGGGAAGAACCATGGTTACATTTGAGAATTCTTTAAGGGATGCGTCGAAGCCGAATTTGTTCCAAGGAATTCCGATTACATCTCAAGGTGCAAACTCCGTGACCTTGTGAATGTCACAAATGACAACTTGCGACAATATGTGAGGGCTTATTTTGAACTCATGCTTGAGATCCGGCACATGCATGAGCTAGATCGCGTGTGCCAATTTGTGATGGGGCTTCCAACTTGGGCTTAGCGTAAGCTTGAGGAGAATTGGCCCTCCTCACTATCCGAAACCATCATGAAAGTGGAAGGTTTCTTGGATGTGGGACGGGGTGAAAAATCCGAGTTCAAGAAGGACAACAAGTTCCTTCACAAAAAGCCACGCCATGAGGGTGAATGGAACTAAGGATAAGGGAGCCCAAGGAAGGAAAAGCCTAAACAATTCCAAGGCTCGGGGTTCAAGCCCAAGGGAGATTTTGTGAAGAAAGGGGTTCCCTTCAAAGGGAGCCAACCCAAGGGAGATGTTGGTGGGAAGCCCAAGGGAGCATGCTTCAATTGCAACAAAGTGGGGCATTACTCCAAAGATTGTCCCAAGTTGTCGTAACCCCACTTTGAGGGAAGTGTGAGGTCGCCACTCACACTTTCGAAAATGGGAGTTGGGAGTCCTTCGGGACTCCCAAAAATTCAGAATTTGATTGCAGGGGTCAAATCACCTTGCATTGAGGTGTTTTTTATATCGTTGGAAAGGTCTTGGAGTGTAGATTTCCAAAATGGCCTCGTATGAATCATTTGGACATTTGTAGCACAAGTTATAGGCGAAAGAAGGACCAGGAGTCAGACTAGCAATTTGATTCTCGACCATTAAAAGTCGGGAATCAACCCGATTCCGGTGTGTGTAGGTGGAGTGCAACATATCTTTGGAAAGCTCTCAAGGAGAGCTACAAGTTTGCTTTAGACCTCGTCTTAATCAAAGGTTGAAGCGAGAAGTTATGAACGCCCAAAGTCTCGGGAATCCAAACCAGGACTGTTTCGGGACTTCACTTTGGGAGTCTTGAGAAAAAGTGTCATTCGGATGCAAGTGCGGTGGAGAGACACAGAGAATACTATATGGGGGAAGGTGGTGGCTTCCTCCGAATCCGGGCCGTGGTGAGTCAAATGAGTCCAAGGTTGCCCGTGGCTTGTCCCAACACCAAAAATGTGCAGAATGAATTCTAACCAACTTGTTGGTTAGATTTGGATGTAGGAGTGAATAACTAAGTAGCTTGTCCCTCTTCCTAGTCTAATCCTGGAGCTTTCAGCATGCCCCTCTCATCCCCTTTAGTGCTGGAAGCTGGGAGCGGCTCCAAGTTCCAACTATTTTCGCTCTTTAACATAGTTGGACCCATTTTGGGTCTAGTAAGGAACTTGGGAGCGTGTCACAAGTCCAAAGCGGGGAATGGAGGCTCTAAGGTAATTGCCTTCAATGCTAACCTAGCCCAAGCTGAATGTAATCGACTTATCTTCTTGAAGGGGAAGATTGCTAAGAGGGATGTGTTATGTCTTTTTGACACAAGGGCTTCTCACAACTTCATAACCCGAGAAAGCGTTGAAAGGATGCAACTCCATTTAGAGAAGCTTAAAGCACCCATTGAGGTGCACTTCACGGATGGCATCCCACTTCATCACAAGCAAAGGAAATTGGAGAGGAAAGGTGCATTTGTTGGTTTCCACAATGGATTATGTTCTGGGAATGGAGTTCATCACCCGAAACAATGTGCTCATAGAAGGGCACAAATAGACTAGTTAGAATCCTATTCAAAAGTGGGATCGTGCAGGTGAAGGTTCACGAAGTCCCTTGTGTGGGTGGACCAACCATCCATTTTATGTTAGGAAAAACTTGGGAAAGAGAATACGTGGGAGGATACGACATGTGTGTGACGGGGGTGTTGGATGAGTATGAGCCCAAGGAAGTCGCTAACTTGGTGACTTCCCCAAATTGCATTAAGTAAGTCTTGGATGAGTTCCCGGATGTGATGTTCCTTGGAGGAGCATGTGGAAGACCTCCGGAAGGTGTTCCAAAGATTGAGGGAAAACAAGTTGTATGCCAAGTTTGAGAAGTGCGAATTCGGGGTGACGGAAGTGGACTTCCTTAGACATAGGATCATTCAAGAAGGTTTGAAGATGGATGATCACAAGGTGAAGGGAATTTTGGATTGGGAATCGCTTAAGTCGGTTCTAGCCTTGAAATCCTTTTTAGGATTGGCCTCCTATTATCGCAAGTTCATCAAGAACTTTGCGAAGATGGCCGCACCTTTGACAAACCTCTTGAAAAAGTCCGTTGGAATTTACGAATGGGATGGAGCATGTGACGAGGCCTTTGAGACCTTGAAAGGCATTTTGGTGAAAGCACCAATGTTGAAGTTACTTGACTTCGACAAGGATTTTGAGATCCACTCCAATGCCTCTGACTTTGTAATTGGAGGGTCCTAGTGCAAGAAGGAAGACCAGTGGCATTTGAGAACAAGAAGTTGAGCGAGATAGAGCGAAGGTGGCTAACACATGAGAAGGAAATGTGCGCGGTCATACATTGTCTCAAGACTTGGGGCCATTACATAGGCTCCAAAGATGTGGTGGTGTGGACTGACAATGTGACCTTGAAGTATTTTGCCACTCAACCCAAGTTTTCCTCAAAACAAGTGAGATGGCAAGACACATTGGCCTTCTTCAATGTAAACATTCGACATAAGCCCGAGAAAGAAAATGTGGTGCCCGACGCGTTAAGTTGAAAGCACCAACTTAAAATGGTGTATGTGGGGGAAACAAAACTTCAAAAGGAAGTTCGACTAACGAGTCGTCGTGACGAATTTACTAAGGAAGTGAGGCAAAACATTCAAAATGGAGCCAAGTCACAATTCCAAGTACGAAATGGAATATTGTGGTACAAGCAAAATTGGCTCTATGTTTCGAAAGGGAGGATGAAGGATGTGTTCTTGAAGGAATGTCATGATGGGCTGCTTGCGGGCCATGGTGGTGCAAAACGTACCATAACATTCTTTAAGAAGTCTTACTATTGGCCCAACTTGAAAGACGATGCAGAGGAATATGTGAAGACTTACTTGACATGCCAACAAAATCGGACGTTCAACAAGAAGCAAGTGGGTTTGTTACAACCTTTGCCAATTCCTGGAGGGCCGTGGGAAAGTGTGTCCATGGATTTCATGGTAAGCTTGCCCCCATCAAAGGGTTTTGATGCCATCATGGTCGTGGTGGATTGATTTAGCAAGATGGCACATTTCATTCCCACCAAGGATAATGCCATGGCCCAAGAAATGGGAAGGTTGTTCTCCACCCACATGTTCAAGCATCATGGCCTCCCAAAGGACATAGTTTCAAATCAAGACCCAAAGTTCATAAGCAAGTTTTGGAGAGCCTTATGGAAGCAAATGGGGTCGGAGCTCAAAATGACCACTTCCTTCCGCCCCCAAACTGAGAGGGTGAACTTGGTGATCCAATAATTCTTGAAGAATTATGTGGTGGCGGATCAATAAGATTGGGTGGACCATTTGGAGTTAACCGAGTTTTGTTACAACAACTCAAAACATTCCACAACTGGGTCCACCCCTTTTCAAATGGTTCACCAATTGTGCCCATGTGAGGCACTCCCAACTCCTTGAAGGACTCAAATGTGAGTCCAAGTAGAAGATAACGGAAGAAGGAGGAGTCGCGGCACGCTCCCTAACTCACAACACTTTGAGGGGTAGAAGGGCATGTTAGAGTTCCGGGATGGGACTAAGAAGAGTTGATAAGTTTGACTCACTCACACAGGCCTGCACACAACCCACACAAAGTGGTTAGTGCATAGTTGGAGCACCTTTGGTGTTAAAACAAACCACGGGTAACATAGACACACTAGACTCACCACGGCCCGAACTTGGGGGAAACCACCACCTTCCCTCTTATAGTATACTCTGTGCTGGCCACAGGGGTTCTCCCTGCGGCTCGTCGCGCAACGGCTCTATTCGCAATGAGCTCCCTGTTTCCTGAGAGCGCATCAAAGAGCCCCCCCCATAGCTCCTTTTTCAAATTTTTTTGTGTTTTTCTGTGTGTTTCTTAGCGGCGATGATGGATCTCTGCTTCAATTCAGAAGGGCAAAGAGATCCCAAATTGAACGAGTACCGACAAGTTGCTGATCAAGTCCGAGGAGCCGGACGTCGCGATCGTGAGGAAATTGGCAAGCACGGAAGCGACAAGCCGATCCTCAACGGTCACAACGACGATGACGATGAAGACATCCTTGTCTCCCCAACTCCAGGCAGCGGCGGTATTCCTTCAACTAAGGACCTCCTTGCTCAGCCGGTGTAAGATCCCGATTCGAAATTCCACGAGACGAATGCCTCCCTCCCAGGAAGCACTCATCTCTGGGACAAGAACTCGGTTGATCAAGTCTCGGCGCACTAAGTCATTCCGAAGGTACAGACGAAATTCTCGAAGGGAAGAGGAGAAGCTCGGAAAAACCAGCCGCGCAACGATGGCCAAACGAGCGAGCCCCCTTCCCAACACTCACTATCGTCGGAAGTCCCGGAGGAGGAGCAAGCGCAACGCGGAAAGCGCCGAGCAAAGTTGAAAGGAACGAGAGAAGCTTCGGAATGCCAGCCGCTCAGCGATGGCAAAACGAGTGACTCTAGCTTTCAATGGTTACTTTTGTCAGAAGCTCCAGACAAGGAGATGGCGCAAGCTGACAAGAGTACGACTGAGCGCTCTGAACGCAATCATCTCACCCATGTACCTTTAAACTCTTCCCCTTTCCTTTCAGGCTCAGTTTCTTTTTCTAACGTTGCCAAGAGGAAAGCCGGACATACGGTACCAAGTGCCGAAGCTCCGAATGCTTCGGAAGCTCCGGAAGCTTCGGGCGCAAAGAACGCGCAGAGAAAACAAGCAGCTCCCCATGTGAGGGAACTACCTCCTACATCTTTGGATGCGCTCCTAGGCAACGGGACAAGTGCATCCTCCCCCTCGGGGGAGGATACCCAAGGCCCATCGCCGGTTGATTATAATCTAGAGATAGAAGTGGAATTCCCGACTGCGATGGTGATCGAGTTACAAAAAACCGCGGTTCTGAGAGCTCGCAAAATTGTGATCGGAAGGACTCTGGCGGGTAGAGCTTCCTTCAAGGACCTCCAAGATTGCCTCAGGCTCCATCTCCCGGCACCCTTCTCGACAATCACATTACTAACACGAGGATATTTTGAGATTCTTTTCGAAAAAGAAGAAGGGGCTAGAGCAACAAGGAAGCTCGCAACGGTAGAATGGAGTGGCTGGGCCCTCTCATTCTCAAGATACTCAGCTCTTTTCAGACCCAATGAACACGGAGCTGAGATGCTTTTCACACACTCCATCAAGGTGCAATTCCCAAACCTTCATGTCCAGCTCCGCACAGAGAAGGCGCTAACCATCATGGCTAGCAGCATTGGGGAGGTCCTTGATATAGAATCCCCGGATTCATACATCAAGAGACCGGCGGGGCCTATGGTCACAGTTGAAGTCAAGGACATTAACAAGCTGGCCGGGATCATCAGGATACCATCCATGGTTGAAGGTGCCGGACTCGGAGACACAATAGCCCAGAGAATTCTTTACCCCGGGCTGCCGAACCAATGTAGGAAATGTAGGAAGTTCGGGCACCTTGCCAAGAATTGCCCTCTAAATAGGTCCCCGACGCAAGACGGCAACATCCCTCTCAAAGCTCCCACCGAATGGAGAGGGAAGAACGATCAGGGGAGAAACACTAGCGCTCAGCGCTGGAGCAAAGAGAAACCCAAAGGTCCTACAGACCAACGAGGCAAAGGGGGCATCCGCCCACACAAAGACCACCTAAGCAAAGAAGAGGGGACAGGACGGAGTCCATACAGCCCCGGAAACCTCCAACACACCGCCAGTAAAGCTTTTGCAACCGGCGGTGAAGAGGAAAAGGAAAGGAAGCTAGCACCCCCTCCTCCCACCCACACATCCGACTCGAATCAGAAGATGTCCGATTGTACCATCTCACCGCCACACAGGCTGGCAAAAGAGCAAAAAGGCATCGTCCTTCTCTCGATCCAAGAATCCACCCCGAGAACGAGATTGTCCTTCACCACCTCGGAGCTGGCTAGCTCCTCGGGATCTGGGGACTTGGCAAACCTCAACCCCTTCGCAGGGAACTATGGGGAAGCAAGCAGAACGGGTCTACTCCAAAGCCAGCTGGAGGATCCCGGAGAGGGTTGGACCTTTCAAGGCAAGAGAAGGTTGCCCGTCAGGTTACTCCCCCCTCGGCAGGACCTTGCCGAAACTCCCACCCACTCTCCACAGCTGGTAATCACTCCGAGGGAAAGAAAGGGCAGATTCACTTGGAGTTACACCACTCCTATTTCGAATCACTAGGAATCTCGGTGCCCGAAGGCCAGGACTTCTGCAAGGCAAGGATCTGGCCGGTCCTCTCACGAGAAAAGGATGAGAAAGAACAGATCCTGCTTCACGCGAGGAACCAAACACCACTGGATCTACCATTCAGCATCCAACTAACGGGCCCCTCGGAGGAAAGATGGACCCAAACCTCCGCACAGGAGGACCTAATCCTTCGTTTGGAAACCGAACTTGAAGAAAAGGTCCTCAGGTACAAGATGGCGGTGAAGAGTAATCTACACCTAGAATGGAGCTGGCAAGCTGAACCAGGGAGAGGGGGAATGGAGTGCAGCATTCTCGCCCACATAAGAACCGGATCCAGCGCACTCAGTGTGCAAAACAAATGGCACCTACACTGGAAGGAAATCGGAAGCATCTCAACCATGAACAATGACGCGGGGGGTGTGGTAGCAGCGCACAACCTACTCCTCAATAGAGACCCCTCGAGCACGGAACACCTCATCCACAAACAAAAAATGGCTAACATCCTGGCCTCCCCATAGGCCGCCGGAAAGAAAAGGTTCGTGAAACTAGAATTGGGGAGCCTAGAGGCTAGTCTCACACTAGGACTAACCTTTTCCAAGACCCCAAGGTTGCGGGAGGCACCTCCCAACACGACTTAGAACCGGACTCGGGACACGGAGGAATCGGAGGAACAGAAGTCCCCTCATCTATTTTCACCATTCACCCAATCTAGACGCCGATTGGAGGTACCCCCCCACCCAACCCAGAACATGATCAAAATCATTACCAGGGATCGATCGGCCGGGAGGCCGCCCTAGAAATCGGGACACATGTCTGAACAACCCTTAACCATCGTCTCCCTCAATGTTAGAGGGCTGGGAAAGGACTCGGCCAAGCAAAAGCTCATCAAAACTTGGTTGTCCTCTCTTCAAAACCCACCACAAATACTCCTTATCCAGGAGCACCATCTGGACAAACAAGGAGTAACCAACTCAACGAAGGGACTCGAATTTTGGCAAGGGAAGGCCTTCTGGAACTCGGGAATCCCAATGGGAACCTCCCAACGCATTAGCGCCGGGACCGCCATCCTGGTGGACAGGACGACGACACCGCTCATAAAAAAGGACGGGATTCTGGTTGAGGGAAGGGCCCAGTACGTTACCCTTCACTTACCCGATAGCTTCGAGCTATCCATAATCAACACTTACGCTCCAAGGACATCCAGGGATAGAGCTCCCTTATGGAAGAAAATCAGCAAAGTTAATCTCTCGGCCGAACACGTCATCCTCAGAGGAGATTTCAATCATCTCGAAGAAGAAGGGACCAGGGGCCAAGCGGGGGAAAGGAGGATGCATAGAAGAGAGGCAGCCACTTGGCATCACCTAACTCTGCAATACGGCCTCATTGATGCCTGGACCTTGGATAGCTTCAGAAAAATGTCAAAGAAAGAGTATACCTTTGACAATGGAAGGAAAGGCCAGGGGTCCGTCGTCTCCCGTATAGACAAATTCCTCGTATCCCAGGAGTTAGACTCCAGGGGAGGAAGAATTGAAGCCGCTCCTTCGATCAGAAAAATCTCCGACCACTCCCCACTAGTGATAACGGTTTGGGGAAGCACATCTGCCCCACCCAAAATCACCACCTACTTCGACATCACCTTGCTTAAGGAAGATGCGAGCAGAAGAGCCCTTCTAGAGGCCTGGGTAGGCACCCAGCCTCCTCCAAACCAGGATGCGGACTGGCCAGGGTGGCTCAAGGCAACCACCGAAAGGGTAATTCAATGCAATGACAAGCTAGCTAAAGAGAAAAAACGGGAAAGGGGGGCCCGAACCAGAGGTCTCCAACAAAAAACCCGATTGGCGGAGATCCGGTTACAAGAAGACCCCAAGGATGAAGCGGTCAGGAACATCCTTTTAACGGCGCAAGGACACATGGCGGACTCCCTCCAAGAACAAGTGGCGCGAAATCACCAACTCAGTGCATCCACTTGGTTCAGGTACGGAGACACGTGCTCGAAAAAGTTCTTTGACTTTCACCGCATCGGGAGGAAACAGACGCTCTTCAAAGAGTTGACCACCGAAGAGGGGGAGATCAAGGGTCAGGAGGACCTGGTTCACTATGTCCGATCCTATTACACGCATCTCTATACCTCGAAAGCGGGTGCTCCCGGCACCTCGGAAGCCCAGGAGGAGTGCTGGGCAAGCACCCCAACCCGGGTCTTGATCGAAACAAATTAGGAGCTGACTAAAGAGCTCACTTTGAAAGAAATCCGAAATGCCATCTCTGCCATGCTGAAGGGCAAAGCGCCGGGATGCGACAGCGTCCCGACCGAATTCTTCCAAGAATTCGTCGAAGAGATCTATCCAACCCTCCTCCAAGCTTTCTCAGCGATGTTCAGAAGAGGAGAAACCTCAGAGACGTTGAACAAAGGGCTTATAACCCTGATCCCAAGTCTAGGGATCATGCCAAGCTCGGAAATTAGCGCCCAATCACCTTATTCGGAAGCCTATACAAAATTCTGGCCAAAACTTTGGCCAGAAGGCTCCAAGTCTTCCTCCCAAACGTAATAAGACCCGGGCAGACCGGCTTTGTCGAAGGGAGGAGCATTCTCGACAACACATTCTTGGCACAAGAAGCTCAGGACTAGGCCGAAGAGAATAATCAAGATCTGGTCCTCTTGCTCCTTGATTTTGAGAAAACCTTTGATAGGATCGAATGGAGTTTTCTTTTCGAAGCCTTAGCAAAACTCGGTTTCTGCCCACAGTGGATCAAGTGGGTAAGCTCCTTATACGAATCGGCCATCAAGCTCAACGGGGTGGAGGGGATCATTGACCCGAAAACCTAGTCGGAGGCTCTATTGGCCAAACTCCTCGTTAGGGGCCTTGCTCCGGGAGGAGAACCCTGGAAGGAACTTCTGAGGCATAGAGCTAATCAGATAAAGCTCCCGGTTCATGGGATGGGCCCAACCACCCAGGACATCAACTGGATGTTTGTGGCAACCAAACTTAAAAGGCCCCCAACTTCCTTGTGGAAAAGCATCCTCCACTCCTGGATGAGTGTGAGATTCGGCCTCCGCAAATCGGAGCTGACCAACTCAGCCAAAACGCTGAGACAACTGGTTTTTGGAAACCCCTTCATAACCAACCAGGACGGCAAACCACTGGGGCTCAGTGGCAAGAACGAGGGGAACGCCCTCGTGAACGCGGCACGCTCCAGAATCGACGACTTCTGGGACACGGAAGAAGAGGATTGGAAAGGCCTCTCAGCCCTCGGAGTGAGCTTCCACCCCACAAACAGGCTAATAGGAATATCATCATAAATAGCATCCCTTGGGACCCGGCTACCGCCAAGAAAAAGCCGGTGATAGGGGAATGGGTCAGTAAAAAGGAACCTGATCGGATCGCCCCACCAGATTGGGTCTATCAGGTTACCGACACCAACCACGTCACCGCCAGTGCCAAGGAATTCAAAAGGTTCTCAAGCGCCGGCCAAATCCAAACAACCAGCTCCCTTGACGTCATCATCCCTCTTGAAGAGTACAAGCCGGTCAGAGTGCTTGCGCAAGAGGGACACGGGGCAACGCTCAGGCTTGCCAAGGACATCCCCCCCAGGAAAAAAACCCCCCATTTATTGGATTTTCAAGTTTGGCTTCATCTCCGAGCTCCAGTGGGACCCAGGGGACTGGCACTGGCAACAAACGGGTAACATTGGCAACGCCCCTTTCTTTGGCTACTCGGCCAAGAGGGGATATCGAAATGCAAGGAGAAAACAACACACTCCCAGCATCATCACTTTCGTCCAGCTCCTCAACCTCCGAAACTCCACGGTCGCCCAGATCATTGCCAGGATGTGGCACAACGCCCGCCCACGCAAAGTGGGGGCCCTCACCTGGCTGATCCTCAACAATGGGCTGCCGGTCGGCACTTGGTTCCAAATCATGGGATCAAAATGCAAGGAGAAAACAACACACTCCCAGCATCATCACTTTCGTCCAGCTCCTCAACCTCCGAAACTCCACGGTTGCCCAGATCATTGCCAGGATGTGGCACAACGCCCGCCCACGCAAAGTGGGGGCCCTCACCTGGCTGATCCTCAACAATGGGTTGCCGGTCGGCACTTGGCTCCAAATCATGGGAATTCCGGCCACATGCAAAGGGTGTGACCAAGGACTCCCGGAATCGGCCCAGCACTACTTCATGGATTGCGCCCCTGCTCAGCAGGCTTGGAAGGCCTTCCATAGTGTCTGGAATGAATGGGAGGCGCCCAACCACCTCCACATCACCTGGCCCTTTATCCTCCTTGGGAAAGTCGTCTTCGAAAAGGATGACGACCCCCCGAACCTCCACAGCTACCACACGGGCGGTTTCACTTACCGTCGTCAACCCCTTGATATCCTCAGGAGCTTCTTGCTCTACTACCTCTGGTCCAAGAGATGCCGCAAGCACTTCGACGGACAGTACTTTCTCAAGAGAGTTCTTCTTCAATCGTGGGAGGCCACGGGCGACGTCGGCATGGCCACTTGGAGGGCTATTAGATCCTCTAGTCAAAATAGGAAGCATGAGCTTCAGGTTAGCATTGAGCAAGCCTTTAGGGCTGAATGGCTTCACGGCCACATCTTTGGAGAGGGCGAGGTCGCCATTTCGTGGCGCCTCCTCCCCCCCTTGTACATTCTCAATTTCTCTAATGATTAAAGGGGCTGTTCCCTCCCTCCCCGCAAGGGGTTCACCCTGTGCTGGCCACAGAGCCTACATCCAAATGGCTTCTCTCTCCCGGGACTCCCGGGTGGGAGTCCCGAAATCACGCCAATTGAGACTCCTGCGACTTTGAAGCTTCATAACTTTACGAGTAGACCTCTGATCGAGATGTGGTTTGAAGCAAAGTTATAGCTCTTGTCGAGAGATTTTCAACGATATGTCACACGCCCTCTGCAACCAAGTAAATCAAATTGATTCTTGACTTTTTTTGGTCGGGAGTCAAACTGCTAGTTTGACTCCCGACCCTTCTTTTGGCCATCTATGTTTCAGGTGTCTAAATGAACAATGCGAGCCCATTCAAGACATTTACGTTTCAAGAGATTTTCCAATGATATAAAAAACGTCACAAGTGATTGAGTTTTGACCCATGAAATTGCTCTCTGAAGTTTCAAGAGTTCACCGAGACTCCATCTCCCAAAGTGGGAGTTGCCTTGGGAGTGTGAAGGTTCACTCCCTCATACTCCCTCACACTTTCTTACACTCTCGAAAGTATGTGATGTGACTCCTGGGCTTCTTCTTGGCCCGCAACCTTGTAACCCTTTTGCCTTGGTTGCGAGCCCAAAACTAGGGTTGCGACATTTTCCCCCACTAGAAAAAGAGGTCAATGCCCTCATTGACACTTAGAAATTATTTCCTCAATGCAATTGCTTTCATTTGGATCCTTGGCCATCAAATGCCGACTTTTGCGGTAGGACCTTACTTCAAGCTAACTCAGGCGTCCCCAAGTTTCTAACATTTTCTTGATAAGTCCAAAGAGGGTCTTATAAAAAATCTTTAACCATTGTTTCGTCAAAAGACCTAAACTAGCCTAATTGACGAAGCCCTCATTTGGGAGGCAATTTCCATCTTTCCCTTCATGAAGAACTCAAATCAAGTCTAATTTTAACCTAAGCTACTTAACATGACTCCTTTCCCACCCTTGCGCCTTGATCACAACAATCAAGCCTAACGAAAGGTGTGCTTATCAAGGTACGAGAAGTAACATTTAGGCCTTGTAGAAGCCTAAGTCCCAAGCTACGCGATTATAGTATGCGAACAGGGTCATGACTCCCCTCGTTGGCGGCCACTACCAACCAACCCTTTGGGATGCACTTTGGGCATGTGCACGTCCCCACAAGCTCACCTTGTTTGCCTCTTCTTTTGGGGCCAAGATTTTTTTTAGCCCCCACTTAGGAGTCCGATTTTGATTTGGGCTTACGCAAAAGAGTTCCATTTATCCATGCCACTTGATAACCTATTTTTATCATACTCATTATGTTTGCGATGCAATCTCTTGGAAGTTTTAAAATTTGGCCTTTATTTCACTTGTAACTTAATGTGGTACATTTGTGTAATTTTTCGCCTCACTAAAAAAAGGTGATGTTCTCATCATGCTCTATGTTTCCTTTGTTTCTTTGCCAGTCTATTATGGAATTCTTTTATGGCTTCTTGGGCATGTTCCATGTCAAACTCATTCACCCAAGATGCCTCTATTAGATGGTATCCTTTCCATTTGACAAAGTATTCCCGCTCTCACCCCCTTAATTGCCTTGACTTGAGCACGACCTCCACTTCAAATTATGGTTCATTATGAACCAAGTCCGGAGGGGGCCTTGAGTTGTGCTCTTGATTGGGCCTTGAGGCATCATGGGCGACCGGCTTCAAAAGCGAAACATGAAATACAAGATGAACCTTAAGATTTTTCGATAGTTCTAATTTATAAATGTCTGGAAATTTCTTTTCCAACACTTTGAATGGGCATATGAACCCAAGAACTTGTGGCTCAAACATTCTAGCAACCGAAAATTCTTGATGTTCAACCACACTTCATCCCCTTCTTCAAAATTCACCTTTCGTTGAGACTTGTCCGCAAAGTCCTTGTACCTTTTATGCGCCTTTTCAAGATTGGCCTTGGCCATTTCCCACAAGCGTCGCTTCTCTTCATCAAGTTGTGTGACCATGGGTACTTCCTCACTCACATCACTTGGAGGTTGCCCAACCCAAGTTGTGGGCACAATTGGTGACTTGCCCGTCACCATTTGAAAAGGGGTGGCCCCCGTTGTTGAATGTTATGAATCGTTGTAACAAAACTTGGCCACCTTTAAATGGTCCACCCAATCTTGTTGATCCATTGCCATATAATTCCTTAGGAACTATTGGATCACCAAGTTCACCCTCTCGGTTTGTCCATCTGTTTGGGGTTGGAATGAGGTGCTCATCTTGAGCTTTGACTCCATGCGCTTCCACAAGGCTTTCCAAAACTTGCTTGTGAACTTCGAGTCTCGGTCCGACACAATGTCCTTTGGGAGGCCATGATGCTTGAACATGTGGGTGAAGAACAACCTTCTCGTCTCTTGGGTCGTGGCACTTTCCTTAATGGGAATGAAGTGTGCCATCTTACTAAATCGATCCACCACCACCATGATCGCATCAAACCCCCTTGATGGTGGCAAACTCACCATGAAATCCATGAGACACTTTCCCATAGCCCTTCCGGAATGTGTAATGGTAGTAACAATCTGGCTTGCTTCTTATTAAATACTCGGTTTTATTGGCAAGTTAAGCAAGTCTTCACGTATTTTTCCACATCCTCTTTCAAATTGGGCCAATAGTATAACTTCTTGAGGAATGTGGTGGTGCACTTTGCACCACCATGGCCCGCAAGGGGCCCATCATGACATTCCTTCAAAAGCACATCCCTTAACCTCCCTTTTGGAACATAAAGCCGATTTTGCTTATACCATAATAGTCCATTTTGCAAGTGGAAGTGGGACTTGATCCCCTTTTGAATGTCTTACTTCTTTTCCTTGGCAAACTCATCACGGCGGCTCCCAAATCGAACTTCCTTTTGGAACTTTGTTTCCCTGACATACACCACTTTAAGTTGGTGTTTTCAACTTAAAGCATCGAGCACCACGTTTTCCTTCCCGGGCTTGTGCTGAATGTCCACATTGAACAAGGCCAATGTGTTTTGCCATCTCACTTGTTTTGATGACAACTTTGGTTGGGTGGCAAAGTATTTCAAAGTCACATTGTCAGTCCACACCACCACGTCCTTGGAACCTATGTGATGGCCCCAAGTCTTGAGACAATGTATCACGACCCACATTTCCTTCTCATGGGTTGGCCACCTTCGATCTGTCTCACTTAACTTTTTGCTTTCAAAAGTCACTAGCCTTCCATCTTGCATTGGGACTCTTCCTATGGCAAAATCGGACGCATTAGAATGGATCTCAAAATCCTTGTCAAAATCGGGCAACTTCAACATGAGCACTTTCACCAAAATGCCTTTCAAGGTTTCAAAGGCCTCATTGCATGCCTCCCCCCATTCATAAGTCCCGGATGACTTCTTCAAAAGGTTTGTCAAAGGTGTGGTTATCAAGGCAACTCCCACTTTGGAGATGGAGTCTCGGTGAACTCCTAAAACTTTAGAGAGTAATTTCAAGGGTCAAAACTCAATCATTTGTGACGTTCTTTATATCATTGGAAAGCTCTTGAAATGTAGATGTCTCAAATGTGTTTGTATTACACATTTGAACATTTAAAACACAAGTTATGGCCAAAAGAAGGGCCAGGAGTCAAATTATCAATTTGACTCTTGACTAGAAAAAATCAAGAATCGACCCAATTTTCTTAGTTGTAAAGAGCGTGCAACATACTGTTGAAAATCTCTCGACAAGAGCTATAACTTTGCTTCAGACCGCATTTCGATCCGAGGTCTATTCGCAAAGTTATGAGGCTCCAATGTTACGAAAGTCCCAACCGACACGATTTCGGGACTCCCACTCAGGAGTCCCGGGAGAGAAAAGCCATTTGGATGTAGGCTCCGTGGCCAGCCACAGAGTATACAATAAATGGGAAGGTGATGGTTTTCCCCAAATCCGGGCCGTGGTGAGTCTAGTGTGTCCGTGTTGCCCGTGGCTCGTCCTAGCACTAAAGGTGCTCCAACTATGCACTAACCACTTTGTGTGGGTTGTGTGCAGGCCCATGTGAGTGAATGAAGCTTGTCAACTTTTCCTAGTCCCATCTCGGAACTCCAACATGCCCTTTTACCCCTCAAAGTGTTGTGAGTTAGGGAGCGTGTCGCTACTCCTCCTTTTTCCGTTGTCTTCTACTTGGACTCACATTTGAGTCCTCCAAGGACTCCAAGGAGTTGGGAGTCGTCACGGCGCTTGTGGGAGGTGGCAAAGACCAACTTGGAAAAAGCGCACAAGCGATACAAGAATTTTGCCTACAATTCTTGACGAAAGTTGAAGTTTCAAGAAGGGGATGAAGTGTGGTTGAACATCAAAAAAATTTGATTGCCAGAAGGTTTAAGTCATAAGTTCTTGGGCCCATATGCGGGCCCATTCAAAGTGTTGGAAAAGAAACTTTCCGACACTTACAAGTTAGAACTACCGGAAAATCTTAAAGTTCACCCCACATTTTAGGGATCTTTTTTGAAGTCGGTCGCCCGTGATGCCTCAAGGCCTAATCAGGAGCACAACTAAAAGTCCCACCAGACTTGGTTCATAATGAACTAGAATTTGATGTGGAGGTTGTGCTCAAATCAAGGCAACTAAGAGGAAGAGAGCGAAAATACTTAGTTAAATGGAAAAGGTACCATCCAATAAAGGCATCTTGGGTGAATGAATCCAATATGGAACATGCTTAAGAAGCCATAGAAGAATTCCATGTTAGACCAGCAAAGAAAAGACGTAGGACGTGATGAGGACATCACCTTTTTTTTAGTGGGGTAGGGAGTCATATAAAATGTATCACATCAAGTTGCAAGTGAAATAAAGGTTAAAAACTTCCAAGAGATTATATCACGAAAATAATGTATAAGTGCAAATAGGGTTGTCAAGTTGGCATTGGATAAATGGAATTTCTTTGCGTAGGCCCAAATCAAAATCAAACTCCTACATTGGGGTTAAGAGAAACCTTGACCCCAAAAGAGGAGGCAAGGAAGGTGAGCTTGTGGGGACATGCACAAGCTTTAAGTGCATCCCAAAGGGGGTTGTTGGTAGTGGCGGCCAACGTGGGAAGTTAGACCTCGTTCATGTACTTTAATTGTGTAGTTCGGGACTTGGGTTTTTGCAAAATCCAAATGTCACTTCTCGTACCTTGATAAGCAAACCTTTTAGTTAAGGCTTGATTGTTGTGATCAAAGCGCAAGGTTGGGAAAGGAGTCATGTCAAGTAGCTTAGGTCAAAATTAGACTTGGCTTGAGCTCTTCATGAGGGGAAGGTTGAAATAATGGCCTCCCAAATGAGGGTTCCGTTAATTAGGCTAATTTAAGTCTTTTGATGAAGCAAAGGTTAAAGGTTTTCTATGAAATACCCTTGGACTTGCCAAGAAAGTGTTGGAAACTTGGGGACGCCTAAGTTAGCTTGAGGCAAGGTCTTGTCGCAAAAGTCGACATTTGATGGCTAAGGATCCAAAAAAAAACAATTGCAATTCTAGAAAGAAATTCTAAGTGTTAATGAGGACATTCACCTTTTTTCTAGTGGGGGAGAGTGTCGTAACCCTACTTTGAGGGAGTGTGAGGATGAAACTCACACTCCCAAAATTGGGACTTGGGAGTCCTCTGGGACTCCAAAAACTTTAGAGTTCGATTGCAGGGGTCAAAACACCTCGCATTGGGGTGTTCTTTATATCATTGGAAAGTTATCAAAGTGTAGATGTCACAAATGGGCTCGCATGGGCCATTTGGACATCTACAAAACAAGTTATAGTAAAAAGAAAGGCCAAGAGTCAAATTGGCAATTTGACTCCCGACCACTAAAAGTCAAGAATCGACCTAACCCCGGTGTGTGCAGGTGGAGTGTGATACACCATTGGAAAGCTTTCGAGGACAACTACAAGTTTGCTTGAGACCTCATCCCAATCAGAGGTCTAAGAAAAGAGTTATGACCTTGCAAAGTCTCAGGAGTCCAAACCGGGATAATTTTGGGACTCCTCTTTGGGAGTCCCATGACAAAAAATCATTTGGATGTGGGTGCCGTGGACAAGCACAAAATATACTATATGGGGGAAGGTGGTGGCTTCCCCCGAATCCGAGCTATGGTGAGTCATGTGAGTCGAGAGTTGCTCATGCCTTATCCTCGCACCAAAGGTGCTCAAGAAAGTGAACTTACCAACTTGTTGGTTGGTTTGATGCAAGTTTGAATAATTAAGTAAAGCTTGTCACTCTTCCTAATCCCATCCCGGAGCTTCAACACGCCCCTTTACCCCTTCTAGTGCTAAGAGTTGGGACTGTGCCCCGAGTTTCTCACAATTTTGTTGTTGAGTAATTTAGACGCAATTTGGGTTTAATTAGGAACTTGGGAGCGCATCAAGTTTGATTTCTTTCAACTAGTTAAGTTGTGGTAAGATTATTAAGTAATCTAACCTAGTTATTTTATAATGAACCTTCATTGATGGTAGTAGGTTGGTTTTCAGCCCCATTATGTTGTAGTGGTCTAACAATTTCAATGAATGAATCCCATAGACGTTCTTCTTGTTGCCAATCTTCATCTCCTTTGGCTTTAATCGGGTCCTTCTCTTTGAACAGGTTTTAGGAAAGCCCTTGCATTATTTTTGAACAATAGATTTTTTTTTCAGAACGACCCTTCCTAGCATTGAGAAGTTTGTATAAAATTTCTTTTATAGATTGAGTGCCTATCTTTCTTCAAAAACTTTACACTAACCTCACCCTATTCCTAATGTTTTCAAACAAAATCAAGATAAAAAACTTGAATCCTAAAGTTTACACAAAACAAGCAAACATATGCCAAATCAAAATTTCAAGCATGATTGTTTTTGAAACCTGATTTACTAAAATTACTAAATTTAACTAGAAACTATAAGTGTGATTGCTTTTAAATTTTGATCAATTGCATGGTCGCCAAATGTTAATAGGTTGTTTTATTCTCATTAAAGTTGTTCAACTTCTAAATGTTTCAACATGTACATACAACATTTTAATAAAACTTGAATTAACTATAATCCTAAACTAACATGTACACATATTGTTCAAAGTTTAAAGGAAATTGGCTGAAAAAATAATTGATTCATGTTCTATAAATGAAGATTGAACACATAATCCAAAATGAAATCCAAAAGCTTTTCAACAAGTTTGTCCTCCTAGTTCTTATACTAGCTATTTCAAATACAATAGTCATGACTAACCATTATAAACAGTCATTAGCCAGTATTAAAACTAATAATTCAAAATTTCAAAAAATGCACCTTGCTTAACTACATGTTCACACTAGAAGAAAAACATGTATTTTTGAATGTTTTTTGCGACTAAATTTTAGTCGCAAAAGACATTTTGTAACTAAAATTCTTTTAGTCGCCTAAAACAAGTCGCATGTGATAAACTAGTCGCAAATGACAAAGAGTATTGTATAAAAAAAAAGTCAACGAATACATTTCATCCTTTGACTCCATTGTATATGTATTGTCACATGCGATTAATATGCAACTATTTTGGTCACATTTGAAGGCAAATCATGTGTTGCCACGTGTTTTAATATATGATGATGATGATTATTATTATTATTATTTTGAAATAATCTAAAACGTTCAATTCAAAGACTTGGATGATTTTATATTATGACACATGGCCCAATATAAATATGCCATGTGGCATTTTAAAAAAAATTTAATTTAATAAAAATATTAATATTAAGTTGGTAGGTACATAGATAGGTGCTTAAAATCCTTACCTACCTACCCACCTACCTACCTACTTAAGTAAATAAATAAATAAGTAGGTTTTACCTTCCTAGGTTAAATACCTACTCATATAGGTAGGTACTTAAGTAGGTAGGTACATAGGCTGACTTAGATGGGTAGGTCAAACTAGATACTTACTTAACTAAATAAATAAGTAGGTTGGGGAGGTATGTACTTTAGAATTGTACATTATTTGTTTTTTTGTTTTGGGTTGAGCATTTTGATTAACTCATCCCATGTGCACAAACTTCTTAATGTGAAATTGCATAGGCACACCCCTTTGATTATATAATGTTCAAAATAGGAATGTAGAACAAACAATATGGGATAAGTTTTGAAGTTGCAAATTCCTTACAAACTAAGTTGTAATTCCAAAACTTTCTTCATCCCTTACTTCTAGGGTTTTTAGATTTTAAAACAATTCAAGTACTAAATAATTAAATAATCATTTAAATCATAATGATGAAATTTACATATATTTAAATTATAAACTATACACTACAAATATTTAGTATTCATTATCAATTACTTAAATAAGTAATATTTTCTTCATATTTGACAAACTAGCTATCTAGTTATTCACAAGTTATTAATACATAATTCATAAATAATAAAATATTTAAAAGTATTTAATTACTTTTCAGAATCTGATCGAGCTATATATAATATAATTAATATGAAATTAATTTAATGACTATAATTTAAAATTAAATATTTTAAATACTTATTTTAAAATTATACATCATGAATTAACAATTGTTATTAGAAAATAAATTCTTACAAAATTTTTTGAAGAATTATTATTCAACTAATTACATTATTTATTGTATAATCAATTTTTTTGTTGTAAAAATATTATAAGCCAAATAATTTTTTTCTCTTGGTAATTATTAACTATAAATATAATAATTTGTTAAACATAACATTAATTTTAATAATTACTATAAAATTACTATAAAATATTTATCATAGATGATTAATCACAAAAAATTTTAAGATAATATTATTGTATAATAATTCGTGAAATTAAAATCAGTAAAATATTTATTTTAACTACACTATAATTTTTCCAAATTTTTAATTCAAGTTTGAAGTTATAAATCAAAGAGTGTGAATAATTATGTTCAATTAGAAAATAATTATGCACATACTAATTAATTCTTATATGAAGTAATTACAATGATTTTAAAGTAATGTGACATTAATTTAATTAATTAAATTCTTCTAATATAAAAATATAAATGATATAATATACAAATTTGTGTCATAACAATAATTATTTAGTGTCACTTAGATTTAATAAACATAATCATTTATAATTATTTATAAAAGTGATTTATTATGGATCGCACTACTAAGAAAAACCCTTGAAATTCAATCAATATTTTTTTGAATTAAAATATAAATTTAAGATTCCAAAAATAGTAATTCAGAATTCAAATATCAGTTTTTAGAAGTTTTTAGAAGTTAAATAACAAATTTCAGAATTGAAATGTTAACTTTCATATTCAAATAATAATATTCCAAATTAAAATTTGCATTTGAAGACTCAATTAATAATTTTCTGAATTGAAATATTAATTTTGAGAATCCAAAATAATAATCTGGAATTACCATTTCAACTTTCAAGTCAAATAATTTTTTAAAAATTAAATTTTAAACTTCAAATTCAAATATCAAATTTGAAGTTGAAATAAAAATATTTTAAATCAAGTTGCCAATTTTTAGAGTCATTAGAGTTTTTAAAATTGAAATAATAATTTTTAGATTCAAAAATAATAATTTATAATTCAAATATTAGTTTTTAGATCAAATAAGTTTTTTGAATTTAAATAACAATTTTCAGAATTGAAATGTTAATTTTCATATTCAAATAACAATATTCAAAATTGAAATGTCCATTTTTAGACTCAATTACTAAT
>Ga0116231_10000944_pt1 | contig 56446 bp, 44 predicted proteins | sample S1TSphgellanicum_2_FD_89695 | JGI IMG/M metagenome (GOLD analysis project Ga0116231, IMG submission 89695) | Host-associated microbial communities from peat moss isolated from Minnesota, USA - S1T2_Fd - Sphagnum magellanicum MG | ecosystem: Host-associated > Plants > Peat moss > Unclassified...
AAAAGTTGAAATCAGCCCCAATGGCTTTACACTATGAGTCAAGGGCTAAAATAGAAAAAATCCTTTTCAATCTGCCCCAAGTTACTAATAAATACTGAACTTTATGACCTTGTATGGGCCCCAAGGCTGAAAAAAAAGGATACCATCCATTTTGAGAAGCCAATTTGCAACCGATAGTGGCCAATGTTCCAGCATTCATTAATATCCTGACCTCGATGTTCTAGCATTTATTGGTAATGTGGGGCTGAACAACAAGCCAGAAATGCTCAAAGTTGGCCCCGAATTTTTTCAGCCCTGACTCCTAGTGTAAAGTGGGCTTCAAGTTTACTTACTGTCAGCCTAGTTGCAGCCATCATTCCTGCAAATTGGTTCTGATATACCTTAGTACCTTGGCGGTTTTCAGCACCTATTTGTTTAATAATTGATTAACTTTGAATATTTCTTTTCGTAAAGAAGAATATTCCCAATTTTCTTCAAAAAAAAATTTTCTCTTTGAAAAAAGTAAAATTTGAAATTTCCAGCATTTCTAAAAATAATATAATTTGTGCTGAAGCTGCCAAGGTACTGGGGTATTCTTAAATAAAGTCTTGACAGACAACTATCCAACCTTGCAACAGAACCATGTGGAGGGCCTGAGTGACCCAGACCCCATGATTGCACCAATCCCGTTTTGGATGGAGAGAGCTTTATCCACTCACATTGGGTTGACAAACCACACTTGCATCAGTTTCATTTTGAACGAATTAAAAAAAATAGTCATTTTTTTTCCAAACGCATTTACAAACCTACTAACCCCCTTCCCTCCTTTGCAAACCCTCTTCCATCTTCTATGGTCCCAAGTCTGCAACACCATTGTGATAGTTCCGGCAACTCAAGAAAACTTACCATTGTGTTAGGGTTAACAGCTCAAGACTCCATCATGTCAACTCCATCACCACCTACCAAGATCTCCATCATGTCAACTCCATTGCCAGCTCTAGCCCAAGCAAGTAAGGCTTTGGCCCACCTTTGCTCAAGTAGTTTAAGTTTCTTTTTCTTATTACTTAGCTCTAGCAAACAACGACAAACAAATGTTCATCATCATCTTCTTCTTCCTATTCCTCAACTATAAAAGACGATGATAAGCATTTCTCCTCATCGTCTTGTTTTTCTTCTTATTGTTCAGTTGCAAAGGATGACAACAAACAAAAGCTCGTCATCATCCAGTTCTTTTATAAAAGACAATGATGAGCAAATGCTTGTCGTCGTCTTCTTCCTCCTATTACTTAGTTGCAAAAGATGACAACAAGCAAAATTTTGTCATCGTCTTCTTCTTCTTCTTCTTGTTACTCAATTGTAGAAAATGACGATGAGCAAAAGCTTGTCGTCTTGTTCTTTTTATTGTTGTTCAATTACAAAAAACAAGGATGAACATTTGTTGCTCGTTGTCTTGTTCTTCTTGTTGCTCAATTGTAAAAGACAATTATGAGCATTTGTTCCTCATTGTCTTGTTCTTCTTCTTATTGTTCAATTGTAGAAAACAACAACAAGCCGTTCATTGTAATCTTCATGCTTTAGGTAACCTCACTCTGCTACAACAAATAAATAAAGTATTTTAGTAATTTAAAAGAAAAGTTTGATGATTTTTTTTCCTTTTAAGGTTTTTAATTTTTTTAAAAACAAAATTTGAAGTTTTGTCTTAGGATAGTTCCTTAGAGGAAATGTGCATGGAAGGCATGAAAGGTGTCAAATATAATTGAAGAGTAAACAATTGTAATATACATAGCCCCAACTTCTCAAGGTATGTCATGAAAGGTGCATTCCAAATTTGCATATGGTCACATTAGAACCCATTTTTACTCTCCATGTGAAAGTGAAATGGGTTTTTCTTTTGTCATTTTTTTTTGGTAACAATACTTGAACATTTCAAATCAAGTTTTTCTCACATAATAGAATACTACCTTGGTTTTTGGTTCACAATATTTTCATCCTTTTATATTTAGGGTTATGATTTAGTGCAATACCCTCATTATTTTGTCATTGAAATGGTTGGACTAGGTGTAATTCCACACTATGTATGTTGATTTAATGTAATACCTTCATCTTGTTGTAATTGTGGTGGTTGGCTTACATGTAATTCCACACTATGTATGTTGATTTAATGCAATACCCTCATCTTATTACATGTGTGGTGGTTGGCCCAAATGTAATACCTTCATTAGTTGTATTAGATATTGTACCTCAAGAGGTTTTTCCTCCGATTCAAGATGAGCATGGCAACACAATGGAGGAAAATGAATAGATTCACAAAAGTTCAAAATTGTGTTGCAAGTTGGATGCATGCAGTAGTTCTTATGCAGTCAAATGGTTGCTTTGTAAGCACTTGGAGCAAACACACTCATTTCAAATGCAAAATGGGAAATTAAGGCATCCATCTACCCATCCTAGGGGTCAAGGCAACAAGACCATAGTTCTATGAATACTCGTATTTTGAGCAACCCACATGCAATGCAAAAGTGGAATGAGAAAAAGGCCCTTGATCAAGTGAAGAAGAAAGTGGAATTGAAATGGGATGAATTTCAAGCCCAAGTGTAACAAATGGAATAGATTAGGCAGCCCTTGTTGGTACGTTTAGCCTCTGAGATCTTGTTGAGCATCATTGTAATTGAGCCCCTAATGAGGTTTTAGTGCATGTATGCACCATTTTTGTATTGGTGCATTATAACTTAGGGGGGAATGACATTTTTGTATCAATCTACTTGTTTTAATTTTGAAATCTAATTATGAGATTTGTAGATTTTGGGATCTTTTTATGCCATGTTACACACAATCCCCCCATCCACCATAAATGTATGACATTTACCATAAACAAAATGAACAATACCTTCATTTAATAAGGTTAGCACATTATGTGGACATGATAGAACACTTAAGCAATACCTTCTTGAATTCAGGTTGAAGTTCATTATTAAATGATTGATTATGCAACACTTTCATTATCTTTATCATGAAATAATTGCACAATAATCTTAAATATATATTATATTTAAATACTTATGTATAATTAAATTGCCTACCTTCATGAAATGACCCCTTAGTGCATAAACCAGTTTCTTTATGCAAGTACTCCAAACTTTTGATCTTTTATTGTCAATGGTTGGGTTTTTCATAAAACGCTCAAAATTGCAATATTCACATCATTAACCAACCCATGTTTAGGGTGCAATTTGGCCACCTTTCTAGGAAGGACTTGGGTTATTTACAGTTCATATCTCCAATAGGTGCCTAGTTTCATCATGAAGGTATTGCAAAAACTTGGTGTATTGTCATTCAAGTTTTCATCACATCATGATTGGTCCTGAGTATGCAATACCTTCATCCATCCTTTCACCGTTGTGAATAGAAATAAAAAGTAGAATACAACTATGCAATACTTGCATCTAAAGCATAAAATTCTGGTTGGATTTCTTATGTTTTAAGTAGTACCTCAATTCAACATCAAGGTATTGTAGAAACTTGGTCCATTGCCATTCCAGTCCACATCATGATTGGCCTTGGGTATGCAATACCTTCATCCATAGTTTGGTGGAAATTGAATATTTTAGAAGTATGACATAAAAGGGGAGGTAAAATATAAGAATATTATATAAAGTTGTATTGGTTCTTTTTTTTTTTTTACAAAATTTAAGTGTTATTTATTCTCTTAGTTAATTTTTGCAATAAGAATTAACTAGAATGTTAATCAATAAAATATATAAGTTTAGCCAAGAAATATAAGCTTAACCAAGAAAAAATATAGGTTTAACCAAGAGATATAAGTTTAGCCAAGAAGAATATAGGTTTAACCAAGAGATAAAAGTTTACCTAGTTAAGATACAAAAAATTAGCTAAGAAATGTAAGTTTAACCGAGAAGAAATATAGGTTTAACTAAGAGATATAAGTTTAGCCAAGAAATAGAAGTTTAGGCAGTAAGATATATAGGTTTAGCCAAGAGATAAAAGTTTACCCAAAAAAATAAGTTTAACTAAGAAGAAATATAGATTTAGCCAAAAGATATAAGTTTAGCCCCAAAAAAAAAATTTAACTAAGAGATAGAAGTTTAGTTAGACAAAAATATAAGTTTAGCCAAGAAGAAATATAGATTTAACCACGATATAGAAGTTTAACCAAGATCAGATAAAAGTTTTGCCAAGGTAAATAAGGGATTAGTTGTTAGTTTGTAGGCAGGGCTAAGATTTAGGTCAGTAGGGTAGCTAGGTGGGTGCGTAGTATGGAGGTCAGTGCTGGGAAAAAAGTAGCAACCAAAAAAAAATGGTCAAAGGTCAGCAGCCAAAAAAATTTGACTGTGGTACGATGTTGGTTAAAGTAAGTAAAGAGGTGGATGAAGAAGAGGCGTATCATCCAACCCTTCCTATGGACAGAACGGCCAACTGGTGCAGTCATGGGGGCCCACACGGGGGTTCACTCTGGCCCACACGGAGCACTGCTTTGAAGTTTGATGGGGGTGTTTAATGTCTTGTGCCTAGCTTTTGCTCCATCATGGTGACCGTTCACCCACCTACCCATTTGTTGGGTTTTTTTGCAAAACTAAATATTTTTTCTAATTTAGTTATTTATTTTAGTTCGAGTTCCAGAACTTTCCAAACTAGGGGTGGGTTCCACTTTTGGTTTAGTTTGTTCTACGGTTTGGGTTGAGGGAGGGGTTTGTGGGGTCTAAAAAACTATCGATCCCATCCAAAGGTATAGTTGGAGAAACTTAAGATGTTTTTATTGGTGGACAAGTCCTTCATGCAATGGGCCTTTTTGATTGGCCTATCATCAAAAAGTTTTGACAAGTTTGGAGACTTCCCAATACAGAAATATTCCCTCCAAACATCCAAGTCCCGATATTTGGTCACCTGTATTAGGTTCCAAGAGAATGACAATGGACAAAGTATATTGGGACAAAGTGAGGTGATATTGGGAACAGGTTGAGAACTTTATGGGAACAACAAAAGTTCAACATCCTGTCACCCTCCCCAAAAAGATAAAACTGGGTCTATTGGGTGCATGCTGTGAACTAGAACCTTCGATCTATTTGAACATGCATTTGATAAGGCTGCCACGCCTGCTTGCACTACTCAAAAACATGCAAAATAAATAAAATATCATGTGCACATATGCTTTTATTATGCATTCGTGAGCAACTACAATTTTTTTAAAAAATTCCACTCACAGACAATAAGACACTAATGTCTACATCAGGCATTGTGAAAAAGAGACTATTGAGTGGGAACTCTATCCTCTCTCTTCTCCCAATTGAATTGAAACATGAAAGTTTATCTGTAAAGTCACCCTCTCTTTCACCCTCTATCCCCTCCTCTTTTAGTGGTATCTGCAAAGTAATGAAATTTTATTGAATCTCAGCAGAAAACTGAAATAAATTCTTTTATGAACCAATTTTTTTAATTAAAAAAGATGTGAAGAAAACCATTGCACATAATAGTTTAATCAAGCTATCAATTTGTAACCCAATATATGCCCATAGTTCATGCCCCTGCCATTATCCTAGGCCAAAAATGGCCAAGAACATAGGTAGGCAAAAAAAAAAAAATGGTAGTCAATGAAATGAAGCAACATGCACTTGGGGACCCATGTGTTTTTTTTTTCCCCCTTTTTGAGGAGGGTGTTGAACTTTTGTTGTTCCCAATGTGTTACCATGAAATTCTCACTATGTTCTCATCAAGTTTCTAATGAGTTCTCAACATGTTTCCCAAGTTTCCAATGTGTTCCTTAACATGTTTTTAATAATTCTTCATTTTATCTCATATCCTTTCCTCCAAGGTCTAAGTTCCACTCTTGTAACCTATATCAACAACCCAAGGGAGGAGATTACAACATATCTGTTTTGGGATTGTCCAAAGCTTGATTTATTTTGTTATGATGAGTCAATAAAAAATGCCCATGACAAAAGAAAAAAAAATCAAACTTTGGGGATCCCCATAACTAATTAGTACAAGTCACAATATATTAGTGTTATTTACATCCATGTGCTTGATCGAATTTTTTTAGATTTTAGCACTCATTATACCTGGCACGACTGCAAATGAGTACTTTTTTGTTTATTTTTGGAATTAAGCTTGGGCATGTATGGGATTTACCAACGTCATATTTTATTGGAACTTGAACATTTTTATTTCTTATTAGTAAATCCTTTGTGATGTTGTGAGATTTTGTGATTCCCTTTTGGCATTGCCAATGGTTGATTTTGAGAAAAATCAACATTTGTTGAAAATAATTTAATTACTGCTATAATGGTAAAGGTACTATGGCAGCCTTCAAACTTCAACTAACCGCAAATCTTGGGCTCAAATTACATGCAACAAAATGATTATAAAAAATTAGCACATTTTTATGGGAATCATCAACTTTCACAAAATGTGATGATACATGGCCCTTTATGTTGGAAGCATGCAAAGGGAATTTGTTGAACAATGATATCATGACATGTGATTTGTGTTGGACATTTGGGGACATTTTGTGGGAATCATCAACTTTCACAAAATCGGATGATGCATGGCTCTTTATGTTGGAAGCATGCAAAGGGAATTTGTTGAACAATGATATCATGACATGTGATTTGTGTTGGACATTTGAGGACATTTTGCGGGAATCATCAACTTTCACAAAATCGGATGATACATGGCTCTTCATGTTGGAAGCATGCAAAGCGAATTTTGTTGAATAAATGATATCATGACATGTGGCTTGTCTTGGACATTTGAGGAATTTTGTTAGGGGGAAATATGATCGACAAATACTTTGTCACATTTTGGAGGACCATACAAGAAATTATTTTGCAACACAAGAAACTCATGAATTCAATATAAGCCATAAAACAGGCAACAAGAATCCAACAGTTATGGGCCTTGGCAAGTTGGCACCACCAGTGCATCATACCATTGGAAGTTGAGTTCAGTAGGAGTAAGCTTCCTTTATCCCAGTTTATCAATCCACATCTCTACATGGGAACTTTGATCTCTTACCCAATATACAGGATTTACATACCTATGTTTATAGATTTTGTTGGCCTTGCCTACAAAGGCAAGGATATTGTGTTTAGAATCATTATAGAGTATAGTAGCTTAATGGATTTTGGCCCCTAGGTAGTAGATCTATTTTTATATGAGGATTTTTGAAAGACAATATTTTGGCTTGTGTTGAAACTTGAGATTAGTTTACAGAGTTATAATATCTTGAAGGATTCTGGTTTGTTTCAGAGGATTTTTGCATGGTAAGATATTTCAGTTTTCATAATTCTTCTTTTGCCTTAAGATACCTTTTAATGTAAATGGCAAGGCCATAGTGTGACACACCCTTTGTTTTATTGGCTCTGCTCTTCAGTGTAGAGACATTGTGATGCATGCAGAATTGGGCAAAAATTTGGTATCCCTACATTCTAGGGTCATGTGGAGTCCACTACAGAAGCATTTCCGTCCTGACTCAAGGATCCCCTTGGGCTTCACCATGCTAACCAGCATTTGTTCTTCAATTCCTTGTTCATAGATACTCATAAGAGTGTCCATGGGTCCTGATGTCCACATGTAAATGGATGCTATAATTTCCTTCACCCCATATACATACAATACACAAATTTGAAAGTTTGGAATTCTGATCTGCAGCACAACATGGCTGAAACCTCTCTCTCTCATTGCAAACAGCAGCAAAATACATGGCATAAGTTTTTAAAGCACTTTCTGGTTTAATTTAGGGTTATGTAGAGATCCTATTGCACTACAATTTATTGTGCAGATCATTGAGATCCAGTACTGACCCCTCAATCTTGAAGAAGATTGAAGAGAGTTTGTTTGGAAGATTTGGAGAACAAAGTAGTTTGAATCTATTAGAATTTTACTAGTTGTCGATTGGGTTATGTGGAGATCCTATTGCAATGCAAATTTATTGTGTGGATCCCTTGCCTGCAACAAAGTTACCAACTCAAATATGTGTGCTTACAGATTTCTTATATTATGTGTTTCCCAACAGAACATTTGTGAGGCAAACATGCTCTCATGGGTGTTGTTGTGATGAATGCTTCAGGTATCAGTTCTGCATGAAATTGACATGTCTAGACATTTGTTTCATTTCTACTTTACAGTTCTCAGCAGCGTTCTAATTTTGTGATTAGACTGTTTCACTGTTATTCTTAAACAAATCAATGTGCAAAATGTTGCAAATGCTGCACAGAAATCATACACAAATGCTAGAAAAGATGTAAATGAGAAGAGCTTCCATGTTGCATTTACATTGCCTAAGATCAAGAATAGGATATTTAAGACAAGTTGCCATGAGTTAGTTGCATGCTAGAGCTATTGGTGCAATTTTGAGTACAGAAAAGGAATGTATTTGATTTACTGGTATTGCATCAACTCAAGCTCGTGAGGCATGTTGATGATTCTAACTTTGTAGGGAGCAGAAATGTTTTTAAATGTGATAATTTGCTTAAATATAGCTTGTAGACCTCCACTGAGTACACTTGTAATTTGGTATTGCAATTTTCAACTTAATTAAGCTTATGAATGAACACAATGATTTTAGCAATTAGCAAAATTCAAGGAGATTATATATCCAAGATTGTGTTGAAGATGAGTGTTCAATTCCATTGAATATATCACAAACTTCGTATCAAACAATTTGGTAATTTTTATTTAGAAGTAGTGGGAAGTCCATTCTTTCATGGGTTTGTATCTTTTTATGCACGAATGACGTGCCTTTAAAACACCTATGAAACAAGTATAAGGGTGATGAATTTTTTTGACAACAATATATTGACAACGAAACAATGGTACCAAAGCTTCATTGACACACGAAGACTACATATATTAGATCAATAGCATAGCAATGGCAACATAGCTTTCTTGACATGCAAAGATTATGCTACAACAAATTGTGTGAATTTGTTGATTAACATTGAGTTTGTGCAAGGACTTGCATTGTAGTAGATGGTGTGAAGAAGAGTTACAATTGAATTTGAGAGTGGGAAGAGCTTGAGGAATGGAGAACTTGAACTTCAAGTGATGGAAAAATGGGAAAAAAACCACAAGGAATATAGAGCTTGAGGTGTTGGCAGAATTTGATTATCTATAGTTAGTAGTTCAGATTTGGAGATGATAGGTTATTGATGGTGTTAGACATTAAAATCTTCATTTTTGAAAGCTTTTAATTGACATGCCATTTCCCTAATACAAACCTTAACTATAATAATTAACCTAAAAGTTAATGCTATCGAGTCAACTTCCATGTTATTAAGTCTAGTGGTTTTTTTGGGGTGAAAAATCTCCAAAAGGTGACACATTTTTCTAAAAAGAGAATATTATGTAATAAACTTTTTTATATATTAAAACTTTTGCCAAATTTTGATAGAAAATTGATTTTTGGAGGAGGATGTTGCCACGTTCATGTCTATTGGCTACACATTTAGAAGTTCTTTGGAAAAAAATTGTCAATTAAATCAAAATTTATTTAGGGATGCTTGCCACCCTAGCTCCATCATGGAATTGAAAAAACAAAACTAGCTTAGTCACCTATTTATTGACAAACTTACACATGTTTAAACATTACTACTCATTTACAAGTAGTAATGTTGGCAGTATTTACATGTGTGAACATAACATTATTAGTTTACCTCCTTGATATGCTATTTTAGTTTTTGTGTAGGATAATGTTCCTCATTGCTAATCAAACCATAAATGTTTTGTAATCAAAATTGTTGAAAAGAAAATTGATGTTCAAAATATGAAAACCTTTTGTGAAAGAAATAGATTAGGGTCAAAATAAAATATAACATTCACCAATCTAGGACAAGGATTGAGTCCTTAACATTCCTTAATAATGAAATATAGAATATGTTTAAAATATGATTTCCAAATCAAATTTGAAAATTTGAAAATTCTTATCATCCAAAAAGATGTTGCATTATACTACGATGTAAATGTGTACATAAATGTTTTCTCATAAAAATGTCATTTTCAAATCATTTCATGTCTTTCAAAAAAAAAAAAAATTATAATGAAAAACACTGGTCACATTGTTTTAAAGTCTTTATGGGTACTCCATATTCATTATATCAAAATTTTCCCAGTGTTCCTACAATACATCAAAAATATTGTCATATAAGTTCATCTAAGAATTTCAACATTACCTTAAGTAACCATTTACCATAATGGAAATTAAGCAATGGTTACATCTTGTAGTGGTTCCTTATATCATGTTTACACCTAACATAATTGTGCATTCTTTGCAAAATGAATTACTAAACATGGAGCCCATCGTATACTAAAGATGCAAGAATAATGAAGGTTGAGAAAGAAGCATATTGTTAATCAAAATAATATTATTGTGTGTCATTTTTGTGGTGAACAAGATCATTAACATAAAAAATGCTCAAAAAAGAAAAAGGTTGAAGCAAATGTGGTTGAGATGGAAACTAATGAAGTTACCACAAATGAAATTTTTTGTACAAGTCATAGTTTTTGACAAGAAAAAAAAGTTGTCATCAAACATTAAAAAAAAGTCTATTAATATTCTACAAAAGAATATTAATTATGCACCTGAACAATCGATTGTTGTTGTTGTAGAAGTCATTGATGATGTTGTAATCACCAGTAATGATTTGGCTTGTTATACTAAAGCAAAGTTAGATAACAATGCTTGGTTGGGGATTTTGGTGCATCACATCAAATGATGAATAGATATCATTGGTTTAGAAATCTTCAAACAATTTTTCAAGGAAGATTTAAAGTTCATGTAACTAATGATGCAACCATTTGGGTCATAATAATAAGAAATATTCCTATTCAAAATCTTGTTAATAATGAATGGAAAGATGGAGTGCAAAGTTTTCTATACGTTCCAAAGTTGAAGAATATTATTTTTTATGTGGGATAAATGATTTACAAGGGCAAATCATCAGTTGATTATGATTTTACATCTTGTAGAATTCATGTGATCCAAAAAATTGGTCATCTACTTATGATTAGTAGCAAAAAAGGCTAGCTATGACATATGCATGTATGTGTAACATCAATTGGTGTACATGTTGAAACAAATATCATGTTATAACTAACATTGCAATGCAAACTTGGGCCTACACAAATATTAAAACCATCCAGAAAATGGCTAATGCCATGATTGTTTCCAAACTATCTATTATTGATATCAATGAACATTTTTTCTTTTGATGCATGCATGGCAAGTACCACTACTTGACATTTCCAAAACACATTCAATGTGAACAAACACAAAAACTTGGTGAATTTTTCATGTAGATATAGCAAGTCCAATTTGTATTGATTTTATTGGTGGGAATCTTTATTACGTTGCAATCAAAGAGGATCATATCACATTCATAATTTAATTTTGCATGAAGCACAATAATGATTTTTTCACTTGTTCAAGATATTGTAATGTATTTCTTTTGTAGAAATAGGTAATGACATCAATAAGTTGAAAACTAATCATGTAAGATAGTTCACAAGTACATAATTTGAAAACATTTGACATGAAAATATTACACCTTATTATTTGGAACAAAATGGAGTTGTAGAATGTGAGAATCACACACTTGTCAAAATGACAAGGAACATGTTATACAAAAGGGATATGCGTATGAAAATTTGGGTATAGGTTGTGACAACAATAATTTATCTACTTAACCATGTTGCTTCATGTGTTATTAACCATAAAACACTTATAGAACTTTGGAACTTTAGAATGGATAGATTTTTAATTTGAACATTATTCGTGTATTTGGTTGTAGAGCACACGTTCATGTGCCCAAGACCTTGTGGCATAAACTTGATTCCAAAAGTGATATTGTATGCATTTTTATCAAATATTATACCAAAACAAAGGCCTATAAATTATGGAATGAAAATTCCAAGACATTATTAGATGTGATGTTCCATTTCATAAAAAAATACCATTATTTCATTAATTGTTCCAACTTTTAAAGGGACTCATTGAGTATTTGTTATTCTTCAAATTAATGGTGAACATTACATTATTAGTGGTATTATACTTATTACACCTAATCATCTTGCTCCATCCATTAGTGATGTTTCAAATGCTATAATGGGAAAATTATCCTTTCTTAAACTTGTAGACGCTTTAGGATCCATAGAATCGTTGGGAAAGAATCATGTTTTAGTGATTTTAAATGATTTTCATGAAATTCTAGTAGCTAAATATGAGATGAATTTTGCACACATTCTTGTTCCATTGGTTTATATTTTCCCTTTGTAAAAATGACATGCACTTCAACAATTTTGAGAATGGGTTCAATTCAAAGGTACTCACCCTTCATTCATTGGTTTGCTAGAAAAAAATTTCCTATTTAGAAGCCTAAGAATTACCATGAAGGTTTGAAATCTAATGAGTGAGAAGCTTGGCATTAATCCATGACCCAAAAATGTGATACCTCAATGCAAAACAAGCCATAGATTCTTGTTGATTTGCTTTCAAAATGTTGTGCAATTGAATGCAAATGGATTTACAAGTAGAAGTACAAAATTGACTAGAATATCAACCGCTATAAAACACATTTAGTGGTCAAAGGATTTTTTCAAACTCCAGGTGTTGATTTTGATTAGACTTTTTTTTGAGTAGTTGTCAATTATGAATTTATACAAGTATTTCTTGCTATTTTAACACAAGAAAATATGAAGTTGTTTTAGTTTGACATTAAGATTGCTTTTCTACATGGGGAGTTAGATAAAGAGATATACATGGTTCGACTTTTAAACTTTAAAGAAGCCAATGTTAAATAAAATGTCTATCACTTTTTCAAGTTGTTGTATGGATTTCATTAAACATCATGTCAATGAAACATGGAGTTCAATGCATTTTTTCTAAAGTATAATCTTCATATTAAAATTGTTGACCTTTGGGTGTAGTATTATTATTGCCCTTAAGTTTTACAATTGAATCTACTTACATTAGGGTGGACCAAAATGGGTAGTTGAAAATCCATTTTTAGAGTTAAAATCTAGTGTATTTTTCAAAAAAAAACATTTAAATGACATTAAAGTTCACATTTTTTTCATGTCCAAGTTCATATGACCTGAATTTAATTTTTAAAAAACATCTCTCAAAATATGGGCCTTGAAAAAATCAATTTGGATACCTAAATGGACTTTACAATTTGAAGGTTTGAGTTTTGAATTTTAAAAAGAATGAGAGACTGTTTTCATTTGATTCTTTCATCTTAAGTGTTATGATATTTCAACATGTGATGGTAAAAGTTGTAGGCGTGTTCTCTAGCTTCATTAGAAACAAAAAGTTCATAATCATAATATTTTGAACTATGAGATTGGATGTACCTTACATTGCAAAGTCCACCTTTGATTCAATATTGATATCTTTTGTACAAATTTTTCAGATTTGGGAGGATTAAAATATAAGTTTTAGTTTCTAAAACTAGTTCAACACTAACTAATATGAGTATGTTGAAAGCATTGACAAAACTTTGCTATAGTGCATGTTGCATGTGAAACATCATGATGCTACCAATGACTTATTTGTAGGGAAGCTTTGCATCAAAATCAACAAATTCATAATCAACTTGATTATGAAGTTGAACATTTTGATTAGTTGGTGTGAAACTAATTTTAATTCCTAACACTTTTTTCATACTTTCCATAACAAGTGGGAATGTTAAGCATGAGTGTTCAATTCCATTGAATAAAATGCATCACATGCCACATCACATCACAATATATTTAGGTTCAAATTGAATATTCTCACTTAGTTTCTTTCTTATTCAACTTTCATTTCCTATTACTTCATACCATTATATGGACTTTGTCCTTCTTTTTGTTTCTTTTGTCTTTAGCACTATTGGTCTTACAACAATAAATAATGGATTTGTTTTACATTCCTTTGTTGTTTGTTCTTATGTGTGTGTGCTTAGTATCTAAAGTAATTTAAATTGTATAACATTAAATTATGTAAAAATTATACATATAAGAATTGTTTTTTGTAAAACTTAAAGAACATTTGATTTGTAACACATTTTAATCCATATGAATGTAAAAAGATTCATAAATTATGACATCTATTTATGAACACTCTAGCTTGTAAATACCTTTATGCTATCAAGCAAAGTACTTTGTATTGGATGTTTGACATTTGCAAGTTATTAATTGATTTCAATGCTAGTGTGTGATCCCCAACCCTTCAATATAAATTATTAGGTAGAAAAAATCAGTTGGATATTATTTGCATTTTAAAAAAGTCCATGGCTGAATTTTTCTTGCCTATGAATGTCAATCTATGGAATTTTATTCAATGACTATTACTTTGTGGAATATATATATAATAGGTGAGTGAAAAATTACTTTTTGATCTTTTTGACCTTTAGTTCATTATTGACATTTTTTTCTTTTTCTTTATTCTCATTAAAGACTTGAGAAACTTTGCAACAACTTTTTCACACGATTCATGCCAAAGGATTCTAACCAACACGTACAGAATGAATTATTTTATATTTATAACTTATCATATGCATTATATGGTCATGCATGTCACATGATATTTATAAGGTAAAGCCCTAGGGTGGAGGCAATCTTGAAATCAGGGGGCTTAGGATGATGTGCTAGCCGAGTCTACCCATATGCCCCATCTCCATACTTTACACATCATAAAACATGACACAAATATTATCATGAAGCTAATCATACATATTTCACAAGTTGAAGGAAGGGGAGGGTTTTAACACCTATTCCTTGAGAGTGGAGTGATTTTACACCACACTTAGCTGTAGAATGATTAATTGTTATCTTCCTTAACACTTAATTATAATTCCTTGAAATGCCATGTGATTCACTTAACATCACCTTTCTTATCATCATCATCTAACATTGATATTATCTCATGAGTTCACTGTTGAGTTCATTTTACATAACGACATTGTCTATCATGCCATGTCCATATATATGTTGCATTCAAACATCATATAATGGTAATTCATGGGTACCGTTGTTTTATAAACAAATTCCTGTTGTACCTACCAAATACATGTCAAGTATCATGGGGAAAAAAATCCTACAACCTTTATGAAAATTGTAACTTTACCTTTGTGGGCATTATGCTTTTGGACAAACTTTTAAGATTTTGTAAGGCATCTTGTGTATACACTAGAAAAACCCGGGATACGATTTCAATTTACCACCAAACCTTTTAGTGAAATTTACATTTTGGACTAGATTGAATGCTAGATGAACAATTGTCACTAACTTGCCAACAAGCATACCGCACTTATTTTTATGTTTACTAACATTGCATATGTGAAATACAAAGGTAAAACTAATTTCATTGCCATTGACTTATGAACGAGATAACATTAGATGTGACGCTATCACTTAAGCATAATTTCCCTACCACTCATGCATGGAGTAAGCGTAACATCCCTCCTCTTTTCTAAGAGGGATATTCAAGTGTAATGTGAAGCTCCAAGGTGGGGTCATTCCTCAAGTAAGGGTCCTATGATGAGGTGGTAGTCAAAGTTCACACACACACACACCCCGGGGCTTTACACATCATAAAGCATGACACACATACTATGACGGAGCTAATCATACTAGATCTTTCCATACTCTCTTTCTCCCTTCCAGGTGAAGCCACAAATGAGGAAGTTTTCAAGTGGGTCTATCCTTGTTTCTACTTTGCACCTTTCCCAAAGTTTGTGGTATCCTCCACTTGGTTTAATGTCCGTATACCTATGAGTACATCAACACTTGGAAGCCAACCTCGAAAACCCACCTTGCCCTCAAGATTGATCTTTCTCATAAAATGGAAACGAAACTCCCTCTTGATTCTCCAATATAACCAATATTTTGTTTTTTCAATTTTGTGATATAGCCGAATTGATGATCATTGATAAAAAGATAGAGCCAAAATTGCAATATCCATTTAAAAAAAAAGGAGCCAAAATGGCCATTGATCCATAAAATAGATGGTGCCAAAATGAAAATCCATGGAGCAAAAATGGTAATTCATCCACACAAAAGATGGGACAATTCATCCCTAAAGATAGCTGGAGCCAAAATAACAATGCATCCATAAAAAAGCTGGAGCCAATGGAGCAAAAATGGCAATTCATCCACCAAAAATAGATGGAGTCAAAATGGCAATTCATCCATAGGTGACAACAATTCAGGCATCATTCTCTCTACCTATTACTATTTAATAGGTAAGCTACTACTATTTAAAGAAGAAATGTAGCAATGATTTTGATTCTTTTAATACTATTTACCTTAAAAAAAGTCTAGATTGGCCATTCAAAAAAAATTCCCAAAAACCTTGTAATTGTCTTTTTTAGGAGGATGTCTAAACCAAAGGAAAACACGGGGTGTGTCACACTGTGGCCTTGCCATTTACATTGAAAAATATCTTAAGGCAAAAGAAGAATTATGGAAACTCAAATATTTCACCATGCAAAAATTTAATCTTCACAAAAATCCTGTAAAAGAAACCAAATTCCTTCAAGATATTGTAACTCTAAAACTGATCTCAAGTTTCAACACAAGCCAAGATATCATCTTTCAAAAATCCTCAAAAAACTCAAATATTTCACCATGCAAAAATATAATCATCAAAAAATCCTGTCAAAGGAGAACCAAAATCCTTCAAGATATTACAACTCTATAACTGATCTCAAGTTTCAAAACAAGCCAAAATATCATCTTTCAAAAATCCTCAAAAACTCAAATATTTCACCATGCAGAAATATAATCTTCAAAAAATCCTTATAAGAAAAACCAAAATCCTTCAAGATATTATAACTCTATAACTAAAATCTCAAGTTTCAACACAAGCAAAAATATCCTCATATAAAAATAGACCTATTATTACCTAGGGTCCATAATCCCTCAGAGCATCTCCACCGGTGTTCATTATGTCACTCTGGACAATAAAATAAAATGTCTAAGTTTATAGTTTTTTTTTGCAACCCCACCAATAAACTGGACCAATCATTATGATCGACCAATCAGAAATACTGAACTGTAGTTAGGTCCAATTCATTACACTCTTTTTTGGATGTGCACAACTGTGTTGCGCCTTTCACCAGCCACGGCAAGCTGCACGAATTTGGTGCAGAAAAACCAATTTCCTGAGATAAACCGACACATTATGACTTTTTCGCAATAAATTTTACTGTGCTGAATCCAGACACAACATCCTTGCCTTGTTGATAGGCAAGGCCAAAAAAAAAGCATACACACAAAATTCCATTTTTTCTTCCCCTTGCACTACCTACTCTTTTGCTCCGAAGGAAATTTTCTTGTTAGGAAAAAGAGTAAGAAGAAGAGGAAGAAGAAGAAGAAGAAGAAGAATGAGAACAGCAACCACAAGATGATGACGACGTATTCATGAGGATTTGGAGCTAGATCGAGATTCAAGCTCGACTGGAGGTGAGTGAGTGAGTTTTTGACGGAATTAAGGAAGAGCAAGAAATGATGGTAAATCAGAGGCTTTAAGAGCAAGAAGAAGGTGAAGAAAAAGAATAAGACGATGATAATGATGATGTATTGAGGATTTTGGATCTAGGTCGAGGTATAAGCTCTGGAGGTGAGTGAGCGAGTGAGCGAGCGAGTTTTTGAAGGGAAATAAAGAAGAGCAAGAAATGCTCGTGAATCGATAATCTCAAGAGTAAGAAATTATGAAGAAGAAGATATTGATGATGATGATGTATTGAGGATAGATCCAGATACAAGCTCTGAGTTAGTTTTTGAACGTAGTTAAAGAAGAGCAAGAAATGCTCGTGAATCGATTGCTTGTGAAGAAGAGTAAGAAGAAGAAGAAGATGATGATGATGATGATGCTGTATTTTGGATCTAGATTGCGATACAAACCCTGGAGGCGAGTGAGTTTGAAAGGAGATAAAAAGAAGAGCAATGAAATGCACGAGGGTATGCAAGTAGTGGAAGAATGGAGATCTTGAGTTGGATCATTTTTATCTCCTTTTAAGCAGATTTTTTTTTTCCCTTGAGGATTTCTTTTTTTGTATGTTGTGGAGGGCCTCATTCTTTTGGTCAAGGATCTTTGATTGGATGTAATAAGAGGCGGAAGATATTCATGTGCTTGATACGGGATTGGGAATCAAAAGCTCTCTTGGGTTGTAATACGTTTGCTTTGGTTTGCTTCAATTAGGAGGTCGTGAATCAAGAGGCTTTGAATGGAAGTTTTCTGGTGAAGAAAAGTAAGACAAGAATGATAATGATGATGTTGTTGTATGGGCTTCTATTTGTTCTAAGCTAGGCCTTCTCTCTCTCTTTTTGTGGTTTGCATTGAAGTGGAGAGGGATTTGACATGTTTCAAATCTTTGCACTAGTGAATGAATCATAGAGCTTCAGTTAAAGGAAGGAAACACAAGCAAGAAGACGGTGGGATTGGCAGTGGGTTCTAGATCATTGAGATGGAATCAGAGGAGGTTAACTCGTTGAGGCTGCGACTAAATGTGACAAAACCTGATCACAGCACAGAGTCTCCCACCATTTTTGGTAGACAAGCAGAGCCAGAAGAGCCTGTTACACCATGTGGCAGGTTGTTTATCCAACCTAGTATGAACTGCTACATCATGTGCACCCTTGGGTTCAAGAATCCCATCAACTTGCCAGAGGTCAGGGTGGCACTGGAAGAAACGCTGGTGAAACACAAGCGCTTCCACAGTGTCATGGTTCGTTTTCCTTGTTCTTGTCTTCCTTAGTAATTGCAGCAGACAAAGTATGCATCCATTTAGCCTCTTTTACAGAAACTAGAAGGTGTCCAACTCCAAAATGGAGGTAATGGCTATAAGGAAAAAGGTAAAGTCACTCATTGTTATCAGAAATGTAGTGCATTTTTGTCTTCTCAGCATTTCTCTGTGTTCAATTAACTTTCTCCACTAGTGCAGGCATTATCTTGTTGATCTGTTTCCTGCAGATTCTGTTGCGTATAGGGTTTAGGATCTTAAGTATTCCAGGATATATGTCACACTGATCAAGCTAATTTCAGGTGATTGGTGACATGGTGCAGAAAAAAAATGCAAAAGGTACAGAGGTCTGGGTACCTGCAGATGTAGACATCAATGCTCATGTTTTCGAGCCATTTGGTTTCTCAGTAGAAGACTTTGCAGCTCCATCTTTTGTTGAAAAGTATGTTGCAGATCTTGCAACTGCACCAGCCATGAGCTTCTCACAGCCTTTGTGGGAGTGCCATATATTGAACGGGACATCAGGAGATGCAGCTGCACATTTGATTTTCCGTTTGCATCATTCTCTAGGTGATGGAGCTTCTCTCATGTCTCTCTTATTGGCATGCACACGACGTGTTGATCACCCTGACACAATGCCATCAATTCCAGCCAAAAAGTTGAAACAGAATGCTGATCCACATATTTTCCTCCTGACTTCATTGTGGAAGACATTGATTCTTATTTGGAACACGGTGACCGGCATTGCCTATTTTATGGCAACTGTTTTATGGTTAAAGGACAGTGATACAAAGATCAAGGGCCATGCAGGCGTGGGCAGGGCTCAGAAGAGTCTTATGTATGCTGTAATTGACATTGATGATATGCGTATAGTGAAGAATGCTGTTAATGGGGTAAGTTGTTGGATTCTTCTTTTCATGGCTGGCTTCTGGTCAGAATAACCTATCATTCAGAAAGACAGCAAACAAAGAGAATGTATGCTGTGGAATTTGTTGTGATGATGATTCATGAGGCTAAGTATTGTTGATCACAGACAATAAATGATGTTCTCATGGGAATCATTGGAGCAGGCCTTCGACGGTATTTGGAGGGGCTACACAAAGACCTTACGAAACCTGCTGGTATTTGTCTCACATTTCTTCAAGCAAACCTGTGGTTTTTGGGTAAACATGGAAGTATCTACTTGTTGCCATGGACCATGCATAGCAAGGCTGATATGTATTCATTGTCATAAGACCATATAGACAAGATGATCCCTACCAACTTGGTATGCTTGCTAACTGGATAACTTGGTATGAACAACTTTTGCAGGTGAGCTTGAATCTGAAGGGGATTACAAACAAATGGAAGGAGTAGCCCAAACTCCCACAATGACACAAAATGAAGTTGTCAGTCACAGGAAAAACACATCAAAAGTGGACCACCTCCGAATACGTGCAACAGTCTTAAGGAACATGAGATCATCACCAGGCCTTCAGGTAGGGGATGCATCAGGCAGAATGTAGTGACCCCTGGATAAATTCTTTTCCAAAACAGTGTTTGTAGTTTATTGAACACAAGGTTACATTCTATTCACTGTTGCTACTGGCTGCAGGAACTTGCATCAATGATGGAGGGTGGATCCCAGACACAGTGGGGAAACCAACTTGGATATTTGATCTTTCCAATTCCTCTCAAGCATTCTAGTGATCCACTTGAATGTGTACGAGCAGCCAAGAAAACTGGCAACCGGATGAAGGCATCTCTTGAAGCTGCATTCACATACTGGAGTGGGGCACTCCTGATGTCAATTACTGGGCCAGTTGTACGACCTTCATCTTTCAACCTATTTCCATTACTCTCAGTGGTTCAATAGGGTCTCTATTCTTTATTAGAATTCAGGGAGGAAGTCAATCTATCTGTATAGCTGACAGAGTTGTTTCTTGTTTTGGAGTTCTACCAACTTTCCTATTAATGTTTTTTTGACACCAGTGAGGTGGGGTTTGTTGGAACTTGATCAGCTGCCAACATGGCTTACCGAGCATGTAACGTTACAGATGACATTGGCAGTGTCAAATTTGCCAGGGCCTCTGGAGCCTGTCACATTTCTTGGAAATCCTATTGTGCATATGTATGCCATTACAGCTGGACACCCAGTGGTGAGTACACCTTCACATTATCCATCTACAAAATGAACCAATCTGCTTTGTGTTTTATAGACTGGCTTTCCGAACTGAACCCAAATTTCAACGTCTGCAAGGATGTTGGTGTTTTTCTGTATGCCTGGTAGTAATATGTGTTCATGTGGATGCAGTCACTATCCATTTTCTTTCAGAGTTATGCTGGAAAGGCAAGCTTGGTTGTTGAGACAGCCAGAGACCTTATTCCAGACCCAGACACCCTTTGCCAATACATGGTTGATGCCCTACAGGAGATGAAACAAGCTGTTGTCTCAAGAAGGCAAGCTTCAAATTAGCCTACACTTGTTTGTCATACCCATGTCCCATACATCTGATTTGTCTTAGACTGGCTGTAAATGCCTTTTGTTGTGAACAGTCTGCTTGATCCTTTCTTAGCAAATATTGTCAGTTTCAGGTGACTTTCATTCTTTTTTTCAGGGCAATGACAAGAGTCTTGCTCAATTTTTTGTTGGGCTGCCACCCTGTATGTAGCTGGGCCATGAGTGAATTTTGGATTTTACTTTCTTGCACTTACACGTGGTTCAGTCTTATCAGCCCCTACAGCTGCAAAGTCCCTGGCCCTTTACTTCAAGATGATATTTCTGAGGAGATAATGAGTGATTATTCTTTGGTCTTGTATTTTTTCATATATTTTGTGTTAAAGTTTATATTCTATCAAGCAAGTTTTCATGCTCAAGTGGACCTCTAATGCACTTGTTCAAATATGTCAATTATCAATGCAGTTTGAGTTTTTTTGTTCACACTAGTATGCAGCATTTCTTGAATCAAGATAAGGTTGTTGTGACATGTATAGAATGCATGTCCCACCAATACATCCACCTATGTATCTGGGAAGTCAACTTCAGCTCATGTGTTCTACGATGAGTTCACAGTAGAATTGAGAACCTTGATTGAGAACAGTTTTAGAGTGTTTAAACAGAGTTGAGCTAAATTGAAATGGTTGGGGGCTAATGCAGTTCATCTTTAACAGAATGTTGTTGCAATCGTGGTACATTGTAGATGTGAGGTATTTACTGTAAAACAGATTAATTTTTTTGTAGGATTGTTCTTGCTAGAACTCATTTCAGCTTGAGAAGGGTTTCAGCATGTTGGTGTTAGGGTTTGGGAGTGGCTCTGAAATCTCACTTTTTTGTGAGATTTTAAAGCAGATTCAGGAGTAGGAGGCAGCTTGGCTTCCACACCATTGTTTTGCTTGTGTCTATTTGTGTCATTTTAGACTTGGATTATTTATGTTACTGATAGTTCCATTAGTGTTTGGTGCTGATCTATGAATGCACAAACATAAAACTTTTAAAACATGATTTGAAGATTAAGTCAGTGCAATTGTAAAACCTGAAAGTCGAATATCCAAACTTTTTCTCCCTTCTTTAGGGTCCATTCTGACAGCCATGATGTCTTTGATGATTGTGGAGGACTGCTTAGATAGTTTTTGGGTGATTTACAGTTGACAAACATTATGGAAATTGTCCACGAGTTCAATTGCAAAGGACAGCTTTCACAGACTTTAGAGTCTCAATCAACTCTGGGAAAGCATTGTGCATTGTGCATTGGAATGCACAACTTGTTTGCATTTTGTAACTTTCATAGAATGTGCTTTGTGCTGTGGGACATACAGATGATTGCATTTTGTAACATTTGTAGATTGTGCTTGTGCGTTCCAATGCACAAACTGTTTGCATTTTGTAACCTTCATAGATTGTGATTTGTGCTTTCTGACATTCAAACTGTTGCATTTTGTAACTTCTGTAAATCGTGCTTTGGAACATTACCATCTGTTACATTGTTACTTCTTGTAACATTTGGTACATTGTGCATTGTGTTTTGGAACATTAGAAATTGTTGCATTTTTTTGCATTTATAGATTGTGCTTTGTGCTTTGGAGCATACAGACTGATTGCATTTTGTAAAATTGGTTCCATACACATGATCCAACCATAAGCAATCAAATATAATGTATGCAATCAAGATGCAAACCAGGATTTTGCCTTACTAAAAAAAATAAATAACAGTAGCAGGGCAAAGAGGGCCAGTAAAAGAAACAGATATTTATTTGTGAAATATGGACCAACCTTAAACAAATAACTTGCGTCTTAGTGGAAGGACAATGGTTATCATGAAAAGAAACAGACAGACATGGTTGACTTACTTTCCAGCCCATATGCCTCTCATTCTGAGATTCTGTTGCTTTCAATACCTTTTGTATGAGTGTACAGGGAACATGACTACTTCATAAGACCAAAATCTGACATGAATGGGCAGGCAAAAGTGTCTTTTAACCATATAAAAAAGAGAAATTTTCTGAATCACATTGACAGCTCTGGGTACAAAATGAAGCTTTTTCCTACTGTAAATTGTTGTGTCTATGACTTGATTAAGATTGAGCTGCGACAACAGACTGAATGACATTACCCAAGGATGAGGACACAGAGAGAAGCTCAGCTTCAGTGTGACTAGCTGTCACCATAATGCGAATTCCTGCCCCAAGCTTGCACTTGTCTAGTAGTGAACGTTTGCTGGCACTAAGAAGCACCCCTTCCTCCAACATCTGCTTTCCAACATCCCATCAAGACAACTCAAAATATGGAAATTATGACCCTATAGTAAAAGACAGGCATACCTATATGGCATTTGTCTCCCTCAGAAGACACTTCTCTTACAATGTCCTCCTGAAGCTTATTGAAACTGTGACACAGTTTAATGACCAATGTTCTATAGAATCTCAAAGGAAAGAAACAGAATACTAACTTAGGTTTATTAAGCAAACAACTTCAGGGAATGTGGTTTTTCAATTCATAGCTGTTTTTTGAGGTTTCTTCCTTGACCTGATGCACTACAAAGCTCTGACCTGACATCCACATTTCTACTCAGATTTCCTTTATAAACCAATGCACAGAGTTTCACTTTCTCGCACAAACCTAACAATCACTTTTGATCTAGGATGTGATTATGTGTACTCAAATACTGTAGTACTCTGAATATAGATGGAAGCATATATATTACCTTATCAACAATTTGTTGCAAGATGACTGAGTCTTCAGCAAAAGATCCCGAACGTTGCAAATGCAAGAAAATTAATGGAGACAATGCATGTCCTCTAACCACCACTCCAGGAATTGTTGCAAGCTCTGTCCATGAGACCACAGTAAGTGCTATGGACAAAAAGGGGGAGTGCAAACATCTTCACTAATTCACACTACAGAACTTTTCAGTTAGACTGGCATGGATTTCTATGGCAAGAACAGACATTGAAGTTACTTTGATTAGCTGCAGATTTAAGAGTTCTCTTTGGGCAGCTCCTCAACTACCAAAGCATTTAAAGCATAGGATGAGATGTACTTGAGCGGAAGAAAGAAATGTTGCGTCGAAGTCTGGTAAGCAGCACTGGATTATCTTCCAAGAGCTCCAAGGCAGCGATTGATGCACTAGCTAAAAATGGCGGTAGTGCTGCTGAAAAACAATAACCTGCTCCACTCAGCCGCTGCATAGCTACAAGCAAATTGGTCAAGGGAGAGAAACAAACAGAGGTCATGTATATCAACTAAGTCATGACTCATGGTAATTTTTAGAATTTCAAGAAGCCTTTATGTTTCAGGGTTTGTGAAAGCAAAAACCTGTAGTGGGTGCTAATACTGGAATAGCCCAAGAGTAAGCAGACAAACCTGGTGATCTACAACCTTCGCACTGCCTGTACAGAAGCCACCAACAGAAGCTAGAGAGTGGCCCATAGCTGATGTGATTATGTCTATCTTCTCCACCTGCCATGGACCAATTGCTAACTTAAGAAATGCCTTGTCCACTTTAGCATCAGTATGGTCATTAAGGAGAATAGTATTGCAATATTGGGTGAACTTACAATCCACGGTTCACAAACAGAGGATAGTCACAAGGTGAGTACAGTGATATACCGGAATATTGAAATGTTCTGAAAGTCCCCGACCAGTTTTGCCAAGAACACCAATGGAATTGCTCTCATCGACAAGGACTCTGAAAAGATATTTCTCCTTCAATCGCACTATTGTATCCAAGGGTACCATCTCACCTGAGTTCTGCTCACAGAAACCAAATTTAACTCATGCTGTCTGTCTATAGAACATAATAAAGGTTCTGTACCAGCCACTTCAAAATCAGTTTAAAAAAGACTGAAGGAGCATAAGATCCAGCTTCAAATACTTACTTGATAGATGGCTTCCACAACAATGAATCGACGATTCAGCACCTTTTTCTTCCGCCGGTCCTCTTGCCTGACATCCTCCAGAAGGGCTTCCAAGGATGCCATGTCATTGTGCTTGAAGTACCGCACTGTGCTCCTTGACAAAAATAAACCATTTTGTATGCCCCAGTTCACACCTTCATCACTGCATTTTCCATCCAAAGCAAATGAAAATTAGCACACAGTTAAAAAACTTTCCCAGGAACAGAGGGTCATCACTATGTGAACAGATCCATTAGAAACAAACCAGGGAACCCATTCCAAGAGAGGGACATACGCCAGGATAAGATCGCCTCGTTTGCAAAAGGCAGGAATCACACTTGACACTGTAGCCAGCCCATAAGAATACAAAATAGAATCCGGTGTTCCCATGAATTGTGCTATCTTTGCTTCCAAGTCCAAATGCACATCTGCTCACCCAAACAAAGCAGGAATTCAGGAAAACCCAGAAGACTGCATCACATTTTCAAAAATTCAAATAGGGCATCCTGCACTATCCAGGTAGGAGGACCCATAATTGGCCACATTTTGCCATGATGGCTAGGCTGATGAAAAAACCCAAATGTAGCTAAAACCAAACAAGTTGAAGGCAGGAGGTTATCATACATTGTCAAAGCTAGCACCCTGCTTGAAAGAAGGTAGTAAAGAACATCATTGTCAATGCAAAGGCTCTCTCAACCTTCAACTCTCACAACCATACATCAACTTATAAGTTGAGCCATCTGACAACTTATAATTTCTAACCTCTGATTCTAAGACTTCTGGCCATCTTAAAGCTGTGTAGAAAATGGAAAATTCCTATTGAAACTTTCTCCATAAAACTGGGCCCAGTATGTACTTTTATATACATAAAGAAGGAGATATTCCTTACCAATGGTACCATAAAAGCCACGAGGACCACAGGCTCCAACTCCATACTTCTCTAGGGCAGCGTTACATGCTTCCTACAGCAGCCAGTCACCATACTTATGTTACAAACTAGATGGTCTATACAGTACCATGGCTAATGAATTGAAACATATGGATACTGAAGGAGGCCACAAGCAATTACATTAAAGTCAAGGGCTCATTATTACCAAGCAGTGTATCCACATTGAATTTGAAGAATCACAACAAAAGCCAAAATCCTAAAGCAGAAAATATGATAAGAACTCCAATGCCAGGCACCTTGATTTTGGGATGCCCAATCAGACCAAGATAATTAGCTGAAGACAAATTGATGATATCCTTTCCATTGACGACTGTGTGTGGTCCTGCCGCACTGCATTTTGGAAACATTTAAAAAGTTGCAGCAGCCCCAGGCAATCAAGAAAACTGACAATGTAACTCACAGGTGCTGAAGCTGTCCTCAGATTCTCTCTGAAACCCATTTGACAATGCAATTGGATGCTCATCTGAATAAGATGACAAAGCTACCAATTTTTGGAATGTCAATAAGATGGGGTATTCTACCTTGGGGATAGATATATTTACCTTTCAAGCACAGGCGGTGAAAGTTCCATCTCTTTGGTGATGGGTGGGTGGAGGGGTTCTGGGGTCCATTCATCACACAACTGATCAATTTCCTGATCACACCCCAACACCATAGGAAGCTATCATGACACTGTTGCCACACATGGCAATGAAGCTCATCACAGTAGAAAAACAAAAGGAAGAAGAAATTATGAAGGGAAGTAAACAAGAATGCTTTTGAGAAACCTTGAAGGAACAGGAAAACATAACCTAATACTACATAAAATCTGATCATAGTGATTCTACACAAATCATGCATCCATAGTTGAATTTCATTATGAGTCATGCTTAAGTCTTGATCTGGCTATTGCTGCTTGTCATAATCCACCCCTTGAATCACTTACTGAAATGCTTAAACCTGTGTAGAAATGGAAACTCCTGGAGGCTATTAAAAACTGCAGACTGGTAGACGAAGGTCCAGAAAGAGAGTGCAAGACTTTCAACCAAGGAAGTAGGTAGTTGAAACAGGGAGAGAGAAAAAGAGCTTGTCATTGTGAAGACTGAGTGGAAGCTCTACAGCATGGAACACAGCGAGAGAGAGAGAGAGAGAGAGAGAGAGAGAGAGAGTTCACCTGTTCAGTCAGGGGACGCTTCTCAGGCTGATAGCTCTTCTGTAGCAGTAAGAAAGCAATCACCACAACAAGCAGTGTCTCCAAGAACAAATGACCTGTGAAATCCCCGTTCACGAAAGACATCAAGCAACTATTAGGGTTAAGCTTCCTCCCACAGAAACAACGTCCAGATGGAAAAAAAACGCTCGTTCTCCAAATGCTCTACTCAAAAGGAAAATACTAAGAAAAATGAATAAGAACGAGCTCATCATCTCAAGCGACAAACTGAGCATATCCTGAATCTATAGGGGGCCTAGTTCTCGACGACCTACACTTTTTTAGCTGCACTAACACGGTTGCCTAAATCAGAAACTCAGAAACCCCTAGATTCTCATACGCTGGACAACAACTGAAGAACCCGGTAAAGAAACCAGACACACACATACAAAAAACCCAACAAAAAAAACACGCGCACACAATCACATACCATCGATGTGAATGCCAAAGATGACGGCATCAGCAAGCGGCGCATCCAGCAACGATACCAAAGTCTCCTTCATCTCCATCACCATCCCCGTAGCCATTAGAAACCTTTGCTCTCAGCCCTGTCACCATACACCACTTGCTCGCTGTGTGTCTTCTTCTCTCCCTCGCGCGCGCACACACACTGTCTCTTTGAGTGTTTTTGTCTCTATCTGTCCCCCCTTATGTCTCGTTCTCTCTTATCTCTCTACCGTTTCTGGCCTCGTCTTGCTATTTGCATCAACTGAAAGCAGAACCACTAGAGCTTTGCAAACTCCGAATTTCTATTGCAACAACTTCAATAGCAAAACCTGTGTAAGCAGGATCGAGAGACACAGGATCCACGATCGATCTTCACGAGCTCCTGCGAAACATCCTCCTTCGCCAAAATCCTTCGCTGCATTTACCGCGTTGGTCAGGCGAAAGCCTCTGAAGAAACTCTTTGAACCCCCAGTCCTACGTACCTACCTACCTAATTTCCTACCTTCCTACCTACCTACCTACCTACTCTGAGTACATAGGACCGAGTAGGTTCAACCGCCCGGTAACCGCACAATTGCCGGTAACTAGTTACCCGTTACCGGCTAATAGTTACTAGTTACCTGTTGCCAGCTAAATTGTTACCACTAGTTACCAGTTGCCAGCAAATAGTGATCAGCTAGCAGTTGCCCGTTACCAGCTAATAGTTACTAGTTACCAGCTGCAAGCTTTACAGTTACCAGTTACCAGTCACGAGCATATTGTTACAAATTACCAGTTACTAGTTGCTAGCTACAATATACTAGTTACCAGTTGCCAGCTTAAATAGTTCCCAGGTATCAGTTACCAAGCAAATAGTTACCAGTTACCAGTTTTTAGTTACCAGTTACAAGAGACTAGACACCAGTTACCAGTTACTAGTTACCAGTTACTAGCTACTAGTTACTAGCTACTAGTTACCAGTTACTAGTTACCAGTTACTAGCTACTAGTTACCAGTTCGCAGGTGATGTTGGCAAGGTACTTTACTGAGCTGGCAAAAAGTAAATTAAGTGGATTTGCAGGGGTTACGTCGGTTGTGTTTCTTTTGCGCTTTCCAACCGTCACCTCGCTTTGTGTAATCGCACTTTTTACCATGCCTTTTTGCCCCATCCTTCCCCGTCCTCATTCACTTTTTTAGCATTTACAGTTTTATTGACCTTTTTCTTCCTTTATTGCGTACTTTTTTGATCTCGTCCCGCTTGTGTGTAAAACTTTTGTTCTTTGTTCCTCCTCCTCCTCCTGCCCCAAAGGTCCGGGCAGCTTCTTGTTGGCAGCAGACAAGTTTAGGGTTTCACAGTTCAACGAGCTTCTCGCGGCTGCTTGCTTGATTGCTTTGCTCGCTGGCTCGCTCGCACTCTCGAGCGAGCGAGAGAATTTTTGGACGCGATTTCATGACTTTGTTTGTGTGAGAATCCCTTTGTGAAGCTGCTGGTGAATTGTGAATTGGGAGAAGAAAGCAAGCAATATTCGGAGTTTGTTATTGTCATAATTTTGGGGAGGAAAAAGAATGCGTCAGAAAACTCGCAACATGCAGGCTTCCAGCAGGAGGAGGACGAAGAAGGGGGCGGCAAACAGGAAGGTGTTTGTCAGGAAGTCCAGGAGGAAGGATCGCGTAATGAAGGTGAAGAAAGAATTGACGAAAAGAGTCAAAAGAACGAAGAAAATGAAGGAGGATCGAAAGGGAAGAAGCTTACCAAGCTCTAGTAGCGCTGATTTCACAGATGTGAACTTCTCTGATAGCACTGGTAACATGGACGTGTTGGAGGCTCCAAGAGATGCGAGACGCGAGTGGAGTGATACCGCGAGTGGACCGGCATTGATTTCGGAAAGCCATAGTAGTGATATGATGGGTGATTCGGAGAACAATAGCCATGATGACCCAAGCATGAACAAGGAAGTTCTGGCTGTTCGTGTGGGAAGCACCTTCAAAGAAGGTCGTTATAAAGTGCACAGAAAACTTGGGTCCGGTTCTTTCTCCACTGTCTGGCTTGCTTGGGATTCGGATCAAGAAGCGTTTGTAGCACTGAAGGTACAAAACGGTTCACGAGATTGTGCACAAGCAGCTCAAGAGGAAATCAAGATCTTAAAAGAAGTTGCTGCTGGAGATAAAGCAGGAAGCAAAAGCGTGGTTCGATTACTTGACCATTTCGATCACAGGGCTCCAAATGGTCGTCGACATACTTGCATGGTGCTGGAGTACCTGGGCGACAACTTGCTTGTCTTATTGAAGAAGAACAAGTACAAAGGATTACCTCTCCCTCTTGTAAAAAAACTCTCCAGACAAATCCTTGTGGGTCTTGACTACCTTCATAGCAAGCTCAAGATCATTCACACAGATGTCAAGCCCGAGAACATTCTCCTCGTCTCCCCCTTGGATCCGGATAAAGATCCTCGCAAACAACCAGCTACTGACGCTGCTACCCACAATCCAGTGACCAAAAGAGCACGACGTGAGAATCAAATCCTCGGCAACAACAACAACAACAACATCAATCCCGTCACCAACAACCAGGGATCATTAAGTGAGAAGAACCCTGAATGTTTTGACGACAAAGAGAATCTGATGAAGACGAAAGACACCAACACCACTGTCACCACTACCACAAGAAAGCTTGCGGCTGCACATGAGCCTGGATTGCCCTTGAAAATCCATCAACCAGCAGAAACCGTTGGTACTTACGATTCTACAATTTCACCTGATTCCACGAGTCGAGCAAAGCAAGAGGTGAGCAGCAGCAGTAAAGAACCCCCTCCCGTAGACTCTAGAAACCCTAACCCTAATTCCAGCAGAAACAAAACAATGACAACGACGACAGCACGCGGGTGGCAATGTCAAGCTGCTGGAGTCACGTTTGTTGGTGGCAGCAATGATTCTCCACCACAGCAATCACCGAAATCGAAGACCGCCGTCGTCGATCACCGTGTTGCAAAGACGAATCAAGCAACTTCATCAATGAGAGTTGTTCAGGACAAAACCCAATTATGTGCTGCGAGCAGCAGCGGCAGCTTCTTGCTCAACAACATCGATACCAGGTGCAAGATTGCAGATCTGGGGACAGCTTTTTGGACGCACAAGCAATTGACGCGTGACATTCAGACGCGACCTTACAGATGTCCGGAAGTACTGTTGGGTGCCAAGAAGCTCTCGACATCTGCGGACATTTGGTCCGTTGCGTGTCTTGTTTTCGAGCTGGCAACGGGAAATGCGTTGTTCAATCCGCGGAGTGGAGGACACGAATACTCTCGAGACGAAGACCATCTTCGAGAAATCATGGAAGTGTTGGGTCCTTTGCCACCTCGCAACGTCTTCGATCGAGCTTCCAATTACAAGGATTACTTGACGAGAAACGGTGAGCTTCGCCGGATCAAACCTCAAGGACATTGTCCTCTTCATCAACACCTCATTCGTTCTTACAATTTCTCTGACAAAGATGCTCATGAGCTTTCGGATTTCCTTCTCCCCTTGTTAGATCTCAATCCTGATAAGCGTCCTTCCGCTAACCAATGTTTGCAACATCCATGGTTAATGATTGAATGATGAATTTTATTTGTTTCTTGAGTCAAAACTTTGAAGTTTTCACATCAAATCTCAAGGACATTGTCCTCTTTATCAACACCTAATTCATTTTTACAAATTCTCCAACAAAGATGGTCATGAATGAGCTTTTGAATTCCGTCCACTTGCTAGATCTCAATCCTGATAAAGGATCTTTCTACTAACTGATGCTGGCAACATCCATCGTTAATGATTGGACGAGTTTTTTTTCCCTCTTGAGTAAGAACTTTGATGTCTTTGTGTTGAACCTCAAGGACATTGTCCTCTCCATCAACATCTAATTTGTTTTCTCAAATTTTTCTGACAAAGATGTTCACCAGCTTTTCGATTTCCTTTTCCTCCCCATGTTTGATTTCAATCTTGACAGGCATCTCAGTAAGCATCCTTTCACTGATCAAAGCTTTACAACATCCATGGTTGATGATTGAATGAGTGCTTTTTTCCTTGAGTCCAAACTTTTATGTATTTGTGTAAAACCTCCAGGACATTGTCCTTTTCATCAACGCCCAATTCATTTTGTCAATTTCTTTAACAAAGATGTTCATGAGCTTTGGGATTTCCTTTTCCCCTTGTTAGATTTCGATTTTCATAAGCAATTGTTTGCTAATCACTACTTCACAACATCCATGCAAAATGATTGAATGAGCTTTTTTTGTTCTTGAATCAAAACTTTGGGTACCAACAAAATTGTCAATGTCTTCACATCAAACCACAAAGACATTGTCCTCTTCACCAACAACTGATTCATCCTTATCATGGACATCGTCCTTTTCATGAAGGCTGAATTCATTGAGTCTTACAATTTCTTTGACAAAGATGCTTAGGAGCTTTCAAATTTCCTTTTCCCCTTGTTAGGTCTCAATCCTAATAAACATCCTTCTACTAATTAATTAATCAATGTTCACAACATCCATGGTTGATGATTCATTGATTGATTTTATTTTTTTTGGAGTAAAAGCTTTTGGGTTCTATACACAAGAATTTCAATCTTGATAACCCTCATTTTCTTAATCAATGCTTACCAACATCCATGTTTGATGATTGAATGAGTATTTTTTGGGGTCAAAACTTTGGGTTGTATTGCAAATTGGCGTCTTTTATTATTCTTTCCGTGCTATCATCTTTTCCTTTCTATATCTTTCTTCAGTTCCTGCTATCTTTTCTTCTTCAAAATGATGTTTTCTACTTTACTTCCCTTCGCATTATCTTTCCCCTTTTTCCATTCTAGAGAAGAGTTGCACAAATAATGTGATCAAATTCATTTGCATTCAATCCATCTCAACAAAATAATTTGCACCACAGAAAACTAAAAGTGTTCCAAAGTTCAAAGGAACTAAGCATTTTTTGGTTGATGATTGAATATAATTTTTAATATCAAAACTATGTTATATATTATAGTTATTCATAAGGTCAACCCAATTTTGGGCATTAGTCCGGACCTTTGTTTCTCACCTCATGTTGAGTTTGTTTATTGTTAGTTAAAGTGAGCACCAATATCTGAATATTAAGATTGAGCTCATTATTTGACAAAATTTCATTGTTTGAGATAATATAGGCAGGGCATAAATGTTAAGGTACTGCAGTACTATGCTTCAAAGAGAGAGTATCAAGGATCCAAGTCCAAACTCCCTTTTGGAGGATTAGGGAGTTTCATCCCTCATTTTTTCATTGTTTTGACTAATGAGCTCTTTTGGTGAAAGTAGGGTTCTCATTCCTAGTTTTGGCCACTTTATCAATAACTTCATTGCAAAACCAAAAATCTATACTGCAGTTGGGTGAGCAATGGGTTTTACATAAGTAAAATTGGATTTGTATAGTAGGTTTCTCAAATTGTCTCACATAATAATATCTTAAAAAAACAAACTTTATTTTCATTTTATGTGCATATTTTCACTTCAATAATGTTAAACCTTAAAACAGCAATAAAAATTACCATTGGGTAGTCACTGGGTTTGTCATGGAGATCATGCCAAACATTCATTCATGACGTCCATGACCAATCTATGCTTCGTATATTGTGACTCATAAATTAATTAGTTGTGGGGACCCCCAAAGTTCAATTTTTTAATCTTTTGTAATGGGCATGTTTGATTGGCTCATCACACCAAAAAAAAGAAGAAATCAAGGTTTTGCACAGGCCCAAAATAGATATGCTTTTGGGCTGCTTATTACAAGAGTAGAATGTGGTGGAAAGGATATGGGATAAAGTGAGGAGCTATTGGGAACTTGGGGAACTGATTGAGAACCAATTGGCAGCTTGATGAGAACAAAAGTGAGAACAGTTCTAACTGGGGGTACTTATTGATGACTATTTGTTGAGTGCTAAATGATGTCCATGTTTTGTTTTCTTTTCATTTCATGAAGGAAGAAAATCCCCCATAGACTTTATTGAATAATTTAGTGTCCTAAGTAAAAGGTGGTGGACAAAAGATGAAACCACTTATAATGAAACACATGCAATTCAATGCTTTGCAACTATACTTGAATGATTTAGTGAGTTTTTTCACTGAGTAATGATTTTAACATATTAAATGTGAATGGTTTAATTCATGTACACATGTTGATAATCAAAGAAATGTGAAAAAACTGCTATATTGAATAGCACTATAAAGTTTAAACTCCAAATTAAATTAGCCTTTGCCCTACTTTTATCTTGATAATTCACACATTCTCAACCTTGGTATTTAACCATGGCGTTCATTTGGGATCTAAAAGTTGCACCTATTCCCTTCCATTTTGTGGAGGGTTGAACATGCATTTTTATAATAATGTGCATGGACTTTATTTTGTTATTTATTTGTTATTTATTGATATGATCCATTATTTATTTGTTGACTATTTCTTCATTTGCTAGGTATGGGTCTTGCAAAGGATGATGGTCCCAATGATAGCAAGTAGAAGGGTAAAAGGAATTGCACAAATTATTTAATACATTATTATATGATTGAGTTTACGAATTCCCAGTGGTGTTTGGATGAGTGTTGGGTTTAGTTCTAAGGTTTTTAGATTTTGATGTTTCATGTTTTTTTTCGAATTACCATTGAAATCTAATTGGAGAATCGGCTTATTTTTCTAAATTGAGTTAGAACTTGAACCAAGGGTGCTGTTCTGTTTTAAAAAGATTCCAGTTCTCTAAATACTAAACATAATTTTGTTAAGAGAAAAACTTAGTCTTACATTTTAAACAAATTATTACATTTGGTTGGTTGTACATAATTAATATTATGTAATTTCTACTTTGAAATGTATGCACTAGTTGAATAAATTAATTACATTTTTTTTTTCATGTTTAGTTGTGTGTAACAAAGATGAAACTAGACCAAAAGTTAATTCATTTAATTAATTAAAATAAATATTTTTAAAACCCAAAAGAAAAAAAGGGAAATTCAGGGACCCCTAGCCTCTAGCCAAAACAACAATTACACTCTACCAAAGTCCAAAGTTGTTTGCATAAATGTTTCCATATTTCCCAATGAAATCCCAAAATCATAAGGACCCCTAGCCTAGATAAGGTCCTTATGATCTAGGCTTAAGGGCTGCCAAGTTTGTTTAGAACCCCATAACAAGTTTAGAATTAGAATTTCCACACAAAGGGGTGTCCTTCTTTAGGGTTTGGCGCTCTTCGTTCGTCGTCATTGCTCTATGATCACTACCGTAGCGTTGCTATGAATGTAGCTTGCATGCACAATCGTCAGCGTTAACACAAAAGAATTCTATCGATCTTCAAGTGCAAGAACAATGCTTCATCTAGTGCAGAATTCTTCATTACATGAGTTTTTTTTTTTCTTGCTGCTTGTGCTCATTTCGCACTTGTGAATATGAGTATTTGTCTGCCCTCGAGACGTCTAACTGCTCTCTCCTGAATCTCGACGTTGTCTTCTTTCTCGAGACCCGGCGCGATTGCCGATTTTAGTCATGGATACCGCTTGCTGCAGAGTCTGGACTTTGTTTATGAGATTGAACAAACGTCGTCTTTGCTGTTTGGTGAATCCGGAGCCGTCGAAGAAGGCACTCGATAGCAACCAGACGTCACTGTGCACGGCTGCCGTCTGTAGCCAGTCGTAGTTGAGCGTCTCGTTTCTGGCACAGTTGATTCCCACTACAGGTTGCGGACGACTTAGCAATGCGGGAAGTTGTTGTTGTTTCTGAGCCGGCTCTGCTATTCTCACGGTCCATGATCCATCCGGCAGCCCGAATAGAGACAGATTTTCCTCCGTCTGCGACTTGAACTGCCGGAAAAGCTCATCGACATCGCATGTCAAAGCGTTCAGCAGTCCCTCTCTCCTCCCTTTGAAATCCTTGAACACTTGTTCTACGGTTGAAGTAGACTGCAAGCTGGAATGTAATTCGGAAGCTGCATCGTCATCAGCATCTGCTCCTCCAATATGTGTCAAAACAATTTCCTCTGTCGACGACATCCTGCACGAATACTAGCTAAACTGCTTCACAGGCAAAGGACCTCCGAAATCATGTACGAAAGTCGCAATGCATTTCTAGTTCTGAATTTTTTTTAGTTCAGGAACAACACGATCGAAGACAATGTCTAAGAAATCTAGATAGTCCTGGATGATGAGAGAGTGATTCTGCAGAAAACTCTCGGCACAAGGATACCACACAAGCAAAACAATGGAACACGGCAGCGAGCGATGCCGAAGCTGCTTCGACTGGTTCACATCACACATATTTATATTGGTGACAAGCTCCAAGAGCTCCTGGATCTTACCTTGAAGGGAGGAGGGAGCGCTATGAGTGACAGTCTCGGGAGGTTAGAACCTTCCCAGGAACTCACACCCATCGGGCGCAAATGGGTCGAGATCAGTTCCACGCTATAGGTACCGAGTGTCGGACTTCGCAATAGGCGAGAACGTTGGCCTATCTAGTGGTATGCATGAAGAAAAAGCTAAATAATTTTGTGCATGAAGTTTATGCATGAAGTCTAGTGCATGAAGCTCACTAAACCCTAAACCCTGAACCCTAAACTCATCCTCCCATACAGATTCTCATACACTGCACGAAATAAAGCATGAAAAACGCACAGAAATGGTTGGATTTTATCTGATTGAAACACATGAAATTTGCTGAGTGAACACTGAAATCTCTAAACCAGAAACCTGAAAGTATTGTTGATATTGCACACTAATGAAACGATTTATGAGGAAGGGCACGATCATGGTGATTTGGAAACAATTGCAACTCACCTCAGGTATGGCACTGACTTGAAGAAGTTGTTAAGAAATGTAAGCTTTGTGCTCCTGACAGGAAGGAGGAGATAGTGCCTTCCAGATGGTTGTAATTGATAGTGATGAGTGCTGTGACACTGATCACTTCGCCTGACATTTAGTTCTGGTTGAGCATCAAGTATGACGATTGGAAAGTGAAGAGCAAACTCAGTATGACACCTGTAAATTGATCAAAGCTGCAAGCCAAGTAGATCAATCTGCTGGATGTCACCAAGCCTCCCAACCAGCCAGTTTCAGGTGAGGGATAAGTATTGCAAGGAGAGTGGGAGGCTGGAAAACTGGCCTGCCAGTTCATTGTTTCTTAGGTCTAGATGAGTGGGGGCTCATGAGCTTGAGAAGCAGCTTGGAATTGATCCAGACAGCTTGTTATTAGATAGAATCAGAATCTTGAGAGCTGGAAGCGGCCCAATTCCCCATGGAATCAACCCATCCAACCCATTCATGCTCAGCAGAAGAATTTCAAGGTTTCGCAAATTCCCATAGCTTCCTGGGATGCTGCCTGAGATTTAGTTCTAGTTAGAAGAATATCTGAAGATTTTGCAGGTTGCCAACAGAATAAGGAATCAAACCCTTCACTTCACCTGCAGAAATTGTGAGCTGAGTGAGGTAGACCAAGCTTTCCCAGCTAGGACTAAGTGTGCCTAAAAGCCCTGGTGCTCCAGCAAATTGTGGGCCAAGGAAGAGAGAGCCCACTCTGTTGACTCCATCCACTGTTATGCATTCAACTCCAGTGAAAGACTCACAAGGATCAACATTGGCTGCAAACTCCCAAGTGGACAAGAAGCTTATACCTCCAGGCAAATCAGCCATGGTGTTCTTCACTGATGCAAGAATTTCACAATCCTGCTGGTCAAAAAGCTGAGCTTGTAGCAGGTTCACAACACACAAAAGCTCGTACACCAAAAACATGACATAAGCAGATGCCATATTCTTGTTGCTTGATTTCCCATCCCAGTAACCAAAACCTGTCTGCATCTTGTGTCCCTCCAACTCCTCTTCTAGGATGCACCTGCTTGCAATGAAGACTGATTGCCAAAGACTGCTAAGCCTGCTTCCCTTTTCCTTTCCCATCACAGCAGCCAAAAAATGCCACAAGAATGTCAGAGAATTCTTCTCTAGTCTTCTCTATGAACTAGTTCTCTAAAGTCAAGAAGGTGTGAGATTTGGAGAGAGAGAGATGGCAGCTCAAATTGGAAGTTTACGCCTCTTGATAATGCTGTTCTGAAAAATGTTATAATGCTAATGGGAGAAGGAGATTTTCATTCATGTGCACTCGTTGCTTCAATGCTGCCAATACTCTATTTCCATTACCTCGAGCCCTTAACGTGAGAAAAGGGGGAGAAAAAGGCTCAAATGCTTGATGTTCAAATGCTCAATGCTGTCAGTGATGCAAACAGAGGGAGTTTTTGTTGAGGGGAATTTTCTTTTGCTTTTCAAAATAATCATGAATGAAGAACAATCTTCCAATAGCATGAAAATTGGCTAAATACCTTGCAATGATCTCTACAAGCCCTAACAAAGAATAAGCAACCCATCCAACTAATGGCCTTGTCCTTTATGGCTAGTTCAAACATTAAACCCTAAAAAATCCCATTAGGTACTTGATCTATAACTTTTCATCTAGAGTCATGCATGCATTTTTTATATGGACATGGTCATCCATCATATGCACATATAATATTTTAGATGTCACTCACACATTGGGTCAAGTTTGAGTCAAAATTTTAGGCCCAAATGTTACATTAATGTCTAATATCTTCTCTATAGCTAGAGCCTACAAATGATTATTCCAATTTTATGGGTGTGGATCATAAGAACAATTAACACTATGTTAAAAGTGATAAACACTTGTAAAGGGTCAAATGTGGGGTGTGGGTTTGGACGAATGTTGGGTGAAGATTTGTTTTTTTCTAATAAGAGTCTTGTCCCATTTTTTGAAAAATTAGAAAAACATGGGGAGGGTTTGGGTTTTGCAGGTATTTATTGCACGATGTTTAGTTTTTATAGGTTGCCATGTGTGGTTGGAATCTTGTGCAATGTGAACAAGGTTTTAACTTTTTTGTGTTTGGGGGTTTATGTTCATAGTGTGATTTCAAAGTCTCATTTTTTGTGTTTTGAGATTCTAAAGCACACAAGAGAAATATGATTTATTTGTCGTCGCTTTAAACTTGGATTCTTACAGTTTGCAAGTGAATTTTCTTGATATATGAAAGATCCTTCAAGTTTAATTATTTGTTACAATTAGATTAGTTTACTTTAGCACTAGAGATTTGTTGTTAAAAATGGTGTTGCAATTGGGGGGAGGATATATTTTGAGACATTGATCTTGGTTTGCTTCTTTGAGTTCAAGAAGCTCTTGAGGTGAACATGGTGTTCTTTTGCATAGATTTTCATGAATCACTCCTTTGGGAGTTGAGCGCAAAATGGGGTTTGGACCTTGGACTGTGAACAGAGGCAAGATTTTACTTTTAACTGTTTTAGGTGACGGTCAGGAGTGCCACTAACCAACATCATCAACAATCCACCTTAGAGCTCAGCCCTCCTAGGGCTTCCAGTGAAGGAACATTGGGGGGGGGGTGTGGGTGGTCGTCCTCCTCTTCATTAGCGTGAACACGACTACCAGTAAAAGGCACAATTATTGCAACAACCCAAAATGAGGAGAGCGACAGGCAGCTTCCCTAGTTGTCATCATTGTTTTTTGTCGTCTTTGATATTGATAGTAGAAAAAGGAAAAAAGAATGATGACTTCCAAAGGAAAATGTTGGAGGATTTCCCTATGTGACCTTAGATTCAATTGTTCAAGCATCAAAAACGTGATTAAATTATATGAAAATATTTAGGTTTTGTGAATTATGAACTTTTGCAAGGGGAAGAAGTAAAGTCATTCCATTGGTCCTTGCAAAATTCATCATGTTTCAACTTTCATTTGCTTCCATCCAATTTAACTTCACGTGTACCTCCATTTGGAAAGAAATTAAAATTTTATTTGTTGTTTATAGGTAGAAACTGATTTCATTTCTAATGTGAGATGTATTGAACAATTTCATTTGTAATCAAATCAAAGTTTGTTACGTTTTCTTCTCTTTATAGTATGCATATCATTAGAATAATTTGATTTTGTTGGGGTTTTTGTGTCCTAACTATATCCCATATAGTTAAGACCTTTTGTTCATATTGACATTGAATATTTAATTTGTCATTGTTTGAATACATGAATCTTTTTAGTTCCAACAAAGGTTTAACCAAGAATAAATAAAAGAAATTGCCAAAAGTTAAGGTTTAGCCAAAAAATAAGTTTTGTTAAAAAATAGAGATTCAACCAAAAAAACAAAAAAAAGGTTTTCTCAAGCAATATAAATTTAGCCATGAAATGAAATAGGTTTTGTTGAAGGGTAGAAATTTAGCCAAGAAAATATTTAAAAATTGTCAAGAAAAAAAAAGGTTTTACCAAGAGGCATCAGTTTAATTAGGAAAATACCATAGTACATTTTTAGGTTTGGAATAAATTAAATTATTTTCTATTTTTTTAAATTTTTGGGATATTAATAGTTAGTTATGACGAAAATTTTAAAAATTCATGTAACCAACCAAGTTTGATCCCTAAACTTCTCCGAATGGCTTACAATAGTAACTTATTGACCATCTAACCAGAAAAACACTAAACTTATCTTCTATAAACATTTGGTTATAATAAATTTAATATAGAATGTCAAAATTTTTAGAATTCAAATTTTAATCGTTGAATTACGAATTGAAAATTAAATTAATTATTTGACACTGAGGTGTTGAACTTGAAAAGGTATTACGATATATAGGATTTGCCAAGTGGTATAGGTTTAGTCAATAAATAAAAAGGTTTTGTTGAGAAGCAAAAGTTTACACAAAAAAAGATATAAATTTGTCAAACAATAAAATTTTAGTCAAGAAGAAGTAGAGGTTTTGTTGAAAGGTGGAGGATTAGTTAGGAAGATATAAAGGTTTGTTGAAAAGTAGAAATTTAGTTTATAAATAGAAAGATTTTGCTAAATGGTGAAGGTTTAACCAAGAAAAAAAAAGCTTAGACATGAAAATATAAAATGTTTGTCAAAAAATAAAGATTAACCAAGGAATAGAAAGGTTTTGCCAAGAGGTATATGTTTAGTTTTTTTTTTAAAAGTAAGTAAATAAATAAGGTAGTTAATTGTAGTTGGTAGGTAGGGCCAAGATATAGGTGAATAGGGTAGCTAGGTCAGTAGGATAGCTAAGTCTATAGTGCAACTAGGTGGGGGGTTAGTATGGAGGTCATGGTTGACAAAAAAAAGGATAAGAAAAATAGAATAAACCAAAGGTCAACCGCCAAAAGAAGTTGTAATAGTACATACTATGTTGGTTAACAAAGGTCAAATGCCAAATGAAAAAAATAACCCACCTGATGGACAGAACAACCAACGGGTGTAGTCATGGGGATTGGTTCACTTTGGTTGTCAAGATGTACTTGGTTGAATTACTTGACCAATTGTGCCCTTAATGAAAACATTTGCAATCCCCATCACCTTTGTCATAGCTAGAGTGAGCTAGCAACCACCAATGCATTAGTTCCTCGTTTTGTCCACTAGATGGGTTACGATGGGGTTCATCATGGTCCATTTCTTTTTGTTGCTAACCATTGTGTTTAATTTTTTTGTTTTTATTATTGGCCATTTGTTTCCTAAACCTAACCTTAGACATAGCTACCCTACTCACCTTCCGACCCTCATAAATAGTATGTCGACCTTGATACCTTACTAATTACCCTTTATTGACATAGCTACATTAATAACTAGTTATCCTATTGACCTAACTACTATACTAACTACCTACTTTACTAACTTAGCTACCTTATTAACTACATACCCTATTGACTTAACTTCCCTATAGACCTAGCCACTATACTAACTACCTTCCCTACTGACCTAGCTACCTTACTAACTAGCAACCCTATACACACAACCACCCTAGTGACATAAATTCCCTACAAACTTAACCACCTTAATAAGGTAGCTTTTTTTTTATGTATTAACTTGCCTACCTACCTAGCCTATTAGTGTAATTTCCTTCCTACCTACTAACTTACATGCCTATTTACATGCCTACCTACCTTAGTAACCTATTTACCTTGTTCCTTGAACCTTTTTTTTACTTACTAACATGCATGCCTACCTATATACCTACTTACGTACCTATGCACTCACCTTCTTACCTACCACTATGCTTACCTATTTACTTACGCTTTTTACATAGCCAAATACCAAACTAACTATTTATTCACTTCTCCCACCCTCCCTTAATCCTACCTATCAATTTATTAAAATTCACCTTAGTTTATGGATGAGGTCCTCATATGTAAGTATTACAAACAATTTATAATGGAGACAATGTCATAATTGTAGCCATTTTGGTTTAGTTAATGCATACTTTATTAGATTTTGTTTACCAAATTTATTTATGGAATGGACATTGCAATACATTTTTTCATGTAATTATTATAAGTATGTATTATTGGATTATGATTTAGGTTTAGGGTTTGTGAAACATAAATTAATTGGCAAATTTTTCACAAATCTATAATAATTAACTTAAACTAGGTTAAATTTTTAGGGTTTAGACATATGTGAAGTAATACAATTTCATTCTATATCTTTTTCAAAAAGAGTGGAAAAAATCAGTTTGGAAAAATCACACAAAGGTAATAAACATACCTTTTCTTTTGGTTTTTTATAAAATTTATTTGATTTAAAAAAAATTTAAGGTTATTTTCTTTTGTCAATAAATATTTGTAGTTTAAATGTTTTAAATTTTGGTTTTAATTTTTTAAAATTTTTTAAAATTTTTAATTTGTATAATTTTTGGGGTTTAAAGCATATATCATTAGGATTTTTTTTAATATAAGGTTTGTATAGTTAGGGTTTTAATAAGGCTTATGGCAATATATCATTTGGATTTTTAGGGTTAGGCCTTATCATTTAAAGTTTAAAAATTTGGTCCATATATTTTAGGGTGTAAGGTTATGCTTTAAACTTTATTCATTGTATTGGTTTTTGATCTTATTAATTATTTAGATCTATAGCATAATTATGAGTCTCCTTTGTTTCCATATGTTCCATAGTTGTTAAAATTCAATAAATTTTAATCCACTTTTGTTTAAATGTAATAATACATGTATTACATTGTGATAATTCATTAACCATGAAACATAAAAATATTTTTTAAATATTTGATTCCCTGCCAATACATCATGAAATTCATGTTTTCAAAATTATTTGTTCACCTTACAATATGATTTAACATATATAAAAATGAATGTAATGCAAAATTGGTCACATTGATGGTCATGGGTCTAGGGTTTATTGTAAAATTTATTACTTAATGTTAGAATTTAAAAATTCTCAAAATCAAAAAATTAAAAGTTCATGCTTAACATTTTTTCAACGATGTAAATATTTATGTTTTTCCCTCTTAAAGTTGTAAACTCATTTCAAAAAAAAAAAAACAGAATTTTTTTAATTTAATAAGATTTTAATGCCTATTTAAAAATAATAATTAAAACACATGATTATTGACTTTTTTTAATGTTTCACATAATAATAATAAATGAAATCTCTTGGCATATATTAATCCTATGTATGATTGAAAATTTATTTTAGACTTTTTTATACATAATAAATAATTTTTAGGCTAAAATAATTATATATTAGGTCAATAATATTTTGTATTTTATAAATATATACACAAGTCATTATGTAAACATTATTCTTTATGATGTATAATATTGACTTAAATATTGGTCTAACTATATTGTTGTTCATTTTAATACATATAATATTTTCATATTTATTTAAAATAGGATAAAAATTGATTAAATTATATATATAAACCCAAGGTTATGTATAATGCAATTATGTTTTTATGAATTTTATTTTTAAAGAAAATTTAAAAATTCCAAAAGATAAGTTATTAACATTGTCATCTTGATGTGTAAAGAGTTTCTAGCGAATTCAAGAATAGGCAATCCCTCAAATCCAGCACCTGATCTTACTTGATAGGAATTATAGCTTATGTGCTGCACCCACTAATCTGACTTGTCATGAGATTTCTTTTCAAGTTCTTGGCAAATGGATTCCCATATATGTTTTTTGCTTAAGAACTATTCTTCTCAAGTTCTTTACAAATTGGTACAAATGTCTTATTTTCTCAAGATTTCTATGAGACCACAAGTTGCAAATCCAACTCATGAACAAATCAAATTTGTTCAAAGCTTTATAAAATGAACCCAAGTTTGAAGCTCCATCAAGAGCTTTTCTCTCCAAACAAATCCATTGCCAACCGACCCAATTGATTCAAATCAACTAAGTTTGAAGCTTTGGTTTGAAATCAACCATGCATTGGAAGCTTCATGGAAGTACTTGAGTAATCATGTGTGATGGTGTTGTGTTAAACTGTATTTATGTATTTTGTTCATTTTGCTTTTAGTGGATTGTTTGTAGGGTATAATGAGAATGGGAGTACCAATAGTGTGAAGGTGATGAGTCATGTCGAGAAGCTATTATGGGCCATGGATCATCCACCATCCATAAAGATGTATGTGATATCGTTTTGCAAGATGGTACATTCAAGGATGTGGTACATTAATGACATGCCTGGAGGTATGACACATGGTGGTTAACATTTTTCTTGCATATTTCTCCTTTAGTTTGTTTCCAGAGTAATCATAGTAGTAGTAGTAGTTCAAATGCTCTTCAACAATAGTATGTGATGGTTGAAATTCAAGCAACAAAGAATATTTTTTTTCATCCTGTTACACCTTCTTTGAAGAATGTAGTAACATCATCATCAAATGAAGAAGAAGAAAAGTAGTATAAAATGAAGCCTAACAAAATAAAACTAACTAACTTCCATAGTGTTCCAAAGTTGATAGTTAACTATAAGGAATTAGTGCTAGAGTTATTGTTTGTTCACATAAGAAGGTGCAAACAAGATAACACAAGCCATACTCGCCTGTTTTTTGATTGCTTTTGTGACTACTTTTGGTAGAATATTCTTGGAATATTTTTGAAAAAGTCTTCGAAAAAGTTTTTAAAATTTCTAATTTTTCTTTCATACTATTTTATTAAGGTTCATGTTAAAATTTTGGTAAAAAATGTCATTTTCAAAGAATTTGAAATCCATTTACAAATCATTTTACTATTTAAAAGCAAACATTATAGTGTTTAATGAATGTTTTTGTTAATTTTTTATTCATTGGATTGATTTCAAATTAATTCACATCAAATTAAATTATGATTTTATAACATGAAAAAACCAAACAAATGTTACACTTACTATGGTACATGTTATTGTGATTGCACCCAAAAAGATTTGTTTTGAAAGCTTCCAAGAAACCTTCAAATCTTGTTTTGGGTATGATTTGGACTATCAAGTAGCTAGGTATGAGATTGTTCATAAGCTTTTGAAACCATGCTAGAGTTTGTGTGGATTCAGAAATTTTGTGAAGGACAAGTTGTTATGCAATGCTCTTTACACCTCGAGAATTTGAACATGACTTGTCCAAGAAACATAGTAATAATCAAAAGAAGGTAACCACAAATTTATAGCCTGGAACAAATTACCAACCAAGAATCCACAACTTGGACAAAAATTTCAAGTTGTAATAAAAGTTCATCGCCAAGGTTGTCAAATTGACTAAAGTGTTGACATTGACTAAGCTTTACAACTTAACCTAGCATAAGTAATAGGCTAATAGGCTATTTGTTATGTAACCTTACTAACTACCTAGTAGCCTAACCTAGGTGTACTTAATAGGCTACCTACATAATGTAAGCTTATTAATATGTAGTTTACTCACTAGTGTAAGCCTTCTAGGTTGGTATCTTAGATGGTCTAGGTAGGTATTCAAGGTGGTCTAACTTATTAGGTAAACCTACTAACTATGTAGGTAGTTTATTAGCCTAGGTCACCTAGGCCACCTAGGCCTACTAAATGTTTTTGACAGTTTGATGTTTATTCTTTTTTGTATTATAACATATTAAATTTGAAATATTAAATAACATAGGATTAACCTAGGTCAACATAGGGTCAACTTACGTCAAAAGCATTTTCGAGTTGCTTAAGCCAAGTTTATAGGCGATCCAAATTTGACTTGTTTTGGTTGTCATTAACCTTATGGTGATTGAAAACATTTGTTGCCATACCTTGTGACAACTATAAAAAATTTCGATCACCACATGGTATGGCAACCAAATTCTTTTAGTCACCAAACCTTGTGGCGACCAAAATTTTCAATTGTTAATGTTGTGGCGATGAAATTTTTTTTGTTGCCATTCGATGGTGGGGTGTATCGGATGCCCACTAAAACAATTCAGTTGCCATTCGACACACCCCCACTATTTGATGCGTTGAAACGAATGTCGATGTGATGTTAGACACAAAATGGCCATGTCATGTCAATTTTGACAACCCTAAATGATGTTGGTGTTACACATGTACAGAAAGCCTTGAGATGAGCCACCTTCAAATTCCCAAGCCACCATAAAATCATCGTCAATAGAAGATGGTGAAGACCCACCCACCCACACATTTATTTTTTAGTCTTCCATTCCATTTTGAAAACACTCATCATCTTTCCTTAAGTGTTTTGGATCCCTTAAGGTTTTTGAAATTTGATTGCTTGAATCCTTTTAGGCATGAATGCAACATAAAGTTTCTTTCAAATGATCAATTGGCCCATGAATCCTTTTAAAAAGCTTGTCCCCATCATTGATCATGAAGGGAACCGACCATTTGAGGAAAAACCTTGATAATATCTCACAACATAATTATGGATGTTTTTGTGATAGGGGCTTCATTTGTTTAGTCAATTGATTCAAAATTAAGACATTATCACACCATATCCCTTGCAAATTTTCAAACAACAAAATTAAGGTAATAACCTCATCAATGGCCATAATAATAGGCAAGTCTTAAAACCTTTAAATCATTTGCTTTATCAATTGACTCAAAATTTGGACATTTTCACACCATATCCCTAGAAAAATTAAGTTAATAACCTCATTGTCATGTTAATATAGGGTCAACCTAGGTTAAAGGTACTTTCGGGCTACCTTGGGCAAGCTTATGAACACATGAAATTAGATCCATTTCGGTTGTCTTAAACCTTATGGTGACTTAAATTTGTTTGGTTGTTATACCCTATGGTGGCCGAAATTTTTTTGGTCGACACAAGGTATGGCAATTGAAATTTTTTTGATTGCCATAAAAGGTTAATTTATGGCATTTATCTATAATGCCCTTGCTTGCAAAAACATATGACATGCCCCCCCTTTCTATGGCAACCAAAAAAAATTGGTCATTATAGAGATGGGTGTTTAAAAAACCCTAGTCGTTGAAGGTTGTTCGCCCACACTATGATGATTGAATTTTTTTTATTTTCACACCCTACAGTGACCAAATTTTTTGGGTCACCACACCTTGTGGTAATCGACCTTGCCAAGGACCACCACAAGGTTTGCCATCCTAGGGCAACCCAAGGGTGAAGGGGGCCAACCTAGGATGGCAAATGAAATCCTTTGTGTTCACCTTAACAAATGTAATCCAACACATCAAGACAAAAGTTAATGTGATGCATGACATAAATTTGGTGTGTCAAATCAATTTTGACAACCATGTTAGATAATGCAGGTGGTGGTGTAGTAAAAAAATTAAGTCCTTCCCTATTGTGTAAGTTTTCTCAAAATGTAATGTGCATTTTTCAAAAGTTCAAACTAAGCTTTAGTTCTTAAAATATTCTTTTGGTGATTTTTGTGATTCTTTATCTATTTTTTATGAGCATGAAAATCATATGACCATATGTTGATTACAAACAATGTTTCTATTTTTTGCTTTGGACACATTTAGAAAAGCACATTGGATATTTGGTGAGATGAACATTTTTTAAAAGTGTGAATGCAATACCCACATGTAAGGTCACTTCAAAATAACCAATAAGTGGTTTGGGTACCCAATACATGTCTCTTTATATTCGTGAATTAATTTTATAACAATTAATAATCATGATTAATTATCATAATTTATTTTTAATAATTATCTGATCATTCCTTAATCATTATTTGATTATGTTTTAATTATGTGAAATATTATTTGACAATTCATTAATTATTTAAAATATTTATTTAGTCATTCATTAATTATGAAAAAAAATTATTTAATCATTTATTAAACATCTAAATTTTTTTTTAATGATGCATTAATTATTTAAATCAATTATCTAATCATTCCTTAATTATTTACAACAATTATTAAGGGTATTAGGCATTAAAGATTTTCCTACCCACAAAACATTGTGGGTATTGTAGTGTTGAAGGAAACTAACTCCAATTTTAAACCCATATGTGAGTATTACAAAGGACATAAAAAATCCCAACAATTATTAGGAAACTTGTATGCATGTATTGTAATTTGAACTTAAGCATAATGCAAATAAGTGCATTATGATGTGAAATATTATAATGGATGTAAAAATAATTCAACAATTATTTAGGAGACCTATATGCGGACATTGCAATGGATGTAAAAAAAATCAGCAAAATTATTTAAAAGATTTATATGTGGGGATTATAAATTTAAAATGGCTTTATGGAAATTAGAATAAAAAGGATGTAGGTATTGCATGTTTAACTTCATGATAATGCCAATAAGTTAATTAAAATGTGGGTATTATTTTTTTAAAAATTAGGTGATGTGATTTCTAATACATTAGATGTAGGTATTGCAAAATGTACATTATTGATTTTTGTAAACCCTAGAATAGTTAATTATAAAGTTTGCATATGGGATTATTTAAGTTTTGATTCTTACATCTAAAGCATTAAAAAGATGACAAGAAAGAAGACATATATGATTAACCATATACTCATTAAACAAATGTGACTAGAAAAATATATTATATTAATAAAAGATTTAAAAAATGGGTGAATCAAAAAATGCTAAAGAACCCAATGAAAAAGAAGGTTCTTTATAGTCTATCAAAGTACCAAAGTTTTAAAAGTGTGTAGTTTAAAAAATGAAAGGTTTAAAAAAACCTAACATACTATATAAAATGGAAACCTTAAACCATATCACTATCTACAATGTCACGTTTAGCTTGGTAACAAATTGTTGTTTTTACAACTTTTATTGTGTGACAAGTAGTGTATAGATGGTGGCATTGCATCTCGACATGAACTATACTTGCAACAAACTCCTACTTTGTTGTACCTTGAACCAATAAACACCAAAAAACCACCAAATTAAAGCATAACACACTTTAGATGAAACAAATTTATTTTAAAAAAAAACATTGATTATTATTTTTTCTTACCATCCATGAATCATTCTAGATTCATGGAAATCCAATATAGCTGTCAATTTTTATGTTTGATTCATTTTAGTGGATTCTTGATCTCAACTTTTGACATCTCATGTCATTTTTAATCTTCGTGCATATGCAGAACAGGTTGATCGAATCATCTTTTGTAAATCTTTATCCTTTTTCATCTGTGATGTTGCATATCGGGGCTTGCTTCCCATGCCCCAAGCATTAAGACCCAACATTTGCAATAATTGTTTTAAAATTAACTTGACCAAAGTTGGTTTTAATAATGGTGGACATCATTGTGCAACAATTATTAGTTCATTGCATTTGCATTAAGCTTTGGCACTAACAATGTCGCAACCCCACTTTGAGAGAGTTGTGAGGTCGCCACTCACACTCCCGAAAATGGGACTTGGGAGTCCTCCGGGACTCCCAAAAACTCAGAGAGCGATTGCAGGGGTCAAAACACCTTGCATTGAGGCATTCTTTATACCATTAGAAAGTTCTTGAAGTGTAGATGTCCAAAATGGCCTCGCATGAGCCATTTGGACATCTGTAGCACAAGTTATGGTCGAAAGAAGGGCCGGGAGTCAAAATGGCAATTTGACTCCCGACCACTAAAAGTCGGGAATCGACCTGATTCCGGTGCGTGCAGGTGAAGTGTGCCACATCGTTGGAAAGCTCTCAAAAAAAGCTACAACTTTGGTTTAGACCTCGTCCCGATCCAAGTTCGGGGTGAGGAGTTATGAACGTCCAAAGTCCCGGGAATCCAAACCGGGACAGTTTCGGGACTCCACTTTGGGAGTCCCGGGAAAAAGAGCCATTTGGATGTAGTTATGGCGGAGAGCTGCAGAGAATACTATATGGGGGAAGGTGGTGGCTTCCCTCAAGTCCGGCCTGTGGTGAGTTAAGTGAGTCCAAGTTAGCCCGTGGCTTGTCTCAACACCAAAAAGGTGCAGAATGAATTCTAACCCATTTGTGGGTTGGATTTGGATGCAGGACCATGTAATTGAGTAAGCTTGTCCTTCTTCCTAGTCTATCTCGGAGCTTTTAGCATGCCCCTCTCACCCCCCTTTAGTTTTGGAAACTGGGAGCGTGCCCTGAGTCCCAGAAATTCCGCAACTTGAGTGAGTTAGCCCAACTTGGGGCTAACTTGGGACTTGGGAGCGCGTCAAACAACCTTTTGATCATTCCACCTCTACAAAACCATGGCATCTCCTAAGATGTGAACGTTCATTTTAGCATGGTCTTGATGTTGAAGACCTTTTTAAGAAATTGAAGGCTTCTCATGTTTAGCTTTCTTTACCATTAAGCCATATGCACCTCCTTCAAATGTTTGATTAACAACCATTTGGCACAATATACAATAATGTGAGTGTCAACTTTACATTTCCATTTTGACCTAACTTTAATCCAGTTTTTGTCCTTTTGAGCCATATTAGGTGGACAAAGGGATGTCGGTGGTTGAATGACCTAGTCAGTTTCAAGCTTCAAACCTAAACCAAAAACCACAAAAATAAGTCTTTATTTTTTGATAAAAAAACTAACCCTAAACCTTAGACAAAAAAAGGTCACAGAATAGAATGTTGGTATTACAAAATAGATCACACAATTAGATATAACTATTGTAAACTCTAACCTCTTTCAAATATTGTAATAAAAAAATTTAATGGAAGGTGTGAGTATAATTAAACTTAAAACTTTTTGTACAATTTTTCTTATGTGCATTTAATTTAATGTATGTAAATTCTAAAAAAAATTAACCCACCATTTCTTGATCGAAATTCCCAATTTGTATTGGGGGTGATCTTTTCATTTGAATTGTAGAAAGTCACCATTGTTAATTCTAAGCCACATGGATTGTTTGATTCATCAACTTCTAGTTTTGATGGAGCAATATTTACTTCCCAATTGTTAATTTTGATGAAATAACATTTTTTTTCTAAGCTTCCAAATCACCACCAACTTTCTTCAATCTCCTTCCTCTAGCCATTATAACCCTAAACATTAAAAAAAACCATAGGATCATTGTTAATTGTCAATCTTGATGAAACCTTCTTTACAACAAAAGGACCAAAAAAAAAGATGATAGCCATGGCCATTGTTTTCTTCTTCCCAAGTAGAGAAAAGAAAAAGGCAATGGTAGTTATTGTTGTTTTTTTCATAGCAAAACACCCATAGAAGAAGATGATAGCCATTGCCATTGTTTTTTTTTTTCTCATGTAGAGAGAAGAAAAAGGTAATGGTAGTTGCTGTTGCCTTTTTCGTAGCAAAACACCCATAGAAAAAGACGATGGCACATTGTTCTCATCTTTTTTTTTCCAAATAGAAAGAAGAAAAGGAGAAGGCGACGATAGCCATGTAGTAAAATACCCATAAAAGAAGATGATAGTAGCAATGTGCCATTGTCTTCTTCTCAAATAAACAAAAGAAAGAAAGTGACAATTTGTTGCTGTCACCTTTTTTGTAACAAAACCATTAAGAAGAAGACAATGGCCATTGTTGTTTTCTTCTTCTCAAGTAGAAAGACGAAGAAGGTGATGTTAGTTGTCATCATTTTTTTCATAATAACACATCCGTTGAAGGTGATGATGGCAACTGTCATCATATTTTTCTTTTCAAACAAAAAGAAAAGAAGAAGAAGGCAACAATAGCTATAGTTGTCGACGTTTTTTTCTTTTCAAATAGAAAAAAAGAAGAAGAAGGCGATAGTAACTGTAACTATCGTTGCCTTCTTTGCAGCAACACCACCAAAGAAGCCGAAATAACCATTGTTGTCACCTTCTTTGCAACAACACACCCACAAAAGAAGACAACGACAAATGATGGCAATAATGTGCTATTGTCTTCTTCTCAAACTTCTTTTCAAATATAGAGAAGAATAAAGAAAGTGACGATAGTAAGCTACCATCGTCTTCTTCATAGCAACACCACCAAAGAAAAAGAGGATGAAAATGGCCATCATTTTCTTCTTCTCAAATAGAGAAAAGAAAAAGTCATTGTCACTATATTTGTAGCAAAACATTCAAACAAAAGACGATGGCACATTGTCGTCATTTTCTTCTTCTCAAATAGAGAGAAGAAGGCGATGGCATTGTTGCCATCGCCTTCTTCGCAACAAAACAACCACAGAAAAATTCAAAAAGGAGGAAAAGGGAGGGAGCTTACCTCCAAGCTCCCACTTTTGCCACAAGGATAAAGCTCTCCACTTTCCTAAGGTCCCTTGCCTTGCATCTTGCATCTCCACTTTCCTAAGGTCCCTTGCCTTGCATCTTGCATCTCCACGTTCCTAAGCTCCTCTTGCCTTAAGTCTCCATGTTGCTAAACTATAAACCCCTCAAAGCTCTGAGCTATTCAAGCTCTCCAAGCTTTGGCAAGGGAGGTGAGCACAAATTGAGGCAAAGAAGAGAGCTGAAAAAACCCTGGGCAGGGGAAGAGGAAAATAAAAATGCCCTACTTGGACTTATTTGGGTTCATCCCCAACCTCATCCTGAACTGGTGCAGTGGTGGCTGCTGGTTCACTCCAGTCCTTAGTCAGCATGTTTCCAGAAGAATTTGGAAAAAGCTCATTCAGGTACACTTGCACAGCCAAATCCAAGCAGTGTTCCTCTTCAAATTTCGATTCCCCATGCAGCCCATGATCTCTTATTATATTCCAATATTCTTTATGTTGTGCGTCATGGTGGGTGTCTCGGTTCATGTGAATTTTTTGCAGGTATCTCAGTTCGGGTGATTTTTTTTGACAACAGAGCCTGAATCACCATTGTAAAGGATTATGGTTTATTTGGTTGCAGAATTGAGGGAACTATTCAAATTGAGTTTGTTACGAAAATCCAACGATTGAGTGACTCGGTTAAGAGAGGAGTATGTGAGATCTTAGAGCATCTCCAGCGGTTCACTGGAAACTGCCTGCACGCCACTGTGGGATGAAGCAATACACCACATTAGTCTGAAAGTGTGTACAGGTACTTCAAATTGTTGCGAGAAACTGGGGTTTCAGGAGACATGGGAGAGCAAAAACCACTGCTGCTAGTTGGGTGTTTGCATTGCTGCCAACACACTTGCTGCTAGTGACTCGGTTAAGAGAGGAGTATGTGAGATCTTAGAGCATCTCCAGCGGTTCACTGGAAACTGGCCTGCACGCCACTGTGGGATGAAGCAATACACCACAGTGGTCTGAAAGTGTGTACAGGTACTTCAAATTGTTGCGAGAAACTGCGGTTTCAGGAGACACGGGAAAGCAAAAACCACTGCTGCTAGTTGGGTGTTTGCATTGCTGCCAACACACTTGCTGCTAGTGATTGGCTGATCGCACTAATTGGCCCACTTATGGGACTATAGAGATTCCTCATTGTAAACTGTTTAATATTTACTGTTTATGGCTGGGGATGGAAAAACTTTCAACACAAAATTTGGATGTGAAAACATGGTGTGCAGCCCATTTTCCAGTGAACCGCTGGAGGTGCTCTAATGCTGGGTGAAGGCCTTCAATTTCAGCTCCAGGATTACACTTGGCAGTGAAGGCTGGCTACTGTCAACCCTGCTCTTCAAAGCACAACGGATTTGACCAAGTCTTGCAGACAAAATCAAGATTATAAAGAAATCACTGGTTCCAGTTTTTTTAATATGTCAGAATCTGATAACATTCATTTTGGGTTTTTAAAAAAATATCAGAAGCAGAGAACCAGCGGTTCCAGCTATTTTTAAATGGCTCAAAGAACCAGTGGTTTTCATGAAATAACTGGTAACGAACTGTAGGTTATGAATTTGGTTATTTTGGTTTTATAATTTATTTGAGGACCATGGTTACTCCCAGAAGCAGTTATTTCATGAGAACCACAGTTGTGAATGTTAAGAACCGTCCTAATAATCATCAGGGGTAAATTGCTGTTTCTAATAACCGCCCAACACTGGATTAAACCCCTTTCAAGAACAATTTTAAAGGCTTCAATCTTGATAAGGCCCCTGGAGAAACCCCTTGAGATTGAATAGCCCCTTGAGAAACACTTGGGTGAGCTGAAGAGATTAATGCTATGCCAGGTTTTGACGCACATAACAACTTAAGAATAGCTAGCACACGATGCGCAGGGTCCACAGAATATATCATATGGCTGGTGGCCATGTCCAAGAAGCTCCAAAGTACTAGCTCCATTGAAGCTTTTTCAGTGATGCATATTCACTTGTTATGATCCACAATGTAGTTCATTGTTCAAAGTGCATTCTGATAAAAATTACACAAAATTCACAGCATCATGATCTGCCTTTGCAACAACCAAAGGAAAATTCCCAGTAGATACCCACCTGGCATCTAAAGAAGTAGATACTATGATGTATCAAGGACCTTGATCTCAGCAGTCCAGCAACTTAGTTTTGGTGCCATGTAGGAGCAGAGAAGATTCATAATTTGTTGACAATTATTGTTCATACACACACAACTACTGAATTCATTGAGTTTCTTATAAAGATTCAGCAATTAAATTACTCTTCAATTTGTGTGAGGTTTTTCATATATATGGTTTACAGCCAGATAAAAGACAAAAGGCAAAAGATTCCTAGGGAAGATCACCAATTTTCTTGAAATCTTCCTGTGGAAAAGAATTGTCACTAAAGCTGCATAAAAAGAAATTCCTTCAAAACAACAGTGGTTGACTCCAGAAAGGAATTGCAAGGACTGGACCCGCACGGCAGTCCTTTGGCCTCAGTGAACAAACACCCACCATGCACCAATGTTGACAAGTGGTCCAGAAACAATTTTCTGTTGGGTTCCAGTTCTCTAGCTAACCATGGTGTGTACCTCAGTTACACCTCAATTGTTGTTAGTAGGTAGGTAGTTAAAAGAGCCATTACCTCTCTATAAACCATCTACTTACTTAGGTAGTCATCTATTAAATCCTATTTATTAACCTAAATATAGAAGAACTATTTGATAAAAAAAATGGGTTACCACGATGAAACCAGATGTTAACTCAGTTGAGGTTCATCTACAACCGAGTCATAATGGGCATCCAGTGGGTGGTGTGCTGGTGGGTGCTGGATCACTTTGGCCTATCTGTGTTGTACCCTCTGGGGATTAGCTTGGGGTACCTCTTCAGGAAGCTCCAGAATGCGGTACACAATTGGGACTCATATCTTTTTCCTACAAATAGGGTAGACAGGCCTACGACTGGACATTAAGTGAGTTATCAAACAATAGCATCTAGGTATCACTAAGTTGGTGGTAGAGTTCAAATATAATTTGTAGCCTCTTTTTTGGCATTCAGCCTTTGAATCATCCCATTTCGTTTAGATTTGTAGAAGTTATGCCCCTCCAAAGTAAGTGGCGTCTTCCATTTAAAAAACCCAATTGCAATAAACCCTCCTTATGATCACACCCATTTTAGTCACATTTGTATTTATTAGACTGATCATGAGCCCTTATTGGGCTTTGCACTCACTAAAAGGGTACCAAGAAAATTGCTAATAACAACTCACCTAAATTAATCAAAATATCAAGCCAATCAGGTTTTTATTAGACTAATCAGGTGCTTATTTAAAAGCCCCCCAAATTAGGCTCAATTACTCTATTTTGCCACTATAGAGAGGTGAGAGCCTGCCACTAAACCCCCACTTTAAAGGGGTGTAAGATCTTGGGAACATGCCATTGTGCCCACACTGGCAGGATCATATGTATAAGAGAAGCAACCTTTTTTTTAGGAATTTACTTTCAAAGTTAGGGTGGCAATATTCCATGGGAAAATGTTGAAAAATGGCTACAATCCCCAAGAATTTCTAGTTAGATTTCGCTCTAGACCAATTATAAAAGATAAAATTTTAATCAGCAATCTACATATTTGGATACACACTAAAAACCAAACATAGGAATCTGGCAATTGAAAACCTCGAAGAAACACTTGAGTTTTGAATTTGAAAATTTTCTTTTAGGCGAAATGTCACCAGTAAACAAAAGGCAAATGTGCATCCATTGGCAAGCGCAAATCCATGCAAGTACAAGCTTAATCATAAGTAACTCTGAAACCAGTGGTTCAAAAATAAAAGAGAACCGATCATCTTGAAAACAGGCTAGAATGATTTTGTTCATGAATATGAAAACCGGATGAATTTTTTAAACCGAAAAAATTAAAAAATTAAAAAAATTTGGTCAAGGTCTTTTAAGGGTTCTTGCTATTTTAGAACGGGCTAAGTAGGTTATTTTTTAAAAACAAATTGACTACCAGGTAGGTTCTTTATATCAATATCAAAATTTATTTATTGGAGGGATATCCTAACTGATCTCTATACTAACTCTAGGTGTGGGGGGGCCTTTAGATAAATTTGGCTAGAGGTAAAAGAGGGAAGTCCAAACTTTGGGTAAACCCTGAGGTATTGGGCTTTACCAGAGCAAGGGCCCACGCAAAAGGCTCTGAAAAGATGAAACCTTAGTGCCACGTGCTGAGTGACACCAGCCAACAACACGCAAACTTTGTTTCAATATTGAGCAATGAAAGACCACATCTTGTCTGCCCTCTAAAGCATGTGTTGGGTGCTTCTTGGATTTTGTTATAACATCTTAGTCTGAGTTTTTGAAAATTTTCACATTCAAAC
>Ga0116231_10000945_pt1 | contig 56421 bp, 26 predicted proteins | sample S1TSphgellanicum_2_FD_89695 | JGI IMG/M metagenome (GOLD analysis project Ga0116231, IMG submission 89695) | Host-associated microbial communities from peat moss isolated from Minnesota, USA - S1T2_Fd - Sphagnum magellanicum MG | ecosystem: Host-associated > Plants > Peat moss > Unclassified...
AATTGTATTATTAATAAAGAAAAATAAGAAATACAAAAGAAGGTGGGGTTGGGTTATGGATGTGAGGGGGTGTGGGGAGGGGGGGCGGGGGGGGGGAGGGGTGTGGCAGAGGGGGGATTTCCAACCCCAAACCCAAGAACAATGACAACATAAAATTGTTTTACTTAAAATTTTGAGATTATTTTAAACATAATACGTGAATTTTGTAAAAATAAATAAATTATTGGTAATGTACCATTTGTAGTCATCCATTTAAAAATTTATCTTCCAAGGGAAATATTTAAGCATAAGCATGCATATATGTGTGTGTGTGTGTGTGTGTGTATGAATATTTTGGTTGTTTGTTATATATTTGTGATAATGACATATGTAAAAACATTTTCCCACATGAATGCTTAAGGTTTATTTAAATGCATAAACTTACATAAACATGTAATTTGTTGTTAATTTATGATCATTCAAGATTTTACATTGATAATATGTTAAACAACAACTTGTATAATATGTTCATGTTTATCTTTTTGTGAATTTTCGTATTGTGGTGAAAAAAAAATTCCAATCCACTTGCTTAACAATATTGAAAAGAAGCCTTAGAGTCTATGCTAATAGATATTTGTGTAAATCAATTATAATGTTTAACATTTACAAAATGTATAATTATATAAATATATCCATATACACATTGGTGGAATGCCATTGGATATAGGCTTAATTTATTTCACCATTAAATAAATTACACTCCTTTTTAAAGCCCTTTAATGAATGCATCCAATGAATAGGCCCCTAATGAATTTTCCAATGAGATAGATCATCCTCTAATAGTGAATTAATTTCACTTTTAAAGCTCAATAATGAACTAGGCTAATGAATTATACTCATAGTTCCTATTAATTAATGTCGGTAGATGGCCTACCTACTTACCTTTAAGTAAAATAATATGTAAGGTGATAGGTGCCTACTCTACCCTACCCTACCCTAGTAGGCCTACCTAACCTAACCTTTTAACCCACCTAGCTATTAATATTACATATGCTAAGTAGACTACTATGGTGAAAGTGAGACATGATATAATCCATATATTTTGGTATCATTTGACCCTTTTAAATTCACCACAAACATGCATTTTGAAAATGATTGTTTATTCACTAATGAAATATTGTGCCATTATTGAACTTAGGTAAAACCAAGTTGTGAAAAAAATTTAGTCAAAGTTTTTAAATATGCAGAAAATGAATTTCAAGTTGAAGAACTCAATGTGTAGGTTTTGGATTCTAATTCCATGGTGGTGAACATTGTGTCCTTCCTAGTTTTTGAATTTAACTATATCTTTCATTAATATGCCTTGTGCACACAAAGATTACATAACCAAACATTCCAAAGGTGTAAACACAAAAAAAAGATCCATGAGCACCAAGGCCAAAGTTCTATCCAAGGATTGCATTTTACAATATGACATTCTTGTGGGTACATTCATGATATAAGGAGCCAACATGACCAAGGTTGTTGTGCTTGGGAAAGATTGACTACTATTTGGAAAACCACATGGCATGCATTAAGTGGACATTCTTAATAAATTAATTTGGAGGGATGTGAATGAAACAAAATTCAAATTTTGTGACAAACTTCCCTGCATGAAGACATGATTATTTGTATCAGGTGTCTTTGTTCCTAGGTCAACGTTTGAACTAGAAATGAAACCAGTCATGGTCATCGTCAAGCAAACATTGAACACAAACTTGTGTTTTCAAAAATTTGAGAATCAATAGGTAATCACAACCTTGAAAGTTTACAAGTTGTTGCAAAAAATTCTAGAGCTTGCAAGTTGTTTTGAAAAAGCTCCAAGGTACATTATTTTTTGTACATAATGATTTTTCACATTTTTGAAAGCTACCATGTAACAAAATCTTGGGCTTGTAAGTTGTTTGCAAAAGATTGTAGGTTTATTATGGGCCGGTTAAATGACAAGTATGTGGGTTTTCCTATTTTGGCTATAGGTGAAATTCATCATAACCAACAACTACAAATGCACATAAGTAGCCAAGAGCACCAAGATCAAATGTGCTTGGAGCATAGTTCTAAAAGTGACGTTAATTTTCCAATGGTTATAGATTTGTATTCTACCAAAATATTTGTTTCTTCATTGAGGTTTTCAAGGCACTTGCATTCCATTCTAGAATACACTTTGAATTTATTGTTGTATAGTTTGAGTTCATCCCAAGAATAAAAGTCAACATTTTTATAAAAAAAATTCACACGACCTGTCTAGTTCAAAAATATTCATGTTTTGTTACAATGTTTGAATGTTTGCAAAGTTCTATTGAACTAAGCTTTAGTACTAGTGACATTAACTATGTTCGTGGTTTGTTTGTGGAGCTTGAAGTGCCAAACTCAAGTGCACTTGAGAAGCAAATTAATGATGTAGATTGGTAGACCTTGAGTAGGTGTTGAATCACAAATGAGCAATTGGCTTGGGGAGGTGATGATATAGAAGCAAGTGTTGAAGTATTTTTCATTCCACCAAAAAGCCTTGACAAAGATGAAGTTGATAAAGAAAACAATAGTTCGAAAAAAAATTGTGTGCATTTAGAAATTACAAGATGTTCTCATGCTATTGTTGTCAAACAACTTATAGAGATTGTCAGATTAGGTTCACTTCCAACACCATCCAAACTTGGAAGTGAAGGAAGTAATAGACTAATGAATGATAAGAACAAAGGAAAAGACCTTAGTTTCAAGAATGTAAAAGAATTCAAGGTAAAAAGAACTAGTAGGAAGGTAAATGGCAAAAATTCACTCTTATTATTGCATACAGATCTATCCTTGAGTTCATAACAAGAGAAAATATGTATTGATGTTCATTATCTGCATGTGGAAATGGCAAATGTAATTGATATCTAGAAATAATATTGATTATTATATGTTTTAAAAGAGTCCAAAGTTTGAACTAGGCGTCTATAGGAAAGGCTAGGAGATCAACATCATTAGTATTGCATAGCTAAGGCAAGTTCTTTCCTTGACCTAAATATTATTTCAAATTTTTTTTATGTTGGACTTTGTTATATAGGTTTCATCTTGAAAAATATTCAAGTGGTGTTCCTAGATAGCAAAGATTGTTGGACCACAAATGTGTTGAAACATTTGAGCAGTAAGTATTCTTGACGGAGGTTGTTTAACATGAAAACATGAAGAATTTTTTAGAATTTGAAGCATTCAAGTGGCTAATCCAAAACCAATTAGCTAACTTAATCTGACTAGGTATGTGGCTTTCAAACTAGAATAATATGTCCTTAAAAAAGTTCTTGAATGGCAACTCTAATGCAAATTTTTGTGCAAGTTATGAAGGGGTTTCAAGAGCCTAGCACATTAAGAGAGCATTGGTGTTTTCAAGATTGACAACAAGCTTAAGTGGCAATGAAAAATGTCAAATTTTGTTCTAAACATGAATTTCAACTCATGTTGATGTTTTAATCATCAATGTTAAAATCCTTTCCAATTTTGAAAAAAAATAATGCACATTTGATACATGAAAAAAATGTTTGAAAAAAAAACAATTATTCACAATAGTGTTTTCAGTGTTCTAAGCATGCAAAAATGCTATCAAACATCAATTTGGTAGTACTTTTGCATGTTTAAACTATGGATAGTCTAAAACAAAATCATGTGGAACTTGTAACCCCAATGCCCGACTTTTTTTCTTCAAGGTAATAGTGTGTTAAACTCATAATAAATTGTCATGATGAAGTCATATTCACAACATGTCCAAAGTGAGATTTGAAACCTTCACCTCCTTGGCCACAACCCAAGGTCTTCACCATCCAATTGCAACCTCAAATCATGATGTAAATTATTTATGAAAAAAATATAAACATGTTTATAAAGTTTGAATATTGCACATTACAACCTTCTTACATAATTAGGTGTTTTCATAATGAAATTTATTATGTAGCACATATTTAATGTAATTATTCAATTTAATTATTTTAAATTCCATAATTATATTTAAATTTATAAATTTCTTTAATTTCAAAATGTAAAATGAATTAAAAATATTTTAGATTACAATTAATTAATTAAAAAATCATTTAATTGGGGTTTATGTTTCTAAATTCTATATATTAAAATATTATTTTTATATTCTGATTTGGGAAAAAAATCAAGTATAATAATTTTATTAAAATTTAGTTTCAGAAATCTCACAATGAACTGAATTTTAATTTTGAAATTATACAATCAAAGTTCATAGGTTTTTAATTTTATCAATTTAGTTAATTTAATTTTTCTTACTTCCAAATTTAAATAAATGTTAAATTAATTCAAGTTTCACATGTACATTAGTTATGTTCTAATTTTTGTTAAATTTATAAAAAAAATCAATTTGATCTTCCATTTTTCACATGTTGTATTTTTCAATATTTTAGTTGTTCTCCCCTATTTTTACTTTTATGTGAATCATGAGAACACGATATTTGTAATTTACATTTTAAAAATATTTTGATATTGCCACATCATCAAGAGTAGTGCATTACAATCATGGTTAGTCAAATTTAGATGATTGATTTCAATCACTTTAGTCACATTAATCAAGTTGGACCATCCACATGGGTGCCACATATGTCATATGTCTAACATAATGTTGGTTTTAATAATCTTATTTTTCTTAGCCAAAATGGAAGTACTTAGCTTTGATTTTAATTATTGAAATAGACATAGATAGCAATTTCAAAAAAATGGACTTGATCCTACAATCATCTTTGTCACAATCCCACTAATGAAAAAACGATGATTTTGTAATAGAGTTATGAAAAACTCGAACATTCATGCATGGCCTCAATACATTGAAACAAAAATTAATATTTCATTTACCCTACATTACTCACAATAAATTTGCACTTTTCACCTTCCCTAATTGATTTTATTACATGTTCCTCATTACAATGGCCTTAGCTTTCTTTCCTTCATTAATATTACCTACTTTAACAAATTTAGCATTATATGCATGTGCAAGCAATACCATGACCTAGATGGAGCACTACAAAACTCTGTAGGATATTAGAAGCAAGCACAAGATCTCCCCCACACCAAGGCTAGGTTAATCTATTACAAAGGGTGATAGTACACTAGAATGAAAAAAACTTTAAACCTTGGAAATATGATTGGTTTCACAACTTGTTTATTGATCAAGAAATATGTACAATTTTCTTCATTGTTATGACAGTTTGGTCTATACAAAATGGTAGGAAGGCATGCCTGACCGTATTGATTTCTTATTCAATTGGAATACAAATTGTCATTGCATTATAACTATGTTTTGCTTGAAAATGGTGAAACATGACAAAAGAAAGATGATTTCATGTTATAGTATTAGAATTCAAGAGTAGGCTAAAATCACCAAAATGAGTAATGCTTAAATCCTTGTCAACCTTAATCTAAGGTTTAAACCAAAATCAATGTAATGGATATTAAGCTTGTGATTAAATTGATAATACAAGTACATATGAAATTTCAACCAAGTGAAAAAATGAGATGGGAAGATATCCACTAAATGTTAAATGAAAAATTGGTTTCTCTAGTATTGGACATGGCATAACCAAAAAATCTGAAGTCTATTTTGGGTTTAGTTAAATATGCCACCATTAGCTCAAGGGGGAAAAATAAAATGAATCCAAGATCAACCAAGGCCAGATACATTTCAAATACAACGTTGTTTTGCTATCAAATTACCTACCCAATGCATAAATTCATAAATGTAGAATTCCTAATGTGGGGAAAAAACAAATTCATATAATTTAAACCTAAATGAGCACACCAAGAGTATTTAACCATTGCACATCAATGAGACCATTCATTATTGAATGCTTGAACTATCCATCATCCAAAATTCCCATAATGAACAATACATACAAAATGAACTACGTGAAGCCATGGACTCTAGATTTAGATAGTTAGGCTTGAAAGATATAGTTAATTTTTGAAAAAAATTAAAAAAATAAGAATTATTGTTATGACAACAATAAATACAAAATGAACTACTTGAAGCCATAGACTCTAGATAAATCTCCAGAACAACATGTCAACCTCTCCTATTACAGCTTGTGATCTACCTAATTTAGGTTCATGATAATGTTTGCCTTGTGCTTAACAATGGTGAAAGCCCATGGTTTGGAGCATTCCCCAAATAAGGGCCTAGGAGAAGGTGGTAGCCAAGTCTAGCCTCACATTTTGGGAATGTTCTTGTGAGAGGCGTAGGAGAAGGCGGTAGCTAAGTCTGGCCTCTCATTTTGAGAATGTTCTCATGAGGGCCCTGGGAGAAGCCAATAGCCCAAGTCTGGCCTCACATTTTGAGAATGTTCTCATGAGGGGCCTAGGAGAATCCAATAGCCCAAGTCTGGCCTCACATTTTGGGAATGTTCTCACGAGGGGACTAGGAGAAGGTGGTAGCCAAGTCTGGGCTCACATTTTGAGAATGTTCCCATAAGGGCCTAGTAGGAATAGGCGGTATTCCCAAAATAATGGGAACATTCCCAAAATGTGGTAGATAGACTTGGTTACCGTCCTCATCCTAGGCCCCTTATTTTGGGAATGCACGCATCCTGCAGCTTTACCCTACACCACAAGTGCTTTATTTAAGGGAAAAATGGGAATGGATGCCCAAGATCAATCTTTGAAGTTTGAAAGAGGTGTAACTAGTTATCCTTGGTGGGTGAAGGGGCTACTATGAAGCTTAAATCCTGTGTTTTAAAGTGAAGGATATATAGTTTTATCTCTTTTTTGTAAAGGAATTATCCTAGTACACTATAATAGTGCCCTGGATGCTGTGATGACCTGGTTATGGATGAACCTCAAATGAGTTGATATCTGGTTTCACTGTGGTAACCCATTCTGTAAGATAAAAGGTTCCTAGATGTAGGTAGCTAGGTAGGAAAGTAGATGGCTACTAGTGTAAGCATACACATAGCAAGTAGGTATTGAACAGGTTGTCATTAGGTAGGTAGTAAAAACCAGTGTTGGGTCAGGTACTCACTTTGGTGGCTAAAAACCCAACCTGTGGTTTGATTACCTAGTGAAACCCAAACCTGAATGGAGTGTGGTTTGCAAAACCCTAAACTGACAGTTAACCGCCCCCTTCTTCTGGTCTGTGCTACTGAGAGAACTGGACTGGAATCGAGTCTGAATTTCCCAAAACCGAAGTCAGAATTTGAATTTTCAAAAAAACTGGACATGGACTATGTAACTGATTTTTTTTCTAGCCAGTAGTTACATAGTCCATATCCAGTTTTTCTGAAAATTCAAATTCTGACTTTAAAGATGGGTTACGGGAGAAAAAACGGCGAGAGCAGCCTGGTTACTGGAAATTTTTTTTTGGCAGATTTAAAGAAGTTAACTGATTTTGTGTACCCTTTAGAGGAGACAAGGTACTTACAGCCGACTTGGGTCTTGCACTAGTCCATCTTGCACTGCAAGAGAAAAAAACATCCGAGCCTCACGCGGAGTTGCCGGCACAAACTTTGAACTCCTTGAACTCCAGGAGTCAGGACGGACCTTAATGAAAGCTGGCCAAATTGCCTTTTGGTACCTTGGTGGCTTCCTTCCCCACAAATTGTGTTAATTTTTAAAAATGCTGAAATTTTCGAAATAATTTTTTTGGTCCTTGAAAACCTCAATTTTTGGTGAAGGAAATGGAGGAATCGCTTGGAATATTCTGGAATGTTCTTAGTTTTCCAAATGGGATGTTAAAATTCAAGTACCTAATTATTTGACAGACATGTTCTCCAGTTGCCTTCGGACACAGACGGATGCATGGATGGAAGGGAAACCAACAGTGCAGCACCGTGTGCAGAGTTCTGGGGGGCGGGGTGGTGTTTGACTAATATTTGGCAAACAAAAGTTTGGAGGGAAGTAGGCTGGGTACTTGTTCTCACTAGTTTAAAGGGGTTTGTAGTGTATACCGAGGTTACGTGCAGGGGCCGCTGAAGACCAACACGGCGATGAAGGCCAGGCCATGCTTGTTGGTATTTCACCCTGAGACTTCCTTGAGTTGGCCCTATTGACAGCTAATGAACCCCTTTGGGCAAGTTAGTTAATTAGGCAAGTTTGGAGAATTCAATACTTTTGGAAATGTCAAGCTGCTGATGAAGGCGGGCAGGTTCCAGATGGGATCACTTATTTAATTGTTTGACGAGACCCCAAAAGAAATGTATTGCAGCGCCGTCCATGACTCACAGCCCCTATTTAGGACCTTCTTCGAGTCTCTGTGTGTTTCATCACATTCAACATGGATTATTTAATCTGTTTTGCTTTGACAGTATAAGGTGAGTGCATGCCTTAGGCACAAAGGGCCCGTGTGACGCTCATCCAGAAATTGGCCAGCTTCACATTCAAGCTATTGACCCTGAAAGTGCCCGTCGTAATTTCAAGACTTTTAATTAGTCTATCTGAAATGATAGCAAAGAAGTGTGTTTCTTCCTGATATGGAGTCGTAGGCTGCTTCTGGGTCCCCAGACAGTTGGGTCCTAAAGTTTGAGAAAAGAAAAAGAAGAAGGGCATCAGACGCGGATTTGAGAACATGCATTTGGCTAGAACAAGACCATGACTCAACCTGTAGATGTGTTTTATATAGAAGTTTCTAAGATTTTAATTTATTTTTTAATTTTTTTCTCTTGGGTTGTTAGTTTGTGATAAGGTTTGAATCATACAAGTTCATTTTGAATAATAAATTTTTGGGGTGGGGAAGGGGATTTAGGGTTTGGCATGTAATTGTTAGTTTTGGAACATGTTTCAAGTATGCAACATATGGGATTAAAGCAAGGTGCTGTTGGGAACACCCTTGAGGAACACATAGGGAACCTAGGGAACATAATGAGAACTCATTGGGAACTTGAAGGGAACATGTTAAGAACAAATGAAAAATGAAAAAAAATCCCCCCCCCCCCCCACCACCCCTCGCCCCCTCCCCTCACGCCCCCCAAACCCAAAACTTAAAAGAAAATAAATCAAGGCATATTGAGTGCATGCTGAGCCTTGCCATTGGCTGCATGAAATTTCTATTTTCAAAACTGTTCATTACCGTTTTTGACCTGGGCTAATACCCCCATTATAAACTGTGGGCACTTACATATTAAGATTGTTTTGAAACAAATATTGAGAACTAAGAGTTTGGAAATGTGAAGCACTGGGTTTGGAACTAGACTTGAGGGGGGTATATCAAATTAAAAACAAGTCCTTGCACTGGAACCAAAAGGTTCTCCCCCAAGACATTTCAAAAGTTGGAACTGGGACTGGAGATTCTCTTGGAAAGCTAGAACTGGATAATATTGGGTTTATGACCTTTTGGAAATATATTACCATCAAATTGCTTGATAAGCAGAAAATGATTTTCTAGAGGATTTCAAATAGTTTTGGCCAGTGAATATTCAAATATTTTACAGAATTTTTAAAAAAAAGTTTCAATCTAAGTAAGGGCTTCATGAGAGCTTTTACATGGTCTATTTATTGGGAATTTCCACATAGATTTGGGTTAATAGGTGCATACATTGGGCCTCTAGCTAGTTAGTGGGTGAAGCCAATTACAGTAATCCTGTTTTATAATAGGCCATTTGAGTCACATTCTTGTTTGTGTCATACTTTTTTTTTGGAATCATCTGTTTTAGTTAGAAATATCATTTTTTAAAGTCACTATTACATTCGTTAGTAGCACAAAATATTTATAAAGCTTTTTGTAAAAAATGTGATTATATTGGAGAAATTTAAGACAAATATTAGGGTTTTATAAATTGTAGTTTCCTTTGGCAATGTTAACGGTGCTTTGTGTTTAAGTTGTGCAAACTAACAATAATGAATTCAATTGAAAAAAAAAAGATTTTTTTTTTTTATAGTATAGACAAGCAAAAAAAATGCAAACTTGCCAAGAAAGCAGAAAATCTTAATTAAAAAAATTTAGTTGATAAAATACATAGTTAAAAAGTTCATACTCAATATAAATTGTCACATTAAAATAGGCAAAATTTTCAAGCTTCTTGAAATCTAATAAGGCATAGTAAAACTGTTAAAAACCCATGTAAAAAATTTAAACAATTAACACCTTTACTCTAGCATAAAAGGACTGTTTTGTTAAGTTTTTTTTTGCCTACAATCAGAATCTGTAGTAGGGTTTATATGGAATGTGACTATACACATTTAAATCACAATTCGTTAACGTAACAAAAAATAAAGTGGTCATCAAGGGTGTGATTATAAAAGGGGGTGTTTACTGTAATTATACTTGAGATTGCATCAATGAGGACAATGAAAATCATAGGTGGGTGTCAAAGGGTTATATCTCATAACTTGTTTATGGATTAACTCAGAAGTTCAAGCATTGGGATCCTTTGAGATTAACTTGTTTATGAGTTAACCCAAGAAGAGTTCAAGCATTACTAACCTATGAACTTGTGGCTCATTTCCCAGGATCTTCACATTTGCATTCATTTTCCAAAAATTAGAGTTTCATTCTTGCTTGAAAAACCGCCTTTTGGCTGGAACTTTTAAGTTTTTGAGAGGTTTTGGGGGTGGGGGGCAGGGGGCGGATGAGTACCTTGGTTTGTGAAAAGGGCTTTTGGTATTAAGCAGTAAAGGCTCATCAAAAGTTACACATCGTCTTATCTATTTCTCTTTTGAAAAACAAATACATATTAAAAAGCTACCTATCTCGCAAAGTTACCTATCTTTTGAGCATAGAATGCGTTAGAATATGAAACTCATCCAAGTGCAGAGAACATCTACTCATATTCTTGTCAACTACAAATTCCCCTTCACATATAAGGATTGGGAAAGTAGTTGCCCTTTACATGGGAAGGGCTCAGAATTATTTGTCCTTCACTAGAAGGGCTGAATGGCTTTGAAGGCTTCAAATTTTAGGCCTAGGTGAGAGATTATTTAAATGCCACCACATGGGCAAATCATCATCACTAACCAATCAGAAACAGCAAAATATTTGTACTAACCCTTTTGGAGACCCCCTGCGCTCCCCCTCCCCCACCCCCTCCCCCCCAAAAGAAAGCTTACATGGAAAGTCGACTGTCCATTGTCGAAGTGGAAAGTGAATAGGTGGACAGTCCACTCTCCACATCACACACTTCAAAAAAAAACTGTCCCTCTGCCCCCACCCACAAGGAAAAAAACCGCCCCTTCACTCCATGATCTGACTTCTCATTGGTTGCGTGGAAATTCTATTCCTAAAACTGGCTGCCACTAGTTTTGGACTGATATTCCTACCTATTCATACTTCTATTAATTGGTGAGGGGTGCACCCACAATTTTTTTATTTTTTTATGTTTCAGAAAGAGCCATTTGATTGGCCCATCACCAATAATTTTGGAACATGGAGCCCTCTCCAACATAGAATGCTTCCAAGCATGCTTTGTCATGCTGAGTCCCTTTGGTCCCCCCTTTACAGGTTATATACATGGAAGTTGAACTATGACCCAAAAATAGGGGATAAAAAGTGTGGTGTTATTGGGAATGTCTTAGGGAACACAATGGGAAATTGTGGAACATTTTTTTGGGAACTTGGGGAATCCTTTAGGTATCTCATGGGAACATGATGGGAACAGATTGGGAACAAATGAAAAAATTTAAAAAAAAATTCTCCCTCCCCCAAAAGAAAAACACTGGGACACTCTAAAGGGGTGCATGCTGAGCTTTCTCATTGGCTGCATGAAACATTTAATTTCCAAAACTGCTTGTCACCACTATATTTAGCCTGGGCTAATATTGGCAGGGGCACAAAAAAAACTGTCGGACATACCATACTGAGTATGCAGAGAGAGGCCATTTGTACATTGGCTTACCAGTGGACTTGCTTGTAATGTTTGATCAACTGTGCAACAACTTGAGGGTTGGGCGGATACATAGACTTTTACGGTTTTTAGAAAATTTTGTCTGCTTGCCAGGGGTGTTCTTGGGGTTGGAAGTCAATGCGTATGGATTCTAATTTCCAGGTATGTTGGTTTGTTGGTTGTTGAACAGATTCTATTCTATTCCGGTCAGGAACTGGAATACGTCAGGACCTATTTCTCGTTAAGATTTTTTTCTGTTGTTCAACAGATTGTATTCCAAAGAGATAATTTCAATCCACTGGTCGAGTGAACAATGTCAACTTTGGAGGTATGTTCCTGTAATCAGACAACGGCAAGGCCTCTCTTTAAGAGAAGCTCTTGTTGCCCGTACATGATTGTACACTATTGTACAAATTTTTTTCAATCTGTTGAAAATTCGAATAAGTTGGTGGGCTATATAATCAAGGTTTCTTTTACAGAATTTTTTGTGATGTAGTCGAAGTGGTGATCATCCAGCAAATGATTTAGCTAAATTTGGCTACATACAAGATATGAAAGGAGGTAAACAAACAGAATCCTTCAATATTCTTGGCTACCTATTGGAACTTATCATAAGAGTCTGGTTATTTGATTTGATTTGATTTTTAAAAATTTATCTTCTCAAAATTCTGTGAACTTGAGACATCATTTCCATGAAAAATCCTTTGTATAGGTTGAAATCATAGTTTTCAGGTCAAAATTCAACAATCATGTTGATTTTGCGATGTAGCCAAAGTGGCAATTCATCCACAGGAAGATTTAGCTGAATTTGACTGTAAGCTAAATATGTTAATTTTGTGACTTAGCCAAAGTGGTGATGATCCATAGGAAGATTTAGCTGAATTTGACTACAAGCTAAACATGAAATTAAAATTTTAAAAACATCCTACTATACATCCATTCCCTTCTGACTTCTATTTTTAGCATTTTGGAGAAATTTCGGGGAAAAACAATGCTGGGTGTAATGATAGGTCAGTATATTTCTGTTCATCTGAGTTGAAGGCTGTTATAAAATTTCCTATCTATCCACAGAATACCAGTGCTCTGCAATCAAAGAATTATTCAGACATCACTTGGTAGCACTGGATAAGTTGAACTAACATGTTCTCCAAGCTTCTGAAAGATTCTTCATATCTGGAGAGCCCAGGCTTGCTCCATTTGCTTGTTGTGATCAGAGCTCGTCATAAGCTCATTGGAAAGTGCATGGGGAGGCAGGTGGCTGTTCCCCCTTCAAATGTTTGCAACAGTGACTATAATAAGCAATCACAAGGAAGAATACCAGCTTCCCAAGGGAAAGGCAAGAAGAAATGGCCCCTTTAATCCCGAACCTCATCCCCCTTAAACCCAGAAAGGCATGAAGAAGTGTCCTTCCAAAGGCGGTTAATAATTTGTGCTTTTCAGCAAATTTAAGGCAAGGTAATCCATCTTCAGGATGGAACACTATGGAATTCCCTGTATTTTTCCTCCAAAGAAATCAGAATTTCCTTCTTTTCATTTTAATCCTGGGGCTGAATTGCCGATTTGAAAAATGGCAAGGAGAGTCTAAAACTAACTGCTGATAATGTATCTGGCCTAGTAACCTTTTGTTTGTTTTTTGGGGTGCATTTTTGCTGTTTTGAGAAATATTCTTTTAGAAAAACTTGCAAAACTTGTATTTTCACTGAAAATCTGTGTTTTTTTCAGCCAAGATTCACAACTTTTGAGAATTTTTTATAATTGGAAAAAAAAAAAAACTACACCACTTTTGGTAAATAAAAAATTGGAGGAAGAAAGGTAAAAGGAAAAAGCTCTGGCCATATTGAGCAGTGTTTTTTAGAAAGAAAAATTCCATCATTTTTTTAAGATCTTAATAAATTTGGGAATAACCCTTTTTTTAAGTGAAAATTAGACTAATTGTGCTAATATTTTTTTCCCCAAACCTTCAATATCAAACAATTGACAAAAGAAAACACTGCATGAGTGGTTGCCCAACTGTTTTAACCTTAAAGTGTCAAAATGACATAACTCTGTTACCTGATAACCTAAAAACACATCACTCTTAAGATTTTCGAAACATTTATTGAGGGATTTCCTGGCAAGGAATTTTTTGCAACACAAAATACAAAGAATAATATATGTCAAAGGGCATAATAAATTGAAGGATCCTCAATCGATCCATCTGTGCGTGCACGTGTGTGTGGGGTCGCTCTCTCTCTCCCTCGATATGTGGGCTCAAAGAATTGTCACACGTTCTAATTCCTAAAAATAGATCTACAAGTAAAAGATTTATTATAGGTAACTCATTTGTTGTTCGATTTCCAAGGCAGTTCCCTGAGCTACTAATTCCTCACGGGCTTTGTGATCTCTCCCCCTTCTCTCTTCCCAGTCGGAAAAGGGGCAGAATCTGAGTGTTGTATTTTAGCCATCAAGGTAACACTGGAGGAGAGGAGACGACACACAAGAGGAGGGAAGAAAGTAAATGTACACGGAGGGCGCCGGAAAAAAGAATTCAACTTAACATTTTAAAATTGGTGAAAAAAAATGCCGGCTTGATCATTTGTCACAAAGGGAATGGCTTGGCCTCAGTGGTGGGGACGTGGGACCACGGTTTAGAACGCTTTGACTTTTCAAACCCCTTTCCTTTAGAAAATGGAGGGACCCCTCACCCTCCTCTCCTCTTCCCGGCCACCTCCGCAGCCAGCCTCCACCCCGCCGGGTACCCTCCTAAATTTGACACCTCCCAACGCGTTCCCGACCACGGGTGGTGGGCGACGAACAGGTGGGCCCGAACAGGTTACCCGTTTACCTAACTACCGACTGGGAGGATGCGGTCAGTTTGGTTATTTTTGGAACTTTGGGAATTTTTAGAATGGAGGGGAAGTTAGTTAGTACTAAGTTCTGTCATGTATTTTCTATCGAAACCACGCAGTGATAACATACTGAACATCCAAACGCGCGAGTCTTATATAAATCTCTCATCTCCAACAGCAAACACATTCCATCACGGCTGCAAATTATTCTTCCGGAGTTATCGTGAACAAACTCCACCTTCATCATTCTCATCAGCTTTTGGAGCCTGCTGCAGCAGACGTACGTGAGTATCGAACATCCCCCTGCCTGCCGCCTGCCATCAGCTGCCGCCTCCCTGACTGCTCTGCATTGCTTTGCTCTGCTCTGGCTCCCTTCCTGCCTGTCTACTCCTTTAAAGTATTCTCGTATTCGGCGAGAGAACTATTTGTCAGTACTTGGCCGTAATTGCAGCTTCAAATTCTTCTTACCTCTCGCTCACAGCTTTGTGTCCAAGCTTTCTGTGCCTACTACTACTCCTTCATCAAAGTGTGATCGAATTCGGCAACAAATTTTTTTTCCCTTGCAGCTTGAAATTCTTCTTACCTCTCGCAGCAGCTTGGTGCCCTGGAAGCAGCGCCTTTGGATTTACTTGGCCGTAATTGCAGCTTCAAATTCTTCTTACCTCTCGCTCACAGCTTTGTGTCCAAGCTTTCTGTGCCTACTACTACTCCTTCATCAAAGTGTGATCGAATTCGGCAACAATTTTTTTCTCCCTTGCAGATTGAAATTCTTCTTACCTCTCGCAGCAGCTTGGTGCCCTGGAAGCAGCGCCTTTGGATTCGAGTTTCTAACCAGAGCTGCTTGCAGTAACACTGTGTCAAGTACTGGATGGGCCGCGACTGAATTATATCTCCACTACAGACAGATAGACAGCACCCACCTGCAGCTCGTAAGTCGACACCCATATTGATCAAGTGCTGAGCTCAATTCAAGTTTGTATTGTGAAATTTGTAGTTATGTTATAATTCGGTTTATGTCTCTGTGCGGAGCAATATTTCAATGTTTTATTCCAATTTTCCCATTGTCAAACAAACCATTTCATTTTTGCATAGGGGAAATTCAAGTTCTTCTTGATCAATGGTCCCACAGGGAATCCTAGAAAGTTTGACGAATGAATCATGTGTGCTCATGTGTGGCAGGTGGTATATTTTCTTACATTCGAGCACTTACTTATACATTTCGAGAGCTCTACGAAAGAGATCAAAGATTACCTTGAGTACGAGCTGAATCACGCAACACCGACGTCCTTAGCGTAAAAACCCGGAATTTGAAAAGATGGCCTCACATCACGACGTAAATTTCCAGCTTTTTAAATTGTCCCTAGAAACAAAGTTTAGGTTTGGAAACAACGTGAATATTCAGCTCCAACTGTGACTCGCTTATAATCACCTAATTTAGTTACCTGGATGTATATTGATAGCAATAAGTTCAGGAAATTCTAATACAAACCATTTTGCTAGCACAGTCATGCATGGTAGTTTAGGCGACCATTTGCAAGCAAAATTGATTTCTGGTCAAGCAAGTAGCACAAGTCGTGGTTGATAGACTAACAGTTAATTCTGTGATTTGTTTGCAACAGTGGTGGGCTTACGATTCAAGCAATCAATACCTCGACAGAGAAGAACTTTCCAGTGACCCGGTGAGCATCCGCAATATACCAAATTTTAGCTGTTCTAATTATATCAGACGTCCCACACACATATATATACACGAGAAAGAAACACTTTCAATTACTGAGGATTCACATCTGCAACAATATTAACCTTATTCATACAATTGAATTATTTTGAGAACAATTTCTGAGTGCAGATATGTTCGATATTATTCTGACATAGTGTGTACTTCGTAACGCTGTCGCGCTGCAGATAGATGTGAAAATCCATGTACCGGGGATTTCGAGAAGCCAAAGCATGTGGGATAAAGTGCGCAGTGCATGTAGATCAATGGGTAAGTTCCAAACCTTCCTCCGCGATAGTACGAATATTATTAATCCTCTTGCATCCTTGGTTGATCTATATGAGCTGCAATGCATGGATCACAGAAGGAATTCTCGTACAACTCCTTGTGTGACATGTGGGAAAGTTCTCAGCTTTCCTTCTTAGAAATTCCTCTTAGAACCAAAGTCAAAGGGAAAATTGGTCTTTCCCCAATAGGTGCTTTCCAGCCTTGAGGAAACATGGCCAAAGTTCCTTTTGAAGTCATATGGTAGAGTTGTACATTTCTAGATGAACTTTCCCTGTGAGTTTCCTTGCAAATGTTGCAAAACTCTCTATGTTGTACAATTTCCTGTTACTTACGTTTGTAGTCTATTCTTGGAGGTAAGGTTAGGTAATTTTCCCGTGCAAGGGAATCATCCAACAGCTCCTTGTGCTTAGAGTTCCTAAATGCAGCGTGTCAATACAAAGTGTCAACACCAAGTAGGCTAGTAGACAGATCAGACCAGTTAGCTAGCTAGCTAGGGTGTAAGAGGCTCTACTTAGTCATTCCGGGTCCAGCTTAGCTAGCTAGCTAGAGCCAAGATCCCCATCTGGTCAAGTTCTTTCAATATATAAGCTATAACCTTCATGAAGACGTGAATAAAAGTTCTTCTCCTTGTTGTAATCATGACCTGATGAGCTGATCATTTTCGTATGGTTTGTTTCATGTCCCAAATTTGCAGGTTTGGATTATTCACTTTCAGGAGATGTAGTCTCGGTGTCAGGTTATCCTAGCTCAGAAGGTATGGATGAAGACTATGTGCTGGAGGTATTTGAAGGAATACACGACCGAGCCAGGATCGTAAGCTAGAGAGAAAATTCATAGAAACCCAACTTATATATATTCCAACCCGACTGGTAATCTTCTGCAGAGCTGCTATGTAATATGTATGGCATCAGTAACTGCTAGATGGTGGTGGAATAGTCAGAGATGATGATCATGGAGTAGTGGTCAAAATGTAGGTTAGTTAGGTGCAGCTCTTTCGCATCACTAATAAGACGTAGCTAGATGATCCAGCTAGCATACAAGTGCTCTGAAAATTTCAAGCACCAGCTGATCTAGAGTGAAAACACTTTGGAGTAGAGATCAGTTAGTCCACTAGACACAAAAGCATGGATACAAGACAGACATGCACGTGAAAAGATCTCACACACACACACACACACACACACAAATTCCAGGAGGCGTAAACTCATGTTCCCACCTTGTTGGGATAGCCCCTCGAGAATAAAGCTGCTTACTTTCAGAGGTACACACTGATTGATGACGCAGTGATCATCTGTGGCCAGCTAGTTTATATATCCCACAATTTGTCATTCTTTAAAATCAATGTTGGATCATTATTAGTGCAGGGAAACTCTCAACACATGATCAACACATGAGATACACCACGTCCTGCCCAAATTTCTAGCTGTTGGAGTTCAACACACATGATCAAGTTGCTTTTGATCGATTTCAAACCGAGCAAGAAATTTAGCTAAGTGCTCATTCATGAACTTCAGATTCACAACAAAATTGAAACACACATGACAAATTATAAGATGCTGCAACATAAAACCAAATTTTACACCTCTGAGTTACAGCTTTGAACAACCACATGTCTGTTGAATATATAATGAATTCATTACAGAAGATTCCATGTCGAAATAGTTCCTCAATCCGCCATGAACAACAAGCAACCTTTATGTTAAGCATGTATGCTCACCATCAAAACAAACAAACCTGGCACCCACCATTCTCCTTTCTTCATGAATGTAAGCTCTTGCAAACATAATACAAAATAAACAAAACAAATGTTATTTGGAGCAAAGCACAATCTCTATGACGAAGGACAATCAGCATTACTCATAAGCATCGGATTAAGGTAGTGCACTTTTCCCTTTTTCACCTTAAGTTCCTTTTTAGATCACACTTCCACCAATTTGAAGCTTTTGAACCCCTAATTGTTGACCTCAAATTACCCAACAAACTAAGTTTTTATCTCATTATAAGTTGCCTAACCTAACATAAAACATGCATCCATTCATGGAAAGTGGTGGGCCCCCGTTGGTGTATTTGTTAATGCCTTCTTCAATGCAATTCATCCTCAGATGTTCAACCTCTCTTTTCTTTTCAACACCACTTTCAATCTCTCCAACTCACACTCCTTTCCTTTCCTAGTGTTATATGTTTTTTCTTTCATTATGACCCCTTTGAGCTTGTATTACAACATCTTTCATGCCTAATTCATGTCTATAAGTTATATAATGTGAATTGTGTATGAATTGATAACATTGTGATTGTACTTAACTTTTGGCATTGACTATTGTTGAATATTTAAGGCAATTCTGTATTTTCTTCCTTCACAAACGTTTGCTTTAAAAAATGATTTCAATATTTTTGTAAAATAATAATATAATTACTGCAGAAGCTGCCAATGTAGGTACTAGGTACATTTGCAAGTACAAATTCACAAATTTAGGATTTCTAAAAGTTGGCCACTTGCCGCCACCACCACACCACCAAGTGAACAGTAATTACAAAATAATACTATGCAATCTCATGTGTTGTCTGTTCTTTCGTTTTGATATTCTTTGTCCCACCATGATACCTGGGGTTTTACAGGAGAGTTCAAGCTATGCTACTACTAATTTTGGGAGGTCAAGCATTCAATAATGTCTCAAGGTTAATTTCTCACCCAGGGTGCTTAACTTCAAACTTCATGTGAGATTCAAGACATGCCCACCCCACTCCCAGCCTCCAGGGTAAATTTTTTTTTTTCAAATTTCTGCTCTAGTTGTAATAAGGTCAACCATAAAAAGATCAAGCCAAATTTGGCTAGTATTTCAAAGTATGAAAGTTGGAATTTTCTTAAAGGATCCTCCTACTTGTATGCCATTTGTTTCAGCCTGTGAATCAGGTAAAAAAAAGTTATAAAATTACAGTGATTCTTTTTATAAAAGAGTAAAGGAATCTTGTGATGGCATATTTGGCAAAACAGCTAGTTTGCACAAAAATATTTGGCTGTTTAACAAGTAATAATGATTTAACATAATACAGTTAGTTAACATGTATTGAAATAATCACAAAAACTTTAGGAGAGTCCAAAACCAATAGTTTGAAGGGTTTGGATATAAAAGAGATCAGGACCAAATGTCAGTATGGTCTAGTACCAAATGATGGGATTTAAAGATTATGTTAGTTAATTAGATTCTAACTACCTAATCAAGGCACAGAACTCAATTATGTGATATATGTGTTTGATTATAGCTGTGATTGTAGGTGGACACATGTAAGTTCCTAGAACTGGTAGAAAGCTGGAACACACCATTGTGACCCTTAGATGAATGTCAGAAACCTCAATGGTAGAAAGCAATTCAAATGTATTCAATTTCTTCAAACAATGAATGTGAATTCATGAGTGGACATTGGTGAAATGGCTTCATAATATCATGTTTCAATTCCACCTTCACCATACATATATATAGAACCATGTGCAGGTATAGACTTAAAACCTGCATGGTATGAGAAAATCCAACCTCATGGCTGCACAAAGTGAACCTTACACATACAAAGGCCGGTTATCCAAACAGAGCATGTGCTATGGAAAAATAATTGGTGGACCTCCCCTTGAGGGGAACTGAGAAAATTACAAGTGGGTGTGACAAAACAATAAAACCAAATATAAGAGGGATAGGAAGACTCTACATATAGTGAGATATTTCAATGTTAGATTTGTAAACCATTTGCAAGTCAAAACATTCATTGGAATTTGGAAAATGTTGCTAGACACTGATAAGTTCATCACTTCATCATGAAGCATAATGGGAAAATTGAAACAAGTCCACTCAATTTGAATGTCAAGTCATTTCAAAAATGTTGAAAACATAATAAAGTTATCCTTAAAATAATCCTCATTTTGGGCCTGTTTTTTTATCATCATTGCACTCACTCATCCTCTATTTTGAGTTATCCTTAAAATTCATCAAAGTGAGGATCATTCCTCAAAAGTAAGGATGAGTGTCTTTCATAGTTTTTTAAAAACTAGACTTCATTGCAATGACAATTTTAATTCAACATTTTTCTTTTTGAAAGCTTGGGAAAAACACCTTAGCAATCCATCCATCCATCCCTCTTTTCCACTATATTGACATTTATAATGTTACTCAATATGACAATCCTCTTGTTTTTTGGAAATGATAATAACATTATCCACACTGAAAATCAAAAGGCTTTTTAGTGGCAAATTTCATGGTGAAAAAATATGATGTCAAAATTTTATGTTTAATCAAGAATGGTCAATATGTATGCAAATGGTCAATATCAAATGACAAAAAAAAAATCCACCAATTACTTTCTATTTTCATTTCCTTAAGAAAGTACCTCTTATATTTTGCTTGGTTTCCAGAGTCTGTACACTTCACTTCTACTTTCCTTTATGAGTTGTAGCCAAAATTGTCCAAGTCCTCTTGTGGATGATCGATAGTCCACCTAGCTCATAAAATTGAACAAAATTGTCCTCAGTGAACAATACTTGAGCTGTGCTGGTCGGCCCGGTGCTCAGTACTAAAAGATTTAATGAATTTATTTTGAAACAAGAAGAGGGGTCAAAAAGGGGGGTTGCGGGTGGGTTGTAAAAGGGTTATATTTTTATTTTCAAGTAAAAAGATATATGTTCATTTTATTTACCCTTCTGATATCAATTGAACCTTAAACAACTAAATACACATAGAATGTTTCGGACTATATTTGGAGGGCACCTTACATCAATGAATATCCCTCCTAGCAGAGAGGAGGAATACTGCTACTCCTTGAGAGATTGTATGCCTACAAGAATAGGTAAGTCTATAGATCTTGTAGGTGTTAAGATCCTTCTCACTCTTAAGGACTAGATGTAGGGCCCTGCATCCATATGCTGCATGATTTTTTTATGTTTAGGTTTACTATAACCTTCCCACTCTCAAAGAATAGGTGTAAGAAGGTTCCCCTCTCATTTGCATTGAAATCTATGTATGTTTCTTTTCATCATGTGCTTTAGAATGTGTAAAAGCTTTTCATCGGTAAGAACCTTCCCCTCCCTATGCATTGTGATCTATGTACGGTTATTTTGATGATAACTTTCATTGTGTGCTTCACAATGGGTAAAAGCTTTTCATCAGTAACAACCTTCCCCTCCCTATGCATTGTGATATATGTACGTTTATTTTCATGATAACTTTCATTGTGTGCTTTACAATGGGTAAAAGCTTTTCATCAGTAAGAACCTTCCCCTCCCCTGTGCATTGTGATCCATGTGCATTTATTTCCGTGTTAACTTTCATTGTGTGCTTCACAATGGGCAAAAGCTATTCATCCATAAGAACCTTCCCCTCCCTGTGCATTGTGATCCATGTGCAGTTATTTCCATGTTAACTTTCATTGTGTGCTTCACAATGGGTAAAAGCTATTCATCCATAAGAACCTTCCCCTCCCTATGCACTGTGATCTATGTACATTTATTTTCATGATAACTTTCATTGTGTACTTCATAATGGGTACAAGCTCCTCATGAGTAAGAACATTCCTCCACCACCAACCTGGTCCCCCCACACACACACACATTGTGATTTATGTATGTTTATTTTCATGATCACTTTCATTGTGTGCTTCAAAATGGGTAAAGCTCCACGACAACAGGGGACATCCTCAAAATGTGGGGCAGGCCTCATTGTGCGCCCTTATTTTGTAGGGCAAATGGGCTTTACCATACACTAAATGTGTGCTCAAAAAAGTTCTAAAAACCAGCTCACTAATTCCAACAAAATGATGGACAGAAAAGTCCTTGCAAGATCCAACTCTTACTACAATTTTGCAAACTTTGTCCTGACTTGAAAGTTTCCCCTAATTGAACTATATAGAGAGGATCCTTAAGAAACTAGCTATGAAGATTTTCTCACTTGAGGAGCAGCTGTTTTTTTCCACACTTTAAATCCAAGTGGTGTGTATGGCAAAAGTCCATGGACTTGGTAGAAATCCACTTGCAAATTCCTAGTCATGGGTACACAGTTTGAGAAAATGGTGAATCTTCACACAATTGCCAGCTGCCAACTAAAAGTTAGCACAACAGAACCTGTTTTTCAAAGGAGAGCTCAGAGGACATGCATGCTTAATAAATATGGGGATGAGTTCTATCATTCCCATACCTCAAAGAAAATGGGTCTCTGAGAAAGTCTCATACATTTAGATCACTCAAAATAGTTGACGAGTACCTTCACACTTGACCCAAAATCTGAATCCCTAGTTAAATATAAGGCTCCCTTACCAGACTAATCTGGTTTGGCAAGCCCTGGGTTTTAGTGATGAGCTGGAAACTTGAATTTCATATCTCTAGACTGCCACTACCATAGTACCTTTACCATTCTGGCATCTTGTTGGTGAGTATTCATTTTGGCATGAAAATTAAAAATTCCCTGGAATTCCACGCACTTTCAAGGACCTGGTTATGTAGAAGATCTGGAATAAGCAAAATGACCATGTACACTAGGTAGCAACATGCTTTTAAGAATTTTTGACATTGCAGGCAAATTAATTTTGAAAGAAATCTGCATTTGCTGAAAATAATTTAATTATTGTTGGAATGGTAAAGGTTTTATGGTATCAATTGCATTCAGGCTTGATATTTTTAGAACCCTTGGCACCCTTTTAGAACCTTCTGCAATGGGGAGGTTAGCTGGGGCACAAGAACCCATTGGGAAAACATGTCCAGTCCGCTCACTATCCATGCATGGTGGGGTGTTTGTGTGTGCTGGTTCAGTCAGATGTCCTCCATGTGTACTTGCAATAGAAAAGCTCAGTCACCTGCATATTTTTGTTACATAGGCTGACAACTCTTTTGAGGTATGACTCTATTTTGCAGAAAAATCCAGAAGACAGAAAAAGCATTGGTGAAATTTGGATGGTAATGAAGGGAGCTTGAGTGAAGAAAACGGCAAGTAAAGTGCTTTCAAAATCCCTCGAAGTTACCAGCACTTGAATTAACTTTGCTTTATGGCGTATGGATATGTAACCCAAAGCAAAAGGCCCATGGAAACCAGTTTTGGGAGGGTATCTGGTTTCCAATGTTAACCTGACCTTCATGGTTCGCTGGTGGGTGCTGGTTCAGTGTGGCCAGGTTTTTTTGTGACCAGGACACCATCTCACATTTTTTTTGGAACAGGTGTGAAAACCAGACATTGGAACTAGTCTTTGGAAAATCTTTTTGCTAGATCCAGACCTGAAACTGGAACCATGAAAAAATATTCTTGAAAAAGAGAGAGGCAGGTTCTATAAAGAGACAAGTTGATTTTTTTTTTTGTTGAAAAGTTGACAAGTAGACTCAACGTCAGAGTTAAATATTAATTTTGATCAGTTGTTGAACTCCATACCTAGATTTAATTTGATATAAAATTTTATATTTATACAATATCTAGCATAGAGAGCATGTAATGTTTACATGGAGCTAAACCTGATTTTGAACCAGGCCCAAAGGTTCTTGAATTTGAAACAATGTGTCAGAACTGAAACTGCAACGGTTTGGAAATGGGGAAGAACTAGGCTCAAACTTTTTGGGGTCAATTCTGGCAATGGAAACCCTCCGTTAGGGATATTAAAAAGCCTTCTTCCCGGGGTCCCCACTATGTTTGAAGCAGAGGAACATGAAGTCTAAGAACGTAGTGAGGGCCGAGGGAAGAAGCATCCCCAAGTGGAAAGCATTTAAAAAGTTCCTAGCCCATGTTCCTTCTGCAACCCGAAGGGGTCATCCAAATGACCAATGTTATTCGACACATTGACAGGACCATCATTTGACACATGCCCATTCTGCATCAGAATGGAAAATTGGAGACAAAATAACAAAGGAACATATTAAAAAGTACTCTACAGTTCCTACACCACTTTTTTAAAATCAATTTTAACATATAAAGTTATGAAATGTCTTGCAATGATATTTTCAAATGCAAGTTGTGACCAGTATTGGGCAGTTATTAGAAACAGGAACAGATCCCCGGTGGTTATTAGGGCAGTTCTTAGGATTCGTGATCACTGTTCTCCCCAAAACAAAAGTAAAAAAATCAATGATCCAATTTTGGTATATAACCATGGTCCTCAAATAATATGAAGACTTCAAATAACCAGCCAGAAAACCACCTCTTCTTTATTGGTTCTTTCATGAAAATCATAAGCTCTTGAAGATTTTTGAAATCGCAAGGACTAGGAGTTCTTTGGTTTTGAAATATCAAAGAAACTGAAACCAATGGTTCTTCGAAATTTCAAACAACTGCCCAACATTGGTCATGTCTTGACTAGTGTTGGTAAGTTCTTGAATTTCAATAGGTTAAGGTCCAAATTATGAACCTAACCAGAGAATTGGTCTATTTTCAAAATTAAACTAGAACTGGGGGTGTTCTCTCATGTTAGAGAGGCTTAGATTTTCAAAGTACATAAGTATAATTTTATTTTTAAAACTATAAGCTTAGCCTTATGTTTTAGCAAAGTTATTACATTTGATTGGTTGTCCATAATTAATATTACATAATTAATAGTTGGAATTGTGTGTATTATTGGTTGTGAAAATGATCAAAACTAGAGATTTTTAAATTAAAAAACCAGTCTCGTGAGAGAACTGAAGCTGTCATCAAAAACAAAAAAAAAGTTAAAATTGAGATTAAAAGGTTCCATTTGAAATCAAGAACTAGAGAAGACTGATCATCAAAGTGAAGAGCCCTTCAGCTTATCACATGCAAACCTTCTATCAATTGAATTATAAAAACCGTTTGTGCTTTTTGGTGAGGAAGGCCTGCTCCCCAGGCCTCCCCTAATTTTCAGGCCTTACACCCTTGGGCCATTGGCCTCAAGGCTACTACCCTCAAATTAGGGGAGGCCCTGGAGAGCAGGCCTTTCCCTATACATTAAGGTCTGGGGTGACAGATTATGTCAATTTCTTGATTACATTAATATATGACATAATCTTCCAGTCTGATCATACACTTGTAATAGGGACCAAAATCTCTATTGAACATGAATTTTCTAAAAAAAAGTGTTATGTCACCCACAGAACTTAATGTAATGGAGTGGTCTTGCCATTGCAATTATTTTGGACATCTTGCCAACTTCGCCCTAACAGGCTAACCTGGCATATTATCCAACATAATGGGCAGGGGCTTGACCAATCTCACATTGCAATGCATTCTCATATGTCTAAATATTTTCCAATGTGTGTTGGAATGTAAGGAAAATTGAAGACTATGACATGTGCAGGAGGGTTTTGTGATTTTGGGCCAATTTTAGCCAGTTGGTGACCAAAAAGAATCCAACTCATAAAAATAACTTCATACTAACCTACCTAGCTGCCTATCTACTACTAACTACTTAATAAATACAAACCTACTTGAAATTACTTACCTACTACCTACTAAACCTATCAACCAAAAAGATTGGATGGTTTCGTCATCACATGTGGGTATTGCAAAACTTGGACATCCTTCACTCAATTAACTTTGAATGATTCAATGACAATATAAAAGGAACCTGGAATGAAAGTATTGCACAACCTTATATTGCAATACATGCATCTGGGTTATATTATGGGTCTTTAACTCATTTATCAACTACTTGAAACAAGTTGGCAGTGGGGATTAGGGGTAGGTCTTGAAGTGGGGGAAGTCAAAAAATAGCTAAGCCTATTGTCAAGCGTTTTGTTTATTCTCAACCCACTTCCTTACAACATTACGTATCTATTTTAGCTTGCCACATCTTATGGTTACCCATCTTTCATAGTATCAATGTGGTCATTCCATTAATGATCTAAATACCCATTTACTTCAGTGCCCTTGCAGGAATGAGCATATAGTAGCCCATGATACATTTTGAGATATTTTCACAGTTATTATTTTGGAGAGTAGAACACATGTGCAAAAGGAGGTCTCCCACCTTTTCCCTCACCACACCTAAGAACAAATGGATATTTTTATCACCAGTGATAACTTCCAAACCTTGATGGACATCGTCATTACTGACTCAACTCGCATAGATATGATGCAACAAGCATCAACAACGATAGCACATGCAACAATGATGGTTATTCAAAAAAAGACACAATCATACGTTGAATGAATAGCAAGCGATGACTTCATTCCATTGTTATTGAAACATATGGCCAGGTGTTTTCATTCTTGTTTTGATTCATTTTTTGACGGCCTGTGCACAAACCACTATCACACGTCATCAACAATTTTATTTAGTCCCCTTGATGCTTGTTTCTTACTATTGATAGTGCATGTCCGTAACCCTATAAGGTGAAAACATGAAAAAAGGAACTAGGGGCAGCAAAGCCCTGGTCCTTTCCAAGCACTATTTTAAAATAATAATACTAGTTGGCGTACCATGATTGGCTAGGACTCCCAATATATTAAAAACAAATTTGAAAAGTATGCGTGCCGCATGAGATTTTTGTGTGAAAAATCAATTAAATGGATGACAACGACTATTTGAAAAACAAATTCCCCATGCCTAATCTAATCACCCAACCATTATAGCATGTTAGGGTAAGCTTCATTGTTGTAAACTCTGAGACTTTGTGCAAATTTGGTATTGTGCATTGAATTTTAAGTGTGGATTTCCTTGTTAATGTATTGATCTTTAAGCAAAACAAAAAGCTTGAAAAAGACATGAACAAGAACTTAATTTCATGAGCTATGAGCACCAATGATTTCATCACTGTAAAAATTTATGGTTTCAAACACATCTTTTCCTTTTCGCCAAGCTAGGGTACTTATTTTTTGTTTTCATGAACTTGCAATAATTATTAATGATGGTCTTTTTCATTTTTATATTTTACTACATTAGGTACATTAAAATGTTGGGTTTCTTACGTACCAAAAGCAAGAAGGACATGCGCAACAAACTACAGAGTAACTTGAGTTTGTAGAAGAGCTCGATAAATAAGAATTCAGGAAGGCGATCATGCAAGAATCCCAAAGGAAGGTTATGACTCCCATCTTGGAGACTTAAGCTTTTACCCCTTACCCTTCATGAAGTACAACATAACTAGAAGCCATGTTTTTGAAAGTGTTGTTTTTTGGGTTTTTTTCAATTTTATACAACAACCAATTTGTATACATTGGATATACAATTTCTATTATTGTTAGGGTTTAGGGTTTGGTGAAGGCCACCACTTATAGTTAATGTTTGACAAAGGTTGTTAGTGTACATAGGTCAATTAGGGAGCATCATATTAGTAATGCAGTTTGGGAGCTGTTGAACAAATGTAGATTTGGTGACGAGAGGTTTACACGGGATGCAAAGGAGGGCGAAGATGATTTTTTTACACCCCCCTAGAAAGCCCAATAAAAGAAAATAGTAGTTGTAGCCTTGCATTAAAATCAAGCCAAACTCATTTATAAGTACATGGTTATGTGCATTCAAAAATTGTAAAACAATTATTTAAATTTGAGACTTTTCCATCTATAGAATCACCAGGGGTAGGTGCAAGAATGTGCGGTTCAAATCTAGTAAATATAAGTATCCTTAACAGTTCAAGAAAAAAATGGAACAATGTTTCAAAGGGTCAAATTTGGGACCATATGAAGGTCCAACCACTATATTAGAAACCACTCTTGCCCCCTTAGACCATTGCTTTATTCTTAAAATCTTTTTAGAATTTTTTAATATGTCTTTCAAAAAAATGTTTAAAATCTTTAAGTTTTTTTAAATATTATTTTATTAAGGTGTATATTTTTTAAATCCAAAAATATGTCATTAAAAAATATTTTCAAATTATGTTTTTATTGTTAAAATTGTTTTAAGTTGCTTTTATGTAGCTTATAAATAATGATTATAAGGGGTTAAAAGTCTTTATACATATTTTTCACTAATTAGATTGATTCCAAATTTTTATGACATGTACATAACGTATTCACATTAACATTTTATATTTTTTTTTTTTACAATCCAAAATTCAAAAAATTAAGTAGTAGTTACAACTACTTTTGGTACATGTTAGTATGACTACACCCATGATGTAAAATGATGTACAAACATGCATCCTCATTGGTCAATTTTTTGTTGCTTCAAGTTTGAAATCTTATTATACTTACTTTTTCCCTTGCTAATCTCAACCATTGATCAATGCGAGACTCAAAGAAGGTGTGAATAGTTTCGATGATCATCATCTCTCACACATTTCAATCATTGCACTGAGCTTGTGCACATGGGAGGTTTGTCAACATCTACAAAGTAATCTAGAATGCACATAATACATTTGGAGCTTGATTATTGAGGTTTTTGTTTTTACATTTTTACTCTTTTACTATGTCACATAATGGAAATGACATTTTTATTACAACAAATGGGAGTTTGGGCGGTAGTTTGGGAACAAACGATCACAAGAAAAAGGTCAAAATTGAAAGGGCAAGGTCACCATGGGTTGAGCCTTTGGTTGGGTTGTAACCAAACATCATTTTTGACAAAAAAAAATCATTTTTCAAAAGCAATTTGTTGAAACATATGGCCTTTGTAATAAAGGTTTGTCACCTAAGTGTTTGAAATTAAGCAGGGACTTTGAAGAAACAAAGGTTGAAGAGGTATTTGGGCCGTGTATCAATAAAAATGGCTACCGACATACTTGGTGTGGTGATGAAAAGATCATTATAGAAGTAGAAAGCTTTTGGATGATCATTCATCAAAGAACACAATTGCCCCACACACAAATAATTAGCAAAGCATAGGCACCGGGTTTTGTTTGCCAAAAGATTAAAGGTAAAAATATCAATTAGGATGTTTTTGCTAAATGCACAGTTTGTGACCAACTTAGGAGAATATAGTCCTTGGAAGCGACTATAGTTCTAGGCAAACCTAGAAATTTTATTGGAGATGATGTTGTTTCAAACTTTGAAGTAGAAGAGGATGACACATGCATTGAAGACAACATCATCATGCCTCCTCCATCTAGTCAAATGCTTTCAAAAGCAAGTTGAGGCCATCAAAGAGTTACAAGAATATCTTTTTGTTTTAGAGAGAGGGATGCTAGCTTCAGAAGGCAAGATCTCATCTCTAGTGAAAGCTAAGGATGACGCCATTGTTGAATTTGTGAAGGTTGTCAACCAAATCAAGGATCGTGACGGCTTTATTAAAGGAAAAGATGATACAATTTTGAAGTTATGCCAACAATTGGATGCCATAACACTACAAGTTTTGGACTTGCGCTTGAATGGCAACAACACAAAAGATGTAGTAGTTGCAGAGCTCGAACAAGACAATTTACAACGCAAATTGGATTCCCATGGCCTAATGGCCGATACCTTCAAAAACTTATTAGCAATGGTAGACGCTAATCATGCCACGATTTTAGATAATAACTCAAAGGCACAAGAGGCATGGAAGAAGGTTGCTAATTACAAGATGGATGTGTGGAAGCAACAAAAGTCTACACTTTGCACCCAAATTTAATGCATGAAGAACTATAGATAGATCCAATGTTTAATCCATTGCCTTTGCCGATGTTTTTTATGGAAAGTGATGTTTCACTAATTTTGATTTCTAATGTGTTAATACTGCCATGTTCATTTTGCCTTAAAGGTTTTTCTCCTTCATGGGATTACAAACTTGCTTCTTTCAAACATCCTTACCATTCTTGGTGTGCATTTAGTCATTTTTCAACTTCTTGAAAGTATGTGCATTGTGAAAAGGAAATGCATGCAAATCGGTGGACATTATTTGGAATTGAGAAGCCTAGTTCTGAAAAGGAAAAAACAAAGGAAGCAAATCTGAGACTTCTAGGTATAACCTTGGAAGGTACCTAATTAATTTAAATCTCTTGAACATGTTGATAGATTAGGGTTTTGATGTCTTTCATTTTTTTTCAAATGTGGACTTATCATTCAAGTATAATCATAACAATCAATTTAATTGAAATTTGTAGTAGTGCATTCTATCTTGGATTTCATTGAACTCATAATGTGTTAGTGGAAGGTAGCTTTGTTTAGAGTTAGGTTTTGACATTACACAAGTGTACAATTGCCATAGTAGTGGACATTGTAATATTTAAAGTTCAATGTTGGATGCATATAGATTTCATTTTACAAGTCTTAATAGTCTCCTCAGTTTATTTGTAAATTTACTTGCATTCTTGAATTCCATGCTTCCCCTCCATCCTTTGAGGCTAAAACCAAATGTTGTAGTGTAATCATAAGATTCCATATATACATACTTATAGTCAAATAATCAGATCTAGTTGCTAACAACAAAACTTCTAGACTTCAATTGAACTTCTGGTAGAAAACCTTTGGACTTCTACAGAGTCAAAAAGTTGAATCCATTCATAATTTTTTTTACCTAAACAAAGTTCATCCATTAGTGTTTAGACCTTTGTAATGTCTATTCAAAGTTCCTTGCAAGTTCATTGGAATTCATGATAGGTTAACCAAGTCCATATAGAGTTATTGCAACTTGCAGAATCTATTCTATTGCTTACTGTCCAACATAGTCGCTTCATTATTATTAGAACCTTGCAAAGTCTATTCATTATTCTTAATTGTCGAACACAATCCCTTCAAAATAACTACAATCTTGTAGAGTTTGTTCATTATTCCTTACTATCCAACATAGTCCTTTGAAAAAAACTTAAACCTTGCAAAGTCCATACATAGTCCTTTCAAAATTACCTGAACCTTGCAAAATCTGTTATAAGTCCATTTGTTGTTGCTTACTATCCAACATAGTCCATTCAAATTACTACAACCTTGCATAGTCTCTATAAAGTCCATTTTTTGTTGCTTACTATCTAGAATAGTCCATTCAAAATTATTGTGCAACCTTGTATAATATGTATAGGGTCCATTCTTTGTTGTTTACTATCCAGAATAGTCCATTCAAAATTATTATGCAATCTTGTAAAGTCCATATAGAGTCCATTATTTGTTGCTTACTATCCATAATAGTCCATTCCAAATTATTGTGCAACCTTATAGAGTCTATGCATAGTCCATCCATTGTTGCTTACTATCCAACATATAGTCCATGGATTAATAGTTTAATGTTATTTCCATCCCACTAAGGTCATTGTGAAAGAAGATGTGAATTAATTAAGTCAATTTAGTTATAGACAAATGGACATATCTAATTGTCCTACAAGTTTAGATTAATGATAATTCATTTTCCTAGTGGACACCAATTTGACATAGATGGCATTTGATAATTTAAAAATTATTTTTAAGTTGTAATTATATGTTGTGCATACTATATTTCCTTTTTCCACTTCAATTGTTTTCTATTTCAAATATGTTTCAAGATTATAGATTTGGTATATAGCATGTGGATTGCCTAGGGATAATGTCATGATGTGTAGTGTCATGACATACGGTGTCATAAAGGTGTAAATCCATAGTAAATTATACTAAACAAAAAGATTAAAACCAATCAAAGGGAGAAACTATTCAACCAAAAAAAGATGCATGCACATATATATACAATGCATAAGATGAGCCTAAGATGAAATTATAATGTATATTGAATTGGAAAGAAGGAATGAACATGTAAAGTATGTAGATGGTGGTCGTGCAATGGCCACCGTGAGCATCTAGAAATTCAATCTGACTATGAAGGAAACTTTCATGACAAAGAAATTCTAAAAAAACTAAAAAGAAAAAGTAAGGGCTTAGCTTTTTATACAACCGCCAACAAACTAAAACCCTAAATACCTAATAACATATAGTCACCTAAAACCATACATTAACCCTAAAAACACACATTAACCCTAAAAGGCATGATGCGCATGCCCGTAACTAACCATCATGTATGAGGCCATGTATAGGCATGACAATAATGCTTTTGTGATCTATTCAAATTTTAGCTTTTCTACAATCAATGTGTTCCAAATGGCATCACAAATGGAAAACATTTGTGATTTCTATTGATAAGTAAAGTATGGGATCAATATTGAACTACTAAATCTATGTTGTCCATCTTTGTCTAAGGTTGTTGCTAGGTGTATGCATTCTAAGGTGGCTCATTTTGTACGGATGTTCCACTCCCTAAAAGTCCATATGGTAGTGTTAAAATGGTAGTCTATTTTGATATCATTAATTTAATGGGGAATTGCATGGTGGTTACTGAATTAAAAAACCCATATGAAAATAAGTCATTCTAAAAATAAAAAAAATGTAAATGTTAAGAAAATAAAAATTGAAATCCACCCAAAAATGATTATGATACGGACTTATGAAAATATGGCTCATTTTAGGCCATTCAAAAGTCCATCAATTTTTTTTGGTTAATTTTTTTCTAGCAACTTTTTTGCACATATGTTCTTTTTGTTTTAACATATTATATATTGAATCCCCATAATATATCCCAAATAAAATTCATACCAAAAAATGCATGTATATAAAAGCATAAACAACAAACTAGTCCATATTTTTCAACTTCAAAAGTCCAAAACTATATATTTGGTGTATATATGTTGTAATTTTTTTTCATAGATGTCTTCTTCTTCAAGTTAACAATCTAAATCTAGCCACAAATTTGGAAAATAGTTTTTTTTATGCCATGTTAATAACATGTAAATGCACACCACTCTGCAAAAAACTAAATTGTGACACAAAAAATACCCTACCTTGCAACCACCTTGCTATACAACATTTATAATTTGTGCTATATCAAAACAGAGTCTATGGATTTCTACTTCAAGTACCTATAGCTCCTCCTACTCTTTTTTACAACTTTGTGTCTCACCTTCTCCCCTCTCTTCCTCCTTGTTCTCCAAAACTCTCCCCTTTTAAACTATCCCAAGTCACATCATCATGATCCAAACAACAAGAATCCAAAATTTAAACTAACAAAATTCCCTAATCAGTCCCTATCATAACTGCTTTGTTCATCCAAAATCACATATTCATCCTACCCCCTTAATAATGAAATTGAATAGTAGTTGAAAATGAGTTGTTTTGATTAAGTTGCAATTGAATTGTAATGAGTTGCACTATATATAAAGTTGCAACTCATGTAACTTCTCCATTAGAATTTACGGCATATAAATACATTAAGTTGCAAGTCTCCTTTGTGACTCAAAAATTGAATTGCAAGGCTAGTTGCAAAATACCTTTTTTCTCATAGTGAAAATGAGGAAAATGAATGATTTTACACATGTCTACTTGTAGCCCTTGCATGTACATTGTAGATTTTCTAAATTGTTACAATGTTCATGTTTTCTTTGATTTTTTTCACATTCAAACACATGGCTTTTGGCTTTTGAAGGTTGCAAATGATTCTCATTATGATGAGGACTACTTCTATATAAAGATACACTCTGTAATCAAATGAAATTAAATGATTTCTTTTATGCACAACCCTTATAAGTACATATTTGCACATTGTTTCAATGTTGTGATTTGGGTTGTTGTTGGTTGGTCAACTGTAATTTATCATGACTATAATTTGAAAATTGTAATTTTTGAAACATCTATAATTTTGGAGTGAGCTAATATGGGATGCCTTGTGTAGTATAGTTAGTGACCTATATTGGGCATTTGAAAACCTTGTCCAAATTGTTTCTTCAAGTTGCATTATGCACTATTAGGTCTGTTGTTGTAAATATATATACATGTGAGCTATTTAAACTAGAATGATGAGATCAATTAAATATAAACATTCATTTATTTAAGCAGCCCCTTAAGTAAATTATATACATTTTGCAACTAACTTTGCAATTTTTGTTGTTGGATGTTCATTAGAAGAAAAATTACCTTTCAAAATATGTTATATATCACAATTGAATCTAGATAAATGAATATGTCTAAGTCCATTTTTCCAACTTCTAGGGGAAAAATGTGTGTTTGAATTCATATGGCATTTGGACCTAACCAAAATTGTAATAAAATTTCACAACAAGGTTATTTTACAAGGCTAATCCTTTACATTTGGTTCATTAGGATGATATATATATCTATATCTATCCATGTGGGTTTTGACTTTGAAGGTTGGACAATAGTTCAATGTTGTGATCAAACAATTTTTTTGTTGAGGTTTGATGCATGTGTGATAAGGTATAGTTCTAAAGTCTAGCATACCAATGGGCAGTATAAACCATAATATGTATGTGCATCTATGTGTTCTTGGTTTGAAATGATTTTTTATCATAAGACTATAGTTGCTACATTGATAGGATGACTTAGCCTTAGGGCTAGATTTTGAAAGTTGATATGTGATTAAGAAGCTTGAAGCAAGGTGACCATTTGTCCAATAATATAATGACCATTTCCCTTTAGTAATTGCCTTTGTTTAAAGACTTTCAAACAAGACCTATTAATGTTTTTATGTTAACTTATTATACAGTGTTTGGTAAGATTAGTGTGTACACATAACTTAAACCCAAGATCAATATGCATACCAATGTGTATACTCAAGGATTATGCTGAAACATGTTCTGGGTTGGGCAACTTGAAACGTGATGTATACATTAACATTTGTGGGTGCAGAACATTAGGGTTGCTAGTGCAACAACTAGTGAAGGCTAGAAGTTCAATCCCTTTTCTGATGCTATAAAACAAAACATAAGTGATGACATGAAACTTAGCAAATTCAACTAGAGAAATGTGACAAACTTGATTAGAGAAATGTCATACCAACCTATCTTGTCATGTAAGATCTCCATTAATGTAATAATAGTTCCACACTTGGAAATGAAAGTGGTAACTATGTTCCTTGAATGCACATGTTAATGGATCTAGATCTATGTAAATAGGTAGTGCTATTTTTTTAATTTCTTTCTAAGTGGCTTAGATTTGACGATTTTAGTTTCAAGTCTTCTAGTTTTTCTGGTGGAGCAAACAAAAGTTGGATAAACAAGGTTTGGTCTTTTTACCTTTTTCATTTTTTCCTTATTTTGGTCTTCTTGAAGTTGTGAACCTAAACCCTGGTTTGAGATTGTCTTTGGCTCTTCCAAAGCTTCACCAACATGAGTATCCAACATGTCAACAAGACCTTTTCCAATGGATTTCAGAGCTGCTAATTTACATGAAGTATCTTCCTCATCATTTGAACTATGAATTGAATCACCTAAACCATCCATGAAGTCAACATACTTGGCCTCCCTTAGTAATATTATTTGAACTACGTGGTGCACTAATGCAAGCCTAATATCTTCAGATTCATATGAGAAATCACTTTTATCAAAGTCAAAATCAACCTTTTTTGTCTCACATATGACAATGCCTAGCTATTTTGCAGGTTCCTCAACTTTTATAGCAACCAATGTTTTCTTGTGGTTGACCTAAAAGGCAGGTACTACATTAATGTCAAAAGTTATAGCTAAGTTCAAACCCTTAAACCTTAAGCTTTTAGATTCTTGATTTGGAAGCACAAAGGGTTTAGAGTGTTTTAAAAGGCTTGTGACCTCCCCTTTTGAAATTGAAGGTGTAGACCGGATCCAACCTTGGATATCCTTGTCACAAACTAGGCATCTTTTGAATGGCCTCATAATCATGCAATTGAAGCAAGAACTTGAATGTTGATAGTCCTGAAACATGCAATTATAGAAACTTATAAATCATGTTCATGTTATGTGAAACAAATCCAAAAGATGGAATTTGACAGATTAAAGATGACTATACCTGCAATATGACATTTGAATTGTTGAGATTACACCCATGCATATAGGTGCAAAGATTGTATCCAAAATCCAAGTGAAAGACTTTGTGATCAAAAGAACCTTTGAGTTCGTCCTCCTTGTCTAGCTCAAAATCTTCTAACATATTGGAACCCATGGGGGTAACTTAGGATTCTATGTGATCTACAGCATAAGAACTTGACCATAAGGTATTTGTTTTGTTTAATGCTTTGTAAATCACCTTGAATGATCTCAAATGTTGAGCGTGCAAACATGAATCCATCTACTACTTGGTTAACCCCTACACAAAGACCATTGAGATAATGGAAATATTAATTTCAAACCAAAATGTGAATAAACATGACTATAGGATAAATTGCCATGAAAAATTAAGACATCAAGAAGGAATTGTCATCAACTTGAAAACAAAGAACTATCATCAACTATCATCAATTGAAAACAAGAAACACCAAGGAAAATCAAGACGTCAAATGTTAAAGGAATCCAAGGAAAATGAAAGTAATTCAGGACTTCAAACTTGCAAATGTGAGTTTTAAACACAAAGATGAAGCCAACATTTGAAGGCAATTTAGGACATTAGATGATGAAAAAGAAGGCCAGGACTACAAGGCCTTCTAGGATATCAAATTCAAGGAATTGTTAGGAATACAAAGAGAGTTCAAGATCTCCAAGAAATACACCCAAGGAACCAAAAGGCAATTTAAGAATAGTATGGAACCATGCTAGGATAAGACTTGAATTAAGGAATCAATCTCATGGACCTCAAGTAATTTGTAAGGACTTAAGAACAAATTCCATACTAGCTAAATATTGGAATTCCAATTCTTAGGACAATTTCTAGAACTAGAATGGACTTTCAGACACCAATCTATTAGATTAAATTCCTTATCAACTTCTAATGGACTTAATTAAGAATTTACAAGGCAACAATTCTTTAGTTTTGATGACAATGGACTAATCCTAGACTTACATGGCACCAAATCTAATGTCCAAACTCATGAACTAAAAATGTTATGGACATTCAAACAATTCAAGATTTGTTTTGATTCTTAATTCGAGTTCCAACCACAAGAAAACCAATATTTTGATTCACATTCTCCAAGTAATAAAGCAAATAATTTAACCTAGAAGTTTTAATGACGAAAATTGAACCTCAATGCAACTTTAATTCAAGAGGTTGAGAATTAACACGACCTTACCTAAAGTAGTAAGCTTGTCCTTCAATTTTCATAGCCATGACATGTGTGCTAGCCATTGCACTTTCAAGCTCATCAAAGCATCTTCATTCAATGGCCGAATCCCCATGGACATGGACAGTAGCCAATTTGGGTGCCAAGTGAAAGCACACTAGGGGGGCCACTTTGGGCACTTTCATGACATGTATGTAAAATATATTTCTAAAAATTGTATTGCATTTAATTTTGGGGTTTACTTTTAGTGTTTGGGTTTGATATTTTAATTTTCACAAAGTTAATGATATCTAATATTATTTGGGAAAAAAAATTAAATTTTAAATTCAAGAAATAATGAGTATATTTATCGTATATACAATATAATAAAACATGTTTCTATTTTTGGATTGCATTAGGTTTGGGTTTGAATTAATTAACCAAAAAAGTTTGAAATGAAAATTTTAAAAATGACTCACCTCACATATCTTGAGTTGGATTTGAGTTTCCTTATGCTCAACTAGCCCACCATAAAGGAGTAAATGCTAAACACCATTAAAATAATAATAAAAATAAAGCTGCCGCCTCATAGGGATCCCACCAATTGATCAAATGGAAATTGAAATATTACTTGTAGTTCACGCCAAGTGATAGGAATGTGGGTATATAGTCAAGGACACTAAAATCGTAAGTGAAAAGCCCCAAATATGTGCAAGACTAAAACCCCCGCCCACGTTGAAGCACATGGAAGGCAATGACGATGGAAATTAAATCCAAGACCATGTGAAAAAAAAAAAGTAGTCGAAAGCTTGTCGGCGTGGCTCCCCTGCAAAGAGACCAGCCGGCGCGCGTCTGCGCTGCTTCCCCCTGCCCAGGAAAAAAACTGAAAAACAGACGACGAGCAAAGTTCTTCGGCGCTGCTTTGACCTTGCCGCCAACGCTGCCGTCGTCTCAAACAGAAGGGCGGCGATGGAGGAGAAAGGAGGGGAGGTAGAAAGGGGCCCGGTAGGTCGAACTGGGACGAGCAGGGCGGTGGGGGTGGGAGACCGGGTTCAGATTGGGAGGGCGGATTGGTTTGGGTTTCATCCAAATGAAAACTCAAAACGGGTTTCTTCAATCCGTTTTTGTGCATTGGTGGGTGCTGGATCGCGTGGGCCAGATGTGACCCACGATGAATCCATCATTCAAGGAATCATGTCATTCTCACTACTTTCGAAAGAGAAATTCGCGCTCAAGAGAATATGATGCACAGATTACTCAACAAATCGGTTTCAAGTAAATCGCTTCGTAATGGAACACGGCAGAATTGATGAAGGATCCGCACACGAGAACTTGTCGAGTCCGCTCGAATTGTCATCGACAGCTTCCGTGGGAAAGATTCAGCAGATTAATAAGCAGCCGTGCCTACATCAACTAGCAGCTTCCTGCGCCACAGCTAACCAAAGCCGGATTCAACAGGAACTGCCACATCTTTACGAGGAATGGTAACGGACTCTGCGCTTCTCTTCTTTTCTTCGATCTGACATGATTCGTTCCCAGGGAATAATCCGTGCAATATACAATTTAGCCTCGTAAACTGTACATGAATTGACAAGCAATCTCATAGGATGAACTCCAGATGTTCAATGGGAAGATATGCGCCTTTTGTGAACATCAAGTAATAGAGTATCTGTTGGTTATAAATGTTTTTTGATTGAGGAAGTCTGCTCCAGTGTGAAGGCTTTTAAGTGCGTAATCCATTTACCTATGAATAAGTACCGCAGAGAGCTCTCAACTTCTAAGCTCTATGACGAAATTTTGTATTCGTCTTTTTTGAGACTTTGTCCGCATACCTCATAAGTGTTCTTTCAGGAATCCTTCAATCACTTCGTCTGCTAAAGCCTGTGTCTATATCATTAGGATGTATCAGTATGGTCCCTGTAAGAGCCCGAGCTTAACTCGGAATCCCTATCGAATTCATGTAGATCAATGCTCTGGTGAGATCATTTCTTCCTCGATGTGCATTCTTCTCGGTGTCTGATGAGATGTATAAATACGGAAGGATTTGAGTAAGCTGGAGATTGTAACCAGCAATCACCTAAATTGGAGTCTTCATAATGAAGGTCAGTCGGAGAAATCAAATGGATCGCGCGATTTCAAGCACTATCTATTATTTTCCTGAAAATGAAGAGAACAAGAGCTAACCCAAAGCGTTTTCCCTCATGGGCACAGCATTAAGAGAATGTCAAAGAGACCATGTCGTCAACTTCAGGCTTCGGAGATACTTGCGAGGAAGAACAGCATGCTGAAATCTGCCAGTCTTTATGGCAATCATGCGTCGTGCTTCGAAACGGGCATCGATTGGACGGTTCTTCGACACAAAAGCACAACTCAGGGAATTATGTCATTCACTGCGGAGAACGAACATCGATATTCACCTGCATCGGAATGCACGAGATATTGGCAACAGCAGCGGAGGCGCCAAGTTGCTGGACCACCGGTATTTGAGTGGCCTTCTCAAGAGCTTCAAGCGATGGTGAGGGACGCGCCCGTCGGGGAGGAAGATAGTACAGGTACGTAGACCCAGCAACATTGGCAGTGGATGTGCGAACTAGAAGTACATTCTATGACAAGAAATTACACGCTCAGAAGCAGAACAAGCAGATGGACATACATACTCTGTTCTGTAGCGATCAATCACGTTGTTGCGATATTTTTCAGTTTCATCTTTCACATTGTAGACTCCATATCGGAGCGTTCCTCACACATGAAAGAAGCTCTTCCCGTGATACTTAAAGCTGGATTAAAGTTTCACGCTCTCAATGCGTTTTGCTATTGTAGCTGAATGAGGTAACGAAGGCCCAAGAAAGTATGTGATTGTTCCTCCTGAACGACACTTGTTTGTGTCTTTCGGTCAGGGTTTGGCACAGGCTCTGTTCATTCATACTGGGGCGACGGCACACAGAACATTGGTGACGATGCTGCAGATGACGACTTCATTGTGAGCTTGGCAGAAATTGATCAGATCGGAACGTGCGAAGACGTATATAATTGAAGACGCGTAATTCATCGATCAATACTCTGTCGTCGGCGCTCCGCACGAGAAAGGAAAGTCGTACTCCATGATCCCATCTGAATTACAAATCCAATAACAGACTCAATATTTGGATCAACCCCAGACTGCGTTGGATATTGTCACTCACACAGAAATTGTATGAGAATCTTTTTCAATCATCGTGGTTTGAGGTCACAGGAACTCGTTTGCAGTCATAATATGGCGTTTTGGCACAGCCGCAATTAGCTCTAGATGCAATGTCGCCATGGCTGAAACTCGACAGTAGAAAGGTATTTGACATGGTAGGAAACAAGAAGGAAACGTCAGGTCTGAGGAGTCTATGCATGATGCCATCATTACTGCAGAAGTGAAGCCATTTTCTTGCAGCCATTTCTTGACTGCATTTACAATGTTGAATTGTTGATGAAACTGCGCAAACTACACATTTCTTCTGGGTGGAGTATTACCTGTCATTGCAATGTATGAGCGTCCGTGGACGGCAGCTTCTAGCAGTTACGATCTTCTATTTTGACACTGCCAGCATTGGAGTCTTCATCTACTGGCAGACTCTCCTCAGGCATGAAACTATGCAAGGTATGTCAATTTTCATTTGCATATGATCCAGTGAGTTAGGCAGGTTCTTCATTGACGAATGAACTGACTTTAAGGGCCAAGGTCGAGTTCTAATTTCAGGTGTCTGGCCAGACTTTCAAGAGTTTGAACTTTTGCAAATTGATGTCACTGGTCTATTTCCATCTTGCACAGTTTTGTGGTTAAAGGAACTTAGATCTGAAGGTTAAGCAATTCTGAAACTAAATCGAATTTTTTTTATTGCTGTTGCATATTGTTTTCCAACTTGCTTGATTTGTGCCACACCATTTTTGTCAAGCAGATTCTAGATTCAGTGACAATCTCTTGACGGATTTGAAGCTGTAAATACATCAAGAAGCATCTCTGAGTTCCAAGCAGGACTCAGAACAGCTGAAATTTTTGAGAGCTGGAGATCCTATCTTCAATTGGCCTTAATGATCTTGTTTTCTCAGCACCTTAGGAACTTGGAAGCTTCCTTTCGACAACAGAATCTGCACTAGAAATATACATTGATAGGAGCACAAAAGTCCCTTCATCAGCTCAAAGCAATCCTGCCAATGCTCAGAGTTGTCCATTCGTGTCTCTCTGAAGATACGGAAACAGAACACTAAAACAAACAAAGATACACAGTGCACAGGTGTCCTATATCTTTGTGATGTTGTCTCCTTCAGAAAGTCGACTTTTGGCATAAAGAAATGATAAATCATACTACCACATGCATCAATCAATGTATTGTTTGATAGATCACCTCACAACTATGGCCCTCACAATTCTGCATCCCCAGTCTGGTTGCACACCCCATTGCAACATAAACTACAGGGAAGAATTCAAATGCACTAATGTTGCATCCTTTGTGGATGTACCCAAAGCCTTACATCCTTGGGTCACTGCAGAAAAAATCAACTTAACCATCCTCTAGTGAATGTTTTCCCTGCCATCTTACTTGGAGTACGCTAACTCTTTGAGTAACTATCTATTACTCAAAAATGTGAGTGCTGAAGGTCTTTGAACAAAGATTACAGCACAATTTCTGTATAATTTTCAGAGCATTTACATGCTTTGCACAACTAGAAGCATTTCACATCTGACACATTTCTTAAGAGGAGAATCTACACTTCTCTGGAAAATATTGCTCAGGCAAACAATCAGATGGACAAATCAATCACACCTCTGCTGAAATTGATATCTGATAGACATATTTGAACAAAACTACAGCAACATTTCCTGCCAATCTCTCACTTGAAACGTAACCATGTTGAACACTCTGATTATTCACTAGCATACATGGCATGAACCTATACCAGTACCATCCGGACTTGAAGGAAACTAAATGTTGCTTGAATGCCTTCGGCTTTAGTTCTTCAGGGATGTTCACACTACTGCAAGATTCTTAGGCTCACTCACTTTGTGAGATCTCTCTTCAAACAGTCAATTCCTACACACAATTTACAATCTCCCCAGTGCACTTGCACTTAAGAGAATCTTCTAGTTACTATGTCCTAATTGGAAATGTGTCTGATGAATACAAAAGAATATTTTTGAAACTAAAAACCACACATGAAATTTTAGTTACAAAATAACATGAGGAGATTGTTTCAACCCCACTTGGTGTGAGGCTGACGTTCCTTTTCATCATCTTGTTCCAAATCATGTTGCCACCATCAGTACCTTGGTTTCTGTGGCTCCTCCAACTCTTCAAGCTCCTTCAATTCTAAAGTGCATGCCACCAACGCATCCCTTGCAGGACCATAATTTGGATCAAAGTGCAGAGCCTCCTTAAAAATCACCTTTGCCTGAGCTAGCAACTTCATGTGATTCTTGCTCCCTAATGGCCGAAGGTGTGAGCGATCCCACATTGCTAAACCCCAGTTCAACAGTGCTGCATTCCATCCATTTCATTCATTAAATCAATAGCAGGGAAATATATGACATGCAAAAGACCCACAAATTTGCATGTACCTACCAAACACTTTGCAAATCAACTGTAAGGGGATCAAAAAACAGCTTACCACCCGGAGCATATTCTTGGCTGGTAGTCAATATGGCCTCAAATTTATCAATAGCTGCTGAGTATACCCTGTCTGCATCTTGTGCAGATGTCTGCACCAACAACAACCCAAATCACCAACATAAGGAGCATAATTCAGTTCCTACACAACCCAAACAGTTACTGTCCACTTGTAGTTCAAGCAGAGACTCATCATCAATTTGAATACTCTCAACAAAACATCTGAAAAGAAATCCCACCTTCATGCCTTCTTCAGAGATGAGCTGGGCACGATGGCAGAGAGCAAGACCCCAGTTGTAAAGAGCACGCATATCCATCCTATCCAATGAAAGGGCCAATCGAAATTTCCGACCTGCTTCCACTAGAAGCTCCTCACACTCCTCACAAACCTTTTGTAACGCATGTTCCAATCCCTGCATCAATAAACAGATGTATGCATCAACTCAGGGACAATTGGTAACCCATCATCCCTATCAGATAGCTGAATTCACTGGCACATGCTAGAGTTCTCAGATAAGTAGATGAATCGCCCCTAAAGACTCCAGAACTTACCAGCAGTCTCAAAGTTTCCCAGAGAGGATATGGAACCTTGTAAACAAATCTGGAAATTGACTGGACAGCTTAAAAGTCACAGGCCCAGGGTTGAAGCAGCACTTAGCAAAGCTCACAAAATACTAGGGTTCTGGCTTTGCACAATGTATCATTCCAAACAAGATTGTCTCAAGAACTGAACAGTTGCCAAATGCACATTGAAAGGTTTTCATTATGGACCTCTTTCTCCCGTGCTGCCTCCCAGGAATTGTGTTGTACTACAGATTGAGAAAAAGGTTCCAGGAGCATGCTTTGTAAATCACGGCTCAGTCTCAGTTTCAGCTCCCCATGTAGCAAAAGAGTGTTTCCCCACAGCCCAACAGCCACCAGGCTTGAAGGCCTAGGAGACAACAATTTTCCAATTAGGTGACATTTCATAATCAGGAATCCAAGCAAAGCCATAACCCTAACTTACAACAGACCAAAGGTCATCACTCTTAGCAGATTCTCATCACCAGGCAATTCTCAAGTTTTTAAATGCCCCATCCACTTGCAGGTAAAACCAGATTGCACTTCAGATACACTGGGCTGTGGGGCTGACTTTTAGAATGACATCTGATTTTTTTGTATTGGATTTTTATACATGCAAATTGCTTTGAGGCTCCTGTGAAATATGACTGAAGTTTCTAGTGTCCTCCGGCCAGTCAGTTCAAGGTGGACCCTTTCCAAAGAGTTCTTCAAGTCTTGATGTAACAAGTGTTAGACATGCTCTGAAAATCAGAACAAATCATCACAGAGTGACAAGGCATTGCAAAAGGGATGGCCCTAAATTCAGTAACAGGAAAAAAAAATGATTATATATCTGTGGTGTAAACATCAAGAAAAACCATTGTTCCTTTTGCTCTGTTTTGTAGCATTATGTTTTGCATTAAGGTGTAACATTACCTGATGGTAATTGCTTTTGCACATAAATCAGCAGCTTCATAAAGCATACGCTCAGCAACACCAACCTCAATTCGGCCCTCAAGCCCCTCCTGCCCATCATTCAACAACACCTCTATTTCATCCAAAAGGTTCTGGAATCGCTCATCATCTAGCTCCTTGGATTTTAGCACTGCAAGGTTTTGGTCATTCTTGTACACGTCTGATGGGTAGGAGGCACTGGTGGGTCTCAGTTCTGATTCACTTGATGCCCTCAGAACTTTTCCTGTGTCTTGGTCACAGTCAGATTCTTTATTTGAATGCACCTGTTGCTGTCTTCCATCTTTGTATTCTCCTGCAGCCAATCAATCCCCAACATTAGCTTTCTGATGGCAGAGGTTGTATTGAGCATAACTACATTAGCTACTTCCTCTACATTAACTATAAACTAAGCAGTACATGAGTGACCTTACCCACAACAAACATACTAAACAGTGTTCTCACCCTAGATTCCCTGGGCTACTTTATCTAGAATTCTTGGAATCTGTTTCATGTTCTAGACTCTCTTAGACTCCTCAAAACAGATAATATTGTCCAGGCATATAGTAATGGTAGATTTCAAAGAGAAAGCTCAGACCTATATCCTGTATGTCCCTGCCTATATAATTCACATCATCAGCATCACTAAAAAAATCTCTGTCACCACCAAGAACTTGTATTTCCCTATCCTCGAATAAAACATCATGTTTGCTTATTTGGCCATATTGGGTCCTCAAAGATGTGCTTGAGAGATTCTTGTCAGAAAGGATCCTCCTTGGTGTTTTAGACTGATATGATGATCCATCTTGGGTACATTCATATTTTCTCTCTGTGCGAACATAGCCATTCGCAGGTTCCTTGTGCATTTCCTCCAATTGCCTGACTTGTTCATTTGCAGCATTTCTTGTGTGCATAAATTTGTTGAGATCAGCACCAGATTGTGTTGTTCCCACTTCCATTTGCTTTCCATGTAATGGCACTAGACTCTTAGTTGGCACCCTTGCTCTTTCCATCTGGGGCTCTTTCTGCGGTAGTGAGTTACTCTGCTGTCTAAATCCCTTCATGTGCAATGAATCATCCCTAGTTTCCTCAAACTGTTTTGAGCCTTTGTCACTATTCTGTATACAGTCAAACAGCAATTGATTGTACTCATGATGGTTGCTTCCTGAATCAAGCGAACTTGCTTGCCTAGATATCCCACCTGAGTTTTCATCTTGGTTAAAGTCATATGCATAGATCATTTGCTCATTCCTTTCGTCATCAATGGCAATGAAATCTAAAGGGACAACAACTTGTGGATCAGCATTTCCACACTTGCTTAGGTCATCATGCCTGGTGACAATAAGACTGTTTGGCCTCATTGTTGTATTGAGAGCTGGAGATGCATTCTGGACCTCATATTCTTTGATGTGAATTTCATGGGGAATGTCAGTTGTTTTGTCAACAACCAAATTCCTTTCAGGAATCAGCGCAAAATTGCCACTGCTTGATGCAATTCCATCACCTTCTGCACTTGTATCTAGTAAGATGTTTGTAATGTGGACCTCACTGTCCCCTCTTAATTCTGTAATCTGATCCTGGAACTTGATAGCCCCTGTCCAACAATTACAACCATGTATTGCAACTCTTGCAGTTAATAATGAAGAATTGAAACTTTCAATAACAGGAAAATAGGTCAATCTGTCAACAGCAACAGCAATCATTGTAGCTATCCTTACCCTGAGCTGGAGAGTCCTTTGGAGCTTGATATGTCCCCAAAGTGGCAATCCTAGTTTTGGATGATTTGCCTATCATTTTGCCAGCGGGCATTGTGGTTGTATCCATCCGTTCAACATCAGATGTGAATTCCAGAGCATTAGGCAGCAACAAATCTTCTTCTGCAGAAATTGAAGGCTCAGAAGATGTAATCCTGTTGAAGGACATTTCAGAAACCAGACTCACACCACAGTTTTCCAAATCAGGTTCAGGCATTTTGATAAGTTCACTATTTACAACTCTTGTTGATGGAAATTGGGTCATCTCCAGATTTGCAATTTTTTCTTCTAGACTAGCAACAGCCTGGGTTAATTGGGCAACAGATTTTGCAAGGTCTGTAACCACCTCCTCAATGTTGGAATTCACTCTTGAAGGTTTGCTTACATCCTCCAGCTCCACAATATCCTTCTTCAGATTCTCAGTGCTGGAGTTGAAGCCCAAGACAGACAAGTCCTCCTTATTCTTCAATTCCAGAGTCAAAAGTTGTTTGTGGACCACTGGCTTGTCTAGAACTAGCAATTGAATTACAGATGAGTGGATTTGAATTAGGCCATCAGAGATACTCATAACTGGCAACCGATAGGTGTCCATCAGCTTGGTGACTGAATCTTCCTTTAACAGCAACATGCAACAACACAACATCAATCACATCTGCAAACCTTTCCAAGAACTTAGGATCATATTATGTACCTTCATCTAAACTACTCCAATGTAAGGGCTTGGTGCCATGTACTATATTCTCCCACACAAATATCTAAGGAAGTCAAGAAAGGAGCCAAGGGAAGATCAAATCCTAGAAGAATATAGATTATCCTCATGGATAAAGAACAGACTTGGAATAGAAGGAAGAGAAGAAAGCAAAGAGAATATAAGTTGGAGTGCAAGAACAACTTGGATGGTTATGCATCAATTGGAAGCTCAATGAAACTCAATTAAGAGGGAACTGTGGCCAAGAGGACACAACAGTGGTATGATGGATTTGAACAAGGAAACAACAGGCAGATGCAGCTAGTTTATGAATCTCAAAGTTGACTGAAATGTGAAAACTGCTTCAAGCAGATTCTTGAGCCCCAAGTTCTTACTGGTAGCTATAACTAACCACTGCTTCCAACAGGTTAACATGCCATCACCAGGAAGGCATCCAACCATATAGAGATGCAATTGTGCTTCCAGAGCTGGTGCCATAGACTTCTCAATTACCATCTGATATGAGACGAAATGCAAAACCAATAAAGACGTTAATGCAAGAGAGTTACAGCCCCAAAGGAGGCATTGCTGCTTGGGAGGAGGAGTTCAGAATGATTACCCAATTCTGCAGAGTAGCTTGTAAACTGGAAGACAGCTGCACCAAATTTGCTTGCAAAACCCTCAAATGGGATGGTCCAAAAGTCCCTAAATCGTGAGACTCTTGGAATTTCACCACATCTTTCCTAGTATATTGGAGGAGAATGATGACGGCAGTAGAAAAGAAAGCGAAAGAGAGCAAAGGGGAGAACCCTGCAACGGATACATGCGAGGAAGCCGCAAGAGCCAACGACACACCAAACCCTAAAGCCATCGCCAAAACCTCCAACCCTCCTCCGTTTCGCATCGACTCCCCACACTCCTCCTGCCAAGAAGAAGCAGAAGACGCATGATCCGCAGAAGAAGAGTGACTCCTCAGCATCTCCCACGCCTGATAAGGCCATGGCGAGCAGTGACACACAATAGTGTGCCGGCAACAACTGCCAGTCTTCATCCGAGATCCCAGCAGTACTCGGCGGAAAAAAGACCCACCATCCTCATCAGGAGCAGCATTTTCATGGAGACGGACAAGGCATGAGAAATTGTGAATTCTTGCGAGACGAGAGAGAGAACAAGGTACGGGATAAGAACTGGAGCTGCTGTGCACACGCTGAACTCGTCCCAAAGGCAAACTGACATGCAGACTGAGACTCAGTCGCCCCATGAAAGATAAGGAAACCAAGCACGCGCGCTCTCTCTCTCTCTCTCTCTCTCTCTCTCTCGCTGTGGGGGTTTTTCTCTTGTTACGTTTGCACTCCTCCCTTGCATACGTTTGTGTGCTTTTCTCTCTTCGAGAAGATAACCCTCTAGAGTCTGTGATTTGGCGAGAATTAGCAAAGTGGTACTTAATGCCTTAGGGTGAACCAGCACTCACGTTGGTGGTTTGGTACCATGGTAAAAATCCCAAAATTCATTTAAATTATTTCTAAATATTACACATTCCACACTTAGACTAAATCAGCGTCCCTGAATTCAAATCTAACATTTATTGAATTTAATGTCTAGGAGAAGAGCCTATTAGCAAACGGGGGTCAAAGATTCGGAAGGGTTTGTTAATAGACTCTTTTCCTACCTAAAGCATCATCTTGACAATGACATTGACATTGTAAAAGGACAACATTGCAATGATAGTGACAATGAAGAGGGACAGGTTGATAATGAACTTTCATTCAATGAAAGTTTCTTTCATAGGTCGGAGAGTACATTTCGAATTGTGTTAAGTCATTATTTTTACAACATCACTATGACGTTAACAAACAAATCTCTTCAACCTAGTGAGGGACCAAAATATATAAAGGAAAAAATGCAATAATGTTTTACAATCATTAAAGCTTTCATCATAATTGATGATAACACAATGTTGTGTTTTCATGGTAAAAAATGTTTAAAAATGTCAAATTTATCATGCATCTCAACTCATTGTGTTTACTATCACCAAAATTGACATGAATGTCATGTTGGCATCACCTTAACATTGAAAGTAAAGACAATGTCAACTTATCATTGACAAACATCAATCTTTACATTAGCATCGACGTTAATTTATAAGCATGAAAATCAATCTAATACTTCAATGTTAACTTTATCACCCTTTCTCACTTGTTGCTATTCACTTACTACACTTGTCATTTTCTTCCAATTGTTGTTGTTTTTGTATGCGCATTTCCATGGATTTTTATAAAGAACTCAATTGAGCTTGAGATAACACATTTATGATGTTGAACCATATAATGAGAACATTGAACAACAAAATCCAAGTACACATGATATTTGAAACATGCAACTACTTTGTCCAATTGCACTTGATTGACTATAAAATATTCAAGAAAATTTTCAAATATTTGTATGTATTTTGTATATTGATTTTCTTTGATTTCTAGAACTTGAAATAATCATTTTATTTGCATCCACTAATGTGTACAACTAACCAAGATTACCTACTCTACCAAAAGATAAAGGAAAAGGAAAGAGTCATGTGGCAAATTGGAACATGGTGCAATGATTTGCCCCAACAACTAAATTGAGACCTAATAAAAAATCATGTTTTTATTGAAAACCAAACGTGTTGAACATGTTACAAGTATTGATCACATGCCCCCAATATAACAACTTTAAATCTATACTGAACAAATGGAAAAAATTATCTACTACATATTAAATACCAAGAGTGATTTGATTTTGTACAAATCATCCATACAAGATTTCATTGATGATTGAGGTAATTTGCCAATTTTTTCAATCTCTATAAACAATTTGGATTGAAATTCAATATGAATTCTTCAATTTCTTAACAATCTAGCAAATTGACTAATCCATTTTTTTTATTTCAAAAGTCCACTATTAATAATGAATGCATTATTTTCAAAAAATAACTGTGCAAATGTTTTCATAATCAAATTGTTAGTTAAAAATGTCAAGTCATTATTTAATATATTTAAGATAAATTTATTCACCGTAACCATTTAAACACAAAACACCCTATAAAAATTACCATTGTCACACCAAAAGTGAGCCACCATAACTTGCATTCACCCTAAGATGAGTTGTGACTTGTGAAAGGACAACAATTGGAGCTAACTACATGTGAAATTATTTATGCATGACCTAGACTTGACGTTCTTAAGTAAAGTTAAATCGGACTAACTTCTAGATTAGGCCAATTGCAACTATTTCTTTATGATCCAAATATGTACAAATTACCTTTCACAAGACCTTGAACAATAACAAAGTTTGTAATCTTACAAATAAACTATAGTCCAACCCTAGTTCAAATTTCAAACCCCTCAATGGAACTGGTATATAAGCCTACATGCTACTCCATTAAGAGGTTTGAACTTTCAACCACTGTTGGACTAGTATCGACTTTTGCACATACCAAGTTGATCATGGTATGGGGTTTTTCTTTGTTATTTCATACTTGGCATTGTGCCAAATCAAGTACTTATAATCATAAACAATAAAACAAATTACTTGGCAACTTTCGAATCATGCATTTTTAGAAGCACAACCACTTAACATCATTCAAATTTCGCCTTTGGATGCATTTTCCCACAATAAATGGTGAAACTTTGGTTAGGTCAACCAACCTAAGGTTACAAAATCCCTTTGAGCCGATTTGGGAAAATGTAGGCAAATCGACACATTTTTTCGATAACATGTTTTCGAAATTTTCCAACACCTATCACATGAAATGAAAACAAAAGGATTATCAATATAAAAGAACATTTGATCCTAATGCCATTTTTTATTAAAAAACATGTATTTATAAAATCAAGATTCAAAGTTAAAACATTTGGTTTTGGACATCAAAAAGAATCATAGGAAATCAAAATAAAATTATATGATTGAAATAGTATGGTGAGAACTTCATCTTTTTGTAAAAAGAAATTTGACTTATTTGATTTCCATATAAATCGATTCATAATTGGAAGTTCCATTGCAATAATTTGATCCATGTCTCATAATTGTTCATGTATATACCACTAGAAGAAAAACATGTATTTTTGACTAGTCTTTGCAACTAAATTTTAGTTGTAAGCAACAATTTGTAACTAAAATTTCTTTAATAGCCTAAGACAAGTCACATGTGATGAAGATGCATTTATTTTGGTCACAATTGAAGGCAAATAATGTGTTGCCACATGTTTTAATATTGGATTATTTAAAATATAATCATTATTATTATTTTAAAATAATCTAGGACATTTAATTCAAATGCTTAGATATTTTATATTATGACACATGGCCCAATCTCAATATGCCATGTTCCATTTTTAAATTAATTTAATAAAATATTAATATTAGGTTGGTAGGTACCTAAGTAGGTACATAAATAAGTGCCTACAAACTTAAACTACATACCTACCTACCTACTTAGGTAAAAAAATATGTAGGTAAGTTTTACCTTCCTAGGCTAAATACCTATTCATATAGGTAGGTACTTAGTTAGGTAGGTACATAAGTCGACCTAGGTGGGTAGGTCAAATTAGGTACTTACCTAGCTAAGTAGATAAATAGGTTGGGGAGGTAAATACTTTGTATTGTGCATAATTTGTTTTTTTGTTTTGGGTTGAGCTTTTTCATCAGCTTATCACATGTGCACAAATTTTTTAATGTGAAATTGGATGGTCACACCTCCTTGTTTATATAGTGTTCAAAATAAGAATGGAGAACAAACAATATGGAATAAATTTTGAAGCTATAATTTCCTCACAAACTAAGTTATAATTTCAAAAAAAAATTCACGCCTTTTTTTTTTAGTTTTTATATTTCTAAAAAATTCAAGTACATGGTTCACTAGATGATTAGATAAGCATTTACTTAATAATGATTAAACTTACATATATTTAAATTACAAACTATAAATTACAAATATTTAGTATTCATTATCAATTACTTAAATAAGTAATAACTTTTTAATATTTAACAAACTAGCTATTTAGTTATTCACATGTTATTAATACATAACTCATAGATAATTTTAAAACTAAAATAATATAAAATAATATATTATTTTTAAAAATTCGATCGAATTATAGATAATATAATTAATGTAAAATTAATTTAATGACTATGATTTGAAAATTAAATGTTTTAGATATTTATTTGAAATTTATAAATAATGAATTAACAATTGTTATGAGAAAGTAAATTTTTACACGAATTTTTAAAAATTAATATCTGACTAATTACATTATTTACTGTATAGTTACATTTATTTTGTAAAAATAATTATAGGTCAATTCAATTTTTTGTCTTGCTAATTATTAACTATAAATACAATAATTTGTTAAACAAAACATTAATTTTCATAATTACTGTAAAATTAGTATAAAATATTTATCATAGATTATTAATGACATAATTTTTTTTATTAAAAACTAAAATACTATCTAACAATTCGTGAAATTAAAATCAGTAAAATAATTATTTTCACTATTATAGTTTTCCAAATTTTTAATCCAGGTTTAAAGTTATAAATTATAGATTGTGTATAAGTATATTCATTTAGACAATTATTATTCATGAATTCTTATCTAAAATAATTACAATGATTTTAAATTAATGTCACATTAATTACATTAATTAATTTTTAAAATATAAAAATATAAATTATATAATATACAAATCTATGTTATAACAATAATTATTTAATTTAACATATATTTAATAAACATAATCATTTATAATTATTTATAAATTTGATTTATTGTGGATAACACTAATAGATTTTCAAAATTGATATTCAAAATTAATATTCAAAATTAAAATGTCAATTTTCATTATCAATTAATAATTTTCTGAATTGAAATAATAATTTTTCGATTCGAAAATAATAATTTATAATTAAAATATCAAGTTTCAAATTCTAATATAAAAAAATTAAAATAATAGTTTTCATAATTGAAATATCAATTTTTAGATTTGAATAACAAATTTCAAAGTTCTAATATTTATTTTGAAATTTATTTTATGAACAATATACATATGTATGCATATTTTATATATATTAGTACATACATTAAAATACAACATGATGTCATTGTAGAAGACCTTTAAAGTGCAACTAATTTGGTGATTATTGTGATTAATGGGACATATCAACCTATTAATGAATGAAAATAAATGTAAAATCGATCCAACTAAGAGGATGAAATTTTTAATAGTTGCATCATAATTGTGAAAATTACCAAAATAGTTGAAATTTGGTCTTGTAATTGTAACTATTCCTAAATCTGATTGTAAACAACTACAAGTCGCATGTAGTCGTAAATGGAGTGCTTACATTTTGGCTGATTTGTACTAGTGTACAAGCTTCCATCTTCTGCCCACTAAACTAAAAATATATGTTATAAATTTTGAAATTCAAACTTTAGGTTTAAATAATCTCCACTCCACATTTGACAAATTGTAATTATTTTCAAACCACTCAAAAAACAAGCAATATCCAAAAGTATGTTTTGATGTTCTTTATATGAATGCTCATAAGAAATCTTCAATTTACTCCAAAGCTTTTAATTATCATGGCCCCCAGTGAAACTTTGCCCACTTTTCAATTTGCTCAATGCACCTTCTCACATTTCTAATTCTTTAATATTGCACAAAAAAAAACCCAATACTTGAAGAATTAAAGGAATCATTTTTGCCCACCATCTATCATGGAACCTAGGATTTGAATGTTTTTGACAAATCATCAATTAACTTGATAGTTTTCAAAATCTAACTATTGGGGTCTTTCAAAGCGAAGGAACATATTTTCATCATTGTGATTTTATTGGCTTTGACAACCTCAATAAATATTTGTTTCTTCAAACAAGAACCATGCATACTAATGTTTGTAGAGCATGGCACAATGGTTGTTGTCATGTTTACTAAGTAGCACTTGCAATTGAAGTGTTGGTATAGTATGTAAGAATGCCCAACATTCATTTTTTGCCTTTCAACTTGTAAATGTAGTTGAGAGACAATCTTGTCGTGCACTTGCAACACAAACATTAATCCCAATCTCAATTGTCATCCATCCATGTGTGATCTATCATCCATCGCTATGTTTTGTAATTGACCAAAATAGTTGAACATGGGACTTTCTTAGTTGACACACCACCCTAAGAGGCTTGATTATAAAGTGTGTAATTTTCCAAGTCAACGTTTCAACTAGACTTCAATTATAGACCATGTGGGTGTTAAGAATATTCCATGAGTTTGAAAATAGTTGGGATTTTCCTTCATTTGTCCACCAAAAGAGTAGGCAAGTCAATTTACTTGGCAATTGTGAATAATGTTTTAAAATATTCAACAAATTATAATTGAGACGTAGTTAAAGATGACATCAAGCCAAAGATGGGTTGGTTGAAAAATAGGGGTTTTGTACTAGTGATTTAATTGGCAATAGATGAAGGTAATTCTTTCAAATTGAAACACCTTAACAAATTGAATTCCTTGAATGCATTAAATTAGCCAATAAACATAAATAATTCCTGCAAGTTCGTACATTCCCACAACTAAAACTTTTGTAGTGTATTTAATTGGCCAATGTACATGTAAGTAATTCTTGCAAATTGAAGCATTCACACAAATCAAGATTTTCAAATGCATTCAATGACCAATCAATGAAAGTAGTTTTTTCAAATTGGAACACCTTAACAAATGAAGCTTTTTGATTGTACTCAATTCGCCAATAGAGGAAAGTAATTATCTCAAGTTGGAACACTTTGATATATGAAGCACTTTGAGAGCATTCAATTAACCAATAAATGAATGTACTTCTTTCATGATGTTTCCAAATTAAAGAAGTTTTATAAATAAAGATTTGGATTACATTCAATTGCCTAATAGATGAAGGTAGTTATATTAAGTTAGGACACTTGTGGTCCAAACAAAACTTTTGGAGTGCCTTCAATTGGCTAATAGATGAAGGTAATTCTTTCAAGTTAGAACACCTTTTCAAATCAAGCTCTTCAAATGCATTCAATTGGCCAATAGATGAAGGTAGTTCTTTCAACTCAGAACAACATGACAAATAAAGCTTTTGGAATGCACTCAATTGGCCAATAGATGAAGGTAGTTATTTCAAGTTGGAACACCTTGACAAATCAAACTTTTGGAGTACATTCAATTGGGCAATAGATGTAGGCAAATTTTGTAAGTTTTGACACCTTTTCAAATCAAATTTTTAGAATGTTTTTAATTGGCCAATAGATGAAAGTATTTTTTTAAAAATTTGGCATTGTTCCAAATTAAGTACTTGTAATTGTAAACAATAAAACAAATTACTTGGTAACTTTCGAATCATGCATTTTGAGAAGCACAACCATTTAACACTATTCAAATTTTTCCTTTTGGATGCAAATGGACACATCTTTTCAATGACATACCTTTTAAATTTTCCACCACCTATCACATGAAATGAAAAAAAAAGGATTATCAATATAAAAGAACATTTGATCATAATGCCATTTTTTACTTTAAAAACATGTATTTATAAAATCAAGATTCAAAGTTAAAACATTTGGTTTTAAACATTAAAAAAATCATAGGAAATCAAAATAAAATTATAAGATTGAAATAGTATGGTGACAACCTCATCCTTTGTAAAAAATAATTTGACTCATTTGATTTCCATATAAATCGATTCATAATTGGAAGTTCCATTGCAATATTTTGATCCATGTCTCGTAATTGTTCATGTATGTACAAGATTCCATCTTTTGCCCCCTGGACTAAAGATTTATGTTATAAATTTTGTAATTCAAACTTTGGGTTTAAATAATTTTTGCTCCACACTCGACAAATTATCCTTAGTTTCAAACCACCCAAAAAAAAGCAATATCCAAAAACATGTTTTGATGTTGTTTATCCAAGTACTCATAATAAATCTTCAATTTACTCCAAAGCTTTTCATTATCATGGCCCCCAGTGAGACTTTGCTTACTTTTCAATTTATTCAATGCACCTTCTCATATATTTCCAATTCTTTAATATCGGAGAGAAAAGAACCCAATACTTTAAGACTTAAAGGGAGCCCCCCACAAACATTTATAATTTTCTTACAAATATTTAGTGGAAGTAGGCTTGAAGGCTCAAAATGCAATCTAAATTTTCAAGGCACCACGTGGCATCATCTTTAACACCTTCAAAGTAATGATTTTTTTTCACAGTCCATAATTACATGCAAGCTCGATCACAATCGTTATCATGTTATCGCAACGGCAGTGGCAGCAGCAGAAGATTTAGTCCTAGGGTTTAGTTTTTCTTGCTGCCATAAGTTGCACAAGCCCTTGCTGAATGGATGCGTCATGACATATATGCACCCGACT
>Ga0116231_10000947_pt1 | contig 56399 bp, 37 predicted proteins | sample S1TSphgellanicum_2_FD_89695 | JGI IMG/M metagenome (GOLD analysis project Ga0116231, IMG submission 89695) | Host-associated microbial communities from peat moss isolated from Minnesota, USA - S1T2_Fd - Sphagnum magellanicum MG | ecosystem: Host-associated > Plants > Peat moss > Unclassified...
CTGACCTCCGATCGCGACGAGGTCTGAAACAAAGTTGTAGCGCTCGTCGAGATCTTTCTAACTCCATGTCGCACGCTCAAATCGGACGTCGGGAAGAGGTCGATTCCCGACTTTTAGTGGTCGGGAGTCAAACTGCCAATTTGACTCACGGCCCTTCTTTTGCCCATAACTTGGGCTGCAGATGTCCGAATTGCCAATGCGAGGGCATTTTCGATATCTACGTTTCAAAACCTTTCCAATGACATCAAAAACACCCCAATGCAAGGTGTTTTGCCCCCTTGCTGTCGAGCTCTGAACATTTGGGAGTCCCGGAAGACTCCCAACCTCCAACTTTTCCAAGTGTTGGGCTTCACCCCCACACTTGGCCAAAGTGGGGTTGCGACAATATAGAAGACCCATTTTCAATTCATTTACAACTATAATACAACTAATTAATTTTTGACGTGGCAATTTATTTATTAATACACCATGTTTTTAAAGGGATAGTTGCACAATACTTGTAATACCCAAAGGATAGTTGCATAAGAAGTGTATATGAGTTTTTTTTGAATTTTAATTATAGGGTAGTGTGGTTTCAACTGATACAATTTCTCATAGTGAAATTTAACTTATAAGTTTAATGTTTAAGTTTAGCCTCAAGATTTAGCCTAGGTTTAACCTTTAATTTAGTGTAGTTTAGTTTTTAAATTCAACCTTTAAGCTTAACCTCTAGGTTTAACCTTTAAATTTAGGTTTTTAGTATAACCTAAGTAGCCATAGGTTATTCTAAGTTAACCTATAATAATTTTAAAAGGCCTAACTCAACTTGAGTTAAAATTTGTAGGTGTCTTAAATTAATTTATGTCAACCTAGATTAGCTTAAGGGTGGCCTAGGTTAAGTTAAGTAAACTTAGGTCAACCTAAGGTTACTTAAGTTAGCCTAGGTTAAAATATGTTAATGTTTATAACTTTGTGATAATTAATTATGTTACAAATAAAATGTTGCAATGGAATGGTCAAGGACTTGAATCTTCAAGGGGAGGTGAAATCCTCACACTTGTAATCTAGGAACCTAGCTAACTTTAAGTTTGCTTTTAATTTAAAATGGCCTATGTTAACCTCTTACTCTAAATCACTTAGTGTAAACTTCTTTGCTTAGGTAGCCTAAGTTAACCTCCTAGGTTAAGTCACCCAGCCTAGACCTTTTAATGTAGGTTAAGCTCTTAAAGCCTTTGTTGCCACATGGCATCACCCAATTGGGTCACAAATGTTTATTTCCTAGTTTTGTGTTGCCATGTGATAATTCATAATTGGTTAATAAATTCTTCAATTTGGAACAAATAAAATTAGAATTTATAATTTATAATATATATTTTAAAACTTAAATTTAACCATTAGATGCATAATTATTATTTTATTTAATATTACAAAATTCAATGAACATGATCACATGATCTTTTGAGATCATGGTCATACATGGCATGACATAAATGATTACCATCATTGCATAAACAATTATGGTCATGGTTGTGACAAAATGGCATAAACAATGAATTTGAATCGACTATACTAAAACATATATGACTAAAATTTATAGTCATTGATGGTGCCTTTTGGCATAGTTCATAAATCACACGTTTGTCAACCTATTATCATTATGTATCACATGAAGGTTTTGAAATCCTTAAGATTCCTTTTGTGCATGTTGTTATTTAAGATTGCATGACATTAAAGTGCACATGTGTTTCACCTTTTTATTCAACTACATTTTAAAACTTAATCAATGCTTTGAAAAATGAATTTTAAATTATAATAATTTTTTTTGACCTACATATCATAATGGAAAATTGTCTTAAATGTCTTAAATTTCAAATTTTTGTTTCATATGAAAGGAACAATGTGTTTTGGGTATTTTGAATCATTAAATTACATTTTATATCTTTTTTTTAATGGAATTGATATTGATTAATATTCATAATGTTCATAAATCCAACAACTGATAACACTAAATTTAACATGATTGTAGCTTTGGGTTAATATTCAAAATCAAATTATAAATTATTTAATATGAAATTCCATAATAATTATAAATCAAAAACTAAAATATTGACATTTTAAAAAATAAAATATTTGTTTGATATTATTTGGTTTGGGAACCTAAATCTAGTTCATAACAAAAACACACTTGGACAAGCCAAGAATGACGAAATATCGGGAACAACAAAAGGATGGGAATGTTGACAAGGAGTGATAAAACAACAACAAGCAATAATAGGGGTGTTGAAAAGCATGTTGGAAATGCCAAGGGCATTAGTCAGACATGAAAATTTTCTATTTGGACAATAGGGGGCATCAAAATGTTAAGGGTTGATGGCATTGGATACAATGTTCAAGAACACCAAGAAGTACATATGGGACATTGCAAGCATTATAGTAAAAAATGTTTTTTATTTTTTATTTTTTATTTTTTCAAACTAGGGGTTGTAAGGAAACATGGTAGGAAGGATGTTTATTCGAAAAGCCCAAATAATTGTTTTTGATGCAACAAGGAGTGCCAAAAAGGATATCACATGTGCCAAACATGTTAATGTTTCAATAGGTGAAAATTAATTTGTTTCATTTGAATATACAAGATAATTCATAATAACTAAAGGGAAAAAATAAAAAATAGAAGCCAAAAAAATGAAAAAAGATTATTATTTATTTTATTTATGGTAATATGTAAGAAATAAAATTTTTGATATATTTTATGAATTACAATCACATGTAAAAATGTTATAATCATATGTAGAAATCAAATAAGTTAATTAATTTCATTCACATTCATATGTAAAAATGTTACAATCACATGTTATATATATGTTTTTTTGGTTCATTTCATGTGTAATCACATGTGAAAAAGAAAATTTTCAATTCAATTTTCTCATAATCAAATGTAATAATGTTATGGTCCCATGTATAAAAAAATAAAAATCAATATTTTTATTTACAGGTATGTGTAAATCAATAATCATTTTTTGACTCATTTCTTATGATTGCATATAAAAATATTACAATCACATGTAGAGAATAAAATTAATGTTTCAATTTTTTTATTATCAAATGTAAAAATACAATGTGCACATAAAAATAAATTTATTGATTTTTTAGTTTTTAGTTTCATTTTAAAATGTTAATGAGCAATGTAGGAAATAAATTTGTGATTAATTACTAGAATGTGATAACATCTAATCCATAGCAGAACAACACAATCCACGAAATAGTCTATCGATGGCTACCATGACGAAGATTACAAACAATTAAATTTAGATGTTTTGCAACTTTGGTTGGGGACACAAACATCATTGTAAAGTTGGGGCCATAACATTTGCGATCACACAATGAACAAAGTTTGAATCAAATCAATCATAAATATTTAACATGTTTCAATTTGTCAATGATTCAATTTTTTCAAAAATATTTTTTGGAAATCATTTGAACAATTATAAAACTTATTTATTTTGTTGATTAGGTCTTTGAAAAAATAAAAGTCATGTTTTATATGTTTCATTCCAACAAAAAATTAGAAAAAAAACATGTCAAAAGTTGAATTTCCAAGTAGTCTTATTGTTAACATCATAAAATGAAGTATTTCACATTTTTTATTTAACAAAAGGTTGTGTTTCTTAATGGCAACTTAACATTGGGATGCTTCCATGAGTTCTTGGGTTCAAACTTGGTCAAATTGTGACCTTCACATTTTTGTTTTGTTGTTTCCTTATGTTTTCATCATTAATAACAAATGTTTTTGGCATAATCCATAGTATTTTTGATCATCAATCATTGATACTATTGGTTTTCATAGGTTTGTACAAAAATTGCATGAATTTCATGTTATGGTTAATATGAATCATATTTGTCGATATACAATATTTTAAATATCCAAATGGATGAGACATTGTTTTTGAATGACATACATGAATATTCATCAAAATCACATAATTTTATGCAAAATCACATCATGGTAATTGCACGGATTTTGTTAGAATATAAATTGTACATACTTAACATCAAGACATCATAAGTAAAAAAGACACGTCATATATATATATATAAGATTTTTCATGCCATTTTTACACTTTGAAACCCACAAATTTTGCATGAACATGTTGTTTTACGATTTTCACATGGTTTCTATTGAAATTTCGTGATATTGAACGTTTGTGATTTAGTTAATAATTTTCAGATTGGGGGTATAATCACCATTGCACTAGATCACAAACATAAATATTTGTTAGACAATGAATTGGATCACAAAAACATTTGCTTAACTTTATCTCATCAATGTTTTCTAAAGAAGCCTACATATATCTATTTGGTAATTTCATGGAGGCTAATAAGATATTATATGTCAAGAAGGGTGATGGTGGCTATTGGTTTGTAAACCTTGTACACATGGTAACAAAGTTGGTGAGAAATATGTTTGCAATATTATTATATTTTCACAAATTACTCTAGTGGAGTTTGTTTTGAAACACATTGGGAGATTCAGCAAATGTGTGAAAATATTGATCCTACAAGTGGATTACTTGGTGGGAGATTATAGTGCTTTCAAAGACAAATAATTTATTGATTATGGATCTTGTGGTGGTGGAGAAGGGACATTGGAGATACTTTGGGCGAGAAGGAGGGGGCCAACCATTATTTGGAAATATTGATGATGTCAACATGTTGAAACGACAAAGTAACAAGAAAGTGCTAGTGGGATAGCAACATTATGGCACTTCAATTGATTTGCTTGCGCCACGGCTATGATGCAAACCCTGAAATGCATTGAAAAAACCCAACAACTAATAAATTGTGTTTGTCACGTTACGCACTTGGCTTTTGCCGCTGGCAATGTGTTCTTTATATTCTCCTTCACAGTTTTGCCATATGTCGTGTGTTAACTTTAATTTCAAATCATCTTCAATCTCTTGCAATTTCTTGGTATCATTTTTCAAATTGTTTTTTGTGGTTGCCATCAATTATAAACTCAAAGTGCAAATAGGATCTCACAAATGAATGTATGTGGGTTAAAGTAGATCGGCCCATCATCGATCACCTACCTATGATTGAACATTTATTTATATCTTCATCATATGTGCTTCATTTTGAGTGATTTAAAATGTCATGGGAATGTTATTTCAAGCTCTATAAATTATCTTTGAAGTGCAAAGGAAAAAGAGTAATGAGAAAATAACAAGAAGAAAAAAAAGCTTTCCAACTAATAAAACGCATTTAAATTTTTTTTTTCTTTTTAGAGCCCTCTTATTTTAAAATGTCATTACTTCTTTATTTCTTATTCATTTTAAATGATTTAAAGTGGTATAAAAGCACCACTTGAAGTTCTACAAATTATCTTTGAATTTTAATAGCAACAAAAAAAAAAAAAAGCAAGATGACTTATGCATGAGCGTAAAGCTTGAGCTTGGAGAATTGAGTTTGGAACTTAAAGCTTAATGTGATTTAATACACCTACATAGAATGAATAAAACCCCCCACATATCCAATTGTTGTCAACAACATTATATTTTTATTTCGTGAAAAACTGAAGTGCCTTGAAAATAAATAATGATTAAAAAACCCCCATCGTCATTTATGATAGAATGTTGTTTGAAAAAAACTAATTCAAGTGCTTAAAATTGAATTTGAATTTATTTCAAAAACTCATTATCACTAATCATTACATAGTTTAAAGATATCTAAAACATTCAAAACCTATTGTTATCCACAACATTGGTAAAATTTGAAGAAAGTCATGACACCCTCGATGAATAATGAAAAAAAAAACCCCATTGTTGTCAACTACATTTATAAATAGGTTTGAAAGAAACTATGGCACCTTTAAAAGAGAGGAAAAAACTCATTATCATCAACACTAATGTTGGGCATTTTTCACAAATGCGCCCTTGCATGTTCTTTTAATTGAAAATTTCAGCACCCACATGCAAACCCACATCCTTGACCCTAGCCATTTTCCTTTCTTCTCTGATTTCTGTAACAGCATTACTGAGTTTTGAGAGAGAGAGAGAGATCCCAGACCCAGTGTCAGTTTGGACAGAGCAACTTTAAGAGACAAATTCCAAGATCTCAAAAGAATGGTGCATTCAACAATGTTGTGCTGTTATTCTCCCAGTGAAATAAAAGAACATAAATTATTATTTCAAGCAATACAGTGCCAAAAAAAGCAGCATTAGTGTATTGCTCTCCCCTTCCTGGGTTGTTTGTGTTAAAATTCAAGGACTGTCAAGTGGTCTGGACTCTAGCCTGACACAAAGGCCAACTCACATGCCAAAGCTAAATGATCACTTCCCCATTTCTGTAAATTCCCAGCATCCACCATCAACCACCCAAAACAAGAGCCCATCAGCTAAAACAGATTATCTTCTTCCCTGTTGCCATTGGACAAGTAGTCAAAGAAGAAATCAGAATACATTGCAACTTGTCTTACATATTACCAAGAAAGCTCCATGAGCCAATAAACTTCATTTCAGAAGAATATCTTTCCAAATATCTTCATGGATGAGAAAGAAAGAGACACTGAACCTGTGAAGGAAGGCCATGACTGCGTTCCAAAACATCCACAGGAAGAGTATCCAGAACTCGGACGACAAACAATCCATCCGTATGCCTGCATTCAACCAGGTGATCATTAGTGTCTGTCTTGTTTGCACTTTGTTATTGGTGGATGTGTTAGTAATAAGTATGCAGTATTTCCAACATCAACTCCTAGTTAGGAGAGGAAAACTGGAAGATCTGAGGCAGAAAGTTGTGCTCCCTATCTGCAACTTTTGAAGTATCAGATGGTTCCAGTATTCCGTTCATGACAGTTCACCAAATCAAAGTTACCAAACATCAATACAGTTCAAATATTGAGATACAGTTTCCTCATAGAGAGCATACCAGATGTAATCAACAGTACCCATAAACTTGCGATGGTAGGTGGTAACAAGAGGCTCCCCCATATCATCTCTGCTGCCAGCCTTACCCTGGTCATATGTGTTTTGAGTGTCATGACTTGAAAGGTTAAACAAGGTTGAAGCATTTTCCCTGCCAGTTATGAAAGAAAATGTATGCTCTGAAGATTGCCTGTGAAGACATTCTGCACGCTCAATGATGATGATAAGCACCTCATGTGATATGTATATATATATCTCAAAAGGTATGATGAACTTCAAAATGTAGCCAAGACTGCCCCAGGTAGAAGCAGCAATAGCAACATAACAGGTTCATTGACCTCCAAGGTCACTGAGCATATAGCTGTAGCTGACTCAGGCCCTCTAGAAGCCATTTTTAACCAGGAATATAAAAACCAAACCCTGACTGCCCTAAAAATAGTTGCACCTTTACTTTCTTCTGACTTTCCACATCTTAACAAAAGATTCAGGACCTCCAAACTTGCTGTCATTTTCTGAGATCATCAGCTCAAATGAATCCAAGATGCTTGAACTAGATTATTTGGTGCCCACAGAGAGGAGGTTAAAGAGGATTACCTCTATCTGTGCATAGGAACTCTGGAGCAGTAGATCATGTCGAACCACTGTTTGCTGCTCACTTCCTGTAGCTGCCTTCAATTCTTCTGGGCTCCAACAGCATACCCTGAGCAAAAACAAACACTTCATGACTGACAGAGCATGGAGAACAAAAAAGGCAGAAACTTCAAGAAATTAGTTATCTTGCAATCTTATAGTATAACCCAAAGACACATGTTTGGATTATGAATGTTCTTCAGCATACCTCTGGGATGTAATGGGGTCTGCTTCCCTAGAGCTCCCTGACTGAAAGCTGAAGTCAAAACTTGATCTTGAAATTTGTGTTGTACTTGTCTGGCATGCTTTGACTTCTAAATCCTCCTCCTCATAACTACGTGTGGATGTTTCCACCTCCACAGTCTCCGTGGACAGCATGCTACCCACTTCAGTCACCTCCTCTCTAAGAGATTCATCATCTTGCAAAACTTGAGAGTTTGAACAGTACCTGTCTCTGGAGAAGATTCACAAAATGATAGCAATCCTTAAGTTGAATTTCGTACCAGATCTCCAATAACCATCCCCCATGGTGGCATGCAGAAGCAGCTCACTGTCCTCCACAGGATAATGCTATGAAAAAGTTACCTTACAATTGTCTTTTACTAAGGATTACAAAGAGTATTGTCTGGATTGCTCTGGAGGCCAACAAATGATAGTGTCCGGCTTGTTGTGCATTCAAATTTCCACACTTTATAACTAGAAGTTCAACCATCACAGGCATGACCTTCCAAATAACATGTGTGCTACGAATGTTACCTGTTGACCTGAGATGTAGGCAACTGCTGTGCTGGCCGGATATAGCAGTTGTCATTGTCATCCTGCCCTGATAGTTGTTTGCGGTCAAGCTGAGACACATCCAGCTATACCAGAAAACCAAAAGTCAACACATGCAATTGACTACAACTTACATGCAATCTACTTGGTTACTATGTTAAATTTGCAAGTACTATTGGAAGCACAGCATAATCATTGAATATCATACCACAAGTGGAAGCTCTACAAGGAAGGCCTATGTAGCACGTGGCAAGCAGAGGAAGGAGAGAAGAAAGCATTCCTTTTGCAAACATGATAACCCCTAACTGTTTGCAATATATCACATAATGTGCTTGCATAACTATGTATCTGTTCAACCAGTCTCTACTTATGACAGATTCTCTTTCCTACCTGTGAATGTGAGAATATCAACATCTGCTCAAGATTAGCTCAAAGATGCCCATCTCACCTCAGAAGTAGATATATAATGATATACAGCACTCTGCACCAGATCCAAAACAGATGTCAGAGAGGAACGTCAAGCAGATGAAGAGCATACATTACTCTCAATATGCACCAAGAGAAAACAATAGGAATAAACTATTGTGCAAGCTGGCTTGTTAATGATCAATAAACCATCCATAGCCATTTGCAAGGTGATTTTAAATATTCAAAAACACAGTGTATATTTCAATCCTGCAATTATCTAACAGGCTACTGTCACCACAAGCAATGCCCTCAGTGCACTTATGACAATCAACTGAACTGTGGAAGCCTGTTATACAAAGACCATATTCACTGGAATTGTAAAACAATAGGCTTCATGCTCATCATTGATATCTAAACATAATGGCAATTGGTTTATCATCCTGCAAACCTCACCAATGGAGTACTGTTGAAGTCACCAGCAATTACAACAGGTGCTCCACCCCACTCCTGTGACAGACTATGTGCCTTCTCAAGAAGCACTCGGACCTGCAAAGATGTAGAAGATTCTGCTTAACTTGGATGTGAGTCACCATCTTCAGGGGCAGGGTTGTCAAAAGATTTGTATGATGAAGAATCCGATACATTCTCCTCAATTAGAGCACTGAGTTGAGTAGTGTCTAGAGGACTATCAAGTAACCCAGCCACAGGCGCCAAAAAGAATGACCCATGTACTTTGAAATGATTTCCTCTCAATTATATGTTCTGCTCCAGAGAGTGATCACCAAATCTTAGCATAAATATTGTCAGTCTCCATCTCCTTTCAATGTCGCACATTAATAAACAGAGACCCTGAATTCCAATCTAATACCTGTCCAAGTTTGACATCCCCACGCTTCGGATTGAAGAGCACATGTATGTTGGCCACTACCACACAATTCTTCCCACCCTTTGTACTGCTGCCCATGCACCCACATATACAGCAATCAGAAAGTGATGCCAATAGCCAAGCAGTTCAGGTTTTTGAATACTGTTCACAAACAGCATTTTGTCTTTTACAGAGAAGAAAAATTCAGTTAGGTTTTTCCTCAGCATTGTTTCTCTAGGGACACACCCATGGGCATTTGTAAATTGTGACAAAACTAGTCTGCAAACTTAAAAGCACTTTGGAACAGTATCACTGAGTAAGGAGGTGTGCATACTTTACAACCACATCAGTTGACAGCAACTTGTAACAAGTCATACAGAACAAAAAGAATGTCATGTAGAGTACCCAGATTTTGAAGCTTGGGTGGCCCCCTCATCCTCTCTGGCTTTGGTGTTCCTATTCTTCATCTGCTTGCAGCCAGAGGACACAATTGAAAAAGAGGTACAAAAAAAATTCTTCCAACAATCAGCATGTGGTGACAGCACTCTACTCAATGCTAGTTTGAAATCAGATTAGTACCTGCAGAACACAGAGCTGTGCAACATTATCACGAAGGTCAAGCTCCCTGAACTCTATATTCTCCTCATGGAGTAACTGGAATCTGCACCCATAGATATCCCTTTCAATATGTTATACACAATGATGCCAAATATCTGAACCCACAATAAGCACAAATTAGTAACCTTGAGAATCACCCAAAATCAGCCTTCTAAAGGCTTAATGCTTTACTAACAACTTTGAGCTTAACAAATGGTAGTGGGGAACCCATTTTGAGAATAGTCCAAAAATTCTAAACATTTTCAGAAATTATGAAAGCTTATTTCTGCCTAATGACCCCTCAATGACAGGCAGCAATGGTTCTTGAGAGGCTGCAGTAATCCAAGATAAGTCATGAGATTTAAAGAGGACTTAAGCCCACCTTGCAGGTCTCCAGAATATAGCACAACCATCGGTTGCCATTCCAGTTCGACCCTGTGTGTAATGCCAAGATACACAAAACATGGATCATAGTCTAAACAGCAAAGGGGAAAGTGTCCTACATTGAGCTTGCAGCAATTTGAGAATGCTGATCCTGGGCAGTCAACAATTAGAGGGAACAGGAAAGGATAGACATGATTCACAGAGTACAAGACAGAAATGCCCAGACCTTATACACCCCAGTGAAACCCATATCTTGAAGCCTTTTGTTCAGATCATCGTAGCGATCCACCTCCTGTTTCCAGAAGAAAAAGAATGGTGTTAACAAAAATATTCTAGAAACAACTCCAACTACATTGAACAAAGAAAAAAGGATGAAAGCATACTTTTAGAAATATTGTAAAATCTCAAAAAACCCTGCCCTGTTATTGGAACAAAGACAGAAACAAGGATCAAATTGTGACCCAGAAATTTCTCAACCATTCCATCATAATGCAGGCATATGCTAGGCATTCAAACAACCTCTCAGTGGGCTGTAAGGCTGTAATTCTTAGGAGCCTCAGCATTCAATAGGGAACCAGATCCCAGGAACTCACACCTCCGGACCTACTGCTCAATTGGCATTGCCAATCAAGGCCAACAGCACATATGAAGGAAGCTAAGATCCCAGCATGGTATGAACATCGTGGAAACAGGCCTTCAGAAAATAGAAAACCCTCTTGATTTTCTGGAGCTGCAGCTTACTTGCAAGCATATGATATCAGGTGACCAGAGGCCAAGCTCTTGCAGAAGCTTCCTCTTGCGAGTGTTCCACTGGATTACATGTGAGGGTATGTGATAATACAGCTCTCGCCAATGTGCCCTTGCATTGTCAACCGCAAGAATGTTGTATGACACAATTGTGAACCTGTCTGGGAACAAAAACATACTATCTCATAAACCAAGTAAAGGATTTGCTGCTGTTGACCTCAAATCAGTTTTCACATGGAAGAAGAGCCCATATTCAGGGTGCTCCAAGGGAACTCAAATATTCTTGTTTCCTTTTCTTAGACGCCAATCGAGCTTTCACTTGGTTGAAGACAGTGAAAGCACAATATTTTGATTCTTACACACACTGCATGATCACAGATTTTCAACATGTCCTTCAAAGTCTCTGTAAAAGAGCCTCTTAAAAAACTACACTCTCAACTATCACTCAGGTTCAGACTTCAGACTCTCCAAGTGTACAATTGTCTGCACATAGATAGAGCATCCATTCATACATCTATATCCAAATAAAAAGTGCGTGCTTGTGGACTAAAAGATCCTTTGCAACAGGCAAAATAACATCCACATTCTGCAAAACAGCATTTTGAAATGAAGGCCATTTGTGGAAATGAAAAAATTCAGGGCCCACCATGCTTGGAAGGAGGTGGATTAGCTGCATAGAGCCAATAGCGATATTCGTCATTGCTTCGCCTGAGCCTCACAAACCTCTCGCCTTCCTTGTTAAGTGGCCACCATCTGTGATGTCCTTCCTGTACCCTGCATTATGGGGCAGTCAAAAGTGCAGAAAACATTGAGAAGGTGACCATCTAGCAGAAGCGCAAACCAGCCCTGACAAACAAAACACAAAACACAATAGATCATGCAAGCTCCAGAAACTCTTCATTTGATGATTCACAAAAACCTAAGATCTGTTTCAAAGCTTATACAACAAATACAGGGAGGAAATAAAAAGCAATTCCTCTTTTACAACAGTGTTGTTGTAAAGCAACATAAGAGGCAGACCACTCCAATGCAAATTGGAACAAATTCAAATTCAGATGACTGTCATCAGAGCAGAAGAGATTCCAGCAGAGTGTCACACAAGAGTTGCAATCACAGACCCTCCTCTCTGCTGAAAATTGGGGCCAACTCCACTCAATTGACTTGAATTCCCAGCCATATGCTGCTGCTGTGCAAAAGCTTGAATTAGAAGTGTGCCAGGTCGCTCCTGAAATGTTCTGGAAACTTGAGGATGGCCGATTCGAACGATGTCCAGCAAGAAAGTGTTCAATCGACACATGTGCATGTGAGCTCCACAGAAAAATGGTGAAAGGCAAGCAGAACGCACCAAAGACTCTGGTAGATTGGGAAGAAAGTCGCGGTTCTCACACAAGATTAGGGTTAGGGTTTGAAGCAAACAGGGCTGAAGACTTCCGAAGAAGCTCCCCCAAATTGATGCGTCCTTCCTCGTGACCACATGCTCGCAAGTCGCACAGATGCAGAGAGAATTCTTCACCGGCTACTTCATCAATTAGGTTTCAAGTCGACACCTCTCGGGTTTTTTCACTCAATCTGAATCAGAAGTTTTTCTCCAACACTTTTACGCGCGCATCCACGATATCTTCAATGGCAATCACAACGGCAATGGCATCTATTCGTGAAAATTTGAAAACCCGCTCCTTCCTTCCTCCCTTCCTTCCTTCAGGTCAAGAGTTCTCGTGTTGCTTTTTTTTGAGTTCTTCTCGCAGATCTAACTTTCCTTCTATCGACAAGATCCTGCTGCAATAGCAAAAACTCCATCTTCCACCCTGCCATCTCCTGCGTGATTTTAAGCCTTTAATCCACGATTCGAAGAGGAATTTGCAATAGTAACGCCCAGCTACGTTGTGGTATCCTCATATAAGGATCTTCCAATTCATGACCTCAAATCAAGTTCCATCGATCTCCTACCACATGAGACCGCGAAAAGATTATTCCCGTCCAGTCGGCAATACATCGCTCGATGTTCTTGACGGCACGAAGGATTGAGTGCTCGGCCATGTATTCACGTTTGAAAATGACAAACGCTGCAATGCAACAGGAGAGCAAATACATAGGATAGGGAAGCTGGGAAGGGAAGCACAAAATGTACAACACTAGATAAACTATATGATTTTCTCAAGCTTTTTTGGGGTGTCTTTGGTTTCTAGCACTTTGTTAATTAATCCCGTCAAGAATCAAATTCTTTTGGATGGGCAGTGTTGTTGTGTGGATTACCTATCTAAAACATGGATCTTTCACTGGCTCAGGGAACATGGTATGCCTACTGTAAATCTCTTAAGAACACATCCATTGATTTGTGCTATACCCACCCTTTGTTTCTCTGAAAAAATCCCACCTGTTGCAGTTCTGTTTGCCATCTTTAAATGTTCAATGCAACAGAGGAATTTGAGGTGCATTTGAATAAAACTTGGATGGTATATTTATATATATATATACACCAGACTCCAATGTTGGTGTTGTATCTGACTTTTGAACATAACCGCCCTGGTCCTGGTGTTGGATCCAAGACTGATATTTGGCTGGTATATAACAGACCAACACTGATATATGCCTCCCAAACCTCCCTCCTGAACACCAACATGACATTCTGAGTTGCCAGTCCTGAAGTGAAGCTTTGCAAACAAAACCTGAGGACTCTGAAGGTCAAACCTAGATTCACACAACACGGAGACCCCAGATCCCATAGCAGGAGTCACAAACTCCACATTGATAATGGATACAATTATGAAAGAAAAGGAGTCAACAAAGGAATTAGTACAGTACAACATTATTATTTGGACAAGGCAGAAAGAAAATCCTCTCAATGTGTTTTCCTTGACCTCAATCCTCCCCATGAGCTAACAGAGCCTCAACCCTAACCACCAGGGTAGCTGACTGCCCTCACAGAGCATGAGGTCTAGTTGGGATTTGAACTCCCAGCCTGCTGGGTTATAATCTCACAAAGCCACACCCATTTTCAAGCCATCCCTTTGTTGTTGAGTAGGTTCACCACAAAACATGACCCAAGCAACAGCAACTTCTGAAGTTTAGATTCTTAAAAAGACCTTCTCGGCTTTCCTATATAAACTCCCAGAGATGGCCCAACACTTGACCACTTGACATGACAGTGGTCGTTTGTTTGGACATCAATCCCACCAAATTTCCCTCGTCATCTTAAGAGATGAAGTCTTTGAATGACCTTGTAGTCCTTAACCAGCAAAAACTCCATGCACCAAGGAGGTCTTTAACTTGGCTTGAGGAGAATGAGTACAAGTCACAGGTGCACATCTTGGGTGCTAGCCTTTGATATCTAGGTCAGCATTCACTCTGTCAAACAAACACCAACCTAAAATATATAGAACATGCTGCAAAAAGAAAAGAATGTAGGAATCATGAGAATGAATTGAGTCCTGCTTCTAGTAGAGGTCAATTAAGTATTGAATAAACAGTTTCATGTGGAGAATACCAAGGAATGAATTACATCACTGCCGCTTGTGACCTACGTAGGTCCAGCAACATTCCCTCCACAAGTTGTAGGTTGGCAGAGCAACATAATACCATCTATTTCATTTCACATCCCCAATTCCCAAAGTTGGCTTATTGATCCCTCATATCTAATACAAGGCACCTTTGATGATGTATAGTAATGATGAATCCTCAATTAGACCATACGGTACTCAAAGGTTGAACTCTGCATATTAACCAAACATATCAAAGAAATCTCCACAACAACCATATGAAGGAAACATTGACAATGAGTGCATTCATAACCTTACCAGAGCTAATCACAAAATGTCAGACCAACACCCCATCACAAATAGCAGGGACAAGCTGCCATCACTTCTACCCACTGACTTCATTAGCTCCATTATGCAAAATCTTCAACCTAATTTTCTTTTGCAATTCCAAATCGTTAGTAAGAGCGTCACGTGGCCACAAACATTTCATACTAAGATTTTATTAAATCTCAGTATGAAATGCTAAAACTCAGCATTCAATGCACGAGGTTTGAGACTAATGTAGTAGTTGGATAGTTAGAAGCAATGAAAAGATAGGTAGCATCAGTGGAGGCTCTCAGGAAAAAGAAAAGACAGGATAAAACTTAGTTTACCACCAAAATTGATGATTTTCTAAGTTTCATCCCCCGTTGAATGCTAAGATACTTTTTTGCAGGTTTTTTTCAATCTCACCTTGTGTATGACCAAACTCAGGGTTCTGGAGCTGAGCTGTGTTTTTCTTAATTTTTCAAAAATTATAATAGGAATATGTTAGCGCCTGAAGTTTCGTTTCCTTTTCTAGGTGACAGAAAAATTAGACTTATTTTTCAGACCTCGATTGTGTAAGCATTTTTGTCACTGCTTCCTCCCCATTGACCATTGATGGAAGGTTATAGTTCAAGTGTATAGAGGCAATCCTAATCAACAAAACAAATTGGGTTCACACACGGTCACCGCAATCCCTACTAGGAATTGTGCACAAAGGATATGTGTTTTTTGGGGGTTCTGACTTGGCAGGAAGTGAACTAGCGCACATAATATAAGTACATTGGTACTTGACCTTTTAGAGTGAGGCCTCTTGCTTATTATTAGAGCAGCTGCACCAGTGTCACCTAAAGACCCTAAAGACCCATATGGCCAAGTAGGCCTCAAAGGTCAAAATGCAAACCTATAAATTAAAAATGTCATGTGGCATGCATTGTCATGTGAAAAATAATTATTGAATTTTTTGTGGGTTTCCCCAAAGTTTTTAAGGTAGATTGATTACTCACCAAACAAATGTCCAACTCAAGGTTTAAAGTTGTATAAGAAATGATGATTCACCTAAGGCTAATCAAAGAGTGAGGCATTAAATCTAAATGAAAATGAGTGACAAACATTTTTGGGGAAAGAAATTTTGCTCTGCCAATGAGGTGATGCAACATGCACCCAAGAATCAGATTTTTTTCTTTTTGGGAACTATTGGGAGTTTTGAACATTTTTTGATTTTGATGTTCTCAATATCTTCTCATCAGGTGCACATCAAGTTGTCAATCATGCGTTCACATCAAGTTCCCCAATGTGTGAACACTCAAGGCTCTTCATGTATTTTTGGCATGTTCCCAAGCTCCCAATGTGTTTTTGTAATTGGAGTTCAGTAACTGCATTAGAAACAGATTCCTGATGATATGCAGACGTCAAAGTAGGTCACATCTAGTACCTACGTAATTAACATTTGAGCAAATTGTTTTTTTTCACATGTTGAAACTTGAAGTTGCTTGTATTGAAACAAGGGTGAATTTGATAGGCCTGTTAGGATTGATGGATGGCGATGAACAAGGATTCCGATTATTATTATAAGGATTGGTGAAAATATTACGTGGAATTCCATGGGCTGCTATGTGCACAATACCTTCTGACTTGGAATGAAGAATGTAACAGGTTTTGGTGACTTAAGGTGCTTTTTTAGGTTCTTTCCTAGGTGGGACAGGTGGTCATTTGCCTGTTCTGCTTTTGCTTTCGCCAATTCCACTTGTTATGAACTTGATGACAAAGATTTGAAGCTCATTGAGGACAAGAGCTACTTGGATTGCATCTGAATCAGTTCAAGCAACATCGAGGAGCTGACGGTAAGACAACTCTTTGTATGAATCATTATCCTCCATGTTCACATCCTGATATTATTGAAGGTTTGTATGCACATAGTGATGCCAGTGTGGTCTTGATTGTGCACCAAGGTCAGGAGAGAGGTCTTCAAATTCTGTAAGTGGACAAGTGGGTGGGTGTTCACCTAATCCTGCCTCCTTCAATGTGAACATCAGCAAGGCAATTATGCTTGGTCCTCCTCTCTCTTTTTCTCCTGCTTGCTGAACACTGCTGATGTGGTGTAAGAACTTGCATTTACCAACAAGGCAGGCAGTTTCTTTCTAGCTTGTTTTCCCACTAATGTTTTGTTTCAGACAAAATTCTTGATGCAGAAGAATTCCCCTCTCTCTGATATCCTGCACAGATTTCAAACACGCTGAACATTTTTATGATCAATCTGGTACTGCAGATGATGAGTAATGAGAAGTGTAATGCACTGCATTGTTGCCGATAGCAGTGAGGGTTGGCTCTAGATGGGTTTGCTTCTGCCTACCAGTTGACAAGGATGTATTAACTGTTGTAGAAAAGCTCACCATTGCACCCCATCCTACCAAATTCATTCCCGACATGGAAAAAACTACATGGCCCACATTTGGAGGGCAACCTGTCAGGCACACTACAGCCAAAAAGGATCATGAACAGAAGAAGATGACAAAGAATCTGTTGACAGCAATGGCAACCATAACAGGCAATCTTTGGCAACCAAGCTTGATGACTAAGATAGCACTCTCTTTAAAAGGTTCGTTGCTCAGACTTTTTGCCTGGAAGATCCTCAAATTCTTGCAGCTGAGCCTCTTGGACAACTCATTGTGTCTTGATTTTGGTGACAGACTTACTGAAGACTAATCACATGCTTCCATGACTCCATTTGATGAAGTTGGGTGGTTTTGTCCTGGGGCACGACTCTTCAACCCATTGCATGTGCAGAATTTCCTACACAATCTCCTCTTACACAAAGAATACAAGACCAGAGATTCAAGGCCTTAACCAAAACTAGAAACAAATCTGCAATACAAAGGAAGGCACTGATTGTTACCACTGTTTTTGTCACAAGACAAGTGGGCTCTCCAGACCTAGTTCTCAAAACAAGGGATGTCATACCACCTTCGAACAATGGGTGAAGAGTTTTAGCTGCCAATAGAGAAAAGGAACAGAAAGCTTCAGGCATCTCTAATAAAGCAGCATAGTTTAGAATTTATGTCAACAAAGCAGAACTTTTTCAGACATGGACTGAACTCCAAATGCAAACCATGCTGTACATGGTGAAGAGACAACACTCAGGTTCTTCAGATTCTTTAACAAACAATGAAAGGGAAGTGAGTCCCACTAACTCACATTTGAGAGGTACAAAACCTCTGCAAGAGACTTCTACCTCAGAATGTTTGAAGTACAAGAAAGGTTTTTGATCAAACAATCCCCTGGTCTGTCTTCAGATGAACTCACGAATGTTGACCTAGATCCAATCCATCTTTCTCCACAGCCAATTTTGCTGCCTCACCTCGCTTGCCACCTGTGACTGCATCAACTTCCAAATGTCATTGATAACTGACATAGCTCCTGTAATTGGCAAAGCTCAAGTTAATGTTGTTCTGAAGCATACTGTGACATCTGCATGATAAGAAAGTGGAATGTTGGTGCCAACAAAGCCAGAATTTCAAGAACAAATTCATTTAACTGGGAATGGTGCATAGAATGGCCCTCGACTGGGGAGGAGTTAGGGCATTCCCATCAGCCACTGTCGTTCATTGCCACCCAAAACCAGTTATATCACATGACACCAAACAAATCAGGACAGTAATTTCGAGAACACAGAAAATTGCACAAGGTAACAAGGATGTTTGGGAGAACTCAACCAGTGAAGTCCATTTGCAGGGTGAATGATCTCTCACACAGTTGTCTGCTTTCCAGTGAGTTTGACACATGCTATGGTGCATGACCTTTACAACCGTGGCAAAGAGCTGAAAGCTATTCAGAGTGTTTTCTGTAACTTCTTCCCTAGTTCCATGGCAGTCCGATAAGGAGGTGCAATAGGAGGCTGGACTGGAGCTAGGCTTTTATAAGCACTTTCTTTCTCTGATCCTGCCCCAGAAGTCTGCAGTGGATATGACTGATCTGCATCAAAACCTCTTAGATCTCCACAAGCTAAGAATGGAACTATCAGCTTACTAGGACCTTCTAGCCAGGAACTTGCACAATCCAAACCTCCTGACTGACTACTAGCCCTCTCCAAAAGCCTATATAAATCCTTGTGATCAAAGCCTTCAGGTGGAAGATAGCCTTCACAGACAACAAACGCCTCGATGCTGCTGTTCCTACTGCTCTTGGGCTTTGCACATGTGACTACAGGAAAGAAGATTTTTAGCTGAGTGTAAAGAAGGCTTATATCTTTCCCTCGGAAAATCTTGGCAACAAAGTTCCCACCAGGACGCAAGACATGCGTGACAATAGTCAATGCCGCTAAGATAAGCTGTGCCTGCACAAACTCATCCATATCATGCAATCCAGTGACATCAGGAGCACCATCACAGACTACAAGATCAGCTTTCTTTCCATCAAAGTGCTTAATCACCATCTCTGCTGTCCTTGCACTGGTGATGTCCCCTTGTATCTGCAGGACACCATCGATAGGAGCCATTGGCTGTAGATCAATGGCAACAATCAAAGGTAACTCCTTCTCCCCTGCAGCTTTTGCAGGTAAGTAGAGCTTTCTACTCAAAACCTGGCTCCAACTTCCAGGTGCAGCACACAGATCCACCACACGCTTTGCCTCTCCTAGGATCCCAAACTCTTCATCAATTTGTAGAAGCTTGAATGCACTTCGTGCTCGCCATCCTTCCTCCTTGGCCTTCCTGTAATATATATCCCGTTTATCTTTCGATGATTTTCCCATGCCCTTGTCGTCGTTGTTGGGCAACGCACGCAGTTTTCGACTCCTTTCTCCTCTTGCAATCAATCTCAACTTACAGGCAGAAAGAAACAAGCTTGCTCCAAGAGTGCTCCGAACTTGCACGCCAGAAAGCTCCACCAAAGCGCGCACCAAAACTCCCTCCTCCTTCCAAACCCTAAACCGCCTTCTCTCACAAAGAGAAAAAAGTATCCTCAGACCCTGGGGTATCACCGAACATGCCATCGGTTACGGTAGGTCAGGCAAGCAATGATGTTTCATTGGGATGTAGGGAGGCGGAAGAGCAAGTGATTTCTTGCTCACTACAGGCAGAAGTTGGAGGCTGCTGGAGTTTGCAGAGAAGAGAGAACTGGACAATTTACAACATAGTTAGCAGCCATTTCCTCCAACACTTGATCGAAAATCAGTCAGCATCTGAAGCTCTGGAGCATTTGAAGGTTGTCAGAGTGCTTGCCATACTTTGTCAATTTGAGCTCTCAACTCTGTAGCTTGTGTCTGAGCATGACTCTCATCATCCTTGCTAGCATCTTTTGGATGAATGCTGCAGCTTTCTTCTTCCAATCTGTAAGGTGGTATCATTCAGGGTTTGACAATCATCATAATGTTGCTAGGCAGACTAATAACTGCTGTGTGCATTATCGTCAATCAGATGGCCTCAGGCTTGCAACCAGATGCTGGGAGGGGAACAGAGTCATCACAACCATCACATTGTGCATGACATCTCTTGGTCGAAGGGAAAGCAAGACATGCTTTGGAAAATTACCTTGTTGCAGCATTTAAAAAGTCAAGACCGTGAAGTGGGACTCTTTGCAGCATATGATGGTCATCTGGGACACAACATCATCTACAACAACATTAGTTCAAGAAGAATGAGGTATAAGTCTGTGTTATGGATGGTTATCAGAAGTTGCTTTGTCAAATATCCTAACCATATTTGGACTCGTGATTGCAAGGAGCTCCTGTCACAATGGGTTGCAATGATATCAGATCAACTTTCAAAGGCATTGTGCCTGGTTGCAGTCATCCATGCTGATATAACTCTGCCATGTCTGCAGTTCAAGCACACAATTGCTCAATCAACATGTAATAATGCATGCAGCAAAATGGGTCTCCTCTAGGGTAGTATACAGTTTGCTTAGAGTCATAGATGTGTCTTGGCAGGATTCATCCTGGAGCAACCCTACTGCAACTATAAGAGAGTCTTACCTTAACACAGACATTACTATTCTGGACAATTCCTCCAATTTGGAACCTGGAGGATCAACAGCAGTTACAGCAATCCTCATTGATGGCAAGGACTTGCTGATGGCTAATGTAGAAGATTCTAGGGCTGTTCTTTCCAAAGGCAGGGTGGTTGAGTAGCTTTCAATGGATCACGAGCCTGGTCATCCTACTGAGCAGGACTAAACAGAAAACCCAGGAGGGTTTGTCTCCAATATGCCAGGTAGTATCTCATTGTGATTTACTTGATTGCAATCAAGTGAGCATATAGCAATCGGATTACAGCATACATAAAAGGAGTGGAATGGTCTGTTGCCTAAGGAAACTGATATATGGTTGCAAAATTACCACAGCTCTTGAGAGTCATCAGCCTGTTACTCCTCATGCTATGGTAAAACCTTGGACTTTGAAGGACGAATCATTCAGTTGGGGTGAATTTGCAACATTCAAGTGTGCTGAGGATGTAGTGACAAATTTGACTCTACCTTACAACTAGGAATCAGCCACAGATATATTGTCATCAGTGACCGCAACCCTCCTCAGCCCACAGCGCACTAAGTCCCCTGAGCTAGACAAGTCTGGGATTAGGCTGGAAGACGGGAGATGGTGATCCCAGGTGACTAGCATCACAACAAGATTCTCATTCTGGCTGTACAGTCAAGCCTGGGTTGATAGTTGATACACTGGTTCTCACCTGAATTTCTCAGTTAAGCACCCTGGGTTGGAACTCGTACTGGTCATGGGGCAATTGACCCACCCAGATTAACAGTGTTTCATCCATACTCATGTGACCTGTGCTGTTGGCCGAAGGGTGAACTTGTTCCTCAGCTAATTTCTCATTCCAAAACCAGTTTTTGTACTTTAGCTGAATTTCCAATGACAAATTTTCATGCAAGAAACAATTATAAGAGACAAATACCCAAATTTTCATGCGAGGTAGCTGTTGGCCCCTTGTTGGGAGCTATTTCCATCCATAATACTTTTTTTTGATTTGGCACTTAGGTGTTGAATTTTTTCAAAATTAAATTCAATACTAAAAAAATAATTCTTACATAACCTTATGCCAAACAAAAAAAATTCTATAATTTTGAAAGATTATTGCACTTAATGTCCATGAAAAAATCTCACTAAAAGAAAAATACTAGGCAATTTTCTCTCCTTGTCAGAGTTCTTGGTTGCAAACAACAAGCACTTCACTTTAATACCCAACAACTTGAAGTGAATCATAATAAATATCAAAACTATTGCTAAACATCAAATACATGGATGATTGATAAATCACCACCTATTAAATACTGAGTCGTGGAAACAAAGAAAACCATTAAACCCTAATAGCAAATTACACAATTATCCCAAATTCACAAATTTTTGGGATTGATGAAAAAATAATTTCATTAACTTTTGATGTTTCAAGCAGGTAATTTCTAAAAAATTCAACATTTAAAAAATCATATAATTACCACTGAAGCTGCAAAGGTACTATGCCATAGTATCACTTTTATTTGCACAATCAAGCCCTGGTCTTAATGAAAATACTTTTTTCATATGCATAATCGGGCATATGTGTTAATGCTTGTCCCTTTAACAATTAGGTGAAAAATGATATTATTTTAAAATTTAGGATACTCAATACTTGGTACCTCTTAGTCAAGGCAAATTCATTAAGATATACATTTCAATGGCCTGTTCAAAGAAAAAACACATTGATCCTAATACAATTTAAATTAGTATCTAAAGTGTTCCAAAATCTCTTTTACCAAATGCCAATACCTACCTGATATGCAAGTTGCATAAGGACCCAGAAAATGCAACACATATCATGTTCAAGTGATTCAAGTTTGAAGGGGGAAAAGAAAAACACCAAGTCATAGGTGGTATATCTTATATAGTTAGGTTTATGTTGATCATAGAATGGAGGAGGAGTAAAATCGAAGGTAAAGATGTTGAGACCAACAACAACAAATTGTAGATGATGACTTGGAAAACAAGGGAACACATTGTTCTCAAATGTCGTTGAGAAATTCGAATTTATTGTTTGCAAAATTACAATGGAAATATTATTACATGTTAGGCCTTGTTTTCTCACAAAATGTTTAAGAAAATTACATATTGACTAGTGTATCATATATATATTGTTTGATAAATTTCAACATAATTGTGGTCAATGTTGAATTTGTCATTGTTTCCTATATTGCATCCACTTGGTACATGATACAAGTTGTTGGTCCTTTTTAAATAAAGAAATTAAAATTTGACCACCAACCTAAGATAACCATAAAGTTTTTGTCTATGAATTATATGTTTCACAATTATTAAAAAGATCTCTCTTATATGAAAACACATCAAAATGTTTTCTTAGAAAAAACCATAATGTGTTTAGTAAATATGTGAGGGGGAAGGTGACTCTATAGTTTTTATTTAGTAATTACACAAAGATGATTATATCTTGTAAAAGAATTTTAAATAATTTGAAACTATGAGGTGTTGATACGTAAGGAATTCCAAACCCTAAACCCCAAACCCCCTAACAGAGCCAGAGCTCCAAACCCTAAAAGGCTCCTTCCAGCAAACAAAAAAAGAGACAGTAGAGCAGAGCTCCGAACCCTAAAAAAACTCCTTCAAGCAAACGAAGAGACAAGTAGAGAGAAGAGCGCCAAACACTAATCGATCTCCTCCCAGTAAACAAGAGACGAAGCTCCAGAGGAAGGGAGAGAGCTTTGGAGATTTGGAGGAGAAAAAGGAGGAGAGGAGGTGTTGGGGGAATGCATGGCGTTCTTGCGAGAGAATTCATGCTCCATGCATTCTTCAATGGGAAAAGTGTGGAATTTGCGAGGTTTGGATCCAGTTGGAATGCGTCGAGCCCCCAGTTTGTCGGAGACTTCTAACTCAGTGTCTGCTGCAGAGGATGGAGGTTTGCACTACAATGCAGATCTACTTGTGCTCTACGATCTGATCTTTTGTACTTCATGAACGTACTTGAGATTTGCAGAAGTATCCCTCAATGATTCTGCTGCTGGAGCTTTCTGTAATTCTCGGGGAACTTAGTAACCACCTGCAGCAGCAGCAGCAGCAGTTGTTGGCGAAGAATAGTTTCCACGAGGCGAGAACAGGGGTGACGCCAAGATGGAAGCTGTGGTGGGTGACCTGAGGGGAGAATTGCCACTTCTAGGTGACCTCAGAGGCGAGACGATTGCATCGTGGACGATGGGTGGAAGACGGGTAGCATTCGATCTCTCATTGAAGGATACAGCATCTGCTGTCCTGAGTGGCGTTCTGCTCCCTGAACGAGCAAGAAAGTCCGCTTCCTCATGTGGTGGTGCAGAAGGTGATGAATCCAATGGATCTGTTGCACCACCACCACCACCACCTGAATTGGCTTTGTTGTCAGATGATTGAGCTCGAGTCGACGGAGCTCGAGCGAACTTGACGTAGCGGTACATCATGGTGGATAGAAAGAAGGGACCGAAGTTGAGGACGCTTGCGACCATGAGGACGATATAGAAGTAGTTCAAATGGTTCTTGTTCAGGTTTGAGTCGGCGAGCCAGCCGCCATTGGAGCTCTTGGAGGCGCTGTTCACGCCTTGGATCAGCGCCCCGCTCTGGAAGAAACCCAACGAGATGGACAAGAATGACAAGCTGGCACCCAAGCTGCGCATCTCCATGGGAGTCTGAGACCAGAAAAACTCGAGGAGACCCACGTACGAGAACAGTTCAGCGCTGGCGACCAGAATCCACTGCGGGAGCAGCCAGAAGATGCTCATGGGTACGATGGCTCTGGGATCCGGATCGTTCTGGATCCCGTGCTTATGTGCAATGTGGAGACGAATGGTCTCGACGACTGCCGCACATGCCATAGAGATAACCGAAAGGAACATTCCAATCCCGATCCGCTGTAGGTGGGTGATACCATGGCTGTGGCCTGTATACTTGCGCACCGAGGGCACGAACCAGCGATCGTAGATGGCGATCTCGATCAGAACCACGACAATGGCGACCGCAGAAAGAGACGGCGGTGGAACGGAGAAATGCGGACCAAGATGGCGCTTCATGGTGTAGCCCTGGTTGACGAACCAAGTCTGCATCTGCGCAACCACAGAGAAGACCAGCATGGCGGCCAAGGCCACGGGTATGCAACGCAAGATGGATTTCACCTCCTCGACTTGGGTCACGGTGCACAGACGCCACGGGTCAATGTTTAAGCTGGCTGGACCTGTGCCTGTCTGTGACTCCTCCACAACCGCTGCTCTGTCCAACAAGCTTAAGATCACCCAAAACACAAAATATACATCATGTTAGGAACTCCGGGAAGACATGTTCTCACCAAATAAAAAGAGGCAGATGTCATTGTATGGTGAGTCACAGTTTGACTCACAGCTCTCAGAGCTCCTGCAATTGATCAATGCTTGACCGGTAGAGCTGTGAGATGATTGTAAGCACAGCTAGTTGAAAAAACATACTGGAAAGCTAGTGTGTGATCAGAGAATCTGTGATCGCAGCAGCCTAATGGAAAGATGTCCTTACTGCATTCCTTTGGTGTGTGGGAGGGAGTGGTGGCGCTTGAGAGTCGGTTCCACATCCGCAAGCACATTGTTCTCGGTGTCGTTCACCTCGAACAGCGCGCCGCTGTCTGCGGGCGCCGCGACCTTCCGTTTCCGCAACGACGCCACAAGCACCTGTGCCATTCGCGTCAAGGGACTTCCCTTGGCCGTTTGGTGGCGATACAGGAAGATCCCCGCCAGGAAGCTCAATGTGGAACACAACATCGCGAAGCCCACCATACCAAATCCCCACGGCCAGGAGACGTTCTCCGCGACGTAGATGACTGCTGTGATAGCAATGACGGCGCCAACGCTGATAGAGAAGAAGAGCCAGTTGAAGTAGCTGCGGATCTTCTTGCTTTCCTGTGGGTCGTCCAAGTCAAATTGATCGGCGCCGAAGGCCGCCAGGCAGGGCCTGAGCATGCCAGTACCCAATCCTATGATGTAGAGCCCCACCATGAAGACGCTGTAACCCTTTGTGCCTGTGAAAGGCGGGCAACTGAAGTCCGTCTGTGGGCAGTTGGGCTTCAAGCTTGTCACTGTAGCCGAGATCACCACCAGCACAATTCCCTGCACTCAAAATCCACACAGTTCAGACCAAGAAATCTTGCAACTGCTCCTGCCAGTTTCAAGAGAAAGGCAATGTGAAGCAACAAGCTGAACAAGACACAGTTGACGGCATGAGATGATGATGTTCAAGGATGCCATTCACAATCTCAGACTGTAACTGTGCCATTCAAGATGTGTCAAGCAGACTCATACAGCAGAGTGATATGATGGGTTTGTTGGATTTTACCAGAAGCTCGATGACAGCAGCCAGGACTGATGTCCAGAAGCGACCAAGATAAGTATCTGAGATGAAGCCACCGATGAGGGAAGTCATGAAAGATGTGCCCCAGTAGAAGGTGGTGTACTGGGAGGCAAGCTTATTGGGGATGTGCATGGGGCCTGACAAGTAGCTGTTCAAGTTGAAGGCAATCCCAAGGCTCACAATCATCTCGAACATTGCAGTAGCTGCACATTTGCAACAGTAGGTATATAAACATGCATGCAGTGATGATGCACAAACTACAACATCAGAGCTGAATTGAACATCAAGAAGGTGCTGCTCAAAGTAAGCATTCACTAGCAGCATACCAAAGATGAAGGGCGCTGTCTTCCAGCCACCAGTAGTGGACTTATCAGCAGGTCTTCCTTTGAAATCCACTGACCCATCTTCTGTTATGGTTGAATTCATCATGGCTGCCTCCTTGTAGCCTAGACCTTGCTCAGGTACTGCGGCCACATCCAAAAACCCCTGCAACACACAGTCATGCAAACCAGAAACCAAGCTGGATATTTCAGTGGTTGCTCAAGCCTCTTCCAAATGCAGGAGGCTTGTCCCTGAGAACCTCTGCGAAATCTGTAAAACCATATGATGAACTTCACTGCTTCCCACCTCCAAAACCTCAAGGGAGGAAGAGCAACAACAACAATAACAACATGATGTTGCATCAGATCCTCAATGTTCTTTGTGTCCTCAGTACGAAATGATTGACTCTTTCTTCTTCTTGTGGCTTCTAAGTTTTCCTGCTACTTGCTGCTTCTTCTTCTTATCAGTGCAGGTTCTCTCTGGTATTCATCCCTGCTTTGATTTCTTCATAGCTCTTTGTATTTTTATCAATTACAAATTGATAATAAAGAACTGTTCTTCCTCTGCTTCAAACTTCAAAGTTTCTGCTGTGCAGTTCTACAACAGGCAATCTGATGATTTTGAAAAAATAATTCATGTTCCCTGCACTTCTGCTGCTGCAGCAAAAGACGAGATTCAGCAAGTTGAAATATATTGTATTACCTTTCTGGAACCCCCATGAAGGAAAGGTACTCCACAACAAGGTGTGCAATATGCCATCTCTAGAAATAACCTTCAAAGAAAGGGAGATCCCTCAATGCAGGTTCAAGAGCTTTTCCAATCCAAGTTAGCAAATAAATTTGCTTGTTTCTTGCAACAAATAGGTAGAAAAACAGCAGAGTGCAGCTTGGTCTGATAGGAATCTTCAAAGCTTTTTTTGTTTTCTTTCTGAGTGTCAAACAAGAGCAGAGATCCCCAACGTTGGTGTGAAGCTCAATAGCATGATGTGCAATGTCATGCCAATGCTGTGTGAAACTGCTGCACAACCAGAAAAATGCAAGCTCATTATTATTGTCATTATTATTGGAAGTATAGCAAGCTTTCTCTCAACTGATTATACCTCAATACCTGAGCTTTGTGGAGTTCTTTGAATTTTCTTTCTTTCATAAGACTTCATTCTTCAAAATAATGTGTGCAGCAGATGGTAACACAAAGATGTAAGATCGACTTTCCTACGGTACATACAAGGGATTCAAGAGCAGGAAGCAGGAGGCTAATAGTAGCGGCTTCACACTTGCAGCAGCAATGCTAACAATTCTAGCAAAGTCTGCAACATCCATGACTCAAAAATCTGGAAATTCTCTGCTGGTACTCAAACGCGGTCCTGAAGATAAACGAAGCTCAGCGCATACATACATGTTACATTCCCGAAAATACACCAAGTCATGCAACACTAGAAAACAAAACAAAAGCCTGCAGAAGATGACATACTTTGCCGGGAAAGAGGGGAAAAACACAAAGACACAGAGAAACACGAGAGAGAGAGAGAGAACGTTCGAAGGGATTCATTTTCTTCATGATAATTGCTTATTGTCCCAGATCAATACCTTATAGCGATGCATGAATTCTCATCGAACTCCAACCTCCGCTGTCACTCGCACGCTTATCCATGGACCGCATCCCACGCCTCTCCTTCACGGTGCTACACCCACGAAGATCACACTATTTCATATAAAACACACGCGCACACACACACACACACACACACACTCTCTCTCTCTCTCTCTCTCTCTCTCTTCTCGCTACACTCCACCTGATCAAATCTTTGTCGTAACAAAAACAGCAGACGACACACATACATAGCTTTCTCCAGCTATACAACCTAGATTGAAACAACAGGGATGGAGAAAAGACAGACAGTTTGTCCAGAGCTCCCCCCACCCTCTCTCTCTCTCTCTCTATACCTGCGTACCAAAAATCTTAAAATGCGACAACACCAACAAGGATGCAGCAGTACCTAGTGGGGATTTTTGGGTGTCTGATCCAGGATATCTCTCTTTCTCCTTGTGAGCTTCTAGAGAGAACCTGGATGCGAACCGGGTGGATGCTGCTGCAGCAACAACAGATCTTGTTGATCTTGTTGATGCTGTTGCAACAAATTGAATGGTTTGATGCACCAATGTTGGTGCAATGGAGAATACAAATTTATAGAACATTTTATATTATAATAATTGTATGAGAGTTTTATTGTTTGCAATATTTACACACCACACATGTTTGAATACCACCCCACAAAGTCAGCAAAACGATTGCAGCTTCGCTGCTCCTTCACCATCGTCATCGTCTTCTGGAACTGACATTGTAGAGTGGTGAGTCTCTTTGCTGGGCGACTGAGATCCTCAGCCAAAGTGTCCTACAAATGTACACCCTTTTTTCCTTTTTCTTTTGGGGGTTTGCTGCTTGTTGATTTGTTTGTTTGGGCCCTCTGCCCCTTGTTTGCCTGAAAGGAAAGTCTTGCAAACCGAGGGAAAAGATCAGTGTTGGGGAAGTTCTTTACTTTTATGAAAAACCTCCCATTCCAATTCTACAAAAATAAATTAAATCGGTTCCAGTTCCTCTTCCACTTTCACACGTCAATGGAATTGGGTTTCAAAAATGTAAAAATTATAGTTTCAGTTTTGATTTCGATTTTTGAAAACTCAAATTCGGTTTCGGTCTGGTTCTGAGTAACTCACATTGGAACCAATGGTTAACTGTTAGTTAACATCCACTAGCCCCCCAGTTCTAGTTTTTTTTTTTTTTTTTTCAAATCCAGTTCTAGTTCCAATTCCACACAGAAATACAACTAGGAACCCAGTTTGATGATACATAAATGTTTCTAGTTTTTGGTTCTGATTAGAGAATTGGTTCAATTTTTACTAAGTGGAACCAGTTCTAACCCAGCAAAAGAAGGTAACTGCCCAACACTAGAAAAGACTTACCTAAATAGTACCTTTTTGTTTATTGCTTGTTGATTTGTTTGTTTTGAGTCTGCCCGTTGTTTGCGTCAACGGAAGTCTTATGAAGAGAAGGAAGAGTCTTAAGTCTTAACCTACTTAAGTAGGTAGTGGTTTTTGGTTGGTTGCCTGTTGGTTTGTTTTTTTTAAACTCTGCCCGTTGTTGCCTGTTGGTTTTTAAAAAAAAACTCTACCCATTGTTACCTGTTGGTTTTTTTTTAAAACTCTGCCCGTTTTTGCCTGAAAGGAAGTCTTGTGGGGGGAAGGATGAGACAAGCGAGTAGTTACCAAAGTACTAGTTTTTCAGTTCTTTTTTTTTACTCTGCCCGTTGTTGCCTGAAAGGAAGCCTTGCAAGGGAATAAGAGACAAGCAAGTCATTAAAGTACTACTTTTTTTTGTCTTTTGCTTGTTGATTTGTTTTGCTTTAGTTCTGCCCATTATTTTGCCCAAAAGGAAGTCTTACTTCTGCTTCACATCACTGGAAGATTTTGAAGGTACAATTTTCACTTCAAACCGAAGTGTGATTGATAGCTGACAAAGATCAAGCTCTAGATTCTAGGGCTGCAATTTTTTTTAACAAGAAACTTAATTCATTTTTGCACTTAAATGTACCAAACCATGTTACACAAAATTTTATCATTTTTAACGATTGTGTTAGAACCTACCACAAAAGGCCAGAGCCATTACACTCGATTTCTTTTTCAAATGATTCGTTTTGCACTAAAAATTGATTCAACATCAATACATGGTTTCTTTTCTATCATTTCTCATGAATGTTTGAGCTTGTGGGCTGGGCCAGAGCCATTAGGTGATGAGGCACTTGGTTGCTTGCCTTCAACGTGCTTTTACGAAAAACACTCTTGAGTCCACAAAGGACTTCTATCTCTCTCTTGTAATACTGTATGTTGAAAAAACGAAGAACAGATAAGACAACAAAATCCATACACTTTGAAGTTGCATCAAAACAGTTTGACCCATCATTTGACCCCATAAATGTTGGACCCAAGATCAATGTTCATAGTCAGTTGGGTTGCATTTTGTTTTGCAATTTTTTCATTTTTTGAATGTTCAAACTAGCCAAACATGTTTTTAAAATTATGTTTCGAGTTTTTAAGTACAAGACCCTTTTCCTTCTGAACCCAATTATTTATTATGAGTATTTTTTTTTGTCTGGTCATTTGTCTATATTTGATGATATTAGTATGACGTGTGCTGCTGGCCCAAATGCGAACATAAATCAGGACAATAGAGCCCAACTGTGAAAAAACAATTTGACATTTTAAATTGATTTTTAGTGACAAAAATTACTCAAAATTCAATATCTTTTCCATCTCAAATTTAAAAATTATAAATCACATGTAAGAAATCCCACTTGTTGAGGGCTTTCCAATCATACCAAGAGCTTGCAACAAAATCTCTAAAAAAATTAGTTGTGATTTTGTTGAATTTTCTTGACAAAATTGTTCAATATTCAGCAATCCTTCCACCATAGGTTTAAACATTACAACACCACCTCAATGCAAAACCCTTACTCATCAAGGGCTTCATGTCCAGCAGTGGTACTAGGAGTGTAGTGTGATGTGCACTGATTTGGAAGATCTCAATGTCATAAACAAAACAAATAAACTACCTTCCTTAACACTTAGACTAGTGTGATCTCTATTGTTGGTGGGCCTCAAGTGTGAACTTGTTACCCAACTAATTGAATTTTAATTTTAAATTTTAATTTGAGTTTCCAATGACAAAGATTACTCAAAATTCAATTTCTCTCACACCTTATGTCAAATATTACAAAATTACCTAGATGAAGGCACACTCATCAAGAGCTTTCCAATAGTACCAAGAGTGCAATGGGATCATTTGGGTTTGGGACATGTCAACATGACAAACAAACAAACAAAACAAACTACCTTCCTTAATAGATAGATATCCCTTTATATTGTTGACTACCTAATGGAACATAATATGAAAATATTGTGATTAAAATCCCCAAAGACCACTTATCTTTTGCATTTTTAATTTGTTAATTCACCAATTGGTGAAAATTTTCCAAATTATAAAACCATGCTTCTAGTTCATACTCTAAGACGTATTTTCTTTCAGATGCAATTATTTGGAATATTGTTTTGTTGGGATGCTTGAGTTTAGAATGGTGGCGGCGTTATAACTTATTGCAGAAATGACATAAAAGCTCTTGTTCCTTTTTTTGTTTCGTATGTCAACTTTTGTGAGGGATCTCCAACACATTAGAAACAAGTTCATACAAACTGGGCAACGGTCTAGGATTGAAAAGGGTTGCTTGGTATGTAAAAGTGTTATCCTTCATGACTCAATGGAAAAGCACAAAACTAGTGAGCTCCCTAAATGCAATGACAATATGTATATATCACTAATACTGCAGACATAAAAAGCAACATCATACCGTCATATATGTATATAATACACTTATACATATTGCATAGAATGCCAACATATGGGTATATACCTGGTAGCACTAAAATCTATGGTGTAGAAAAATTTAGAAGTTCATGAAGATATTATTCAAGGATTTTGGATTAAGGAATATAGGTGGTAAAAGAACAGTTTATGACCAAGGGAAAAGGAGCATGCACAAAGTTCCAAGATCTTACATAATTACAACCACAACCATCCCACTTACACAAAATGAACAAAGTATAACTTTTTTGGTACATGCAATTAGTAATATGCAAATGAGGGAGGTAGCTGGGATGAAGACAATTTTCCCTTTATGTCCAAATGCATCTTTCATACGTTCATCTTTAGTTTGGTCAATAGTCATACATAACAAAAGATTTCAAAATACCCAAAAAAATCCTATGTGTAGGTTATATAACTCTATGTATAATCATATAGTTTATGGAGTGAAACTCATGTGCAACCAAGTGACTACTTGGTGTTAACATGTAGGTGGTAGGTAAAGCCTAAGGCCATGGGCTTTACCAGGACAAGAGCTCACAAGAGGTCAACCCAATCCTTTGGTCAAGGGCTTCATTGTGTATAAAGACTTGTAGGATTTTGATTTTGTTTGTCTCATATCCATGGGGTAGGGTAGAGTGGCCCATCACCAATCATTAGCTTATCACCAATCACTTTGGCAAATCTTTCTCGATTCTTCTCCAATTTGAGTGATTTAAAATGTTATAGGAGCACCTTCTCAAGCTCTACAAATCATTTTTGAAATGCGAAGCCATTCTTCTCCAGTTTGAGTGATTTAAAATGTCATAGGAGCACCTTCTCAAGCTCTACAAATCATTTTTGAAATGCAAAGCCATTCTTCTCCAGTTTGAGTGATTTAAAATGTTATAGGAGCACCTTCTCAAGCTCTACAAATCATTTTTGAAATGCATAGCCATTCTTCTCCAGTTTGAGTGATTTAAAATGTTATAGGAGCACCTTCTCAAGCTCTACAAATCATTTTTGAAATGCAAAGCCAAAGGAGCAGCCAAAAAAGAGCATTAAAGAAAATACTTTTTTTCAAATTACAAAACACATTTTTTTTCATTTTTTTTCATTTTGAACCCTCTTATTTCAGCAATGCATACCTTTCTCATTTTTTGTTCAAATTGAGCCATTTAACCTACTTTGAAATTGCCATCTTAATCTACAAATCCTCTTCTAACTCTAAAGGCAACAGAGTGATATTTAAGGATTTTTTGAGGGGCCGAAAATAGGCTATGAGCTGTTCAGTCAAGAATTTTCTGTAAAAACGACCCCCCTTACTTGGGGGGATTGTAACTTTCTCACCTCCAGTTCATTTTTGCTGATTTTTAGTGCAATAGATGCGCAAAGAGGAAGGCTCCTTCTACTCTTTGGACACCATAAACAATGGGCCCTCCTGCAAAAATGATGAGAAAATCTTACCTTCAGTGATCACTCATGGGCTGTTCTACCCTATTAGATAGAGAAAAGAAAGGAGGACAAGTGTTTTAAAAAATGAAACGTAGAGGAGCATGTGTTTCATGTTTCATTGTTTTGAAACACTCATCCTTTGTGGACAAAAACTTATGAGGAAGACCATGCCTTGCAACCACACCAAAACAAAATCCTATGAGGACTTCACAATTAGATCACATGACATGAAGCACAAGACTTTACTTTCTTGGAAATCAATATTTATTACTAAATATTATAGCAATTCCATTGCTTCTGATGTTTTCCTACTTAGCAAACCCGAAGTTTTTCTCAAAAAGAAAGCCAAATGGAAAGATGGGTAGAAATCCTTTGTTATTTTTTGTAGAAGTTCCCAAAGGAAAATTCTAACCTTGAGGCCTTTCTCCCTCAAATAGTAGAGAAAGAAAAATCTTGGTCTATTGGAGTTTATATTACCTATTACAGTCAGTTTTACTCCCATTGCAGCATGGTGCCAATATACCCATATCCACCAACTTTCCCAAAATATATATTTCACAATGAAAAGAACAAATATGCAATATGATTAAAAGACTATTAATATGCATATGACTAACAAGCTCTAGGGAAGATATATGTCACAAGGAAACATATGCATATCTAGACTCAAAAAATACTAGCAAAATTATACTTAACTCACTAAAAATTGAGGTCCAACCCATGTGTCCCAAAATTACACATGGGTTTCCAACTGAACCCTAAATTGTGCAAACAAGAATACGGATGAATAACCTCTTCAGTTACATACTTGAACATCTCTGACCCAAACCTACCAAATTTTTATTGCAATTAAACACTATAACAAGAAGGAGAAATGAAGAAGGAAAATGAAAGTCCGCAAGTCGTTTCAAAACTCTTCCCGGGAAACTTCATTTTGCACATGGGAGCAAACAATAGTCCTTGCACTGAGTTTGACTACAATTCAACTATAAACTGACATATCAGTTTTGTCGTGCACTAGAAGCTTCTATTGCAGAAATAAATTGCAGGCTTAAGTTGAATTTACACCCTATGTTCATGCCCCTACCACTAGCCAAGGCCAAAAATGGCAAAGATTACAAGGTTGGCAAAAAACAATTCTTGCAGCCAATGAGGTGAGGCAGCATGCACTCAAGGGCTGTGTTTTTTTTTAAAAATTTATTTGATGTGGCCGCATAGGCGATCATCCGCAAGGAGATTTTGCCAGGCTTGGCTATAGACCAACTATGAAAGTAGAAATTTATCAAAATCCTTTTATAACATGGCTATTTGCTGAACAATGTGTGAAAACATGGTGATTTTAAAGATTTTTTTGTTGCTATTAGGCGATTTTTCTGAATAAAGGAAATATTTAACTGATTTTTGGAAAAAAAAAAGTTTGCTAAATGTAAAAAATTCGCCACCTCAAAAATGCCGCCCCAAGAGTGTCCAAGGTTTTTTCTTTTGGAGGAGGGTGGGGATGTTGATTTTTGCGTTCCCAATGCGTTCCCATTGAGTTCTCAATGGATTCCTAACGTGTTCTCAATATCCTTTAATTTAAGTTCTACTCGAGTCCAAAAGGAGAAGATTACAACATATCTTTTTTGGGATTGTCGAAAGCTAGATTAATTTGTTTTGTGATGAGCCAATCAAAGATGCCCATCACAAAGAGAAAATTTTCAACTGTAGGGGGTTCCCACTAACAATTAATTAATATGAGTGGGAATATACTGCCATGGTTGTGGAACAACCAATAGTTACATAATCAAGAGGAGCATAAATCAACAGTTGCTAATGAAGTATACAAACAGAGAGCAATTTAAAAATATTATTCTTCACAAGCTTCCTTCCCAAATTATGAGCTCTTCAAGTCACCAGTGCTTTGAAATTGAACAAATTGCCCAAAAAAACAACCCCATGATTTGTCCAAAAACAACTCCACTTAAGTGAAATGCAGCTCCTGTGGGTAAGACAAGCTTCAGCTGACACATTAATAGTAAATCATTTTTTAATTTATGTAATCCCCCCTTAGCTTCAATTACAGATGAGAGTATAAAACTTGTGGATACCCCCAAATTCAACCTAAATTCTTATCACGAGAAAATTTTTAATCCAAAAAAACAACTTCAAATTAATCATAAATCATATCATTGCAACTAATTAACCTTAACATGTTACAACTTACATATAATAAAAATTGGAATTGTAAAATGAGCACTCTGACAGCCCTTGATAAATTGATTCCAGTAGGGTAATTGGCTGGTGAGCAAACAATTTAAAACTCAAAGTAGGTTGAATCCTCATACATTGTTCCTCTGCTTCTAAAGGTCAAAGAAATTTTGTAGCCTTTCACCTATCACTGAACCTAAACATTTCATTCTTCACCAAACCTTCAACACTATAAAATTGCTCAACTCAATAAAAGAATGGGAAAGATATGGGGTGTTTGGTGTAAGGGGGTTCAGTGTTCAATGATGAGTGAATTAAAACAAATTAGAATTTCAAGCTTAAAATGTTTACTTGATATATCTTTGCCTCTGCAATACCAAGAAGTTTTGTAAAGCTTTAGTTGATGCACCCATCAAGTTTTAAATCACTCGAATAGGACTAAAAATGAGGAAGATGAGGGGCTAGAATTAGAGAAGGATCTAAAGCTATTTTTTCAAAAAAGTTGAAGCAAACTATCATTCATACTCTTACTGTGTTTTTTTAGTTATTCCTTTACTTTTGATTCTCAAAGAACATTTGTAACCCTCCAGTTTGCACATCCAATGACGCAAAACCCACTCAATTTGATTAAAGAATGAGAAAAATGTTTTAAAATGTTCGATGATAAGTACATGTTTGGTGACAGGTGATTTTATTCTAATGTCTCTCTTTCACGCCTTGAACAAGTCTTGGCAGAAGTCAGGTAGGTGCAATACATCATGAGGCAACCAACCTTATGACCTCAAGGGAGGGTGACTCCCCAGAGTGTCATATCAAGAATCTTTGCTTCTTACCCCATTCCGATCGTTTGATCAACTCCGCCAAAAAGCTTAGATTCTTGGCATGATCCTTGGGTCACCCTTGAGTTCATAGGGCGGGGGCCGTACACTCATGTACGAGACTCTACCCAAGTCACCATTGTCTTATGCTATTAGAGTGTCGAGCAAAGTCGACCAATCTGGGCGCCAAGAACCCCCAGTTTGGCCAAAACTCAGCTCTGTATTAATATATGGGTTTTAAAAAGTACACATGCATGCGAAGGGGTAGAAACTGCTGGGACAACTATTTCAACCCCAACATGATATGGGCCCATATAGTTATTGCTCCATCCTTCTTCTTTTTTCTTCTTCCATGGCCAGCCTTTTAGCCTGTCTGGTGGTGCCCAGACACAACTTGCTGCTGCCCATACACACACTTTGGGTGCTTTTATGCACAGTTTGGGCTTGTAATGGATACTAGCTTCTACAAGCTCAAACGGTGCATAGCATGGAGTCAAAAGTGTGTCTGGGCAGCATCCATTGTTCTCTAGAAGAAGATGAATCGGGCCAAGGCCGACAAAGAAACAAGGTCAACAACTACCTATGGGCATGTATAATATTAGGGCAATGTCAATTGGTTAGGGCCACGAAAGGATCAGTTTCAGCCCAGATTTTAGATTTCACTGATATGCTAGTACATTATTCATGAAAATGTTTCAAATTATGTGCAAATCTTATGCAATAAACTATTTTAAAAATCAATATTTAAAACCGTGTTATAATAAAAATTTGCTAACTTTCAAGATACTAAATCTTTGGGGGCCCAAACATAGGACTACTTTTGGGGATAACTCAATTGGACTATAACTTAAATCATTGGTATCTTATTGAACTATGTTGCAATAGAGTTTTTGGCACATGAAAAATTGTGATATATGTATTCTTCAACTTGACATGTTCTCAAAGAGTTGGTTGCTATTGTTTCAACTTGGTTTCTTACAAGGAAAGGATTTGTCCAGATTTTCCAATAAAATTTCAGCTGGTTAATGTTGAACATATTATTAGATGGAAAATATGAAATTTCTCCCAATATCATTTTGGAAAGTTATATAACATTTTGCCAAAAAATGTAATAGGAGACCAACAAATGTTGCACTAATTAATGTATTCCACAAGAAATTAACACTACCAAATGAAGAATGAGAATGCAAATATATCAACTCACCTTGTTTTCACTCTAATCTATAATTGACACATGATTGATTGGATAATTACATCTACAATTTTTGTGTGATGAACCCACATTTCTCGAAGAATTCTAATGAAACTAACCTTCTAATCAAAGCTAAATTTGATTGGTTAGCTCTTTTTAAAGAGTGGAAAAATGTGTGAGATAGATGTAACCTTGGATTGACTTCTTTTACATGAGAGATGATGATTGTTTATCTATCCACTTTGATTGTCCATTTCTTGAAATTTTCATTTTTTTTCAATATTAGTTATGTGTGTGATATTTTGAATCAATTTGTAGGATTCAAGTTATGAAAAGAGGAGTTGGTGAAAAGAGGGGTTACCATGGATTGGGAAATCTCAACATGACAAACAAAAAAAACAAACAACTTACCCTCTCTAGAAGGTAGACTTTGAGGTGTGCCATTGGCCCAACACTGAACTTCTTACCCAACTAATTTCTCCCTTCAAAACCAGTTTTTAAATGTAATTTCATTGAATATCAAGTGACAAATATTACTCAAAGTTTGATATCTTGCACATCTTAGGTCTCAAAATTATGAAATCACTTTCATAAAATCTTACTCATAAATGGATTTTCAACATACGAAGAGTGCAGTCCAATTTCCTTTTAAAAATTTAGATTTGATTTTATTGAATTTTCAAGAACAAAATTGTTCAATATTCGATAACTCTTGCAACATAGGTCTAAACTATCTAAACATTGTGAAACCATCTCAATACACCCTACTCATGGTATCTAATGGTACCAAGAGCACATAAAGAAGCACTAGATTTTGGAAGATCCAAATGTGACAAACAAACAAAACAAACAAACAACTTTCCTTAATAAATATTTGTTAGCCCATCAAAAGACCCTAGTTGAAATTGAACCAATCCACCAAAAGAGTGATGGGCAAAAGGTTGGATGTGGAGGATTGAAAGAGGGATGGGATGTTTCGTCCTGGATGAACAAGGACTAATATCTGGAATGTTCTTCTTACCTTGGAAGGCAAAGAGTTTTCGGTCATATCTTAAACCCACTCTATGCCTCTCTGACACATTCTCTAGAAGAAGAAAAGTTGCTGCAAGCCAAGGCATATGATTCTATGCTTGGAAAAATGATCCCACCTTCATATAAATTATGAACATGAGGTATCTTGAGTTTTATGTCAATTGCCCAAGAGATTGTCAGAGTGTTGTTTGTCAGGGTCTGCTTGTTTTTTGCTCTCATATTTGATCTAGATATCATGGACAACAACAAAAGAAACACGAAAGAAGAGTTATTTGTAAAGTCATTCAAACATGGCACAAGAACCCTAGTTTCATCGAAACAATGTGTGGAACTTGAAACTCGGCATGAAGAAATACAAAGCGGATCAACAGGGTATCAAACTCATATAAGGACCAAAAGTGGGGCTCAAATGAGTTTGGTCCTCTATTTGTGCCCATTGAAAATATTTGTCATTGGAGCGCTCTACACCCAAGTGTATATGGGTGTGTGTGTGTTTGAGAGAGCCTAGAAACTTGAGCTTTGCTCGTGTGTGTTTGTGAGTTTTGTTTTGAGTGAAAAATCTCAAATTGTCCAAAAATTTTGTGCAAAAGGGAGAGAGTAGTGTGAGTAGTCACAAAGGAAAAGTTGAGGGAGAATTTGTAGTTTGTAGAGTGCAAACCCATCCTTGGGTGATACAAGTAAGAACCATTTCAAGGAATGGTTAAGGAACTAAAAGTGGTCAAATCATTTTTTTAAGCCCTTTCTTTTACATGTTTTCACAATTATAATTTTTTTTTCATGTTTATCCATTACATGCTTTAATAAGGCTTGAAGTTTATTTTGAAATAAGAAAGTGAAAATTGTAAAAAAATTGTATTCGTAATAATGATGGCCCCTTGAAGAATCACATTCCTTAACTTTGGAAATTCACAACTAAATAATACTTATTCAATTAATTGTCTAATAAAAAATAAAAAGATTTCAAAATCAGCTTAAGAAAAAAATTCCCAAAAAAACTCCCAAATCTCGTTTTAAAATTTGTGTTCCTAATTAAAAAGTTCAAGGAAAGGAACTAAGATTACATTCCTAAAATGTTTTTCAAATACAATGATTAAGAGCATCAAAATACACAATATTCTTGATATTACTAAAATTTCAAAATCTATGAAACTTAATAAATGTTCTCATTGAAAAGAAATATTAAAATATTTATTTAATTAATTCATATGAGTTTTTAAAATTCAATGGGTCTAGTAAAATCAAGGTGTGATATTCCTAATGATACCACCCAAGGATGAATTTGTCCTAGAGGAGTTTCATGAGTTGATTAGGGTTTTGTACACAAAAGTGACATTGACTATAACAAAAGCACACGTAGACTAGCCTAGCTTTGCAAATGAAGAATAGGAGTTTACTAACAAAGCCAACTTTTTATTGAGGGTGAAAGAAAAACAATGGTATTAATGTTCCCATCCTTCAAAGATGATGCATTTGAAAAATAAAAAATCATTTTTTATGATTGTCACTCTCGTGACATTTCATTTTTCGAAGGATCTTTACTATGGTTGTGGTGATGGTTATGCATTTGTTGTAAATTTTCTGAAATTTTTCAAAAAAATTGTGAACTCTTTCAAGCCTTAATTGGTGCATCGATTTTACATTGTTCCTTCAAGTATTTACATAATGAACCTTTAGTTCCAATAAGGTTGTCATCCCCTTTACCCTAAAACTTGTGCATATGCAAAAAATCAAACCTTGTTATGTCAACACCCTAATGTCACCTCTCTTTGATGTCATTATGATTGGCCACATTATACCACACATGTAACTCTTCAATGACCTTTTGTTACTATGACATCTATGTTAAGTCAATAAATGCTAACATAAAATTGTTGGTGAAAATGTGGAACATTAAGCTTGAGATTGTCAAATGTGACACCTTTCTAAATACTAATCCATTACCCAACTAAGCCTCAAAAGGCACTCCCTTAAAGAACAATTATAATTTGAAATGAACATTTTGAATTATTGTTCCCATATGTGGGACTTAATAAAACCTAAAAAAGAGAAAACACAATTGTTAAATGCAATAATCTTTTATTTTTTTATTTTGAAGCATAATAACAAACTTGACCTAATAGGCTATTGGCACCCCCAACTCAAGTTCATTAGCACATGACCCAACAAGAATTTCACATGCACACCATTGGGTGGGTTTGAACCCAAGGCCTTTTTGTGGTCCCAAGGTCCCAAAAGGGGTTATACTTGTGAACCACCACCCATAAAGTATAAATATAATTTTTGAAAGGACAATTTCATTTAGTAAACCTCATATGCATTGATTATGTTTTATGGATTCAAAATGTGTTGGCCATTTGTGATTTGAATTGGACTTCTACAATTCCTGAATTTTTTGCATAATCAAGCTTCTATGGTGCCATTTGAGCCTACTTAAGGTTTGGAAATGTTGAAAAAAAATGTTGAATCTTTGTATGTACATAATTATGTTTATATGGTGTCATTTGAACCCTCTTTGAGTTTGTAAATGTTGGAAATAAATGTAGGTCCTTTGTGGGTACATAATCCAATTTGTATGGAATTATTTGAACATTTTTAGGGTTTATAGATTTAAGGTTTATCCGAAGGTTAGTTAAGGTTTAATCAAAGTTTAATCATGTTCTAATTTTGCAAAAGTTTAACCAATGCTTAGTTGAACAAATGTTTAGGCAATGCTTAACCTAGGTGGGATGTGGTTTATGTGGTCTAAGCATAAATGCCATGTGCACCTAGCCTAAGTGCCAAATAAGCTATGTTAATTATTTAGTAGGCTACATTAATTAGTAGGTAATAAGGTAGGTTAATAAGTAGTAAGTTAGGTTATGTAATAATTGGTATGTAGTATTTAAGTTAATAGGTAGTTAATAGATTAGGCTAGGTATTAGTTTGTAGGTAGTACCTTAAATTTTGCTAGGTAGGGAACTAGGTAGTTGTTAGTATGTAGTAGTTATGATTAGGTTGAAATTAAGTTGAAATTGGATTATGATCAAAATATAAATTGCATATGGTTTATCTTTCACTTCAATTTTCTAAATTACATAAAGAGGTGCACTATAAACATTGAAAAAACATCAAAATGGAAATGCCATTTGGGATGAGCCAATTAAACAAAACTCAATTTTAAAGGCTAAATCCAAAATGAAATAGGATTTTATTAATTAAATGCCACATTGCTAAGGCCTACCCTAGGTGCCACATAGGCTGTTGTTAAGGTTGAATAATAGTTTTAAAATTATTATAGTTATTGTAGTAGTAGGTGATTAAAGAATTATTTAGGTAGTAAAGTTAATTTTGCTTACCTAACCTCCATTGATCTAGTGGGAATTATTATAGTGTTAGGAAATGTGGGTAGAGAAGGAAAATTTAAAAAAGAATTAGGAACTAAACTTGTGGTAGCAACCACTTACATATTTTATAAGTGGTTGGTTACTTAAAGCAAAGAAGAGATTTTGGGAAGAAGAAAGGAGGAAAGTTGGGGTTATTTTGTGTGTGTGAATAGGAATGTGTGTTAAGAAAAGTTGCTAGTTTGCCATAGAATAATTTGAGCGAAATTTTTTTAGAAATTTTATGATTATTTGTACATTAGAAGTGCAAGATAATTTTGGTGTTGAAGTTTGTTTTTGGAAAAAAGATGCCTCTCTTACTATCATTTGTTTAATTTTGCACATTTTGTTTTCCAAACATTGATTTAGTTGTTGAATTTTTTGTTGGATTTGTGTTTACCTTGTTTGTTTCTTCAAGTTTCGACATTAATATGTTGTGTTACTATTGATGTTAGTCTAATGGATTGCTCGTAATTCTTTCTAGTTGTAGTAGAAATATTGTTCTAGCATTAAGGGGCAACAAGTGGGCGATTGGCTTATTATAGTCCTAGCATACATTAGAGGTGAAACAAGGTTGTTATTTGTTCGTATAATGTTATAATAGCCTTGTGGTATTCTAAAACAAGGTCATGTGACCTTCTAACTATCCTAGCTAGTAATGTTAATACTTGGTCCTAAGTTCTTTGAAGTTGCCTTTAGCTTTATTAAATCCTTGGAAATCAACCTTTTCTAGTTATTGAAGCTTAGGCCTAGCTTAGGTGCCACATTGTGGCCCCAATTTAAGTGCCATGTGGTTTAGACCTAGGCCATGCAAAAAAAAAAAAAACTTGTATTTTTAATTTGATTTTCTGAAAATTCATTTAATGTGCCATATGGCAAGTTTCAAGTTGGCCATGTGTATCAATCTAAACTTTCCAAAGTGGATGTGGGAGATTAAACTTTTAACTTTAATTTTAATTTTTTTGAAATTATAAAAGTATGCCACATGGCAAGTTGTAATTACTCAACAATGTAATCACAAATTATGGTAACTACTAGTAAAGAACTATAGAGTCAATGGATGAAGGAATATATGGTTGACCATATACTTCATCCATATGCATTATTTTGATGTCATGTTGAATCATTATTTGTGATTAATGTTGGGTACAATTAAACTTATGCAACTAATGGCAAATTTAGTTTTTAAAATGATTGGTGATTAATTTTCAATCACAAAATGAAGTCACAAAATAAGTTTATTTTTAGTGGTGGGAATGTCTAATGCAAAAAATATATAACTTACCCAATCTAAAGGCTTAGAAGTTGAAGATGAAAGAAATTAGAAAGGAGAAATTCTAGAGAGCCATTTTGGATTTTTTTCATTTGAGTACCATGGCCACTAATGAATATACACATTTTGCAAGTTATTCTAGTGACAAAAAACACTTGTCACAAAATTGATTCCAACACTATGTGGAAAACAATCAATTTGGCCTATCGTGTTGTTTACCTCAACTCACCATTTGTGAAAGATACTTTAAAAGACCAATGGTGAGATGTTTTGAAGGATCTCAAGTTTGGAAATTTTAACGAAGGGAATGTGAAGGTAGTCCCCCAATTTAATGGAGTGTTGCACAATTCAAAGCAATGGATGGTCATGCCATAAGGAATGTCTTTAAGAGGACATAACATCTCATGGAAGGGAAACTAGTTACAAGAATACCATTTCCTATTTCTATTAAGGTAGATTGTTTTAGACTAATTTTTAGGTTCTCCATTCCACTAAGTTCCATGGTAGGCCCAATTGAAAAATCAATGACAAAAGTGGAGATGCTGCAACTTTAAGCCAAGACTCTTGCAACCATGGAATCCCACTTCCATGTGATCTTCAAGATCCAAAATGCATTATTAGCTACAAAGACGGACATAAACCATGAATGAAAAAACAAGGTGAAAATCTTCAACTTGAAAGTGTCATAAGAATTAGGACTAATTTTTTAAGTGCAAGTTAGAACTATCCCAAACATGTAGCTATTGGTTCTGAGCCCATCCATGTTAGCAAGATTAAAAAGATGGTCACCAATCACTTCATATGTGAAGTCCATCCTCCTTTTACATAGGAAGTTAGTGTGTGCATACAACAAAATGCATGCATGTTTTAGAATGTAAGTGGAGTGAAGTATTGGTGGGTTCATGCATATACTTAAAATCCTTCAACAAGAACTCATCATGAATGAAATAATAATGCCAATTTTGATAAATGTTTGAATGCTAACAAATGTTGACATCAATTGGTAAAAGTCAAAATATCTTTGCATCTATGTAGATAAATAGGCCTATGTGGTCAAGAATAACTATGTTCTTCATAGTGTAGATTGTTTTTTGACCATTGAACCAAGTTTAATGTGCATGGTCCTTTCAAAGTTTCTAGATCTTGACCAAGGTCCCATCAATGAACCCTATGCATCTTGATAATTCCTACAATGGGGCAACCAAGGTAATTCTTTCCTAGGCCATAACCTAATGGATTTCATTCGCAAATGAGGAATTGATGCAATAGGATATTATGAAAAAATTGTTATTGCATAAAAAGCCCTTGAACCAATTTTACATGAAGGAATCATAACTTGTGACATTATCATGTTTTAGGAACAGCACAAAGTTTAAGAGCCATCTTGGGTTCAGTTTTGATGGTTTCCTAGAAACAGTAGGGTTCTCACATGTAAACTTAGTGTGGGAGGTGACCATGGCACCATAAGGGATGTTAGTTCTTCAATTCTTCAAACTCTATGGTAATGAAGTTTGTTAGGTTTAAATTTTGAACAATGTCGAGGTGAATTGCATTGTGGCCAATAGATCTTGAACACTTGTAGTCAAGTCCATAGATTGCATGCCCCCACCTCCATTTGTTGTGAGTTGTAAAAATTTCCATTTTTTTTTCATTTTGTTCATTTTCTTTTGAGCAATGGATTCTTGTTAAGTTTTAGCTCCTCTTCAAACTCTAGCTCTTCGTAAAAAGAAGATGAGGTATCGCATGACATGAATCAAGAGGCTACAACATTTTTAAAATGTGGGTATATTTAATGAGAATTTTTTTTAAAACCAAATGAAAAAATAGAAAAACTTGAAAAAATGAAAACCCTATAAAAAAGAGCAAGAAGTTAAAAAAAAAAATAAGAAAGAAAAAAAAAGATAAATAAAACCATAAATAAAAAAGCAAAAAAAGGAGTGAGTGACAAAGAGCAAAGAAAAATAAATTTATCAATTAAAATTTAATTTCATTATGATTTTTGTTATTAAATCTTCATCAAAGCCTTATTGAAGTTTTTTAAAACAACATCAAATTAATTAAAAAGATTATATCTCAAAAAATATATATATATATAAATTATGTTAATTTTAAAATCGAAATGTTTTATTTTAATGAATTCTTGCATAATCTTTCAAACCTCATTCTAATAAGATTTAAAGGAATTGAAGCTAATTATTTGTATGTTTATCAAACAAATTTCATTTAAAAAAGTAGTCATATGAATTTTTTTTACATTTCACAGTGATATGAAGCCTCACAATACAAAAAAGCAAGTGACAACCTCAAAAACAAAATGAATAGAGACATGATTAGATCAATTACCCAACATTCATATTTTGGAAAGAAACCCAACAAGTAGATGGGTGGATTTCAATACAACCCATCAATTGGGTGGGTGCACCCAAAATTTACACATGCATGTCTATTAGCTTGGGGTAATAAGAAACTCACACACAAACCTTATAACCTTATCCATGCAGCCAACTTTTGATTCTTCAGCCCCTATTTCCCTTGAGAACGTGTTCCCACAATGCCTCTCCAGGACAGAGCCAACAAATGAGAAAGAGCTAAAGGAGGAGAACTCCACATACCAAACCCCAAACACTTAAACCCTCACAAATTGCTTTTGGGGCAGCCCAAGTTCCCTCCAAAATTCTGCCTAGTCCCCACTTTTCAAAAACTGATCCCTAATTTTAATGTTTGAACCCCAGTTTGGCAGACTTAACGAAAAACCCAAAAACTGTGGACGAAGTGAAAAACTGGGGTCCAGACCGGGGGCCAACTAGGCATGAATTTAGGGATTAACTCTATTAAACCTTATTCTAAAAGGTGTGTGGGGGGCTTGCACCCATTTCTGAGGAGCGGGGGGTCTATGGTCCTATTCCTCTCTGACACATTCTCTAGAAGAAGAAAAGTTGGTGAAGGCGAAGGAATATGATTCTCTGTGCTTGGAAATGATTCATATTCATAATGAAAATGAGGAATCTTGAGTTTTATGTTTTCTTCCCAAGAGATTGTCAGAGCGTTTCTTTGTCAGAGTCTACTTGTTTTTCCTCCCATATTTGATCTAGAGATAGCATGGGGAACAACAAAAGAAGCACCAAGTACACCAGCATTTATACCTTCCACCCATGTTGAAAAAACTGGTGATGAAAGTGGGGCCAAGGTTGGAAAAAAGTTTTAAGGTTTCAAAGTATACAGAAGGATTGCAAACCACAAAGTCTGTCTCTCTTTCTCTCTCTCTCTCTCTCTCTCTCGCTGGACCAGAATAAACCAGCAAGCCAGCATCCCACCATGAGGAATGGATGGTGGGTGGACAGAAAACACTTTTCTATTTGGTTCTAGTGCCCTATCTAACCACAGTGGTTAGTTCAGTTTCTATTTTTTCCTGTCTACAAGCTAACAAAGCATTAGGCCCACTGATTTTTTATTTGGGAATTTTGACAAAAAATAAAGAAATTTTTGAAAAAATAATTTAGTGTAAGTTCGACTTATTTTGGTCATTTGTAGGAATTTCTTTTCAAATTTCATCAATTTTTTATATAAAAAATTTGAAAAAAAGAAACCCTGATTAGCCCTCACCTATGCATGCAACACTAGCCGCGTACGAATATCTACTTAAGGTGTGTTCACACTTGGTATTAGGGACCCTAGTGTTGAGTCTGTTAACACCATACTAGTCATTTAAGACTTAAACTCACATATCATGAAGATTTTATGTTAAATTAACATTCACTTAACATTAAGCAATCACCCATTAACATTGGGTGCCACCTAGGATGCCACTTAGATTTTCATTTAACATTGATTTAACATCAAGTGTGAATGTACCATAATTATCTAATTAGTGACCTAATATCCCATCTACATATGTGGAGTCTGTGTTCAACTTAGTAAAGGTCCATCCACATCTGAGTTTTAAACAATGTCCTATAAAATTGTTGTGCTGGTGGTGCCTGTTGGATTCACTCTCTTTTCTCTATTAGAAAATCAAGATCCTCATTCATATTGCTGTGTTCAACACGTGTGATGAGGATTTGCTTTGGTCATGCAAGTCAGTCAATTTAAAGTCCAAGTCCAGTGCCCTTTGTATCTCATTGGTAGTCAACGAGTGAGTCAATTCAAGGCTTCAAGATGCAACCAGATACAACAAAGCCAAGCACAAGTCCTCAAGTCCTCAACTCTTTGCACTTTTCAGCTGAGAAAATCATTTCAACTCCAGTTTTTTTTTGGCTCTCTGGTGCACAAGCAACAACCACTACCAAAAAATTATTCAAAATTCAGTTGTCAGCCACCATGACCATGAGTTTTACCAAATCTTTCATTTTTTCAACTTCTCATTTGAACCAAGTTTTCTTAAACCCCACAATGTCTAATAAGCCAAAGATGGCTTTTTTCTTGGGATTTTTTAATGTCTTTCATTTGAGCTTTTCTGGTTGTACTCATGTTTTCTGAGTCTTTTCAGATTTTCTGCAGACTGGGGATTGTTACATGGATTTGGGTGAGGTTTTGATCAAATAAGTGCATGCACTAAGCCTTCAACTAATGAATCCAGCTGCCCACATGGAAGAGGGTGCAACGTGAGTAGCAAGGGGTTAACTTTGGAAACTCGTTTATGAGCCAATCAAGGAACTGTAGCATTAGGATCAACCTGGCTCCCCTTTGAAGTTGGTATCCATTTTCAAAGTTCCTCACATTCACATTTTAGAAATTACAAAGTTTTCATTTTTATTGGAAGAATCTCATTATGGATTGAAACTTTTTTATTTGATAGTCTAAATTGCTCATTGTGAATGTCATACTAGGATCCATGCACCTGTGTCGTGTTAGAAGTCATTTGTTACCCAGTGAAATTTTGGATGACTTTAAGCAGCATCTGCCTGGTCTGACATAAGCTCAATTTTTCTTTGCCTAACTCATTTCAGTTAAAATTTGTACAAAAGACTTTTGAATATGTAACCTTTGCATCCAATAGTTAGTTTTGTGATCTCATTGATGGATGAGAAGTATAGACCAGATTTTTTCAAAGACCTAAAATGGGAATACAGAGAACATATGCAAAATTCCCAATTAGGGGCGTATTCTCCATTAATGGTTTTGCATGAGAGGTAAGAGGGGTCGTATTTTTTTCCCAACTAGAAATCAACTACTTTCTAAACTTGAGAATATCAAAAGATTAAGTAAAAACTCACCTACAACTAAACTTGAAAATATAAAAAGATTAAGTAAAAGTTCATCTACAATTAAGGCATCTCCATTTCAAGTGGCTTCAAACTTCTTGTTGTGTACTACCATATTAGTTTGCTTACAACCATTTTTGTCCACACATACAAACCTAATAAGATAACAACCCTCCTAAAAAGTGCATAAACTCCCAATCAAAATATGTGATTCACTTACAACAATGCAAGAATCCAAGCCCAAAACACAAGATGAAAAACTAAACACATCTGCCAAAAGAAAATTGACATAAAACATAAACAATGCAAAGCAAAAAAATTATGTGTTTTGGAATCTCAAATCACCAAAAGTGAATTGAGATCACAAATCTTAAAATTATATTCCATACATTAAATATTTATAACCATGTTCACATTAAAACCAATTTCACAATAACTTACCTTAGTTTAATTACAATAATTAGGATATAAACATATAACTAACATAAAACTTTTAACAACTATTGTGCATTACCATATTGGTGCCTACAACTATAATTGTTCACATCACAAACTAAATAACATAGTAACTTTCCTAAAAAAATGCGTAATTTCCAAACCATTCCCCATATTTGGAATTAAGGTTCCTCTAAACTAAATAACAACACAGGAAATCCTTTTTGCAAATGAGCATGGCTTGTGCATGAACATGAAGCCTGAGCTTGGAGCTTGGAGCTTTGAACTTGAACCTTAAAGTTTAATGGGATTTTAATCCACCTACATGTCCATAGACGAATGATTTCATATGGATGAATGTCATTTTTGCATGGATAATTTCATTTATGATTTGGATTAAATAAATAAATCATTGGATGAAATTCATCCATGATTGGAAGATAAATAAATTCAAAATCATTTATATCCATCCTCATTTGTTATCTAATTATTAATATCTCAAACTTGAATGTCATCTATTAATGATGAATAATGAAATTGTGATAGTAGGGGAAATTTATATGTTGATGGGACCAAAATGATTTTTAAAATTTTGCTTATGAAATCAATTTCATAGACAACGTTAAACAATTCAAAAAGTATTGTTGTGGAATGAATGTGCCCCCCCCCCCGGGCCAATTAGTGTCAACAACATTATATATTTACTTTGTGGAAAATTAGGATGCTTTGAAAATAAATAATTATTAAAAAAAATTCATTGTCATCTATGGTAATAGGTTGTTTGAAGAAAGTTAATTAAGGTGTTTGAAAATGATTTTTTAGAATTTATAATCCCATTATCACTAATGGCATTACGTGATTTAAAAATATTTAAAACATTCAAAACTCATTGTTGTCAACAACATTGGTTAAATTTGAAAAAAGTCATGACACCCTTGACGAAAAATGAAAAAAAAACCCCATTGTTGCCAATGACAATTATAAATTAGGTTTGAAAAAAGTTGTGCCACCTTTAGATAAAGGGGAGGAAAAAACCCATTGTAGTCAACAACATTGGGTTAGTTTGCCCAAAAATAAAATTATATATATATTTAAAAACAACAATGATTGTGGGGTGGGTGTTAGCATAGTAACGGTAATATAGTTAACACATTTTTAAATAATGGCATTTTAAACCATAGCCATGAAATACATGTATAATGGAATTTATATTATATTATTCAACAAACATTATATCATATATAATTAGATTGTGTTTCATGAAGCCCTAGTTAATTAAAATTATGGAGAAAAATAATTATCCATAAAAAATTAATGATAAAATAAAGCATTCATCCATAATGAAGATGCTTACATTCATCCCATGTTTACTTCTAGGTTTATAGGTTCAACATTCATTTTGCGATTAAATTTTTGGGTTTTACTTGCATGTATATAGAGGAAAAGACATTTTACCATCCCAAGTTCCAACTTTAGGCTTTAGGCTCATGTGATAGCTTGCCTCTTTGCAAATCCCTAGGAATAAACATCTTGATTTTAAGGTGCAAAAACTATTAAGTCAGGTGCAAATATGAGCCCCATTGTTAGTTGTTTAATAACAATCCTTGAAATCTTCAACCAAATGTAAATCACCTTGGAAAAAAAAAAAGTGTTTATTATTATATAATTCTAGGAGTATATTAGGTTAATGAAGTGCATCAAGGGCAAAACCATTTCCCAACTAATACCTTGTCCAAAGGTGGTGTAAAAAATCCCATATGCCAACCTTTTGAACATTGATCACACACCAACATAATGAAATTGCCCACACAACATACAACGAAATCCAATAAAAAAAAATTTTCAAAAATGGGTCAATTGGGGAAATGACATGGTGTGTAATTATGTATGTTGTCCTTTCATGTTTAACATCGGCCTTTGAACATTAACATTTTAAAAGGTAAAACCTTCCACACATGTAGAATAACACATCTTACAATTACATCCAAAATTTGTGGTGTGGTTTATTGCAAATACACAAAAACTCCTAGTTCAAATCTATGGACTCACAGTCAATACCCACTTCTTTGAATAATGGCATATCAAAGTGTATCCCAATGTTAAACAATTGTTAGATTTTCCATAGCCATGACCATTACATGCCTAAACAAAACTATTCATTATTCACATTTTTGAATCCACACATTAGGATCATCTAAATTGATTATTGCCATCAGATCTTGTCAAATTAAGGTTGGTAGTTCGTGATGAAAATATTTCATATTACATATATGTGCATCATTTGTGTGTGAAATGCACAACATAACCTTTCCATGCCATGAAAGGTGTCAATAGTTGGGGATTACGCATTTGTTACATATCACATCAAATGTCAAAATGTTGCATAAAATCATTTAGTTTGATCATGCTAAATGCCTTCAAATATTGTTGGGGTCCTTTGGTGGCTTTAAACATGTCCTCCATATCTCACGACCTTGTTTCTAAATCACAATATTCCCCCCTTAGATGATGATGATGAAAGTGGTATGAGTGGTTTGAATCACATCCCATGTTTAATAAAACCATTAGTGATAGTAACTTTGTTCTTTGTCCTCGGATCTTGTGCCCATTCTATGGTGAACCCTAACCTTAACTTGGATGTTCAATTCGAAAGTTTCAATAATTAAGGTTTGTTGAACTTGTTGTGGTTTATACTAAACCTTGAAGAATATTGAATTTGTTACAATTGAACCTACCCTTTAAACCATAATTCCCATAACATAAATTTAAGGATGTTACACTTATATGGCTACGACACTTACACAAAAAAACATTTCACAAGGCCAACAATAATTGGGCACATTGTGAACTCAACAAAATGGTTTATGGGTCATCAACTTGATTTCACCACAATACCAAACAATGGGACATTTTAGTGACCAAATATGAAAATATCCACAATCACACATTTTAATACAACCTAACCTTGGCTAAAAACTTAATCAATCTGTCTTGGAAAATTAAATGTTAAGAATGACCTATTTAATCATCAAATTTAAATAATAACCTTGTTCCATGCTTAGCCACTAACCACACCAATCATGGCCCCAAGCTCATTGGGGCAATAAAGGCACACATGGGAAGACACATAACCTCTCATTTAAAGTTTCATTGAATAGTAAACATAAACTATTAAGAGGTCAACATGAAAATGTGTGTTCACCCCCAAATTGTAGCCAAATGGCACACCTTGGTAATCCCCTACCTTTAAAATCATGTGGCAACACAACTAACATATTAATTAAAAGACCATGAACTTGACAATGAAAATCCCATTTCAAGTGAAGGCTGCTAAGTACAAAAAATAAATAACAAAACACGGAAAAACAACTAAGAAGGAACTATCCATTGGAAAGTAGTCCTAACTTTAAACAATAAATTTAAGAACATTCTTGAAAATGCATTCCTTTGAGAAAATCAAAATTAAAAATGGAAGGTTGGATGGTAGTTACTTTCTAATCTTTAGACAATAACTTTGTCACATAAAATACATCACCAATGGGTGGCCTTCATCCTTTGTAGTTGTTTTTTTTATTAGCTACCTTCTTGTTATAACTATCTCCTTATTATAGCTACCTTTTTATTACATGCACTTTCATGTTACAACTGCTTTCCTATTGTAATTATCATTTTAATGATTAATTTATAACAAACATTCTAAGAAATGAATGATGAAGAAAAAACTTAACTAAACTAAGAGTTATAATATTTTATATTAAACTAAAACCAACTATTTTCATTGCATCCAAAAAATCAAGGAAAATTATAGAACAATAAAAGATGTGACACAACCTTCTATTTGCCATTCCATTTCTTCTTCACACAAGTACAATATTCCCTTTCCTTTAATTTTTTGTGTCTCTATTTTAAATCTCACAAGAAACAACATACATGTAAAGAGAATGAGAATACCATGAACACGAAGAAAGGTTAAAGAATATAAGCAAAAATCCACAAGGTCCCACCACACAAGCCACACACACGTCATCCCTTCCTACATTTGAAGCTTGTATCCAAATCTTCACCACATTTCTTAAGTAATTAACAAACTCATACCAATCATCTTAAACATTAACTACCCTTAATAAGTAGGGAATGGCAAGTAAGTACCTACCACTAATAATTAAATTATTACTAATGTGCCCATTAAACTAATTAGATTAGGAGATTTACCTTCAAACTTGAATAATTTCTTATTGAAATTGTGTTCCAAAATTAACTTTTGATTATTCTGGCTTGAAAGTAATTCACCAACAATATTATCATTAAGTAACCACTAGGAGAAAAACTGAAATTTATTATTCACTTTATAACTATATTTTCAATCATAAAAGATAGATATGACTAAGGCCCTTTAGTTGTAATAGACGAGTAGCAAAGGACATGTATTCGTTTATTTTTTAATTTGGCACATTCCATCCACTAATCATATAGGACAATGAAAAAGTCATATAGGACATCTACTTGCCACATGTGAATGACAACACCACATGGAATTGATGACATGGACCCCCATGGCGTGGGGCCCGCCTATTAATAATCCTACGTGTCAAGAGGGCTTAAATGACTACAATATGACTGGGATCATCAATTTGTAGTTGACATGTGTCCATAAGGCGAATTGTCCATGTGTAACTTTGTTATTTGTCCACATGGCATTATTATACTTGTAGAGACAAAAGGTGATGATAAGATTGTAGTCATACCTTAGTGATATTAAAAAAACTTTATTAGTAATGAAAGAATTCCATTGTGACATGTGGCATCCATGGATAGGGCCACATGGCATCACATGTCTTGACCACATTGCATGAAAGCCTTTTGACATAAAATAACATTCCATTTTGATGTGTGAAGGATCAACTAATGTCATAATCATTTATGAGCAGTAACATAGACATAATTTATATGATTGTGTCATATTATAGTCATTGAATGATCTTTTGTGACGCACTCCCAACCTCCTCAAGAGACTCAAATGTGAGTCTAAGATGAAAACAGCGAAAAAGTAGGAAGTTGGGGCACGCTTCCTGGCTCGCAACACTTCGGGGGTAGAGGGGCGTGCTAGAGCTCCGAGATGGGACTAGGAAGATTGACAAGCACTTCAATCACTCACATGGACTTGCACAAACCAAACAACAAGTTGGTTAGTGCATAGCTAAAGCACTTTTAGTGCTAGGACAAATCATTTGCAAATTCAGACTCATAAGACTCACCACAGTTCGGACTTGGGGGAAGCCACAACTTTCCTCCTTATGGTATACTTTGTGCCTTTCCACGAGGCCCACATCCAATTGGCATTTTGTCCCAAGACTCCCAAATGAGAGTCCCGAAATTCCCAAAGTTGGGACTCCCGCAACTTTGGGGCTTCATAACTTTGTGTGTAGACCTCTGATTGAGATGAGTTCCAAAACAAAGTTGTAGCCCTTGTTGAGAGCTTGTCAAAGGTATGTCGCACGCCACCTTCACGCAAGGAAATCGGGTCGATTCCCAACTTTTAATGGTCGGGAGTCAAACTGCCAATTTGACTCCCGACCTTTCTTTTGGCCATAACTTGTGTTTTAGATGTCCAAATGGGTCATGCGAGCCCATTTTAGATATCTAAGTTTCAATAGCTTTCCAATGATATAAAGAACTCTTCAATTCAATGGGTTTTGACCCCTACAATCGCCTTTTGAAGATCCAAGAATCCATTGGGACTCCAACTCCCAAAATGGAAGTTCACTTGGGAGTGTGAGGGTTCATTCCCTCACACTCTTTGCATTCCAGAGAGCATGAGGTGTGACCCCTGGGCTTCCCTTTTGGCCCACAACCTTGCAAGCCCTTGCCTTGGTTGTGAGCCCAAGGTTAGGGTTGCGACAATTTATAAATCATTTTATTTGATTCTAGATCAAATGTACATAACTCTAGTAATAAAAAAATTATTAATTAATGTTTCAAAGTGCCAAAAGACCACAAAGACTTGTGAATAGTAAAATTATAGTCATTGTTTACATTTTAATTGTCTTTAAAACAATTATAAAAAGCAAGCCAAAAAATAATATTGATAATAACAAAGTTCCATTACAAATTCAAAGCAAAAACAAATTCAAGTCTGATGTTTGATAATGAAACAAGGAATCAAACATTGAAAATTCATAGTTGGCATTCAAAAAGTCCATCAACTTGCAACTTTCACATATTTCCAATTCCACAAGCAACAAGTGCCTACCACATCCCCTACTGCAACCTAGTCATTAGTTTCATGCGGATGCATAAGTGGAATATCAATCGCATGCACAACCCCAACATCTACCCTGAACCAAAACTCTGGAATATTTGAGCCATGGAACTTGTCCACCCCCTAATGACCACTAACTTTGCCGCTTGTGACCTTCTATCAAAGGTTCTTTAGATTCAACAACACCATAGCTTGCCTAATAGCAAACTATAATAACATCCAACAAGTTAATACATTAACCTTCCAATTATGGTTTGAATGCAATTAACTCTTATATATAAAGACACTTAAAAACCTATATATGAAAACCATAATCAAAACATGGGTAGAAAACCAAAAGCAATTTAGATGAAGGTGCTTACCATAAGAATGTTTTGTTTTTCCTTGTTGTTTCCCACGGGTGCAATCACCCTACCCCTTAGCTCCTTCCTAGCTAATTTTTGCTACAAGATCAAATCCAATACATGTTAAAATTATTGTTAACCCAATGGCACCTCCATAGTAACCACTTGGAAAAAAAGGATTGAACAACACACCAAAATACCCAACTTACTTGAACCACATTGGATTTTGATGGAAATTTGTGCTTGAATAATTTCTTTATTGGGGTTGATCTAGCCTTCAAGACAACCCAATCCTCACCTTCAACACTTTGAAATGGTGGTGGACATTTTTGTGGTGTTGCCTCAATCAATGTATTCTCTAATGGTGCTACTATGGTTTTCTCCTTAGATGAACAAACTCCACCCATGCATTCAATGGATATTTTTCCTAGGGACAAGGATTATGATCTTTCATTACCATTCCCTACTCCTCCAAGTATGTCCATTAGAGTAGCATCAACATTCAAGGTTGTGGTTTCTTTTGGAAACATAAGAGGTGGTTGTGGCTCATGCTCAAAAACAACATTCAGTTTCATTAGAATTGGATCCTTTTCATAGTGATGACATTCTTGGTGCGAGAATGTTATGGAAGCCCAAAGAAGCAAGAATTTTAAAGAATTTTATAGATCAACCAGTGTAATTTGGTAAACATTCGCAGGTGAAGAATGTTATGAC
>Ga0116231_10000950_pt1 | contig 56309 bp, 38 predicted proteins | sample S1TSphgellanicum_2_FD_89695 | JGI IMG/M metagenome (GOLD analysis project Ga0116231, IMG submission 89695) | Host-associated microbial communities from peat moss isolated from Minnesota, USA - S1T2_Fd - Sphagnum magellanicum MG | ecosystem: Host-associated > Plants > Peat moss > Unclassified...
CCAAAATAGTTGAAAGTTGGTCTTGTAGTTGCAAATATTCTCAAATCTAGTCGCAAACGACTATAAGTCGCATGTAGTCGTAAATTGACTGGTTACATTTTGGCTGATTTCTACTAGTGTTTGCACATGAATTATAAATGGATTCTAAACATTTAAGAAGGCAATTTTGAAAGTCAATTGATTTTGATTGCATGGCCACACAAACCTAGGATTGTACACCCATTGCAACCTAATGAGGAAGGTTGTTTGTTTGTGATGTTTGTGACATTGAAATCTCCTTTCCAAACCACAATGCCCTTTACTTCATTTTTGGTAATATTGGAAATCCCTTGAAGAAAACATGTGTATCAAAATGTTTTTGTAATATTTAGCCTATGATGTAATAATTATTGAATATTGAACAATTTCATCATTCAATGCTCAACAAAATCAAAACTAACAATTTTAGGGGAATTGGGGCATGATTTTGATTTTTTGGAAAGTGCTCAATGAATAGGATTTTGTAGAGGTGATTTTCTAAAATTTAGACCTAAGGCACATGAATAATTTTTGTCATTGTAAATTCAATCGAAACTCAAAATTGGAATTCAATTAGTTGAATAACAAGTTCACACTTGGGCCAATGACACATGCATGCAAGCAAGCAAGGTGAAGTAGATAGCTCATTGTTTTATGTCAAAGAAAAAATACATATAGCCATGAATTTTTTTTTAAATATCAAAAGTTTAAAACAAAAAATTGCAATAATTAACATGATAATAATATTTCATTTTATATTTAAAGTGTTGAAAAACCCCACCTTGAAAGTAGAATTGTTCAAACTTTTTATCCAACTTCCCATAAACTAAATGCAATGACCTATAGTTTTATATTCTACTTCAAATATTTTGAATATACTTTCTTCTATCCATATTAGAAACTATTTCATTTTTTTATTGTATTTTGGGTGAACTACTTTTTTTTGTCTACTCTATCTTGTCGACACCCACACGCCACACTAGTTTATGAAAAGAATGTTGGGAAACAATTAAAATGATGTTCATGAATTAAAATAAAAATATACAAAAATGTTTGTGAAATAAATCACGATCAATTTGATCAATGTGATGTAATTTTTTCAAGTAAGGTTGTTAGATTTAATGAAATGAGTGATCCACACACAACATATGTGCAAGGTGCCCAACATTGTTCAAGATACTTTGAAGAAGAATATAGATGCATTTTGTTACAAGTTTTAAAAAGTGATATGGGAACAACAAAAGAACCCAAATATAGAACATTAATGTATGATATATTTATATTTATGGCTATAGGAATATTGTTTATCATTTCAATATAAAGTTCCTAATTCCATAATATACATTTCTATAAAGAAAATTATTCTCCTCCATAAATTACAAGAATTAAAGTTCATTTTCATTATCAAAAACCATGTTTGAAAGATATTCATCAGATTTTCTTGTTAAAATGATTAATGCCCAAAATATGGTGTCTTTTATTATTTTCAAGTGAAGGCCTACATCTTAAAATCATTCTACAATATTTTGTTGAATATTATTTGAGATACACTAGTTGTTTGTGTTCATTAATAAACTTGAAAAATAGTGCCTTTTGCTTAAGTAATCTAAAAATGTTAAAATTCCTAAGAATTTAAGAAAATAATAATTTATTCAAAATTAACCACATTTATGTAATATTCTTATGTCATCATTTAAAATCACAAGATATGACATAAAGTGCCACTAATGTGTGAATATAAGAAACATGTACATTACACAAATGTTATCGCAATTTTCTTCACATATAATGTCTTGTTTTACTTATTTGATTGTGATTACACCACATAGTCAATTCATTCGCAATTATGAAATAATGTGTTTGAAATGGAGCAAATTCAACCAACACATTCACATGATGGATGTTTGATTACAAGCATTTGATTAAACCAAGCCCCCAATTTGTTCTATGTGCATTGTGGTGGCTATTTAGGAACTATGATATTGACACAATTGGATGTGTGACATAAGCTAAGGTGAGCTATTATATTAGTGGCTTGCATTAAGAGATGAATATTCTTTCACCACAAACATGCAACATGTTTGTATGAGGAGATCATTACACCATTAGAGGTGAATTTCTTGTCCAAAAACATGGTGGAGGTGGAAAAGAATATCTAAAATAAGTATTGAAATGAGTTTATGTGCAAAAAATGCAAGCATTCACAAAACATGTCTTTTTTTCATCATGGTCATACTAAAGGAGCAAAAACATGTGAGAGTTTGGCATCAAATTAATCATAACCTTTAGAAAACGTGTGTTTATTTGGCCAACCAAACACACCTTAGTGACTACAAGTTTTTGACCTAATTCTAAATATCATTTGTTGAGGCCATTATGTGAAATGCATCCACAATTGTTACTATACAATAAGGTTTACCACCATTTTATTACACATAAGGGATGATCTCTCATAGAGGATGATCACATTTTTATTTGAATCAACATGAAACACATGGAACTTAAGATAACACATTGATAAATTGGCTCAACGTGTAGATTGATGATTCAAATTATCAATCTACATGTTGACCCAACTTATCGATGTGATCATCCATACCCCCTTGTCAACTTAGTTGAAGTTCATCTACAACTAGTAAATGATCATGATGAACCCACTCACAATGGCCATGGGTATGTCATTATATTTAGTCCAATATCTAGAAAGTAGGAAAAACAAAAGCCTATCATAAGCATAAAAAAGCCTTTGAAAAGAAATACAACAAGTTTTGTTAAGTTATAAACAGCCAGACCAAACCGAACAGCTACCAGTGCACCATAGATTGTACATGAGCTTGATCCGACTGAGCTGTGGATGAACTTCAATTGAGTTAATGTGGGGTTTCATCCGTAAAGGATAGCTTTGATAGGTAGGTAGGGTAAAAATAGGTGGTTTACTAGGTAGATGTGGATGAACTTCAACTGAGTTGATGAGGGGTTTTATCCTTAAAAGATAGCTTCTATAGGAAGATAGGGTAAATAGGTGGTTTATTGGGTAGATGCATGTAAATGACCTTAGTACATATAGATAAGGGCCACTGAGTTGTTAGTAGGCAGGAAAATAGAAACTGAGCTAACCACCATGGTTACTTAGGGAACTGAATCCGAATAGAAAAGTAGTTTTGGTCCACTCGGAAACCATCCCTCATCATCATGCATGGGTGACCATGGGTTCACTCTGGTCAATCAAATAGTGTTTGTGGAATTTAACCAATTGGTGTAGTACTACTACCAACTACTGGTCCATTTGGTGCCAAATTTTCTGTTTTCCATGTTGACAATTGTTCACACCAGTAGTAGTTGCTCTTAGTTGGTCTGATGGTAGTTGGCAACTTTTCCAATAGGTGAAGCAAAAGGGCGTTTAGGGTGTTGTTTGTTGTTATACCATGACCTCATCATCACTTCAACCAGTGTTGGCCTGCTATCAACTTTTCAACATACAAACCTGATTCCAGTATTGGGTATTCTTAAAACTTTGATTCTAGCCCTGGTCCTAGCATTGGGTTTAAGATTAGTTTTTAGCTGGTATGAGATTGTATGTTTAACACCTACAATTGAAACTTGCATAAAACATATACATACACACATACATGATATTACCTAAGGTCCCTACAAGGTTGGTATTTTTAAGAGACAATAGAGGTGCAATTCGAAGATTTGGCACAATGGTGTTCAAGTCCCAATGGGACACTAATTGTTAAAATTTTAGACTAATTGTGTTAAACAAAGATTTTTTATATGGTTTTATGGGATGATTTTTTTTTTTTTTTTCCCACTCTATTATTATGTACTTTTTTAATATGAATATATTTCAACCACTATATATATATATTTCATTTAATTTTAATATCTTATATTCATCTTTTTTGGGGGAAAAAAGATTGGAGCTGGAAAGGAAATTAGGATTTATTCAAAAGTGTATCACTTGCTTGATGAGTTGGGACATGCAATAGTAGATGTCTTAATTTGCTTTTCAACAATTTGTTTTGATACAAGCAATGTTGGCAAATTTTGTGACCAATGTAATTTTCATTACAACTTAAACATATGAGATTTTAAGATTTGACGACAATAATTTTTAATATATTTTGTAAATTTGAAATATTAATTTTAACCAATGCGAGTTCAATTTTCAGTTAATTCACGATACACAAATAAAAATAAGAGACTTAACTTAACAATAATTCTTATGATTTTGTAATATAACATGTTTAACACCTCTCGTGATAATAAAAAAATATAAACTAATTATTCTTCATCCATTATATATGATGGGCCTAACAAATTTATTATAGTGTTCTTAATTTTGCACATCATGTTAATATTGTTGATGATTTCTTGTAACCCAATACCATTGTTTCACAAAGATATATGAGTTCAATAATCAATTGTTCAATAAATTAGACAACAAACCATATTTAAGTTACTAATGAGACATGGAGTAAAAAGAGAGCCCAATGAATCAAAATATAATTATCACCTTAGGACAAGGTCAAGTAAACTTGTTTTTCAAAAGAATAATCAACAATTAAATAAATGTTTCATTGATAATAAGCAAATGATGCAAGATAAATGAAAAATCATAGAAGAGTTCCCAAGTTAAAAGCTTATAATCTACAAATAAACCTACTAACAATTAAGCCTAAAATATTTTGTGTATATATATATATAAAATATTGTGGATTTATATATATTTTATACTATCATTTTAAAAATAAACCTGACTTCATTATAAAATTAATTAAATTATAATTTTTACTCAACAACCAATATGTGTGTGTACATGAAGCACAACAACAAACTTGACATGACAATCTTTTAACACTTAGCATCCTCAAGTCAAGCTCCCACGAATTTTGTAAATTCAAAAAATGTGTCCCCCTGATGTTCAAGGTGACTTCTGTAGTCCAACTTGGGAAAAACTTTTTTGAATACAATTGTCTAGTGTTCCCCTAGACCATTTTCTTCAACATTCAGGCCCAATTACATCATTATAATATAATGCCATTCCTATATAACAAGCAAACAATATTTAGAATCCACCCATACAAAAATGGACTTTCAACTTGGTATTTAAAAACCTTCTCTAAACTTGTCCCATGTTTGCTTTTGGACATAAAATTTCATTGAATCGCAATAATACCTACAACACGTCTTTATGCATCACATGTACATTCACTTTGATTGCTTTGAAGCCAATTTTCCCACCATATTAGCACACACCCCAATGACTCCCATCTATCATGGATTGGACTTTCATGACAATGAGAAAATTCTCAAGAAAATAAGAGGAATTGGAAAATTTCCCATTGATAAAAAAAATTAACATCAACTGTAGGAGCTTGGGATATCTCAAGATGAAATTTGCATAACCATTTCCTTGATTATACTCATATGATAAAATTGGTACAAGGCTGCTATTACCTCAGGTCCCTACTCCCTACTAGTTTGGTACTAGTATCAGGCTGGTATTGCTGCCTCAGTTCCTTACCCCGCTCGCAAGGTTCCTCAAAATGAGGAATTTTATGCATAAGGTGCCATCCCCTGTTGAGGCAGAAATTTTACATTCATTAGAAAAATTGTACTGGTTCCTTCCTTAGATAGTGAACATATGTGTGTGTCTCTGCACCCATAGGACTCAAAAATGTAATGATTTTATTCATGACTAGTTTGTGAGGTTGCTGTGAGGGAAGCGATTTCTTGCAAAGCAAGTTTGAATCCAACATCACATGCAAAGATCTGATTTACCTCTCTCTGGTTCATGTATCAAATCTTTGGGATTGTGTTGTCTGACCCACAATCTTCAAAGAAGAATGTTAGATTGAAATGGAATCTACTCCAGTAAGAAATGGGTGTAAGGGAAAAGGAGGAAACGATGAGCAAATAAGTCCTTCGCTTCTGATGATGGGAGATAAGATGTAGCAATATTTTTTTTAAACTCATTTACAGAATTTGCAAAACAATTGAGCAATCAGACAGCCCCTAACCGTTGACCTTAAATATAGAAGGTTTAACATTAAACCAAGGAAGCAAATAGCCAACATTGAACGTAAACACACATGCTTCTCACAAATTGGGTGGAGTTTACAGTGATGAGTAATCCAAGATTTCAATTCCCTTGCTTCATCAGGGTGTTGATAAGGCTCAATTCTGTTCAGTTCATTTCCAATATAAATCAATGTCTCTATTGAAACAAAAGCATGATGATCATTTTTGTGTGAATTGGAATTTATATCCTGGAGCAACATTGTCCACAAGCAATATCCAATCACCATACAGAAGGGTCAACAGAACACTAGAATTATTGCAATTTTCAATGGCTGTAAATTAGTTAAGATGAAATTCAGATAAAAAAGATGACCACCACATGAAGATCTTCTGCAAAGGTTTTTGAATAAGAAAACCTTCTTGCTAACCTAGTTTGTATTGATGGAGTGTTCATGGTTTTTCAATCATCACACATTGTGCATTGGAGAATGACTTGCTTCGCACTCTCACGGTCAAGTGACGTCAACACCAATACCTGCTCAAAGCCAGTACAAAAAAAGGAAGGAATATTAACGAATATCTTTCATAAGAATAGAGAAATCTCCTTTCTCATGATGAAGAAGAAACAGCAAGGTTAACACTTCCTCAGGAAGCTACAGAAAGAACCAAATAAGGGAAGACAGAACAAACAAACAAAAAAAAACAAACACACTGGTATGAACAAAAGTGCCAGTCTCACACAGGGACCATCAACAGGAATATTAACAAAACTCATATACAGCCCCTGTTTACTGTGTGATACATACACTACCAAACAAACTCCATGGAATTTTTCATACCTTCACAATAGAATTGAAAAAACCTTACAAAAATGCAACACTAAAAAAATTACCATATTTTTGGAATCATTTTCAACAACCATCAAATGTTTTAGTAGCCTGGTTATGAAATCAAGGGATGGCATCATCATATACAACAAATGCAGTTGCAAAGTTGTGCACACCCAAAACTTGACCACTGATAATATAGTATTGTTTGTTGCTGATTAGTCATATATGCAAAGCTTGAAGAATATCTTCATAAATACCAAGAATTCCCCAACTTGAGATTTCAGTCAACCTGAAAAGTTGAGATGACCCAACAGTGAGGTTATTTATAATCCAGATCTAACATGACAGCAACCAATTAGCAAGCATGAAAAGGAAAAGAAAAACTCTAAAGAGGAGAGAAAAAAAAGACGAAAAATGAAACAACAGAGGAGTAGTTTAAAGTGACAGCAACAGTCATCATACCATGCCTGTCACTGGTGCTTGGTGCTAAATGGTTCTCAAATGGGTTGGTCCAAAACTATATATTATTGAGCTATCTTTGTCGGAGTTTCAGAGAATCAACCTCTCCCAATCTGGGACAGCAAAATGACTGTCCATGCCACTAGATTACCATTACAGATACAAAAGATGAAGTGTGCCTGAAATTCCAAAACATTTAAATTGGGACTGACCCCATTTTTGAAATGATTAATTATTTTGGCAGAAAACTATTGATTGTTAGTGGTGGGTACAGTATGCACATCAAGGGACCTTCGCATAGTGATACAATGTGGTTTTGGCCAAATACAGTAACATTATCATTCCCCACTGACTTCATCAGCTCCTGGGCAATTGGTCAAGGTTAATATCAAACATTAATCAAGGAACCGGGTTTCTGTCACAAGACTAATCAGAATATATGACTAATCATCACAGGAAAACCTCAAACCATGATGCTGGTTAGCTGAATAAAGCCCTAAAAGATAAGGAGAAGAACCAAAAATAGAAGAACTCTCATGAGAATCGAGAAATCTCTATACTCACTAATTCAATAAAGCAGGAACAAGATTTAAACCTTTTTTCTTGAATCCAAAATCAAAGAAAAAGGAGTGACACCCAAAAAAAACAAAAAGGAAAGAAAACGAAAAACCCACCCACTCAAGAAAGGAGAAGAAAAGAAAACATTGACAGCAAGATCTTTAAGAGGACAAGTAGTGATGAGGAGTAGTCATTGGTGAATCTGCTGCATGTGGTGGAGAGATGGTACCTCTTGAACTTGATTGCCTGATCTTGCAATGAGCTTATATCCATTGCTGAGTTGTCCAGACAAATACACCTGGAATGATGGTGCCATGGCCATGCCTTGAAGACAACGACCTTTAACTACACTGTCTATGCCTTTAATTTGCTCCAGCCTCTTAATCACCCCATTAACCTCTGGGATCTCTTGCACCTGCATTCCCATCAAAGTCCCTTACTAATCTGTAAAGCATTTGGAGAAATTTCCTAGTGTATTTGGAGGGCACCTTATATCAATGAGTATGCATCCTAGAAAAGAGGAGGGGTATTATGCATCACTTGCACTTCATGAGTGACCTCTACCTGAGGTCACATTCACATCCATGAAGATTTCATCCATGGTTGAAGTTTCCATCCATGCAGTGGACAAAGAAGTCACATACCTTAGCATCAATCTCAACTGCCATATCCACTGTTTCCAGCTCCATGTCTGTAGAGTCGAGTAATGACTCCAAAGTTTCCCGCAATGGGTCCACCTGATCATAAACCCCTTTCAATTTGGATGAAAAAATGTACTGTGTACATCAACTCATAAGCTATCGTGTGGATGTATCACAATCTCACCTGCATTTGCTTCAGGGAAAGGTTAATCCGTTGCATAAACCGATCGAGTCGGCAGACCTTGGCCTCTAGTTCTTGGCCTACAGCAACAACAGTAGTTGGATCAACAATCCTGTTCCATGAAAGCTCAGAAATATGGATGAGTGCTGGCACACCTTGCACCTGTTTTCATCACCAAACAAAACCATACACATTAGAGTTATCCTTCAAGTCAGCCCCCCTTTTTGGGCCATAGTTTGACCATGCATTCTGTGTTTTATCCACAGTTTGAGTGTGAAGCAGTACTGAAGGGGCAGGTAAGCCAAATCCAAAATTGGGTGTGAAAACTCCTGTGAGGACCAAACCAGTTCTGTCCCCTTTTTTCTTTCTTGTGTACTGTTTTCATCCTGACTTTTGATTTCACCCCCAATTTGGAACAGTTTATGGATAACTCTATTTTGTCAGTTTCAATATTGACATAAAATTGAAGTCTCATCACCATGAAGTTACATTGACAATTTTATGTGGGAAATTTACCTCAACAAAGGCACCATATGAAGTGACTTTCTTGACTGTGCAGCACACCACATCCCCAACATTCAAGCCCTCCTGCAATGTAATGAATCATGTAGGTGTCAAGGGTCCACCGTATGCATGTACACCTGTTATTTGCAGGGTGAGGTTCCCCATTGAGAGTTTAGGGTTTTAGGGTCCACTTGGGCATCATAGGCATATATGACCACAATACCCAAAATGGGGAGCTTTTTACCCTACATAAAACCCTGTTTAAACTGAGGGAGATTTGGGGGGGAGACAACTGTCAAGGGGTGTTACAGAGCATAACGGCCCCACAAACAGGGGGATTTTTACAGAGCATATTTTCCCCCAAGGGCAGTGCTGATAATGAGCCAAAACTAACCCCACAAAATTGCCCTAAATTACAGAGGCAAAACAGCAACTGGTTTTTTACATTTTAAAAAAGTGGCAAAGAATTTCAGAAAGAGAAACTACAAGCATCCACTTGATGTTACATAAGGGGCCTCAAAGGCTAATTCAACCCATTTTCCCGCCTCCCTTGATGGTCAAATCAGTAGGCAGCTGCCCAGCTGCTGATTCAGCTATTCCCCTTGCACTCCACTGACATTACCATCACATTCCCGAGGCCCTTTACACCAGGGAACATATCATTTATGGGGCTCTCTGCCAGGTGCTGCTGGCACTGATTTCGCCCTCCAGGGCTTGCCCAGTGACAGCTTACATTGCAGAATGCAGGTGTAAACTATTTTGAGGTTCAAGAAGTATTATTCACAAGTGTTTGGTTAAGAGAATTGGCACTAACCATGACATTAGCCTTTTTCTGGGTGAGTTCCTGGCCCTCCCCCTCTGCTGCCTTTTCTGAGAGTCGCAATCGTCGCCTTTCCCGATCCAACCCAATTACAACAACACGAGCTGTCTGCAATAAACAATTGCACTATGAGACCGCTCATTCCATCTCAACCCCCTAACATAATGGACACAACCACCTAATGATGATGAACATGTGGCTCTACTACTATCCATTGTGATGGAAATTGAGATTCAGAGTTTATAGGGTTGGCTGCAATGAAGGAATTTTTTCAAGGGATCATTTTCCTCAGACGCTAAATGCTAAAAAACCCTAAACTTAATCAAGGTTTGAGATTTTTCCTCAGGTCTGATGAAACATGCATGTGTACTTCTCCTACTAGGGTTGATAGTAGATTACCCTGCTCCTCTTGGTATTGTTGCAACAGGTTATCAAGGATTTTTTCAAAGTCTGATTTTCCTAAGACCCTAAACCCTTAAACCTGAAATCCTAAGCTAAAAGGCAAGGTTCTAGAATTTTCCTCAAGTCTGAATTGAACAACGCACTTACTTCTCCTATGAGCTTTGATAGTGCATTGCGCCGCTCCTCACGGTATTGTTTCAAAAGGTTTCGTTGGTTGTCGTCTTCAACCCTGATTGATGATTCTTGAGTTCTCTTGGAAGTTTCTGATCCAACAATAGCCCTGCTGCCCATGGGCAGCTCAACCCTCGAAAGTGATGCATCGGGGATGAAGGTCTCTGCAAATTTGGGTTCCTTCAATGTGAAGCCTTTGTCCATCGCCCATGTTCTAAATGAAGGAGGCCTTCGCTGTGCACTCAGCTCCCATGCTGGTAAGAATCCCACCAAAGACCTAAAGCTTACCTGAAACATTTTCCACATTACAAAAAATAGGTCAGGACCTGTAGGCAGATTCATATGCTTTCTATATATTTCTTGATAAATTCTTTGGATCTTAAATACATACATACATACATACATATATATAGTGAGAGAGAGAGAGAGAGAGAGAGAGAGAGAAATATAGATAATTATAGGTCATTTCTTGATAATTATCTATATAGGTCCCCATTTCATAACAACATTTCACCAGAATTGCCCCCGAAATAATTTTATACTCTCACATAATTTAAGCGTATATAGAAAATTATCAAGAAATTATCTATATAGTTATCTATAATATCTGAGGTCCAAAGAAAAATTCTCATTCCATACCAGCATTCCACCAGCATTGGCTCCAAAAAATAGCATCTCCTCTACTGCGCTAGACTCCAATAATGCTTCTGCTCTCAACCAATCCCGATCCTCCTCTTCCTGCCATTGATTCACCATCAAATTGATCTCAATTTCTTTGTTATCACATTCCTACAAATTATGAACAGATGCTTTGCATCAAGATCTAGTCAGGAACTTGTGGCGCTTCATAGACTATCAACTTTTTTTTGGAGGCATGATTTATTTCAGGACCATTTTTCCTCTTACCACAAGTCCTGCATTTTTTTTTTAGTGTAGGGTAAAGCCCTAGGGTAGGGGCATTCCCAAAATAAGGAGCCTAGGATGAGGCAGTAGCTGAGACCAGCCCCACTTTCTTTTGGGAACGTCCCCCACCCATGGGCTGCACCCATTGTAAAGCACAAGACGAACACTATCATTAAACCTAAATATACATGGATGATGAGGTGTAGGAGGGGGAGGGTTCTTACACTTACTCCTTAAGAGTGGGAGGGATCTTACACCTATAAGTAGGCATAAAATCCCCCCCACACTTAAGGAGTAGGTGTAAGATCCCTCCTCTTTTCTAGGAGGGATGTTTGCAGCCATAAGGTGCCTTTCCAAATACAATAGGAAATTTCTCCGAGTGCTTTTACAAGAGTGAAAATTGCACATGCTAATCTGAGCTTTCTTAACCTTTGATGGGACTCTTGTTTGATTAGAAAGCACAAAGCCGGCTTCTTGCAACTTCTTGTTGGATGAAGAATCCTCATTGCTAGTCATCTTCATAGATGGCTTTGGACTTGATGGCATCGGGCGGGTCTGCAATAACTGCTGCCTTGTCAAAATGAGGGGATCTGTTAAAGAAGCTCCTGTCAAGGCTGGACTTGGTGCAATGGGCTGCCTCAGGAGATCATCTATCCTGTTGTTTTTCACAACACATCCTCAAGCACCATTAGAAACTAAACCCAAACCTTTGTATTAGGTATGAAGATGCTGAAGGCATGGATGAAGATGGCTGACGACCTCTCAAGACCAACACAGAACTTGAGGACTTTTCTGATACAAGAAGATAACAGGGACAGAAATTTGGTTGGAAATTTGGTTGGAAAATTCAGATACAATAGAGAGCTGTAATCATTACTTGGACTTGTCTTCCTGACCCAAGTGTTTGAGATTGAGTTCTGAAGATGGCGTCCTTCTTTCTTCTTTCACAAGAGCAACTTCACTTCGTCGAACAGCAGCCTTCACCTCATCTGACCATCCAGCTAACCTATCTTTGTCGGCCACCACTGCCTTATCACCAATTGCATTTTTTGGCACCACAGTTACAGAGGTCGACAAATTCAGTTTCTCATTAACTTCATCAGAGATCATTGTCTGATCAGGTAGTCTTTCTTCTTCCCCGGAAAGCTCTGATTCAAACACACCTGTTGATGGTGGTGGTGGTGGTGCTGCTGCTGCTGCTGCTGGCGTTGCTGGTGGTGCAGTTGGGTAAGATTTTTTTGTCCTCAATTGTAGAATTGGTCTTTTCAGGCTCCCAGAAGATGCTTGAAGCTCCGGTTTTGCATCCATGGCTACAAAAGAGGCCCTCCTTGAGATGGGTTTCTGTGCAAGGGTAGTAGTAGGCATAGGCTGCTTGAGCACCTGTGATTCCACCTCCTCTTCCTCCTCTAGTGATTGGCCAAATGTGGTTTCTCTCCTTGTCTCTTCCTGAGATAATTGTATCTCAGGCTGCCCAAGGCTTGGAGATGATGAAGAATCTGCCTCTGAAGGAGGTGTGGACTTTGAGACTGCATCACCTGGAACAGCAGTGGTGGCAGTGGGTCTTCTGACAAAAGGTTTTTGGGCAAGAACAGGTGTTGGTGGTGCAGTGATTGGCATTATTGCCTGCATGCCAAGGGGACTAACAGTGGGTTCCCTTCCTTTCTCTTCCTTTGCAGACATAACAGTGACTTCTGGCACACTGTTGAGAACCAATGAATCTGCTGCAGCCTTCTTCAGGGGTGCCATCACCACCTCCTCTGAGACCATATTGGCTGAAACAGAGGGACTTGTCAAGACATGTTTGGCTGTGACAGATGGAGATGACATACTAGACTGCAAAGGTGTGATGTCTTGTTCTGCGACTGTATTGTCAACTGAGGATGATATGGGACTTGAGACATGAATTTGGTCAAGGGAGGAAGAGGGCAAAGGCCTTTTAGATGTTGTTGTCCGTGGTAATGATGCCTCCACTACTGAGGTAGCAGCAGTAGCAGCAGTAGCAGCAGTGGGTTCTCTTCTTCTTTTGTCTCCAGATTCCAAGACATCAAGGTCGATGCTTTGAGACAAAGATTCCACCTCCATCGAGGCTGCTTCAGTTGTGATCAATAAGTGAGTGCCCACTCTTTTGTCTACTCTGCTAATCTGATCTGCTGCTGCGTCTTTAGATTCCCTTTCCACATGACTGGGGGAGAGTGGCAGCGGTTTTGAACCAAGAATAGGCAAATTTTTTTCCTTCCTTGTCGACACTTTGGCTGCAACAGACACCTGCTGCTCCTGTAGCATTCAAGCATGATCCGCTGTTACCACCACTTTCAACAATAGCTCCTGGCAATTTGTGCAACAAGTTTTGAAGCAAATGGAATGCAAAGAGAGAGACATAGAGAGAGAGAGAGAGAGAGAGAGTTGCAAGCAAACTGGAAAGAGATAATAGACCTGATCTCTGCTGTCATTGGGTGAGCTTGCAAGCTCCAGCAAATGAGTGAACCTCTCCTCAGACATTTCAGAACCTTGAACCCGACCCTCCTCCTCAATGACTGGTGGACTCATCATGCTCCCAACTCCAGTTGCTGGCAATCCAACAGAGGGCTTGCGCAGCGGGGCTACAGATGCCAATTTTGGACTCACATTCTTAATCTTTGAGCTGATTTCAGAAGTACCCTGCAAAGAGGGTTTGGACATACTACTCACATTATGGTCCAGCACTGCTGTCGGTCTTCTCAGCAGTGCATCATCATTGCTGCCTCCTCCTGATGAGTCCACTGTATCATATTGATCAACCTTGTGTAACATCATGGGTGGAATGATCTTGGTTGTAGGCCATGATGGCTTGTATGAGTCTTGTGAGCTCAGCTTTGGCTTGCGAACAAGTCCCATGTAGTTATTATCATCATCTTCAGACTCCTTCACTTTTCTTCCTTGAGTAGCAGTGTATCCTCCAGGTCCAAATGTGACCGTTGGAACTGCTGCTCTTTTCGTGTGTGGAGTTGGTCCAGATTTAACTGCAGTTCCCTAATAAGACAAGGGCAACAACAATTGCACATTGTTCCAGAGAAGGAAAAAAATGCATCCAGTCAAAAGAGCCAGATCATAAACTACAGGCAAAACTTTTTGCAGATTGTCTCGCTAAGTCTTGTCTACAAAATTGGACATGCATTTCTCAAGCTTCAGATAATATATCTCTCAAGCAGATGAACATGCCGTATCTCAAGCAGGGAAAAAAAAAGAACCTGGGTGGTGGTGGTGGAAGTCCCCATTGTTGTTGAACGGGAAGGTGGAGGGGCAAGGCTAGGAAGATCTGATGTAGTTGTTGCCTTTGCTGCCTTCCCTTTCCCAATCACAGTGGATGATTGCTGGGAGGTTCCAGATCTCTCTTCCTCGCCCAACAGACGTGAAAAGTCAGTCTCCTGTGGCAATCCAGCTTCGTGCACCTTTGTTTCCAGGTTCTTCTTCCAGCTTGGTTTCTCAATCTCTACATATGATGCATCTGGGTTGGTTTTGCGCCCAATCACCTGCAACCCGAGGCTGAAATCTTCTTTACTGAAAGCTAGCAGTTTCTAAGCAGATTTTTCACAATGCATAATCATCACTCAAACAGACAGACAGACAGTTAAGACAGACCCAAGGGAGAACTTGCTGCAAAAGATTGAATTTTGTGTTTGTTTTCCAACAGTGTTTGGAACCTTAGCCAAAGTGGTTTCTCGGGACTCTCCCAGCAACCGACCAAACTTGAGCTCCAGCAAATCTTCAGTGTCAAACTTCAGCTCTTGACTTTGTTTTCCGACAGTGTGCCTTCCTGATTCCTTGTTGGGTACCATAGCCATGATGTTCTTCTTCTTCTTCTTCTTGCCTGGAAGACGTATTTGACCAAGCTTCTGACTTGTTTGAGAATAATTGAGATGTGGAGGAGGGGGGCATTGTGGCATTAACAAAACCCAGCCCAACATTCCCCTGCGTCTTCTGCACAACAATGTGCTCGTCAAGTTCCCACTTCCACTTCCCACCTGCCATTCCATATCCCCACCACCAAGTTGTACATCACATTGACAGGTTGTCTAAACCCTAAACCCTAAAGCCTAAACCACTACCACCACCCAGCAGCTGTTTGAAAGATGGAAAACTATCCATGGTTTTCTTTTTTTTTGCATTGAGAATTTGTGAAGTAGCAGCAGCATGCAAGCAAGCTCCACGCTTGAGTAGATAGATTCAGCATTTGCCCCACGTGAAGGAAAGCATCAGCAGAAAAAATCGACAGACTGCAACAAAAAGCATCAGCACCCAGAATTGGGAGTCAACAGTTGAATTTGAGAGATTGTCTCGAGGTGTGTTTTGCATTGATTTTGTGAAGAAAGCAGCAAGCAAGCAAGCAAGCTCCACAATCAGTGCCATAGATTCGGCATTTGCCCACATGAAAGCATCAGCAAAATTGAGACACAAATGCATTGTAGTCGCATTTGGAGAGAGATAGATTCTCTGTGGACCCAAAAAAACAAATCCCCCATTCGAATTTGTGAAGAAGCAGCAAACAAGCAAACAGCTCCACATTTCAGTAGATAGATTTCTTCAAGCATGAGGAGAAAGAAAGAAAGAAGACCAACTCTCTCCCTCTCTCACCTGCGAAGAAAGATGGAAGTGAAGAAGGCAGCCGTGAGGTCGTCCAGTGCAATGTGCACTGTAGGTCAGTGAAGAAGCTGCCATTACAGCTGCTGTTAATGCTCATGCAAGCATATATGCACTCACTCAGTCACTCACTCACTCAAGCTTGCAGTGTTTTTTCGCTTCCCCCATGACAAGATTCCTCGAGAATTCTTTTTTGTTTCCCTTGATCATCGACCCAAGCGGCTGCTGAACAAGATGCTCCTCCTCCTCCTCCAAGAAGAAGAAGAAGAAGTCGGGTCCCTTTGTTTTCAGGAGACTCCGATCTTGAGAGGAGTTTTTCCCTTCTTCCCAGGGTTTTCACAGGACTTCAAGACCCAAGAATCCAATCTCGGACTCTGGATCGATCCACAGAGACAGTCGTCTTCTGCAGATGTTACTAGGGTTTTCAGATCCAGCGTTACCAAAATTGGGGTTTTGCGAAAATCGACTGAGGACAACGAGCGAGAGAGAGAGGGAGAGCAAGAGAGACTCATCAGATTCTTTTTCTTTCGTCGATGATAATCGTGATGTTGGTCCCACAACAGTGTTGGTCCCACAACAGTGTTGGTCCTTTCTTTCCAAAATCAGCATCACAAAAGGGGTCTGGAATCAGAAGAGCTGGTGCAGGAAATGAAAGTTGCTGTTCAAGCACGCACATGCAAATGATAGAGATGTAGGATTCTTCTTCTTCTTCCCCTTTCTATTATTCTCCTTCCACTTTCCTCTAACTCCATCACATTTTGGCTTTTGCAACTTGAGGATTTGTGATTTGGTTTTCATAAATATCCAAGTCTCTAATTAATAAGTTGTTAAAGTTAAAAGTTTAATGATTTGGCTAAGTTGGCCACATTATAGTTAGTGAAGCTACTTGGTGCTAGATTTATGACAGGAGGCCCGATCAACCAAGAGGCTAAGGCTCACTCCTTTCAAGTTTTTTCCACACAATGTTGAATGTAAAAAGGGTGAAAAATAATATGCAATTGGCTTTCATTGAAAAGCTCTTTACCAACCGTGAGATTGGGACCAGCGTGTAAACAAGATATTTGAGCTTCAAAGGTATGTCGTATGAGAACGAAAGTTGTGACATTAGTTATGTTCAGCTGCAACAAGCTCTGGCTTAATTTCGGTGTGGCAACACGTAGCTTGAGGTAGTGTTAGGTGCGTGAAAAAGCGTGCCATACACAGAAAGGCTTTGTCGAGGCTACAACTTGGGGAAAGTAGAGGATGAAGAACGCTTGCTCCTTGTCTGTCCAAATACACAAAAAGTTAGGGAATGCTTTTGTTCGGCCTTGCCCCTCACCCACATGAGCACTCTTGTTGGGCTCATGCAAATTACGAACACGGTCACCCTGGCCAAGTTTGTGACATGTTGCCAGTACCAAAGGACAATCTATCCTCCATGATCTACCTTTCATTTAATGGACTCTCTAGTCCCAAATGGACGTAAAATTGTAAACAATAAACAAACATGCTAGTTGTTAAATCCAAGTCATTAATAATAATCCAAGTCACGAAACTCAAATGGATTATAGATATTTGAAAAGTCCTTGAAATTAGGGACGTAGATCCTTTGGTTGACCGAAAGATTGGATGGTGTGCACGACACAAGATGAATTTGGTAGTAGGAAAAAAAGACCTCAGGTCGAAATTAAAAAAGATGAATTCAATAGTAGGGAAAAAAAACCTTAAGTTGAAGTTCAAAAAGCTGAATTTGGTAGTAGGAAAAAATATCAAGTCTGAAATTCAAAAAAAATAATTTGGTAGTAAGAAAAAAAAACTGCAAGTTGAAATTTAAAAATGCACTAATTTTGGTGAAATTTGAGTTTCATCTTAACTTTATTGTTTTTTGTGCATTTAGGGTTTTGTGAAAATAACGTTTCTTTGTGTGCGATAAAGGTGAAATGAACGAAGAAATAAATATGTGTGGTTTTGTGAGAAAAACGATTTCAATGTGTGACAAAGGTTGAAGTGAGGTAGGAGAGAAATTTGTGTGATTTTGTGAAAATAATGTTTTTCAATTGTGTGTGATAAAGGTTGAAGTGAATGAAGAGAGAAGTTTATGTGGTTTTGTGACAAAAACATTTCTCACCATGTGACAAAAGATAAAATGAGCAAGGACATGAATCTATTTGATTTTGTGAAAAAAACATTTTTCAATCTATGATGGAGGTTGAAGTGAACGAAAAGGTTTCAAAAATGTGCAAGTTCTTAAATTGCAATTAAAAAGGTTTGACAATTATGGAAACTTTGTTTTGGAAACATGGACACAATTAGAAAGCTTTGTAAGCTTGCTTTTGGAACCGTGGAAAGGGCTAGAGGGGTTTGACAATTTTGAAAATTCAAAAAAGTAAACTCAAGTGCACATCAATCTGACTACATTTTGGAATTATAGTTTAATTTTCTTATTAACAAACAATAGGGAATGTTTTTTCAAAGCGGTGAAATGCATCTTTGTAAGATGATGATTATAACCTTTTTGAAGTAATGGGCATTATAGGCAAAGTTCTTGAAGATGTTAATGTGTTTTATGATTGTCAACAAAAACTTTCTATTTGGGAAGTTATCTTATTGTGTGTGTGGTCCTTTTCCACACTTTGTTGTTGTTTTTCTACCTTTTGTTGCAAGTTTTCCAAATTTATACAAAGTTGCTAGTCAATTAGTTAAATCTCTCAACAAAATTCCTTCACGCCAACCCTTATAAATAGAATTTAAGTTTGATGCATACAAACCCACATCTTGCCCCAATCTTATCCGAAAAATGTGCATTCAATTTAAATGCAACTTTTTACCACCTCTCATGGATTTTCTTATGATTTCACACGTTTTTATGACCCCTTTTGTGTTTTGGCACATGTAACAAGTAAATAAGGCATGGTCTATGGTTGTTGCAAAAAATGTTTCTTGGAATGCATTGGAGATGGAGATCATAGACCTTACCTTATTTTTATTGCTAAAATTGGTAGTTCAAGGATGTGTGTGCAAAAACATTTTGAGCATGAGCTATAATGCTTGAAGGTGTGTTTGGGCATTATTAATGTAAACATTATCTTATGTGATTTAGATTCAAAATCTTCAAATTATGTTTATAGTGGGTTACAACTACCTTAGTAAAAACATGTTGTAAATGACCAATCTATGCCAAGACCAAGGATTTTGAATTTTGTAAAATGAAAAGCTTTTCTTAATTTCATGTTATGAGTGTTTGATAAAATGAAATTTTTGTCCTCTACTTTTCAAATAATCTACAAATCTAAAACATTTTGTCCTCTCAAGTTGACAATCTTGAACATCCAAAACTAATTTCTTCTTTTTGAAATGCAGTCTCCCTTAACCTATAACCAAATTTCCAAGTTATCATATCCTCTTTCCATCTTTGTAAGATTGTTATTGGATTTTCTTTCATTTTGAAATTGACTCAATTATTTTTTAACATATCCAAGCTTTAAATATGGTTTGCAAGGTTGTAAAATTTTCTTTTAAATTCATTTTCTTTTTTGGAAAATTTTGGTATGGCAAGTATGGCACATTTTGACCTTTTCATGGAGCCACAAGCAAGTGATTGCCATTCACATACACATGAGCATGTCTTAACCACAACAAAATAGAAGACAAAGGTGCCACCAAAAAAATATATATAGAGACCACTAATGAAGTATATGCAACTAAGTACATTGGTGGTTATGTACAACCTTCACTTTGGGCAGTATAGTAAGAACAAGGAAAAGCTAACCCAATTGATTCTTAATGCAATATGGAAAAATGTATATGCTACATATAAATTAAAGTATTCAAATTGTACATTCAAAGAGGAACACTAAAAGATTAATTATGATAAGCATGTCCAATGTGGATGATTCTAACGAAGCCATTTTTCAATGTGATGAGGTTTTAAAAAAGTTGAATACCATGTATGGACATGCCTTTAAAAATGTTTTAAAAAGGAGGAAATCCTTTATAAATGGTGCAAAATTCACACCCACAATTAATATTTCAATAATTGAGGCAATTCATGTAGGAATCAATGTCGAAGTTTTATATCAACTTCAAATTCTAATGCTCCAATTGCAAAGCATGTTCAATTTATGTCAAAGGCTAAAATGTTGAACACTCAATCTATTAATATTGCATCCATGGCTAGACAACTATCGATTCTTTATTATTAGCCCAAGTTGGCATTACCCAACAAAACCATAACAAGATCAAAATTGCAAATTCAAAACAAGATAAAGAATTGGGTTTAATTTTTGAATATGAATTCAAAACAGAAGTAAAGTTAATAATGGGTCTTTAGCACTTTGTTTCAAATAGTCCAAAACCTTACTTGTCTATAAATTGAAAATCTCAATATTATCATAGAAAGTTTCCATGATAAATTGGAATTTTCAGAAAATTTTAAAAATCAAACTTGTAATTTCAAATTCCAAAATAATAATTTTAGACTTGAAATTTTAGATTTTAATAATAAATTTTAATTTTCCAAAGGTAAAATAATAATTTCAAACTTGACATTTCAGGTTGCAGTAATAAAAATGATTTTTCCAAAGGCAAAATAATAATTTCAGACCTAACATTTCAAGTTGTGGTAATAAAAATGATTTTTCAAGAGGGCGAAATTTCAAACCCGAAAGGTGAAATATAAGTTTCAAACTTAAATCATTTAACATAAATCAAATTAAATTTAAAGGGAAAATTGAAAAAATCCAAAAATAAAATTCAACATTCCAAAATGATTTTTAAAATTTTAGAAACAAGTTATAATTTTTTTTCCTTTTGTCTTTCCCCACCAAATTCTAAAAATCTATGTATCCTAAATGTATCCAAAATGGTCCCTAAACTTTTACAAACCCTGAAAGTTTCCATCCCATCCAAAATTTGCTTGATTTCCCATTTGTTCCCCAATGACCTCAAAAGTCATATCCATTCTTTGCTTTTATAGAAAATTTGTAATTGGAGTGGCACTACAAAATAGGTGGTTAAATTTGGGTTTGGCATAATCAAACCTTTTCATTGGCCTTTGTCACTTGTTCTTGAACCCCCCAATGCCCCTACTCCACTTTAATCCTATAACCTGCATGCATCTTATTGTATGCATCCACTATGTTCAGGTGCATATCCAAAAACAACTTGTGTCAACCAATCTATTGCATGATAAACATTTCCTTGCCCATGTAGAATGGGTCTCCAATCGAATATTCAAAATATTCATCTATGCAGGCGAAATGGTTATGTTAGTTAACATAACTATCATAATGTCAAAACATGGTTGCACCATGGTATGACCTCAAATATTCAGTGTCAATATAAATGAAAAGACCTTGGTTCTCAATAATGATTGTGTTGTTCATTGAATAAACTTTTTTTCTATCATTGAATCAAGTTTAATGCTCCACATCATTCCACAACTTGCAAATTTCCATAAAAGTTTTGTCAATGAACCCGATACAACCTTGGAAGTCTCAAATCCCCCTCATCAAGGGGTGTTTGCACACTATTGTGACCTTGTATGGACGTCACAATAGTTGTTTTTCTTGTATTCCTTAGGTACAAGAAAATAAATAAAATAAGATCCATTGAAATAATTTTTAAAAAGGCTCATTTATCTAAAGCTATCATAATCAACTTTTCAAAAATGAAAAAATCAAATCAAATTTGTGGATGGCCAATAAATAATGGACTTTTGAATTTTGCCCACATTTTTTGTCACACCTGCAAAACTCATGGATATGGACTTTTATTTTACAATTTGTTAATCTTATGTGTTTGAAACTTTAGGACATTGAATGAATTATATTTAAGAAACTAAATATTAATTGAATGAATGGAATGTGATTTTAATTTATTATGTTATGGACTTTTTAAAATTCCAAAAACTATAATTATTTAAAAAGGTTTTTAAAAATTTATAAATAAGTTTTTAAATAATTTCTTTTGAGATGTTTTTATATGTCTTATAGCATCATGATTTGAAATTGAAACTAGAAAAAAAATGTTATTTTCAATATCATCTAAATATTCACATTTTAAATCAATTTTCAACTACACTAGAAAAGGACTTTGAAAAGCGACTCTATTTTGCCAAAATTGTGACACCCTAATGTGATTTTGCCCCAAGGTAACCATCTCCTTGAAGTTGGCCATCATATTTCATCCACAATAGCCTCATTAATGCATGACAAAATGAATAATGAATCATCGCAAACAAAAGTTTTGGACCAATTCCACATGAAGGTGTCATGCATGGTTGCATTTACATGCTTGAAGTATAGTATGAAATTCAAAATGCATTGTTTTAGTGTCAATAGTTGACCGAAAAGCCTATGAACTTCTTCAATTGATCTTCCATGATTGATGATAATCAACACCACAAGTGTCATCAACTCCTTGAACTTAACTTTAAAAAAAGTTTGTCAAGGTTCAGAATAATTCAAGTGTTATGTGTAGTGTTGCTACAATGTCTTGAACTCCAACATTCGGTTCCTCTGACTTATCAACACCATTTTAGATTGTGGTGAAAAACTCCTTTGAAATAGTCGTGGCAACCAAAACTACTTGAAATAACATGAAAGCTTCAACATCCATGTCATCAATGCACTTTTCAACATTAAACCCATTCAAGTTCAAAGAGTCAAAGGTGTTAGACAAATTTGAAAAATCAAAAGAATCAACCATATTTACTTTTATGTGAGAATCGGTCAAAAAAGGATGTTCAAGCAAAAAAAAATCCAAAAAATCTTTTTTCCTCAAGCTTAAATTATTTTGAAAATAATTTTTGTTATATCCTAAAGCTTGAAGGTTCCAAGGTAAAAAGTTTAAATGTATAAATAAAATGGATTTTTTGAGAAATTAAAACATGTTTCCAAGGTGAAATTTTAACATGTATAAATAAAATGGATTTTTTAAGATATTAAAACATGCTTCCCACATGAAATTTCAAAATGCATAAAGAAAATGAAAAATTCCAAAAATTAAAACATGTAAGTAGCTACTATAGACCCCCAAAAAAAAGGGTAGGTAAATTGATAGAAAAAGGTAGGTAGGTTGAACCCCCAAAGAAGACCCCCAACTATAATGGTAGTTTAGAAGATCATGACCCCTCTATTCATGCCTTATTGAGATTTTGGGTCCCTTTTTATCACACTTTAAAGAAAAATGTAAATTGAGGGTCAAGTGACAAAGTCATGGTGGAAAGAAGCATAATACATTAGGTGACTTTCAAGATATCTTTATTGTACTATCTCCACTCACCTTACCTTTTTTTTTTTGGCTTTCAACATATTATAATCAATTCATGTTCAAAAACAAAATAGAAGCCTCAAAAAACACACAAAATGTTCATGTTCTAAAAAATGCCTAAAAGCTTTCAATGTTGTTTTCTAAGCTTCTATTTTTCAAAATTGCTATAGAAATCAAAGTATCAACAAAGTGTTTATTCATGAAGAAACATGGATTATATATTTGCAACCCCTATTTGCAACCTCAATCACAAAGGAAAGTGAAAATGTTAGCAAATCCAAATCTAATTATTCTTCATTTGATTTCATTTTCATTTTATTTTGTCAAGATCTTATGCATTTTGATATTGGAGCATCAAGTTACATGTCTTTTATTTGTTCAAAAAGTTGCAAATCAAAATTGTATTTGACAAATTGTGAAATGGAGTTGCATGCAATGACAAACTAAAATAGTGCACATTGAAAAAATTAAATTTTGAAACATTTGGTGTTGCACACACATCCACATTTCCATTCATTTTGAACTTTGAAAGAAAATAACAATTGTAAACAAGGATTGAGATTTTGACTTTTCCCAAATGATGCAATGTCCTTTTGCATATTGAAGTAATGAATAATTGTTTCTTTCCCAAGTAATTTGCTTCAAGACCTCTCCTAGCCTTTCACTTACACACAAGTCCCAAATTTTTATTTATTTATATTAATAGTTAATATTTTTAATTCTATAACCAAAAAGAAAGTGATTGAAAAATCACAACATGAATCGTCAAACCTTTGATTTCCAAATATGGGGACAACATTCACAAAATATTACACTTTATTGACATGCACATTTAATAAATTTGGATGAAAAATTCAACATGAATATCTTGAACAATCACTAATTGTCTTTCTCAAAATGTAAAATATATAAATTGCAAATAGGGTCAGTTCTCCCAATGTTCAAGTGGTCATTAAAGCTCCTAGCCCAAATTCTAGATGAAATACAATTTCCTAACATTTTATCCCCTCTACCATGGATCTTTAGCTCTTGAAGATATTAACTCAAACACAACACACAACTTGACCACCACCCAAGTACTTCAACTCATCGTTAGATTTTCCCAATTCCCATTGATATACCCAAACTTGTTTATCTCATGATTTTTGGTGATTATAGTGATGCATAATCATCTATGGATAACCCAAAGGAGGTTTCTTATGTGATAACTATATGAACATCCGAATTCTCAAATTTAACCTAACAAGCATCCCTACCACAAACTTTTCATTTGCACCCACATGCCCCTTTACCTGAGCTTTGATTTCCTCATGTTTGCAATACTCCATGAACCTCCATTTCTTTATTTATGTGAAAGTACAATTCAACACCTAACTGTCACTTTTATGCATAGCAAAAGAAATAGTAAAAGTAATCCCTAGATGCCATAGATATTCACATAATATTTATCTACTACCCTATTCACCCACCAAAAATCAACTCATTTTTAAAACACCCAAATCTTTTGCCAATGCTTCCTCCTTGCTTATATCCTATTTCTTGAGTTCCATCGTTCACCCCTAAAAACCGTTCTTCCTTGCACAAGTTCCATGGTAATTATATCCTCGTCTTCTTATCCTTGGCAACATCTCAAGAACAACAAAACCACCTACCAAACAACATAAGCATTGAAAACAACAACAAACACACAATTTGCCTCATAATGAAATGCATGAAATGTTTCGATTTCTAAAAACACAATAATATTTCTTTTAATTTTCCTTCCTTCCTTTCCATTAGAAATAGATGTGATACAACAACCCTTAAATCCAGATCATGTTCACATTAAACCAAAAAAATTCAAATCCAAGTTCATAGTATATATTTTCCTTTTGACACTACTTTGGGCTAGAAGTTTTTTTATGGGTGTGCGTCCAACTCAATGATGCAAAGTAGTCACTTGAAGCTTGCTTTATCTTTAGACCTAAACAAATATTATGTGATAAACATCAACAAGTGAACACATTAAGTAAGAAATAAACATGAAACTTTATGATTTTTGTAATAGATTGTTTTAAAAGTTTTTCCAAAATACCAAAATCATTATCAATTGTTAATTGACCTCCTTATGTTTCCAATTATCAAGCAATTTTAAATCGATTGTTGTCCTTCCTTTTTAAAAGGTGTTTTTATCCAATTAATAAAGGGATAGCCCTTGTCATCCAACAAGTAAGAAAAAACATTATCTACACTTTTACTAAATCAAACAAACCATAATTTTGAACATGCCTTATAATGTAAAACATGTGCAAGGTTTTAAAGTCATTGAGACTACCTAACAATCCAACACAAAATGCTAAAAATGTTTTGTAATAAATTATAACTTTTGGAGTATAGTCAAAACAATCATATGCTAAAACATCATCTATTGGCTCTATAAGAAGCAAGTTGTCAATAATTAATAGTACAATGTGAAATTGTTAGCATGTCGTTACATTAGGATCCAATTAGTGACCGAATGTGTGAAGTTGATCAAATAATGAATTCCTAGTTAAATGGTTAGCAATGTAATTTTTACTAAAAATATTGACAATGATTTAACAATGCAATTAAACAATTGAAACATATAAATTGAAAATAAACACCCACTTGAAAGGGAAAAAAAAAGTACAAAGAGTAATGTCTTATTGAGAAAGAACACCCAAAAGAAAAAATGAAAGCTACAAAAAAGTCACAAAAGAAAAGCAATTAAAACCCACCAAAAGGGTGAAAATAATACCTTAGGATTGAAAATCCTTGTTGGTTGCATGAAACATATCTGTTAACACGATGTGTGAAAAACCTATAAGAACTTTGCTTCAGAAAATGTCTCCCCTATAATAACAATTCACCACAATATGGTAACAACATGAACTTCAAAAAAAGTGACTACCATCCTATAAGATGAGTTTTAAACTAACAAAGGTAGGCTTATAAAGCCATTGACTAACGATCTCATGTTAACACATTGATGAAAAAAATCAACATGTTGGTGTGCACACCCAAATACCTTTGTGGCAAGAGGGGAAAAAACTTTATAGAATGTTGATTATAGTATAATTTATCCTTTACCTAGGCCACAATTGTTGCAACCTTTCCTTAAAAAATGATAATTTGCAATTTTAAATATGTTCAAATGGTATCAACATGATCAAACGTGTGAACCCCATTTGAAGTTAACACAATACCTACCTGCGAATGTAAAGATAAAAAAAAGGTTGATGGGAGGACATGTGTTTATTCATATGAAACATGAAACCCAACATTTTTGGCAATGAAAGCCAAAACATTTTGAACAATGTTGTGGGTAAAAGTGCACTCCCCCTCTAATGGGAACATCACAAAAGGTGTATTCCCATTGAATGCGTATGTTAATCATAAATGCATTCACTAAAAGAAATCTTCAAGTATATGATTACATTTATGACTAGTAGTCCTGAAATCATTATAGATGAGTTATTTAAAACAATAGTCATTCATGACATGATGTGACACATTTCATCCATCAATCATAAAAGACATATGTGAAGTCATTAGTAATAATTTAATCATTGTTTAATTATTTTTCATTAATACAAATTGAACAAAAAAAACTTAAGGAACAATATTTTTAAATTTATAACATTTATATTAATATTATATATAACATAAATAGCAAGATATATTTTTATTTCAATTATTTTTAATTTTAGTATTTTCCATCCTATGATTTGTTCACACGTGTCACCACTTAAACTAGGTTTAAAACATAATTTAAATGGTAAAGTATACCACCTAATCTACCTATTTAAGCTCACCTAGGTAAGCATTGATCTTTGGAACCAAGGATGGAATTCAACTTCTTTACCACCAAGTACCCCCCCTTGTTGTGTAAATGGTCTAGTGTTTATTCTATTTAGACCATACTTCATTTAAACATTACACAAAACTTCAAATTTGATAATTCATATCTTATTCATAATTTGTCCAAATGAAAAATTAAGAAAATTATTCATAATTCTTTTTCAATAATGTACACAATGATATGTCTATATTTTTAAAATGTAAATTCATTTCAAAAGAAAAATAATTCAGTTTTGTTATTGAATAACATTTCAATGACCATTTTGGAAATTATAAATTCAAACACATGATTTGTAAATGGAAATTTTTTTGTGGTCAATGCAAGGATAAATAAAATGTATCTTTCATATATTAAACTTTCATTTCATTTAGGAATTTATATTATATAATTTTGATTATAATATATCATAATCTTACTAATAACTTTTAATTTAAATGTATGAGTCCATATAATTTATCCACATATAATATTTATAAATGGATCTAAGTATATAGGTAGTAGGTAAATTTTTAGGAAGATCTTATTTTAATTTGGAATTAAAAATTTATTGTGCACATTTATTTATGTAGTTTGCAATGTTGAAATATATATATATATATATATATGGGAATTTGTTTTCTAGTTGCACACTAGTTGTGATTAAGTTACAATTAGAAAATTGATCCCATATTTTTTGTTCTCCATTTCAATCTTCTAGATTATATAAAGAAATGCATTTGAAACATTGAAAACACACAAACAACATTAAAAAGAACATGGAATTTGGGATGAGTTAATAAAAAAAATTGACCTTTAAAACTAAACATAAATTAGGTTTAAAATCTACTTACCTACCTACTCCCTACCTACTAACATACTTACTAACGTTGTGCATGTAAATGGTTTGGGATTTACATTTCGTGTAAATGTAAATCCCATGATGAAATTTATTTACATTTTTTATAAATGTAAATTTTTAATATCCATTTATGTTTGTGTAAGTGTAAATGTTAAAATAAATATATTTATATGATTTTATGCGGCCATGTAAAATATTGTAAATGTAAAACAAATACAGTCATATGATTTTATATGGCCATGTAAAAATAAATTTAAAATGTGATTTTTACCTGGGGAGGGGGATGTCATAATGTTTTGTGATAAGCCAACCAAATGGCCCATTGCAAAAAAAAACCTACAAAACAGATACATTAACATCCAAGGGGGGGAGGGGTGTGAAACTCAAAAAACTGTAAATTTTGTGGTAAATTGAGTTTCATCTTATCTTTCCTTTTTCTTTAGTGCCTTTGTTATTGTTACATGTATTTTCACTACTCCTACATTTACAAGTATTATAATTATTTTCAAACCTTTTGCATCAAATGTTAAGTTTCATTATTTCATACCCATATTTGATAAAATGTTGCTACTTTACATATACCATTAAAAGAGGGGTTTGGGGGTGAAAGGAGGCCCAAAGACATGGTGATTTTATAGATAATTTTAGTATATACACTTACAGTCACATCCCCTAAAACATTTACACATGATTGTGTTAATGTAAAAATATACATATACATGGCAATAATATAAGTGTACATGTAAAAAATTCAAACATGTAATTATAAATGGTTTACACTTACATATGATTTACACATTATATAAATGGTTATGACAATTACATGCATAATATTAGTACTTACTTATCTACTTATTTACCTACCTACCCATCTACATACCTATCTATTTAAATAAATTAAAATTTTAATTTGAAAAAATGTTATAAAACATGTTAAATTTTTTTCCAAATGTGATTAATTACAAAAATAGGATTAATTGCAAATTGCATTTGAGTGGTCAATGAATAAGATTGTATATGTTGACTATATACATTATCCATGTGGAATGTGTTGACATCACAATGAATCATCATTTACAACTAAATGTTGCATGTAATTTCATGTATTCAACTAATGGATTTTTAATCAAATGCATTGATTATAAAAAAATTATAATCATAAATTATAATTACAAATTGACATTTTCTCTTCTAGTGTTGGTTACATCACAAAATTGACAAAACAAAATATTGTGGGAGGTCCATTGTTGGTATGTTAAACAAACAAATCATCGCATAATGGTTATGCCCTTTAAATGACATTCTAAGGATAATACATACCCATCCAACATACTAAATTGGAAACATATGGTAGTTAGCATGGTGAAGTTGAAGTGATTTTTCAATTAATTTTGGAAATGTTTTTATAATGGATTCCACATGACCTTAAAATGTAAGGATACCAAAGTTTGATCTTTTTTTGGGTGTATTAGAATGTTTATTGTTTTACCCCTCAACATAAAATGATTGTTAGGTTTTGAGGGTAGGTGTTTACTAAATGTTTATACTTGTACCTTTGTGATGTTAATGGGCATCCTACCCGAATTCAAAAATATGTGCAAACAAGTAAAAAAATTGAAATTGTTAATAAAAATATTTTCATGTAGTGATAAATATTATAAGAAATAGGGATAATTTTTGTTTTACTTTGTAATGTATAAAATTTATAATGTATCAATGCATCATGTCATCATGCATTATGTTATGTTATCATCATGAATACCATGGTACATATGTATTTTGTAAGCAAAGGTGAATGCATTTTCAAAATTACATGGACAAAAACTTACCATACTTCCAAGTTTATGGTTATTGTAAGGTAACAAATATATTAAAAAATACCAATACATTATTCACAAGTGATTCATGAACAATATAGATCGTGTATTATCATTATTTGACACATGAAAAATAGATGTTTAAATATTTTTTAAATGACACCTAATTAAAAAAATTCACCATTTTAAATTATAGGGTTCCGATTATTTGTCACGTGTTTTTTGACACAATAAAAATCGCAATGCCAAGGCATGTCTTTTATGATTAGTTTTATTCAATTATAGTTTCTAGTCATTATTTAAGTCGTTTATGTCATTTTCTAATTGTTTTTCCCATTGTAGTCAAATAGAACAAGTCATAAAAGACATGTTTTGGCATTGTGAATTATTTAATACATTAAAGGACTTTTTAATTGAAAGTTGTCATGCATGTTTAAACATAACAAAGGTGAAAAAGTTTTTTCAAAATACATGGATAAGAAGTTGTCACATTTTCATGTCTATGGTTATTGTAGGATATTCATTCATGTATCAAAAAATATGACTACACTATAATATGATTATTTTCCCATGTGTGACAAATAAATGATTATATTAAAAAAATTGACACCTAGTTTACATTTCCCATCACTTTTCAACTATAACCAATTGTTATTTACCACATGTTTTTGTTGATACATTAAAAAAAATTCAATTGAGAGTTGTTGTGCATGTCAAAGCATGACAAGGGTGGGAATGTTTTTCCAAAATACATGGACAAAAGGTTGTCACATTTATAAATCTATTATTATTATTTTAAAAATTATTAATTTATCAAAAAATACCAATACATTACTCACACATTTGTGAACACTCAATATGTATCAACATTTGTTTTCCACGTGTGATACATGGATGGTAATTAGATATCAAAAATCAACATCTAGATTATGTTTTTCATGATTTTTCAATTGTAACCAATTGTTATTTGTCATGTGTATTTCAAATACATTAAAGTTTCCTTGATACATTAAGCAATTTTGGTACATTAAAAAGAATATCAACTGAAAGTCATGTGCACTCCTAAACGTAACAATGGTGAGAATTGTTTTTCAAAATACATGAACAAGAGGTTATCATGTTTTTAGGTTTATGCATATTGTAAGGCAATTGTTAATGTATCAAAAAATATTATTATAATATTTACATTGTGTGAGTAATACAATCTATGTATTATCATTTTTTCACACATGACAAATAGATGGTTACATATCAAACCTTTAGGACTAATACCTTTGAAATGATGCATGATTTTGCATATTATTTTAAGAAAACTAACAATGAATGTGAAACATCCTACTACCAACATTAATCACTTTCACATGTTTACAGTTGTTTGATTTTCTAATGTTGAAATTACTTTTATTCAAAATTGTTGTTAGGAAAAAAAAAGTCATAGGAAAAAGAAGAAGAAGGGATGTTCAAGTGTTGTTTTCTTCATTCTCTTTTTTTATAAAACTTTTTTTTTTTTTTTGGGCTCTTTTCCTTACCTTTCTAACATATATAAAATTACACAAACATTCGCCCAACAAAGAATGCAACAAACATTTTTAAAAAAAATTTAAAAATTAGTTTCCAAACAAAATCTTTCACTCAAATCTTTAAAATACAAATAAAACTACAACAACACAATCATTTTACCCAAAGAAAAAAACAAAACAAAACAAACGCAAAGCGTAATCACCTTTGAACTTTAAGAAATGCATCATGATCATGACATTGGAGTCTAGACACTTATGCTCCGTGATTTCACCATGGCTACCTTGATAACAATAAAATCCAATGATATACAAATGTTTGATACAATGCTGGTGGGATGCAAAGTTACCTCATGGATTTTTCTAGAGGAAATTGTTTTCATTTTTTCCCCATCCATTTTCACCTTTTTTTTTTTTTTGTTTGAGAATTTTGAGCAGAGCACACCCTATTGTAAGCACTGCCTTCAAAGCCTGACGATCATTTTATGCTTGGTATCTTGACCCGTGAGAGCAGAGCCAATAAATTTAAGGTACCATACAACTGCGTTTAGATCCCCTTTTGAAACAACGGACCAACGATAAACCCTAAACGGTTGAAATGCCCGGAACCCCACCAGCCCGGCCCCTTGTTTCCCCGGGTCACCCGTATCGTCTCCTTTCGTCTGCACGACCTCTCGCATGCTGTTGCGAGCGAGCTCTGGCCTCCCATGCCGCTTCTGCTCTCCATTGTGCGTGCGTGCAGAGGAGGAGTTGATGTGAATTAGGGCTTGAAAGAAGCAAGCTCAAATTGAAACTCTACGGTCGGCGGATTTCTGGGCAGAGAGAGAGAGAGAGAGAGAGAGAGAGAGATCAGAGGTGGTCGTTATCGCCTGGATCGGGGGATTGTTTTTAGGGTTAGGTCGAGGAGGTGCAAGGGTGGAAGGGGCGAGAGGGAGGGAGGGACGGAGTGAAGAGGAAGAGATGATGAAGGATGAGAATCAGCAGGGCTCGGCACGGTTGTACAATCCATACGCTGACCTCTACGGAGCTGCTGCTGGGGATCTCAAGTCTCTAGAAAGTGTCTATCGCCTTCCGACGAAGCCAGAGCATCTGTTTCCGGACGAGGCAGCAGTAGAAAGACGAAATTTGAGTGAGAATCTGACGTACTACACAGGCTGTGGCTACTTAGCCGGAGCGGCATTTGGAGGAGTGAGAGGGTTTGGCGAGGGTTTGAGATCCAGAGAAGAAGGAGACACGCCAAAGATCCGAGTCAACAGGTTGTTGAATGCTTCAGGCCACAGGGGCAGAACCACAGGCAACAAGTTCGGCATCCTGGGCCTGCTCTATGCAGGGATGGAATCAGGAACCTACTACTTGCGAGGCACAGATGATGATATTGGCAATAATATCATGGCTGGCCTAGCGACCGGGGCTGCATATAAGGCAGCTGCGGGAGTTCGAACGGCAGCCATTGCAGGAGCGCTTGGAGGTATTGCTGTTGGAGGCTTGGTAGGAGTGAAACAATTTTCCCGCAGATACTTAGCTTTCTGATTCTCTGGTAGGGACACTTTTAACTTTCACAAATCATCTTCTTTTGAGGGGTTGCATGTTCAACAATCTCTGTGACGAAGGAGGCCGGGCGGCCACCCGATAATTTTCACCTGGGGCTCAAAGTCTTCAGGATTTTGTTGAGAATGGTAGATGCATAGAAAAGCAGTACAAAGTTCTGCATCCTGCAGCTTCCTTTCTGATGGGTGCCATTGAGAAAAAAGTCGTTGTCAAGCTAGTATGCTATTCAAGAAGGCAGCTTTCCGGAGATCTAATTGGCAGGGAGGTTGTTAGGCAGACATCAGGGTATGCTTTTTTTGAGGGGAGCAACTAGATAGGGATAGATAGATAGATCCCATGACGCTGATCTCTGTTTTTTCACAATCTAACGAACCCCGACAAAAGTAGGGTTTAGGGAATCTAGGAGGCTCTAATTTGGTGTTTTGTGTCATGAATGGTTTAGTGTCTACTACATTCTAGTTAGGGGTATGATGGCATCAGACACAACCACAGCATAATCAATCAAGAGAGAATGTTTGCATGTCACCTCTGATTGGATTGAAGCAGACATCTTAGAGTTGTGATACAGAGATGAAATTGAGATCCTGTGACATAATCCTCTATAACTTTTTAGCTGGATGAGATGCCAGTTTTACTTGTATGTTGCTGCCAAGAATTGGAGACAAATCCATGTATATGGAGGACAATCTGAGGTTTATGCAAGGCAGCATATGAAACAAAGCCAGGAAATCTGCTGGGGAAGTGAAGGTCCAGTGGTGTGTAGAAATTATTGTCACAAAACAAGAGATAGCCATCATATGTAAGCTCCTCATGGGATTTGGTCTCTGCTCAACTAAATGATTTTCAATGCTTACTCAGAGTTTTGCCTGAGAGTTGGGAAGCTCACTGGTGACCTCTTCATGAGCTCTGGTCTCTAGAAAACTACAGCTTCTTTGGGTGATTTGTGAAACATGATGTCAAGGATTCTTAATGCATGCAGGATTTATTCATCCCTCAATCGAGGGTATCCATAAAGTGGGGAAAAATTTGGAGAAAAAATCAATATTGGGGTGAAGTTTACAAGATTTGAAAGTTGAGACAATGTTTTAAAAATAAATAAAATTATATATATACACACATTCATTAGACAACAATGAAGGCACAATACATTGGAATAAGCAACAAAATAAAAGTTGGGCATGAAACTCATTTGATCACAAATTTCGGTGATCAAATGAGTTTCATGAAATTGGTGGTGAAATTGGTGGTAAAATGAGTTTCATGCCCTATTTTATTGACATGTATGTTTTTGCCTCAATTATTTTCTTTAATCTCCATCCAAATTTTGGCCAAACTAAGCATCCCAATGCCCATTATCCATCCATAACTTTACAGATAACTTCATTTATATGCCTTCGAGAAAAGAAACATAAGAAAGTATACTTGAGTTTATTATATCCCTTCAATAAATATAATAATTTCCTATTCTTTTTTAGTTCATGAATCTCCTCCATTAACGCCAAGGTGATTTCAATATCACCGTTTCCCCACGAAATGATCTATTAAGAAAGTTTCATAAACCTTGGTTAAGATATTCCCCTCATTAATAGAAAATCCAGTTCTTTTTTCTATAGTATCTTTTATTGAAAATTCATAGTCTAAAGCCTCGATTCTATTCCCTAATTCTTGATACAAAATATCTTCTTTTTTTTTTGTATCAATCCATTCATCGTAAGAATCATCAAATTAAAAAAAAAAATTGGAATGTTTAAATATCTTTTCAAATCATTTCAAAAAGTAAATAAGCTTGGTAAAGTTGTAAAAACTACTTTTTGTTTTCCATTGCTTAAACATATGTCAAAAAAATATTGAGATACTTGTTTTTTTATGGGACCCCTATTATTGAATCAACTATTTTCGATATATTGCAATGGTCAATTCCATTGGCAATAATCGAAAAAAAAAGTAGGCCATACTCTATTTGACCATGACAATCCATCAACTTTCAATTGATTCATTCGGAATTCATTGTTGTTTATTTTTTTGTTAAGGAAAGGTACAAGAGCTCTACCTAGGTATAATAAGCAACAAGTTAAAAATAATAATAGTAAAAGTTCAATGAATTAGACGTTTCACCAAGAGATAAAATACAAGTGAATAATGTTCCACATGAACTAGGAATAATTTGGTTGAATTCAAAAAGAAAAGATGACCACTTAACCAACTAAAGAAACAATTTGTAACAAATAAGAACTGATTGCTATGACAAAAGAGAAAGATATTTACTAATCTTGCTAATATGGAACTTGGTAAAAGAATATGATTTAATAATCAGATAAAGAAATTATCCAAAAATATCTTATGAACCCGAACATCACTAATTGAAATTATGGGGCGCGGGGATTGATAATCCAAAAGATCTTTGGTTTAGTACCAATAAAATAGAATGTAGGGTAAAACCAGCAAAGTGACTGTATGAGGTTTTACTAATATCATATAGAGGGGTGAATAATATATTGATAGAAATATTATTAATTATCCTATAATCAAACCACTTATAACCGTAATACTACTAAGATTTTCCCTCTAAAAGAAAAGTTCTTATGGATAATATTTGAGAAGGGTCAATAGGCAACATTGTAAGAATTCCATAATATAGTCCAAATAAAATCAATGAACTTAAAATATTTATCCATGATAATATTGGAGCTCATAGCACAAAAAACAGTAAAGGAATATTTATTATCATAATGAAATACCTTCCTTGAAAGCATAGGAGTGGAATAGAATAAAATTGATAAGTTTTTGGTATATACTAAGAAAAAAATCCAGTAAATTTAAAAGTATTTTATTGGTCAATGAGTTTTTTAGCCACTGATCATAAAAATGGTTAGATTATTTCAATAAATCAATTTTGATATTTTTGACATTGCAAAAAAAAATTCTTCATTTTTATTTATTCCCCCTTAATTAAACTAATCCAACCCAAATATTCTAAACTATTATTACATTGTAAAGGACATGTAATCAATTCAAGAACATCCCTTCCATTGGTAATCCATGAATCTTAACAAAAGTAAATTCAACAGACAATTCTATGTTAATTCCTCTCACTTTCAGAGGATTAACATGAACCATTATAGTAATAGCTAGGTTAGGTTGTAACTCACGCATGCATTGTACTTGATTGTAACTATCAAGTTTTTCCACAATTCATGGCATAGGTACACACATTTATTTACATGTATACATGTAGAAATAACAATGTAGCGACTTGATATCGTTTATCCAAATATAGGATACCAATCTCATAAACAATCATTCTACATCAAATCAAAAACCTAACTAGAGAAACTTTTAAAAAATTCTCCCATAAAAAATACAGATTTTCCATGTACTAAATCAAGATAATCTCTCAAAGTTTCTCACATTTGTTGTTTTCTTTCTTCCAAACCTTGGATTTTGATACCCAAATACGAAGCATGTTTTTTCGATTTAAGTGCGTGTCCCATCGAGACCAATAGGAAACGGTGTTCCAATCAATTTACATTTATGACGTCACGTTAATGTTGTTGTTGTTTGATTTCAAAATGGATTAACTCCACACATGTAGACGCCATCACCTAATGATGGAGGATCAATATATTTTTGAGCAGGTAATTGACCCAATACTTGAATGGATTGACATCTCAATTTTAAACTAAGTTGAAAAGCCACAATAAAAAGTAAATAACCAAAAAGGACTAATAGGGAATGCTTCTTTAAATAATTTATAGGTATAGGGTTTACTCCCCCTTTCCTAAGGGGAAGAAGAAGAAATAAATTTTGCATAACTTAATCTTGTATAGTTTCCTCCCTCTCATCACCCAATAAACTTTGTTTTGGACAACGATGTGCCATAGCAATTAAGATAGTATCTTCTCCTTGGGTAAAAACATAGTCAAGTCCATTTGCTCTTGCTAGCACAATAAGTATTCCAATTTTAGTTTCTAGTTTCAGTGCCATGCCTTCCAAATCTTGGAGGTACAATATCAATCACTTGACGACCATTTGATGCATTATCAATAGTTATTTCGTATCCACCTTTTTTTAAAAATTTACTGACTTTACATGTAGTTGAAGCACTGTAGACCGTATCATTACTCCTACTCCCATCGATATAACTTTTCCCTTTTCTTCTATTACCACCCACATATATTAGATATTTCAAGAAATGATTTTTTTTATTAACCAAAGGATTTAGCAAAAGGATAGGAGAAACAATTTCACTATACTTTTTACTAGGAACTAAACCTATCATAAGATTTTTTTTTTATCAGGATAATAAATTTGAAAATAAAGATTACGTTTTTTATTTATTTCAGGAAGAATATGATCAGGAAAGGCTAATTGAAATCCTTCGGGTAAAATAAGAATCACTCTTACATTTAAAGGTTTTTCTTTACCATTAGCAATAACTTCTTTTATTTGTGTATCATAAGGTATTTTAACAACAACTTCAAAAACTGTGTCTGAAAGTACAGACTGTGGAACTTCGATATCTATAAGTTTTTTGGCCAAATGACAATTAGTGCATGTGATACAACTAATTGCTTCTCATGGATTTTCATAACCTTGATGTGCAAAAATTGGATATGCCTAAAAAATGGATGGCCAAGCTATTATTCCCATTATGATCAAGACTGAAATAAATTAAATCACCCATTCTCTTAACTAGTGACTAATATTTTTGTTTTGCATAGTTTGATTATTGTTTCAAAAATTTCCACAAGTAAGGTGCCTTCAACATCCTAATTATTGTAGCTACCCCCCATTTATGACTCTACCCATTGTAATAACAACAAAGGTAAGAAACCGAAAGTATTTTACTCTTTTTAGTGATTGGTACCCAAAGTCAAATAAAAGAAGTAATGGTTAGAAAAACCATTTTGTTATTCCAAAATGATTTTTTCATTCATTCATTGTATGATAAGTTGCCGCAATAGAAGGAGATATACGATTTAAATGACAAAAAATCTAATATTTAAGAATAGTATTTAAAATAACTAGAAAAGTTGAAACAAAATAAGATATTATATGTTTGTTACGAGCAAATCCCAAATGTTTTAAAAACGAATCTATTAATATTTCCCACCCATGGGGTGAGTGGAATCTAATGCATAAATTGGTTAATAAAAGAATGAAAAAGGTTTTCATTGTATAATACAGGCTATAAAATAATTCTTGAATCCAAGAATTTAAAATAATGAGTCTTTCTTTACCTAAGAGAAATGAAGCACTCAAAGCAGCAAAGTAGATAGTGTCTATTAATAGTCGTAGAATAGTCTAAATATTATGTTCATTGTATGTTTCTACCAATTGAATTGTTTTTTCATGAATCTCTATATCAAGATCTTGTGATTGTATCTCCGAGGAATTCAACCAAACAAGTTCCTCTACTTCCTAAAGACATTTCAATGTCATTTTTTCTTGAAAATAATTAATAAAAATATTGAATTGACTAATATTCCACCATAATTTAACCCAAGGTTCTAGGAACCACTATTTTATAAGAATGGAAAGTCACCAAGGAAGTAATAGTAAACATCCCATATATTGTAGAGAAGTTAATGTTTGATATTTAGCTACCCAAAATTCTTTGAGTACTAATGAATTCAATTAACCCATTAGCTTTGTCTAAAATCTAAACAAAGTGCGGGTTATGGAACAAAGTATGAGACCTATAGATTTGTAAGTTGTTACAGTAACTATGGAATCTTTGGAATTTTTTGAATTGAAAAAATAAGAAGGATTTTTCGAAGTTCCCCCCATTTCAAAGGAAGAAGCAAAAAGGGAATAACATTGTTTCCAAGTATTTAAATCATTTGGGGTTGCTTCAATCCAAGTTAATTTTTAATTCATTTGTTTAATTCTTCTCAAATATTTTTTGATTGAATCATTCGAAATGAAATATATATTTTTAATAAACTATTTGTGTAATCAAACTTATCTTGTATCTCTCTTTTATTAGTTTTTCCCATGCTTCTTTTTAAATAATTGGAAAGAAATAAAGAGAAAAAAATTGAAGAGTTATTCCAAACCTTGGGACGATGAAATTGTGAAAAAATGAAAGACTACTGCTTTGAATGAACGAAAAATATAAATCCACCAATAACTTTGGTTATTAAAAAAAAAATGGAATTTTTTTTGTTATAATAAATAATAAATTACTCAAAAGATTCAACAAGTATAAGTTAATTTTACATTCCAAGAGGCCCCAATATGATGAATATATAATTATTCAATTTCATATTCATATATAGCAACATGGTTTACCAAAATTGTTTTGGATATGAAACCATATCTTTATAAGACATGTAATCTTTCTTTATATATCATATATGTTTGCTCCCTTCATAAGCCCTTTCTAAAAACCGATACGAAGTGTTTGATAACCAACAATAAAATTGTGCCTAGTATGATTTCATAGGTGTTACTCATGCTTCACTAGAAGAAACAATATATATTTTTAAATTTTGTTTCGGAAACCCTCCCTCCCCCCAAATTCTTTCCATTTCAACCAAAGAAATATCTATCCTTTTTTTGTGAATATTCCATTTTTTCAAAATGATATTCAGAATAGGGTTTATAGTTCCTCAATTGATATGTGTAAAAAGCAAGTCAACTTTACACCTTTTTCTTCCATTTCTCTTACGGTTAAAGGAACATCTCATTGACCTCCTTAAAACACAATTTATGGTCATTTAAATGATCGGTAGTCAAATTGTTAAAATGACCATTGACCATTTAATTAATGACAATGGGGTGAAATCAACTTTAAATGAGGATCTTGATACACGATTGAAATGATTAAATTTTTTAAAAATATATATTTTTGAAATCTCTTCAATCAAAATTATGAACCACCAAAGTGAATGATGCATAACTTGGCAATTTTGGGACTTTCATTTACGAATCATAATTTGTTTTTGTTGTAACCTTCACAAGAGTTACAGAGTATTACATAGGGAGGAGAATGGTGAATCTTGCCAAATCCAAGTCATGGTGTGTTTGTGAGTTTGATTTAACCTATGGTTCATCCATGCACCATTTTAGTTCCAAGCTACATTAATCAACTTCTCTTCTTGATTTGTGCAATTTAATATGATCATGAGCTTGACTTAAGAACTTATCATAGTCCCATTTTGGAGTTCCCATGCCCTCTTTCACCTTGAGAGCTAAGGAATACACTTTGAATTTGCATTCCACTGCAAAATTGAAACTCAACAATGGTTTTTTTTACCATTAGTACTAGTTGACAAACTATGGGTGCATCATAATAATCCTAGACCATTCTTAACTAGGAAAATGTGTTGGGGAACATTAGTTATCTTATTCGAACAACTTGGCACCATTCCTTTGCCAAGTTGCATAGGGAAAGTGATTAACGTTCTCTAGCACATTGCTTTGTTGGGGAATGATTGGGGAACATTAGTTGTGTTGCTTGGGGAAGGTAATGTTTGTGGGGGAATGCCATTGGTCATTGCTTATGGAAGGAGAGATAACTAGTGTCTCGGAAAGATAATGTTGTTTAGGGATGTTTATGGGAGAAAAATAATTGGGACCAAATTCCTTTTGAAAATAAAGGAATCAAGGCCATACTTTCTTAGGAGCTTGGTGGCATTTCCCATGGATAACATCCAAGTTGTAATGGCTTAGAATTTTGAAAGTTGAACAATGGATGTATGTGCTGCCCCACCCCAACTATTCATCCTTAGTCTTTAACTTTCATCTATTGTACAACTTTTAATTTTCAGCTTTTCAACCAAAGTTGTGTAACTTTCCATCTATCATGCAACTTTTCATTTATTTTATATTTTTCCTTTCGAATATTTCATTTATCATGAAACATTTCATCCATTATAACTTTTTAAGCCAATATGTCATCCATCATGTAATTTTCCATTCATTGTGTAACCTATGAAAGCAAGTTCCCAACTTTTCATTCATTGTGGGACCATCCAAAATTGTTGTGAAAATTTAAAATTTTAAAAATATATCCAATTTTCATAAAGGAGTTAGATTGAACCCAAGCCTTGGCAAGACAATTATTCTGCAACTAGACAATGTGTGTTGAGCAACATGTTGCATATTCAAGGAATGGTCAAGAAACATTGGTTGTGATGCATTTGGAAGGTAATGTTCTATGGGGAATGTCATTTTGTGTTGTTTGGGGAAGGCGGTAATGTTGTTCATGTAAGGTACATTCCTAAACAATAATAATTTCTTAAGGTTATAGTTATCTTCCCCATACAACTTGGCTAAGGTGGAACAATATTTTGAAGAAACCAAAAGTTTCCTCATAGAACATGGCCTCCAATTATCATTAAAAAAAACTTCAGTGCGACACAAAGCCATTGACGTTGTTGATAAACTAAGTTGAGAAGCCACATTAGAAGGTAAAAAACCAAAAAGGACTAACGTGGGATGCTTTTTAAAAATATTTACAGGTTTGGGGTTTGCTCCTTCTTTCCTAAGGGGAAGGAGAGGAAATAATTTCGGCATAGCTTGATTTTGTATTGTGCCAAGTTGCCTTTCTCTCTCTAATCATTCCTTGGCCAAGTTGTTTGGGGAAAATTATCCTTATTCTTTCACAAATGAAAGCCAATTTTGACAAAAAAATATGTGACTATAAAAAATTTGAACCCAAATTTCTGGACTCAAATAATTGATCCTTAAATGTTGCATCACACTTGTTCATTTAAAAATTATGGAATATTATTGATGCTTGAAATGTTTATCAATAACATGAATATAATATTAAAAATTTGACAAAATATGTTTTTAGTTGGGCACTTGCCTTGTAGGAACATCAAGACTAGTGCCACATTTAATTTGTTGTTCTTGTTTAGTGTTTACCTAGAAAAAGAAAAGAGGTATGTGAAAAGAACTCATGTGACAACACGTATATAAAATGCTTAAACAATGTGTTAAGATTCAAACTAGTGTTAAAATTAAGAGGAAAAATATTGGTTCTAAAGGTAATGGGACCTTGTCCATCTTATGTTATTGAATTTTTGATGTCATGAAAAAATCTTATATTCACTTATTGAGTATGGTAATGGTATGAATAGGTATACCAATCTTGCTAGTAGTGGTAACTTTAGTATTTGTATAGGTTACATAGGCATAACTTTTGTCATATCAAAAGGGCTCATTGGAAAGTAAGGTTGTTTTTCATTGGTTATGAGTAGGTAGAAGTAAATGTCAATGCATAAATGATGGATGGATGGGTGAAAAAATGGGCACCCACTACACATCATCAAATAGGTTTTTAAAAATTGCTAGTATGTGACTACCACATACACCATTACGGTTTTTTTATCATTTCATTGTCATCCTATGCAATTGAAAATGATTTAGGTCCAAACATTGGCAATAATCCCTTCTTTTACACCTATTATGAAATTCTAAATCACACAATTAATTCACACAAATCTTGACTTTATAGCTTATCAAGTTATTTACTACAAGCCAACAATTAGAATGATCAATTTATTTCCTTGGTTAACACTTTATGACCATATATAATATTGATTAATGCATGTGTGCAATATACATTTTGATGGGGGCTAAACAAAGAATTGTGAATGACTACATTGGAGATCTGAAGGGTGATTATTGTAAAGTTGGTTCATTTCATTATAATTTAAAAAAGAACTCAATTAGAAACATCATAGCACAAATAAGCTTAGTTTTCAATCCTTTGAAAACGAAAAATTCAAAAACTTAAAAGTCAAATAGTGAATGTGAAAAGTCCATAAAAAACAAGATGGAAAAAAAAAAGGTTGGGGAAACTTTAAGTTGGAAGTTATGCATGTGCAAGGATTGCTTAAATAAGTTTTTAAAAAAACATTTAGAATGAAAATATTTTGCAAATGATGTAAATCCATTTTACATAAATTGGGGGTTGTTATGCTCACCATTGTAAGTAGATTACAATCTATTGCACTTATATGATGAAGATGGAAATTACTAAGAGTCAACTACATTGTTTGTTTCAACTATAAGCTTGTATTCCAATGGACAATATTAGCATATTAATGACAATGGTTCACTTGCAAATCAACAAGGAAGGGAATCTCAAATTTGTTGTAATAAAGACAAAGAAGTGATCAAAATGTTAAAGAAGATGGTTATGACAACCAAAGTGTAGGTAGTCGTGGAAAAGTTAATTGTCAATGTTGTAATCATCACTATTAAGGTTATTATGTAGGGACCATGTGGGTATGATAATTTGCAACACAATTCCATAGGTCTTCAAGGAAGTGGTTGTTTTATTGACTTTGCCCATTGGGAATAGACTATACATCAATGTAAGATTTGGGCATAAAAGTTTGGCTTGAACTTTACCCAATCATCTAGAGTACAATGTGTGCATATGATGGACGGGCATGTTACATAAAAATGCATGAATGTAGATGAAAAGTTTTAGATCTAGGAAGGGATGTTTTTAGTTTGATGTATGGACTTCCCATAAAAGGCAAGGTCATTATATGATGAGTTGCTTGTTATTGTCACAAGGAGGGTAAATTATGATAGATCATGCCTTTAAGTACAAATGTAAGGTGTAGGTACACACAAAGGAGCCAACATGATTACTTTACAAAAAGATTGTGAGTCCTTTTTAATCCTTTTTCATATGAAAAGTCTTATGAATTTTTTTTGTAACTTGTTATTAAAAATACATATAATTGCCCCAATAGATCACATGTTTTGTGGTAATCATTGTTGAATAAATATGAAAATTTCAAAGTGTGTATATTTTGCTAGATTTTGCGTTTCATCTTAAAAATTTATTTTTGAATCATACAAAAATATGCTAATTACTTTAGTTTTTTTAATATTTTATCATAAACTACAACTTTGTTTTGTATTCCATGCACATTATACCCCATTTACATGTGGTAAAAGATTTTTAAAAATTTTAAAACTTAAAAAATGCTTTGAATTTTAAAAAAATAAAAATTCCATGTCTTTTAAATTACAAGTGATTTTAAAATGTGGGTAGTAGGTTACTATCATAATTTTTTTACCATCAAAATTATGTTATTACAATAGTCTTTTATCTAATCCTTTGTAAAATTAATCACAATATGATGCAACACCTACTCAAGTTCAAACATCCTTTACTAAGAACAAAACCCGAAATTTAATTTAATGAATTTTTAATTGAATTTCTCAAAATTCATATTAGTCATTTAACACAATTTGGAGTGATTTACATAATCTTAAACTATCAAGAAAAAACATATGTAAAAAAATTCATAGTTTTCACCATTATTTGACATGGTTTTTGGCTTCTAGATGTGTTTTGCTTTCTTGTATAAGCAAGATACCCAATGTAAACTAAAAAATTGAAAAGATTAGCATAAATAATATGGAAATTGAGTTCTTCAATCTTATTAAATTTATGGTGAAAACATGTAATAATGTTGGTATCACACACAAAAAGGTGCCTAAGAAAAAGAACGAAATAAAGTATAACATAATTGATTTATTGATTTATAGAATATGAACACATATATACCATGGAAATATTGAAGATGAAAACCAAAAGAGTTGAATTTTCATCTAAACTAATATAATAAAATTTGAGTCAAAATCCATAAAGAACCCACAAAATTATAAATTAGAGAAGCAATATTGGATATAGGGCTTCATGAAATTTTGAATGATCTTATTTGGAATTTTAACCAACACTTGTTGATGACACCCATGGTAATAACTTCAGGGGAATTACCAAGGGTTTCATTTTAACTAATCTCAACAAGTGAAATTTCAAAATTCCTTCTTAGCATGTATAAGACATTATATTCAAGCTCAACATAAATGTGTACATGGCCTATTTGAAATCAACATGGTGATGTTAGTAGTTTAAGTGCAAGTGGGTTGCGTAATCACATGCAAGTATTCCTTGATGAAGGATAAGGTTTGAACATCATTTTTGAATCATTCAAAATGCAACTTGTATTGAATAAGCTTTGATAGGCTCACTTCATTATTGAAATGGTGGACCATAAGAAAGTGATACTAGTTTGGATCCTCATGGACCTTGATAGTTACTTTGTGAGGTTATGTTACTAAATTTTGATAATAGTTTTGGAAATGGAGGACGTGGATAAATAATAAGCTATGATATTAAGGTGATCATGGCTAACCAATCCCATCACAATTGTGTAGACAATAGGTATTAGCAATAGAAAGGGTTACATTATGTTCACAATGCCCATCAAAATTAATCCCTTGCATGTTCATGAGGCCAAAAGCATTAATGGCAAATAAGTATGATTGGTTGGAAGACCTTACAAGCCTAGAAGAAGACATGATGCTAAAGGCACTTTCAATATGCAGGATATTTATCTCCATAAGAGTTAAAAGACCTCTATGCATCATATTGTGGTTTGGCTCTAAGGCTATGGCAAGCATGTCATTATTATGTCCTTGCAATGTTGTAGATTAACTTAATCTTTCATATTGTTGGATGAAACAGTTCACTATTAACATCAAGGCATGTCAATGTGCATGTTGCTCTAGGAGACCAAAAAGGAAAACAAGGTTTGTAAGGACTGCTTTGCTTGACTGCCAGTCTATGACAACAAGCTCTTTTGCAAATGGTACAAGATGAGACGATTTCTTTTTATCTCTAGAATCATGAATGATGTTTGTGCTCACAATCCATATATTGTGCAGCACATGAATCCTGTGAACAATTTAGAAGAGGCCTCACATTTGCAACATACACGGATGGCACAAATAACAAAAGATGTTGATCATCACCATGATCTAAAAAATGACCTCATTAAGCATCTTTCAGTAATGAAAAGCAAGGAGCTTGCTCTGTGATATAATTTTTAGTCTTGTACAAGTTTGAATGCTTCATTGCTATCATGAATAGTCTAAATGCCTCACTCTACTTGTGCAAAATGCTTACCACTTCATGTATTAACTTGCATTTGTCCTATGGTCTCTTCTGATTGTTTAGTATCTACAAGTTCAAGATCAGTGACTACCACAATAAATGCAAATCATAAACAATCACAAGCTTTCTTGAAACATGGAATACAGTAACATTAAGGGCACCACATCATTTCCTTCTTACTTTCAAAACAATTTTAAGTACTTCAAAATCTCTTACATCAGGTCTCACAAGTGTTCAGCCAGAGATCCTAGAGGCAAAGAGATTCGGCCACTGACTTGGGTTGCTTAGAATTGCCTATCTTGAACAATTGCCAAAATCACAAAAATAGTCCTGCTTTAATTTCTTTGGCCAAATAACCACTAGCAAAGGCCAATAAAGAAAAAAAAATATTCAACTTACCAACAATGTGAGTAACTAGTCAGAAGTGGGAGCAGGAGGTGGGGTCTGTAAGGGGTGGAAGAGCGGATGTAACCAATCTCACTGCTGCTGCCTTACTTTAGGATGGAAGACAGCTTTGCATTTTTTGAAGCAAAATTGAGATTTATTGCCTGGAGGTATAGTAGGTGATGAGGATTGAAAGGGGGAGGAGGCCCTCTGGACCTTTCATACCCCAAAATTTCACAATGTGATTACAAAACCACACTGGCTCATTGATCATCCACACAATATACAAATTTCTTTCTTATCAGAATGCTATGTTGGGTCATCTCCTAAATTCTTTGGAAATGGTAAGCCAAACTGCCCAATTACCACTTAAAAGCAACATATGAAGTGGATTCTCAGAACAGAGACATTTCCTGGCAGCAGCCACTAGTATCCTATGTTCACTCTCATATTTGTACAGCATCCTAATCACTATTCTTCTAATTCCCGAAACCTGTGCATACAAATAGCACAAAGAAAAAGGATCTCATCCAGGCCTAGATGATCCCAAACCTGGCATTGCCTGTTGACAATCAAGCTGATATATAGAACAGAAAGTTGCAGTGGGTTTAGAGTTTTAGGATACTGCCTTCCCTTTCCTATTTCCTCTTTCCATAGATGCTCTTTCCAAATGCAACATCCGGGTTCCTTGTCTTGGAATTGGGTGTGGAGGTTTTCCATTTAGAGCCAGTTTTTGCAGAAATACTCCATAAAGAGTCACCCTGGCCAGCTATCTTCTTGCTTGCTCCCAGAGGGGCTGGTGCTCTGGATTGGAGCACGGGGTGCTTTACTATCTTGTTCATCCCATTGGCCACAAGCCAGCGAGAGCCTGACTGCTGTTGCTTGTGACTACCCCATCCCAGGAGCTTCTTCTTCTTGTCTAAGCCCTCATCACTCGTCTTCAGGCCAGACATTGTCACCTCTAAGATTTTGAACTGTGGTTGTTGTGGCACTATTGCCTGAGGATCCTCCTCCACATCCTCATTGTTCCTCTTCATCGAAACCCAGCGTCCAACCTTCACCTGTGAAGGAGGCAACATAACCCTCTCTGCTTGGACCAGCGCCATCATTGGGGCACCCACAGGCTCATAGTTCCGCAGTGGATCACGGAGCTGAACCAACATGGCCAGGTTTAAAATGTCACCCATGAAACCCCCTCTCATATTATTTGCACCTGCACCACCTTTGTCTTTCTGTTGAGCAACTACAGAAACATCCTTGTGAGCAGCTTGATGAGCAGCAAGTATTGATGCAGTTTCATCAAAAATACCAGCATCAAGCTGCATCCATTCATCTAGGGAGATAGCCATCGAAAGTAAACCATAACCACCAGAGGTTCCCCGAGATTCTCTATCTACACTAGTCTGTGCTCCTCCTTCCAGCAAGCAGACAGAAGCAGCAGCACCCTCTAACATTCCTATTTCTGCACCCCTCACACCCCCAATTTTCTTCACATAGCTGCCACCACTGCCCCTGCCATCTTCAAGAGCTGCAATTTCTTCCCATGAGAGTGGATAAACATTGTATGGTGCATCTTCCTCTGCCATGTCAGACTGTATTTTCAGGCCCTCCAAAGCTAACGCTTCTACTTGCTGCATGGCCATTGGTGCTAGATCCTCCAAAGACACAAACGTGTCATCAGACATTTTTGCCAAACTGCCATGATGCCTGTTAGGATTGTAACTGGAGCTTGTTGCCATGCTTGAATCAAATCTTGTGGCCATGGCAGCTGTCCCATACTCTAGATGTAGATTATTTTCCCCACCTTCCCCTTGGCCGGATGCTGCATAGCTTCCCACCCAAATGGGTAATGGATCAGTTGATTTGTATCTGGCAAAAACTGAGGGACTGCATAGACTACCTCAATTGCATGTGATACAATGAGCACATATGTGGCCATCTCCAAGAATTGTTTTTTTGCAAGTTCAAACAGGTTCAGGGATGGGGGTCTAGGTTTTACCCATTCCTGAAGTTGGCATGCACATGATGACCTCCTTTCAGAGCAAGCAGTCCTTCACTTGCAATTTCCTCCACTGTCTTCCCAGTGATATCTTCAAGAGGCATCACCATCCTGGTCTGGTCTGCCATGCTTTCAATGCCGGCAATTGCCATCTGACGCAAGATGTCCATAGAGCTTGACCCCATCTCCCCTGGTACCACCACAGGTTTAGACACCTGCATCACAAGCTGGCCATTCTTCTTGAAATTTCCAGGACTCATAGACCTCAGTGATCCACCATCACGAGTGTGAACTATGGGACCAACATCCTTTCCCAAAGCAGGTGATTCAGCCATGGTGAGGGCATACAGGTCATTGCCATACTCTTCAGAAACAGTAGGCTGTTTAGGAGGAGATCCTTCAAAAACTTTCTTGTTCAGGCCCCACTCTTGCATAAGTGCCTCAGTTTCAGCATCTTCCAGTAGTTTGCCACGGCTCTTGCTCAACATTGATTGTGTTGACTTCTGAAGCTCAGATTCTGCAGCCTCCATGATTGATGCCAGTTCCACATCCTGTTCGCTACCCCAGCCTGTCCCAAGTAAACTACTGTTGTAATTAGCAAGAAAATTAGGGACCCAATTTGCAATTGTTGCTTCATGTACTTTTGATCATACGATCATCAACCCTCATTTACACATATTTCCTGCACCTTGCAATTCCATTGTGGATGTCTGACCTCCCAACCTTACATAAAAAAAACTGGACAGAGCCAGATAAACAGAGGACTGATGAGCATTTGTTGTGAATCTGACCTAGAGAGTTGAAACCAGGTGGCAGAAGCAGCTTGCCAGAATCTTCACTGTGTCCACTTGCAAAATTCACATCTTCAGGCATACCATCCAAGTAAAGTTCAGGCACCTCCACTTCATTCAAGTAGAGGGCAGGTGTTTCAGCCAAATCCAAACCCAGACTTAGACCTCCTTCAAGCATTGCTTCCTGCTCAAACTGCTTCAACAGTCGTGCACGAGGCGAATCTGACTCACTGTCAGAAGTCAATATCAGAGGGACAGGTCCTGCCTGAGTCTCCAACAAATCTAGAAACTCACCTGCTACACGGTCAATTTCATCATCAAACTCTGCAAACCTGCTGATTTGATCTTCTTCACTGGATGTTACAATGAGATTTTCCTTGGTAGGAAAAGACAAAAGGAGTTCCTCATTCAAAATCTGCTCCTGCAAATCGTTTTCCTCATGGGTAGAGTGTTGACGTAAGAAACAATATGGTGAATTCACCGCCCATGAAAGCTCTCCTTGCCCCTGCTCCTCATCCACACCCTGGTCCCCTGCATCTCCTAGAGCTCCTGCTCGACCCAAGCAGTCCAAAAGCTCCAGCATTTCACTTTGTTCATCCATCGATATTTCCTCATCTCGATCAGATTGCAGGTCCATTATCACAACCTTGATTTCAGCTTCTTCAGCTTCTTTCTCTTCTTCAAAATCCAAGTTCAGCTTAGTAATCTTGAGTTCAGTCACTTCACTGTCTTTAGGTTTCAGCTCCAGTGAGGCAACGTTGAGTGGAGCGTCTTCAGCTCCTTGTTGTTCAGCTTTGCTGTCATCAAATAGCGTTGGTAGCTTGTTGATGTTGAGTTGGATTAATTCCGAGTCTCTAATTTCTTCACATTCTTCAGGTTTGAGCTCCAGCATGGCTTGCACACCCTTGACTAGGGTTTGTTCATCTTCTTCTTGGTTGTCTATGTAGTCTTCAGGTTTAGGTTCCATTATGGCAATCTTGACTCGGGTTTCTTCAGTTACTTCTTTGTACTCTTCAGGTTCAAGCTCCAGTGTGGCACCCCTGACTGCAGATTCTCCACCACCTTCCTTGTCTTCTTTAATCTCTTCAGGTTCAAGATCTAATGTGCCACACTTGCGTTCGGTTTCTTCATCTCCTTTATAATCTTCAGATTTGAGCTCCAACGAGCTGAGCTTGTGTTGGGTCTCTTCAAATTCTTCTTTGTCTTCTTCAGGTCCAACCTCCTCTGATGTGCTGACATTGAGTTGAACTTCTTCCTCTTCTTTTTCTTTTTCAAGTTCAGGCTCCAATGGGGCAATCTTGAGTTGGCTCGCTTCGTCTTCCAGTTCACTGGCCAGAGTGGCAACTTTGAGTTGGGTTTCCTCACCTTCTTCCTTGTCTTCTTCAGGTTCAAGCTCCAACATGGGAAACTCAAGTTGAGATTCTTCAGTTTTCTCCTCCTCTTTTACATCAAGCACCAGCATAGGAATGTTCAGCTGGGGTCCATCACCCTGTTCTGCATCATTCTCTTGTGCTTCTTTCGGTTCAAGCTCCAGCTTCATGTTGCTGTGTAGGGTTGCTTCATTTTTCTCATTGACTTCATCACCTTCTTCAAGTTTCACCTCCATTGTCACAACAGTCGCTCGAGTTTCTTCACTGTCTTTGTCACTGTATTCCATGTCTTCAACTTCATCATCTTCTGCTTTTGCTTCATGGTCTTCTTGAACAACACTGCCCTTGACCTGATTGATATCAAACGATTCAAAACCATCCTCCAACTCTGCATCTGGCTCTGCCAAGTCTTCAAATGCAATCACCGAACCAGCTGCCAGAAACATTAGGTCATGCAGTAGGTCAAGGAATCAAGCAAAACTAATGCATCTGAAATATGAGAATTCCATAAGAAACATATAATAATGGGTTCCAATTAATCAAACCAAAGGTTCTCCTCTGAGATTTTTCCTACTGACACATGCCAAAGAGTATACCTCATATACATAGCCTGATTTCACTACACAGATATTCAAGGTCAATTATCATTTTACAAATCAACAGACATGCTAGATTTATCAGGCTCTCTCTCTCACCTTCAGTGTGGTTTTCAGCAAGAACTGAAGTGTGCTCACTATCTTCTGCATCTTCTGCATCTTCTTCGTCCAATGTTGCAGCAACTGCATTGGACAGAGTGCCCATCTCAACTCCTTGATCAACAACAGTAAAGTCCACCTCCTCATCTGAGGTCTCATAGACAGCTCTTCCTTGGGTTGTCTCAGGTCTGAAGTCTTTGGCAATCTTGGAAGTCCCTTCCTTAGAATTCCCTGGAGTCAAAGGCTCAAGAACTAAAGGAGCCGGAGAAAATGCTCGAGGTTCTGTGGTCTCACTAGGCGATGGTGATTCCTTGAATCCCAGCTGTAGCTGCATGCCAACACAAATTGGAGGACTTGGATCCAGACAGTAAGGGCTGACTGTCAATGATTCATCAAGGCTCAAATGTTCCATGCCAACCATGCCAAGGTAGTCTGAACTGTTGGCAGGTGGTTCTGAAAGTGCAGGTGAAACATGTTGTGAATTTGACCGGTGCTCTCGAGGACTTGCATGGCCCGAATTGGGTAAACTGTTGAATGAACGTGCAGCCCTGAGGACAGGTGAAGCTCCAAACCTCAAGCTTGAAGCCAGATTTATGTTGTGAACATCCTTCTTCAGAAAATCATACCCAAGTGTGACCACAAGTGTACTGCCTTTTGCCTTTCCTGTCAGCTGAAAGCTGGTCCTCCAGGACTCCTGCCGCTCATAATTCTCATCCAAATTCTTTGGCAGCAATCGAGTGAGGTCAAGCTTATGCTTCCCAAGGATGAGTCCATCAACATCCACAGCAATAACCGAAAGAGTGAACTCCCTTGACTCGTACTTCATCCCCCCCTGTGCACCACCATTCTTGGACCCATAAACTGAACTGCGCAGGTCAAGAGATTCTTCAAACTCCGCCACCCCATCAAATACTCTGGATGGCGAGGTACACACACCCTCATCATCCTTGCGACAGAAGTGAACTGCAAGCCGCATGCCATACATGCCTGGAGGCAAGCCTTCGATGGCATGCACAAGGACTGTGAAAAGACAATTGAGCTTCTGTTGCCCTAAATGTGCAAGAGCTCGAAAGGGTTTCCAGTTCCACACACTACTCTTCTTCTTCTTCTTCTTCTTGGTATCCTCCTCCTCTGCTGGTATTTCCAAGCGCTGGCTAAAGGCCAGACTCTCTTCAAGCCAATCTGGGAAGTTTCTCACCTCAGGTATGTATTTTTCAAATCCTTGGGAATGCCATGGGCTTTGTGTTGCAACAACATTATTAGGTCTGGAAGCGGCAATTGGAAATCTGGAGTTGCTAGGGGATCGAAGAGCAGGGTGAGTGAGAGAATAAGGGATTGGGGTTTTGCCTCTAGCTGCTGCTGCTTGTGTTATTGTTTCACTTACCGTACTACGCTGCGGCAGCGGCGGTGGCGGCGGTATTGCAGTAGTCTCTCTACCTCCTCCCATTCTTCTCTCTGCTGTCAAGGCTCCCACCGATCCTCCTCCTGCTGCTTCAGACAGAGCTTGATTCAGCTCCTCCAACTCTTGCAGCAACCGCCCACCACCACCCCTTCCCACACCATCTCTTCTCTTACTCTTAATCCCTGCCGGATCAGATTGCACCATGGTCCAATTGCTTCACTTCCAACCCACCATTGTACCGTGTCCGCCAGCTCCTCCTGCAGCAGCAGCAGCAGCAGCGGCTCCGGAGGGAGCTAGGAACTCAATCCATCCCCTATCTCTACTACTACAACTCCACTTCCCCAGGCTGCCTCCACAAGATCCACAGGTTAAGAAAGGAGCAAACAGGAGAGACATTCAAAGCTCACAACTCACTGGCAAGGCATTCGACACTACCAAAAACCAACAGCAACCGCAACTCCTCTGAACAAGACCGTCGCAAAACAGACGAGCGAGAGGAGCGAGCGAGCGAGCGAGAGGAGAAGAAGAAAGACAGGGAGCGAGAGGATGGATGAAGAAACAGAGGAGTTGGAGGATGGATGAAATAACAGAGGAGCCAGAGGACGGATGAAAGAACAGACAGAGAAGCCCGAGGATGGAGAAACACAGGAACGAGACGAGCGAGAGAATGGATGGATGAAGAAACACAGGAGTTGGAGGATGGACGAAATAAAAGCGGAGCCAGAGGATGAAGAAACACTGGAAGGAAGGAGAAGAGCGCGAGAAATGGATGACGAAGTTCCAAAACAAACAAACAGGAAAGCACACATTTTCATCCGTTCCGTAACCCCTCGAACAAGTAAGTAACTAGTCCAAGGAACGTTACGACTTACGACGGTCTCAGTTACTAGTAGCTATGTAATTACCTGCTGGCTCGCCGTAATCTAGGGTTAGCGGCTAATCTTTATATTAATTGCTAACCAGCTCGCTTATTAAATTTTAATTAGTATTAATATTATTAGCCTTAAATTAAGCTAATCCTAGTAAACCTATCACACCCCCTTTTACCCATTCAATAATATCACGCACGCTTCCTGCACTCACAGTGCACCATTTTGGATGGATGCCGGTTGGACAGGGTTTTTCTTTTTTCATTGGGTTCCTGTCCCCCACCTAACCACCTTTAGTTACCATAGTTAGTCTATTATATGCTTTACCTACTTGTACTTGCATTTTTTTTCCCCCCCAAAAAAAACTATTTGGTGTTGATTAAATAGAGGCTTACACCAAGTGTATGTATGTCACAAAATGTAATATTTTCATTGTCTTGTGGACAATGACAAAATGCCTAAAGCACTTCAATATCCTTGTTCTCCAAATATTAATTTAAAAACACAAGGGCATTCATAGTAGTTCCATTAAGATGACAAACTTAAGTAAAAAAATCCAAGGGCTTAGTGCATTTTCCTCATTTCCATTGCAAACTCTAATATTAAAAACCCAAGTGCATTTGCAATGCCTAAATTGGGACGGAAAACTCTTTTTATTCTTCTTCCTCTTCTTTGTTTGAGGTTTTTGATTTTTCTTCTTCTTCCTGTTATTATTTCTTTTTTCTTCTTTCAAATTTCTTTGTTTGTTCTTCTTTCCTCTTTCCTCCTCATCCTTCATCTTCTTCAAAAAAAGAAAATGAAAAAAGAAGAAGAAGAAGAAGAAGAAGAAAGGGAAGTAAAAAAAAAAAAACAGGAATTTTCTTAATGATGTCAATTCTCCCTTGCTCTGCAAACAATTAAAAAGACCAAAACAAAACAAAAGACAACAATCACAAATGCAACACAAAAAAACAACAAAGAGAGTTTTAAGAAAAAAAAGTTCTATTGCACACCGAGCATCACAACTACAAAAAATAAAATAAAAAACATAGTTGCAATGCTTGGTGTGCAATGTAACCTCTTTTTTGTGTGTGCCCTAGATTGTATTGCAACCCCAAAAACGACCCAAAAAAAAAAGGGAAAAAAACATAACTATACACTATGCAATGTGATTGCACAAAAAGAAAAATAAAACGCACCACAAATTCTTTGCATTGCATTACAAAAGGAAAAGAAGAAGAAAGAGAGGAAAGAAGAGGAGGTAGGAGGTAGGATTAACCTGGGTGAGGAGCTGGGGTTCAAGTTGGGTTCATCCAATTGACCCCAAAACGGACTAGTACACTGGCGAGTCTTGGGTCACACCAGCCCACCACCACACTTCCCAAGTTCCACATCTTTCAGTCTGCTGAAACCAACCTTTTATGGTGTACTCTATTGCCATGTTTTTCTTTTGAATTTTGTGATATGGTCAAAGTGGCGATCATCCACAAGAAGATTTAACCAGATCTGGCTATAAAGCAAATATGAAAAATAAATAAATATAATCATCAGTTAAACCTTTAGGTTACTTACTGAAAGCAAAAATAGAAGTCTGGAAACTTTTACTGTTGTCTTTTTTCTGACTTCTGGCATTTGAAACCCTCAAAAGCCAGTTGTTTTCTATTTTTTTAAATTTTTGGCGAAACTTTCGCCAATGAAAATTGCTGGTCTACAGGTCATGAGGATTAGGGCCAGAGTGAAAGAGTGAACCAACCTGCTGTTGTGCACTGTATAGCCTAGTTATTAGGGCCTGACTTGCAGTGGATTTATTTTCTTCAATTTTCTGACGTAGTCAAAGTGGTGATCATCCATAAAAATATTTCGCCAAATTTGGTTATAAACTAGATATTAAAAGTTTGAAAACCTAAAACATCGTATAATTTGGCTACCTGCTAGAACCTATGTAAAAAAATAAAATCTGGCAAATTTGGACCCATTTTAAATTGAAAATTTCTTTCAAACCAGACTTCTGTCCGATCCAAAATGTCAAAATTTCACCTCAAGAACAAAATCACAAGCTTGAATGAACCTACAGCCACCAACACATCGTGAAGGATGGATAATGATGGATGGACAGAAAACACTTTTCCATTGGGTTCCAGTTCCCATGATGGTTAGCTCTAAAATTTGTTTTTACTAGCTACCTACTAACAACCCACTAGCTCTGAAAATTAGGGCATGTTTTTACACTGGAGAAGGGATTTCACTACCCTTGGCCTTCCCTTCTTCTTTGGTTCCCATCATTTGGGCTATCGCCCTTATGCCTAGGCACCTCAAAACAAGGAAGGGCCTCTGGCCCTATCCTTCTCGTATACTAGACATCTAGTAACCGTCTGTGTATGTGCAGTTTCCTTTAATAGTAGTCCACCTCTTACTACCAAGCTCAAACCCACCATCACTTGAGGTTGGGGTTCATCCATAACTGAGTCAATAAATAAGTACCCCAGTTTATAATGGGGGTATTAGCCCAGGCCAAAAATGGTGACGAACAGTTTTGGAAATAGAAATTTCATGCAGCCAATGGGAAAGCTCAGCATGCACTCAAAGTGCCTTGATTTTTTTTCTTTTAAGTTTTGGGGAGGGTGGGGGAGGATGTTTTCCATTTTCCTTTGTTCCCAACATGTTCCCTTCAAATTCCCAATGGGTTCTCATCAGGTTCCCAATATGTTCCTTATGTGTTCCCCAAGAGTGTTCCCAATACCACCTCGCTTTAATCTCATATGTTTTGCCCAAAGTCCTCCCCTTCTCACTGATATAGGTAGGCCAAAGGAGGAGGCACTCCATCTTTCCATAGAATCTTCTATGTTGGGGAGCCTCCATAGTTTCAACTTTTTTTTTTGGTCATGGGCCAATCAAATTGGCTCATTGCAAAAAAAA
>Ga0116231_10000951_pt1 | contig 56246 bp, 52 predicted proteins | sample S1TSphgellanicum_2_FD_89695 | JGI IMG/M metagenome (GOLD analysis project Ga0116231, IMG submission 89695) | Host-associated microbial communities from peat moss isolated from Minnesota, USA - S1T2_Fd - Sphagnum magellanicum MG | ecosystem: Host-associated > Plants > Peat moss > Unclassified...
CAAGATCTTTTGTCTATGTGAGGACTAGGATCAGCACAGCAGAGCACAGAGTTAGTGAAGCAGCCTGGGCTGTGCAGGGGATTCTCAATATCTGCTTGAAGAACAAGGAAGAGATTTACAACCGGCTCGGTCCTTTTGCCAGGTGCATAAACTGTGTCTCTTCACAAGATAAACAAGCAATTGGACAGTCCATCCAGATCTGATATCTTTGTTAATTTACAATGTCTCTATGTTTGTTGCTGCAACAAGCAGAATCTGTTGAGAATGCAGAGAATGTATCTGAGAAGACCTTAGAGATTTGCACTGTGGGAAGACAAATTTTTTTGCCCTTGGTTACACTAAGATTGTGATTGTCAAGAAGGATGAAACCTTGATGTACTTTGGACACTCATTCAAAGATATTTGTGCAAAGATTGCATGCATGGCAGCTCTGGCCATATCTCTTTAAGTGTAATGTCTCTGCTCTGGCACATCATGCCACGCAACAACCACCAGGGTCAGTGAAGGCAGAGCTTCAGAGTTGTGGAGCATTTTCTACCACGGTTGCTAGTCTGGCACTTGCTCCAGACCTACTTGCAGAAGCTCAATGCCTTCTTTGCTCATGGTTCCTTTCAGTGAATAGGTACTGACACCAAAAATCTCACTTTCCTCCAAACAGTGCCATAGAAATTTAATTTTGTTACTAACCTCCAGTGAAGGGTGACTTGGTACCAGCAGTCCTGTGAAGCTATCAATACTAGTAAGTCTTCACAGGTTCAGAAAGGGATGACAGTAGCACAAGAGAGGATTGCTTTGTGAGAAATTGTCAGCTGAATTTTACTGTCGGTCCTTAGGAGATGCTGGGCTTGTTTCTAGAAAAAGGATCAGGTTTATGATGATGAATTTGGAACCCAATAGCTTCACATTATTGAGGACAGGACACCACAGAGGCTAAATCTAATGTCTTCACAGTACACTACCCTCCATATGTGAGATTGGTTTGGTTTCAGCTTGGAATTCTTGGAATCTGCTTCCGACTGCATCCGCTTCAGCCACGGCCTTGCGCGCTATCTTCCGCCCCATTGTCCCGGCGTTCCCGGAACTCCGCGACATCGCCAACAATTGCGCGGCCTTCACGAAATGTCACCACGCCTGCGACCGCGATGCCCCACGAGCACGCATCCTGCCCGCCACTGTGCTACCCAGCACCATGACTGCGATTTAACCCATATTCTTCACCCACCTACTCTGGACTCAGGCCTATAAAAACTGACGAAAACCGCTATGAAACTTGCCTTAAACTAATGAGTAAGGAAAACAATGCAACTGGTCGATGCCAGTTGCTGTGCTAGTATATGCACACTTTATTTTTGGGGGGTTTATAGGCGGGCCTTGCGGTGACGCTGCTTACTTTGCAGAACTCGCTCGTGCTGGCCTCCTACTACCCACACCATTAAAGCAATCAGATAAATAACTTCAATTTCCACGCAAGTGGATGGAATATTGGATGATAATTCCGTCTCTTTCTTCGAAAGAATTGGGTCGTGCTGGTCCTGTACATATCATTAACGGCGTGGAGGTGAGGGTAAATGGATAACATTTCCACACAAAAGGATGGATGACCCCAATGAAATTAGCTTCCTGGAGGCACGTGCAAATGGATGATATTTCAGCTGCTTACTTTGCCAGAACTTGCTTGTGTTGGCCTCCTACTTGATTATCCACTCTAAATGATGAGTGCCCTGACCAGATTAGCAATCAGGAGGTATGGGAATATGGATGATATTTTAGCTTTTGTGCATCTCATTGATGATAGTTGTTGCACTTGGTCCCTTTGCAATTTTGCTTCTTGTTTTTGTTCAGACTTATCATTGGATGATGGATGGTCTTATCAAAAGTCTCAACATACTCTATCCACTGGCAGTTCACATCTTTAAATCAATTAAAACACAGAAAATGCAGTATGGCTACATCTTGTTTCCACTTAGGAACGGGTCAAGCCTGGTTGGGTAACACGCCGCTCTGTCAGGTGGTACCGGGGCCTGTTCCACAATGTAACCGGTGTTCCCCACCATTGATTCACATCACTACAGTGTTCCCACCTGGTTTCGCATCATAAGTGGAACTGGGATGATCCAAAGTGGAACAAGCAAGTTACAAATGCAAACCACATGAGTTGTGAGATCCAAGTAAATACCTCCTTAGATTTTGAATTCCACTTCTAAGAGCTTGGCTTCAATTTACAGTAGATATGAGAAAAACTAACCAAGTCTTTAACTACCAAAAAATTAGCATATTACTTATTAACATAAATAAATATTTTTAAAATAATGCATAGAAATAAAAATGAAGTGGCCCTATTTTTTCTAAAACAAGAAAACTAATTATATGGAGGCAAGCTTATACACCAAGCTGAACCAGGGCTTGTGATATAGCCAGACTGGCTGTCAATTTACAAGACGACTTAGCCTAATTTGGCTACAAACCAGATATAATTTTTTTTGAAAATTAAGAATACTTTTTATATTTTGGCTACCTGCTGGAATTTTTTTGTAAAAATCCAGTGATTTTGAATTCTTTCTTGAAATCTGGCGAATCAGGGTGATTTCTTTCACAAAAAACATTTTGTGTGGGTAGAAATCATGTAATAATTTCAGGTAGAAAAAAGGGAAAATTTGCACCCCCCAAAAAACACTTGTCACAACACGTAGTAGGAAAGAGGTTAACTGTTCAAGTGAGATAAAGCTATTTGCTTTTGATTTAACCCTGGAGAACATGATGAACAAAAATCACCCTTTACATAAGAGAAGAGGAAATAGAGGACGAAAGTCCCCAGCTGTCTATTAAATTTTTAGATTCTTCTTTTCAAAACTTTCCATGAATGTTCTTCTTTAAGCTCAAGGAGGTTCCTTTTGGCACTGAAACAAGCATAATGCACTAGATTTCCATATCTTGCCAAAATCTAGTGAATTAGGGTTGCCAAAGTCCACACCTCATTCCATACCTTGCTTGCTTATCAGGTTAAAGTACGTCCTTTTTGGCAACCACGGTTGTATACTGGAGAAAAATTTTACATCTCTGCGCGTGTTTGTCAGGTCAAGGATATGTCCCTTCTGGCAACCCTGGTATACGTGGTAGACAAATTCTACTTCTTGCTGGTTAGGGAGTTGGAGACCGTGGGCTAGGGGAGGGGAGGCAAAGGGCAGAGAGGGTTTCACTTTGATTGCATATGAAGCAACACTTGGGGAAGCTTCTGAGGAAAAGAGATTAATTGTTTACCTTTAGTTTGCTCTTTTCACCACCATAGGGTCATGATGGGTGCCAATCATCAAAGATTGGTGGTGTATGGAGTCTCAATGTCTGTTTAAAAATTAAAAAAAGTACGGACTGGCGACCATCAACAATGTTAATGAGTCAAATCTGGCTAAATGTTGGCAATAATCTATAATGTTAATGAGTCAAATTTGGCTAAATGTTGGTGACCATCTATAATGTTAATGAGTCAAATCTGGCTAAATGTCAGGCAGCAGACCTGAACTTGGCAAGTCCCCCAAGTCAAGCTCATTGGGGGAGTGGAGACAGACACATTATTTCCACCATCTTAAATGACAGAGGTATGGTATGTACCAGTGTTGGCCGATAATCAATCTTTAGACTTATCCTATGGATATCAATAAAGCATTTTTTTAAATTACAAGGAAGGGTATTATTTTTTTTTTTAAATCAATTTATTACACCATCCTATTACACTTTCATTTTTTGAAAAATTCTTTTACTGGTTATGAATACATTGGTTTTCAATTTCAAAACATCATGAATATGCTCAAAGAATGTGCATATCAAATTTCCAATTTTATTGCTTTAAAAAAATTTGCAAGAATACAACCTAGCCTCCCATAACAAAATCAACATGACAAAATCCAAAAGTTCAAAGTAGCTTGTGGGGGAAATGAACCCCAATTTTATGAATCACAATTACAAAAGAAGTGCAAGCCAAGCATGCATGGAGAAGAGTAATTAAACTTTATAAATGAAATACACATTGGACTTTGCAAGCGCACTAAAACATATACCATTGTAGAAGAGAAGTGAATGAAAGATGTGCTACTTGCTAGGTTGGGTCTAATACAATGTTTCCTTGTGGGTGTTCTTTGAAACTTATCTGAAATCAACTAAATTTAGATGCATTTCAAAATGGAGCTACAAGTTCCTAGATTTCGAATGATGGACTTCATACTTATAGAGCATTTGTGACCTAGTTTGGCTCTATTGCAATCAATGATGGAAAGGAGGGGAGTTGATGATGGTTTGGAGTGTTCTATCGATGGCAATGAAGGGCGGGCGTGATTGAGCTAGGTGGAATCAGAGGTGCTGAGTTGCATGCCCTGAAATTGCCATGTATATCTTGAAGGATTTTGGTTCTTATGGAGGAATTTTTGAAGATTATATTTTTGCATGCTGAAATATTTGAGTTTCTGTAATTCTTCTTTTGCCTTGAAATACTTTTTAAGGTAAATGGCAAGGCCACAGTGTGACACACCCCTTGTTTATTTACTTATTTTTCTAAAATCAGATCAGCGCTGTTACATAACACAAAATCCTATGTGTAATCCTATGTAGCGTCTAATGTTAGTGTGACAATAAGGCAATGGTAGGCAAATATTAAATCTTGAAAATATGTAGATTTGGGCACAACATTGAAATGTTAGCTAACACCTCAAAAAGGGGTCCTTTATATCCATGGTAAGGTAGCTGTACCATATATCTAGGTGCCCCCATTTTTTCTTCATAGTTCCCCCCATTTGTTCTCTAAAACAGTTTCCCTCCTTTCCTCTCTCTTCCCCTCCTAGTCTGCATCCTCTCCTTTCTTTTCCTCTTATTCTATTGCATTGTGACTTTTGAAAAAAAAGAATCGGCACTGAATAACAACACACAAACAGTGGAGACAGAGCACCAATGTTGACAATCATGAGAAAAATGCATAATGCAAGAGAAAAATGAGCCCGATGCAATAATTGTGAGAGAGAAACGAGCACTTGGAGTGAGAGAGAATGAAATTGAAAGAAAGATGAAAGAGATGATCAACTTGTGCACACAATTACAGAGAAACCTTTTTTTTTAATGGCGAAATTTTTCCCAAAAGAAAAATTAAATATCAAAAAAATTTAAAAGTGCTTTTGGAGGTTTTCAGTCACCACAAATTAGGGAAAAAACTAAAAAATGTCAGGTTTTTTTATTTGGTTTGTAGTTTGCAGTCAAAAATATAAAAGGCTGTTTAAGGATTTCTATGTCATATCTGGTTAATAATCAGATTTGGCTAAATCTTCTCGTGGATGATCGCCATTATTTTTACATCTTTCTATCAATGATGGCCATTTTGACTCCCAAAACAAAATCTTAGAAAAAAGCTGCTACAAAGTGAATGAGAGAGACGGGAATGGCATAAACAGCTTTTGTGTTAACTTTTCATGATGACATAGTTAACCAGGGTATCTATTTAACCTACTTACCTCATTTCTAGGTCTGAATAGAACCTTCTATCGACACGTACCATTGTTGGCAACCGTAGGATATGGTTCACTTTTTCTGTGTTAACTAGATGTTAGGTTACATACCATTGAAGCCTCTAACACTTTAAGTGTGTTTGGAGCCTTACACCCATACTTTCCTACTTGGTGAGATGTATGCTGGACTGCCAGTTCCACTATTCAGGAGCACTTTTCTAGTGTCAAAAAGTCAAATTACAAGGCATATGCCCGTAGAAATGTTGGTCACTTTGAATCAACAGTGGAGACTCCAGTCATGCATGCACTACCCCCAATAGACCCTGGTGGACCCAGAGGCATCACCCATTATGGAGGCCAGAGTGAACCGGCACCCACCTGTGCACCAATGTGGATGGATGGTGTACTGATGGGTGGACCTTTTTCGTCCCTCCCTGTACCTGAGCTAACCAAGGTGGTGAACTCAAGTTGACCTTTTTTTTTCCTTTCCTCAGCCCAGGTTTTTTTGGGAACTTTTTTTTCCTCACCCCCCACACCCACCCGGGTCTCACCTACCTTCCTACATTTAGACTACTTGCCTATGCACCTTGGCCTCCTCCCTCCCCCACCTACCTACCTGCCCACCTATCCACCCATCTATTTAGCTATTCACCCATTTGCCTACCTTCCCATCAACTTACCTACCTATGTATCTACACACTAAAACTCCACCGAGGCAATGACAATGTAAGTGGATGAAGGTATTGCAATATACCAAGTAGGTTGCTTCATTATCCTTCCTACTTACCTCCCTATTAAACCTTGTAACTTTATGATTGTTGAAAACTCATTGCAATGACCCAATTGAAGCTATTGCAACTCAAATTATTATTTTTCTATAGCATTTTATTGTTTTGCAATCAAATAGGCCTAGTTGTAACTATTTTATTTCATTTATTTCATCCCCACAATACTTATAGACACATTGACAATATAATATTCACTTCAATTCACACATGCATTACCCTCATCAAAGTAATGCAAATGCACTAGATTATTTTGTTGTTATGCAATACTTATGCCCAAGATAATATATTTCACCTCATTTGACTTAAAAATGTAATTATTAAATTATTTTGGTCTTATGCAATATCCTCATGCTTAAATATATTTTATATTATCTAATTGAACAATGCAATACCTTATGGACACATTGATCATATCATATCCAACCCAATTCACACATGCATTATCTTCATCAAGGCGATGCAATACCCTAAGGATAGAATACAAGTATCATATCTAACCATATTCACATCTACATTACCCTCATTAGGGTAATGCATATTCTTTGAATCATTTTGGTGTTTAGTAATAGCCTTAGACCAATTGAAATTATTTCATTTTATTTATTTCAACAATGTAATACCCTAATGACATATTGGAAATAATTTATGTTGACCTTATATGCAATACCTTAATATGGGTGTTAACCAATATTTAATTGTAACCTCACATAATATTGAAATAAAGAAATCTAGTTCAATTGCCATACCTTTATTTGATACACCTTATTCCTGTTGGGGTTATATAGTACTGTCATGGGCGTAATAAAGTTAAGTTTAGAGGTTAAAGTATCATATGGACCAAAAAACGATCAAAGTCTATGCAATATTGCTATGGTTGTATTAAGTTTAAAGATAAGGTTGATAGAATATGTTTTGTCTTGTCCTGAAGGTATTGCATAGCAAAAATGTGCTAGCAATACATCCAATCATATTTTTGTTTAATGTAAGATGCACATACGTTATATATGGATCTTAATAACCTTGTTTTTGTACAAATAAAGTTCAAACTTTTTACAACTAGATATCTTTACATACATTCATTTCCAATGCCAATGGGCTATGTCCATGGAGGCTAAATTAGTCTACAAAAATGTGGCATTGAAAATTCATGGATGCCATATGCGTGATACAAAATGTGTATTAGTCCAAAAATGGAATGTCAAGTTAATTGCTCACCCTCATTCTCACTAGAACTCTCATTAATAAATTTCAATGATAATCCATTTGCACTCTAATAATGTGCCACTTCCATTTTGTGCAAATTGAACATATTGTTAGGTGTATAAATTGCTAGTTTGTCAAAATTATCTTCATTGAATCAACTATGAAGGCCTCCTTGGTGGTATTTCGAATCTTAAAATGAACATACACACAAACCAATGAGTTTAGTTTGGAAAACACATGTTTGAAACGCAGCTTGCAAATTTGAAATGAAAATTGAATATGATGAAACTTATCAACAATGAATCATCTCCAATTCATGGTAATTCACAAGTCAAATGATTTCTTTTCACATTCTTTTTTGCATGAAAATCTTGTCTAATTTTGGCTATCCCAAACATCTCCAAGGCCCATTGCATACAAGACTTTGCTAACTCAAATTAAATTGACAAGATTCTTTCATCCCTCTTTAATTTGGTCATTACATGGGGAGGATGGACCCCACACCCACATGTTGGAATGTTTAATAGAGAGAGCAATTTGGAAAAAATGATTTTTACCAATGTGGGCATTGATGTCAATTTTATTTGTAGCCCATCATTTCACAAGTAATCCCACTCGCACGTGGCATAGGTCTTTGTTTGAGCAATTGCCCAACACGCAAAGGATGGGTTTACCTTTTCCCACACACATGCACAAATAGAAATAAAAAGAACAATTAAGATTACAAACCCCAAAAATGATAAAACTAACAAGAAAAAATAGAGATAAATAAAAATTTCAAAAATGACAGAAAAAAATAATAAGAAGAAAAACATCAAAAACAAGAGGAAAAAAAAGATAAACATAAATTTTTTAACCCCCAAAGATTTTTTTAAAAACCCATTTAGAATAACAAGAAAAAAGAAACAAGAGATTTTTTAAAATAAAGAAAATGAAAACCATAAATATGAAAAGAAATTTAAAACAAAAAATTTCAAAAATATATTAAAAAAGAAACAAAAAAAAAAGGGGAAAAAATCTAGAAAAAAAACCTAGGAAATAGAAATTTTAAAACTCCAAAAATATATATTAAGAAAACCAAAAAAAAACAAGATAAATTTTTTTAATTACAGAAAATGAAAATGAAAGATAAAACAAGAAATATAAAACCAGAATTTTAAAAATTGCCAAAACGAAAATTAAAGAAAAAATTTCAGAAAAAATTGAAATGCTAAAAAGATGACATTAAAAAAACCAGCCAAACAACAAGAAGAAAAATTGAACCAAAAAAGAAATAAGATAAATAAATAAATATTTTTAAAAGAAATCAGAAAATCCTAGTGAAAGCAAACAAACCTTTACTGCAATTGAGAGCTCATCACAATGGCAACAAACCTCTACTACGATTGTTGGTTTGTAGGGGTTGGACTGTAAAAGACTTGCCTCTTTTAGTTGCTCTTCCTTTTCGTCTCTTTCTTCTTTTTATTTTTCCTCCTTTTTTGTAACTCCATACACACACACAAAAACAAAAACAAAATAAAATCCAAAAGAAAAAAAAGACCACAAAAACCTCAAATAAAGACAGAAAAATTAAAATTTTAAAAAAAAAAAGTCACAAAGACCTCAAACAAAGATACACAAAACAAAAAACAATGAAAGATGGAAAACCAAAGAAAGGAGAATGAAGAGGTCCCCCAAAAAAAAAACAATTTATAAGCGAGAAAAGGAGGGGAGAGAGGAAGGGAAAATCAGGAGGTAGGTAGAGAGAGGGTGGGGAAAGGAAAAAAAAAAAAAAAACTGACCGTTGAAGGTCAGGGTGTGTGAGATTAAAAAACTATCGACCCAAAACCCTCTCCTGGGGTTGGGTTTCATCCCATCTGAAGAATCCCTAAAGGATATATTTTGGATGGTGCACTGGTGGGTGCTGAGTCACTCAAGCCCATTATGGACAGCTTGATGGTATTCTCACATTCATAGGAGGAATGGGCCCATTTCCATTGCACGGATTGCCTTACATTCCAGTTCACGCCGTGTGGACTTCTTCAGTTTGATAACCCCCATGCCCACCTCACCTCCAAAAAAATTCCCCAATTTCTGGAATACCTGGTGTGTTGGGGGGAGCGGTGAGGTAGCTTCCGGAGAGGGATGAGGTAAGTACTTGTTATTATATTATTCCTTCCATATCCCTTCCATATCATTAGCCATTTTGTTTCCTTTCCATTGGGGTTTCTGGGAAGTAACAAATACAAAGCATGCCACAATAGTCTCCGTGTATGCATGCATTATAGACCAGGTAACCAGACCAAGTAACCAGCGAGAGGCTGCTCGTTACCAGAAATATCCTAGGCATGGATGGGAGCACCAAGGCTATTTCCAATAATTGGCTCCAGTGAACTAGTCACTAGGCATAACTTATTGTTGTGTGAATGGAGAGGACTTGGCATACTATGTTGGTCGTCACAACCTGTCAGTTTGTAGTATTGTGTGTTTTTTATCTCGTATTCTCATTCTTGTCATTAAATGAAATATCTGAAATGAATGTACAATGAATGTTATTTTTATCCATGAAAAGAACAATTATGATCTTTTAAATTTAAGAAATAATATATATCTATGAAGCAAGGGCAGTGAAGCAAGGTAGTTTGTTTTGTTTTGATTGTGGGGTTGAGATCTCCAAACTCACGGTGTTTCATGCTGTGCTCTCTTGGTATCTTTGAAGAGCTCTGAATGAGTAAGGGTGCACCGACTTGGTTTGAGACTCTTTGGAGCTATGGTGTGAAAACTATTGATTATTCAACTGTTTTTAAAATAATTTCTTAAAAAAATCGTAACTGAAAAAATTATTGGAATTTGGAGGTGTTCTTGGTGTTGTTGAAAAGCTCTTGAGGAGTCGGATTTAATAGAGTTTATTTCACAATTTTCAGAGCTAAAATATGGAAGATATTGATTTTTGAGTGGATTTTGTTGCTGGAAATTCAAACAAATTGCAAAAATTGTGTTTGAAAGGAAAAATTAGCTGAGTCCTCAATGTGTTCACATTGCTGAATTTTGAAATTTTTAGTTCTGAAAATGTGAAAAACATAGAATGTGTTCACAAATGAGCCAACCACATAGGCTACACTAGTGACTAGGAAAAAATAGGACCAATGAGAGCTGATGGCGATACCTAAAGCAACAAGCAGTAAGTCACTAATAAAAAAACCCTCCTCTGTTCTCAGAGGGATACCATAGTACCTGGGCCATTTCAACACATGTCCATCAAATAATTAATTAATTTTGAAAAAATCATTTCAACAAATGAAATATTCCTACATATTCAGTAATATCATTCACAATATTTTTTGATTTGGAAGAAATAATTTCAAAAAAATTCAACAATTTTGAAAATAATATAATTAGTGTTGAATTTGCCAAGGTACTAGGGTATTCACGGAGGGATATTCATAGATATATGTAATGTGCCCTCCAAAAACGCTTAAATTTCTCCACATGCTTCACACATCAACTGAAAAATTCTGCAAGAGCTCGCAGTGATGACGAAACCTGACAAACTTCATAAAACAAAACACCCAGTATAAGGGGAAAAAGAAGGAACAAGGAAAGAGGACCCAAGTCCCAGTCAGAAAAGCAAAAAGCAGAACCCAAAGTATGTTATTAAGGGATAAATGAACAAATCATGTTCCAAAGCCCCACAAGTTGCAAGAATCATATCAGGAAAAAAAAAGTCTGCAAAAGCCTGCAAAAGTAATAAGTTGTGATTTTGATATATTTGAGTTATGAAGGTTCCAAAAGCACTAGTAGGAGAAACTCCATAAGTGTATTTGATGCACCTTACATCCCCCAATCAATGTCCCTCCTAAAAAAGAAGAGGGTTTTTAGACCTATTCTTTAAGAGTGAGAGTTGTATAGATCAATCTTATGCCAAGACAATAGATACCTTCAACTTTTAATGAACAGTAAGCATAAGAAATTAGAAACGTCCCCTCTTACACCTTGGGATCTAAATATGTTTAAGTTGCAGGGGAGGTTCCTATACAAGTGTGTTCTCCTCATGGAGGGGCACTCAAGGGTGTGAGCCTGAGGGTGTTCCTAAACCTTAGGAGAACACACGAGTACAAGAACCTCCCCTTCCATAAATAACTCTCTTTTAATTTCCTCAGTTCTTTCTTGTTTCATAGAAAAGAAATATTTCCATGGAAAGACAGGAACATATAAAATTGGGGGAGCTCCCCTGGCATAACACCCTAGGGTTTTTCTGCTGAGGGATATCCCTCAAAATACAAAAAGAAATAAAAAGGGAGTTGTTTAAGTTCATGATAACCTTTGTCTCTTGTTGTACAATGGGTAAAGCCCATGGCTAGGTGACATTCCAATATGTGAGGTTGGACTTTTTCAGGGCATTGTCCAAAGCCCCTTTATTTGGGGGGGGAGAAGGGGGGGAGGATGCCCCCACACTTTGGCATTACCTTGCACAAAATGTTCGAGAGAATGGTTGGGGGCCCAGCCAGGTGAGCCTGCCAGGGTGAGCAGTGAGCACCTGATAACAATTTATTAGTCGATGATCTCTAATGGCAGATGGATGGAAGAACCAAGCAGGGCAGATTGTTGATTTTTTTATACATAAATCACATGGCAGAGTCAGTCAGTGCATGCCGTTCTTGGATGATGATGATGTTGAAGAAGTAGATGATGATAATGATGACAACAATCTAGTCAGCCTTTCATCCACAAAAGGATATGTTTTTTCAAAGGAATTTTTGTTTGCAGCCAAAGTGGGGATCATTTATAACATGTAAAAAAAGTGACAAATCATCCCTAGGAAGATTTAGCCAAATGTGGCTATAAACCAGATATGAAATACAAATCTTTACTCATTTATTTTTCCTTGCTACACACTGAAAGAGAAATATAAAAATATAACAAATTTTACCATTCTTTTTTCTCACTTCTGACAATTGAAAATCTCCAAAATCACTTCATTTTTGAATTTTTTCCATTTTAATTTCGATTTTTGGTTTAATTTCGCCAGTAAAAGAAAAGGCTGGAACTTCAAGCAGACTTCAAGCTGGCTCATAGACTAAGAAGGCTATATGCTGAATCGTCATCCATGAGTTCCATCAAACATCCATCCGTCCATCAACAACTGTTTGCTGGCTATTGATGAAGTGGGATTTTATTTTATTTGGTTTTGTTGGCTCTGCCCTTCCTTCCAGGTAAGACATTGTGATGCACCTAGAAACAGGCCAAAAGTTTGGTATCCCTCTGCACACCCTCTGCCAATGAGCTTGACTTGGGTGGTGCCAAGAGCTTGTCAGGTCCGGTCTGCTGTTGTGCTTTATTTATTAAATAAATAAATTTTAATTTTAAAATTTTAAAGAAATTTTAAAATTAAAAAAAGAAAGAAAGAAAGAAAGAAAGAAAGAAGTTCGGTTTCCCTTAAAATCAAAAAGAAAAGAGAGAGGGTTGGTGCCCCTCCATTCTTGAGGTCATATGGAGTTAGTTCACTCTGAAGGATGCAATTGGGCTTGACCACGGTATAACCACGGTCCACCATGTGTTTCCAATTTAGTACATTGAACTTTTATCATCCTTATGGATATCATTTAAAGGGCAGGAAGTGGCTTGTTTTTTTTTCGTTTCTGTTTTGTTTTCCCTGCTTTCCCATCTGTTGCAACAAAGCATTGGGTTATGGTCGGTGATGGAAGTGGCGCTGGTGGTGAAGGTTTGGTGCTTCTTCCGGACTGTCTGAAATGGTGATTGTCATGATGGTGTGTGAGCAAATTTTCATGGTTGTTTTTGGATTTTCTCGTGGCGCAGAAAAAGAGAAAGATTTGATTTGTTCTCGGCGTCGACAAAAGAAGACAGCGGAAGGAGAAGGAGAAGAAGAAGAAGAAGAAGAAGAAATGAATAGACAGAATTGATTTTGTTTTTCGGTGTTATTCGACAGAAGAAGAGAGCGGAAGAAGAAGAAGAAGACATGAGAATACAGAATTGATTTTGTGTTTTTTTTGGTGTTTTTCGAAAGAAGAAGAGCGGGGTTCAAGAGAAGAAGAAGGAAAAGAGCTGATTTTGTGTTGGTCGTCGACAGAAGAAGAGAGCGGAAGCAGAAGAAGAAGAAGAAGTCGAGTCGTGTCGTGTTTTTGTTTGAAGCAAATTTGTTTTCATCGGCAGGAATAGTACCAGTTTTTGTTGTCTGTGGATTTCAAGGGAAGAAGATCAGCATCCAGGAGGAACAGACGAAAGCAGAAGGAGGTTTTTATTTTTTTGGATTGTGACTATGCGTGTGCGCACGAGAACGCTGGTAGACAGGCGCGGTCGAGCTAGCTATGACTGTGTTATCAATTCAGGCACAGAAATGGCTGAAATTTTTCGAAACTTCTTAAGGTAGTAGAAGGAGGCAGGCAGGCAGGAGCACGCTGGAAAGAGTTTTGTTTCTCCCAGTGCATGAAGACTTTGCATGCTGCAGCTTTGTGTCCAAGGATGATCTCGTTTGCAGAGCGGGCAGATTAGATAGCTATAGGCAAGTCTTGAAGACAGTGATGGAGTGAAGTGGAATTTTGCAAAGAGCTGAAGAGAATCGCAAGACTGAAAGCACGATGGTGATCATGATGATGTTATGGACGCTGAACGCCTTGCGGCAAGTTTTGTGTACCTAGAGGAACAGTCGTCAGTTTGCAGAGCCGGCAGAAGATTACTAGGCCAGAAGACACACCAGAAGAAGAGAAGAGAATTGTAGTTTTGCAAGAAGAGCACACAGAGAGTCGGTGGAGACACGAAGAAGAAGAAGAAGAAGTATGATGATCTGGACGCAGATCGCCGTCGGCTTCACCCTCTTGGTGTGCTTCACATTCTTGTGTTACTACTGCTGTCGTGATAGGCATATGCGCACTCGCTTTCAGACCTCCGTCCGACAAGTCTCCGCCATACCTGACCCACAGCTTCTTCTTCTCGTGAGTCTCTCCTTGCTCTTTCTTTCTTTCTCCGTTTCTCTCTTCCGACGTCTTTTCTTCCGCTTCCAGAATGTCTCAAAATCCATACGCAGTTTGGTGCTTCTTTCTTGTAGACTGCAAACTGCGTGATGCTCTTCTTGTACGATTGCCCGCTTTTCGAGTTTGTTTGCTTATTGTTGTCGGTTTTGTTTCCACGGTGAAGCAGCAGAATGATGAAGGAGGAATTCAGAAAGACGTGTTGAAGACTTTTCCGACAATCAATGCAAACGAGCTCAAAATTCAAGGAGTGCAAGAAGAAAACCGCCAGTGAGTTTTCGATATATTTCATTCCAACTTCTCTCGCAATTCTTCTTGTGATCTTTTCTTCTTGCAAGAAGGAAAGAATTGTGGTAGCCTAATCATCAGATCAGAAGCGGAACTGCGGCGCGTTGGTGTATAATAAACTTCTTGAGCTCCTTGTTTGTTTGCAGGTGTTCAATCTGTTTGCAAGAGTACGAGGACTCGGATCTGCTACGGCAGTTGCCGATCTGTGGCCACATCTTTCATATTACTTGCGTGGATCCTTGGCTGCAGAAGAATCCAACGTGTCCTGTGTGCCGCATCATCTTGTCAACCAAAGCCTCGGAAGCTCGCAGCACTCCTTCTGTCACTACTACTCTATCCACGCTCACCGTGGAGCTCGCAGCAGCTTCTAGCACTCCTTCTTGGATTCTCGTCAACCGACCGCTTCCTCTTCCCCGTGCCACTCAGTTGTTCCAGAGTACTGCGACTTCTTCTTCTTCCGGAGCTTCTTATTCCAACGGTACATCTGACCTCGAGGCGGGGAGCTTCCGTCATTCCAGTCTTTTAGAGGACTCTGGTGAGTATCCACTGCTGTCGAAGGCCACAGACTCGGGAAGGCACCTCGCAGGAGTTGCAAGCACTGGTGCTGCTTGCAATAACATCCAGATAGAAAAAAGTAGGAGCGTGAAGAAGAAGCATTCTGTCAACAACAACGACAGGGGGTTCTCGTCGACCGAATCTTTCTCCTTCCAACTCCCCGACTCTTTCATCACAGAGGATGCAGTGTTGGAGCATCAAATGGAGTCACCAGAGCCAGGAGCAGCAGCTGATCAAACAATGATCAGCTTCTCCAACAACAAATTCCAAGCGACAACAACGAAAACAAATCCTTACACTGATCTGGACCCAAGAGCTTGGCCAGCAAACATGATGATGCCCTCAAGGGTTTCTAGCAGCAGCAAGATGGAGGAGGGAAATTTGAGACTCTGGTGTAGCTCGGGGTCAGATCCCACACTTCAGGACGAGTCGAGAGTTTCACTGAATTCCCATTTGCCATTGACTCTCTCACCTGAGCAATGTTCATACCAGTTTTTGCCTGTGGTTACAGCTCCTTGCTCTGCTGATTTCAACTTCGTGCCAACTACAAGACGCTAGAGCACACCCTTCACCCCAAAGCTTGACAGGGACAACTGTTACCCACCCAACAACAACCACCAAGAACTCAAGTGCATGCATTCAACATTGCAAGCTGCTGTTTGTCCACCTTCTTCTTCATCATGGCTATAACAACAACAACAACAAATTGCAGAGGAAGCACTGATGGTGGAAAACAAACAACAGGTTTATTCATTCCATTCATTCTTGACATGAATTCTTTCCCCATTGAATTTGGGCATGCAATCCCTACGTTTTCACAGTTGGGATGTCTTATGGAATCACCCACCCCTGTGATTGCAACACTGACCTCTCGCCAGGTTAACAATTTGCAAACATCAAATCAGATTGCAATTGGCACCCAAGATTTGAACCTGGAACTGTTTTGCAGCAAGCTGGACAAAGCCATAAACCAAGCAGCTGTACTGGGGAAGGCACTTCAGCTAATATATTGCAGCAGCTGATGCAGAAAATATAATACATTGACAAAAGATATTAAGAGCAAAATTGATCAGATGCTGCAGAGGGAAGGTCCTTAGTCTTTATCACATTGTATACTATTGAGAGACAGACAGACATTGTTTGTTTTGAGAATTCTCGGCATAACTTTGGGAGTGAATAGATGTCAAATAAGTAGGGTAGACAGATGCATATTACAGATTCACAGAATTTAGTGTATCATTGTGATACAATAACACCCAATTTTTATTGGGAGAGCACCAGCAAGCACTGGGGTTTCAGTGTTTTCAATCTCAGGGATTTCAATTTATGGTAGGTACGAAAGTAAGCAACCAACACCTCCGAACTAGTGTTTGTTTTTTTGGGCCGATGTTCATAATTTGTTAATTTGAACTCTCAGTTCATTTTTGGGGAACTTCATGGAACATTTGCAATTTTAACTCTTGCAGGTTTGAACTGGCCATAAGGGGCAGGTGCCAGGGCTGATAAGCCAGTTGGTTTTTTGTCCGTTTTTTGGAATTTGTGAATTACTTTTTCCATGTTGACGTTCTTCAGTTGTAGGGGAAAAGAACTTGGTGCCTGGATTGATGGGCATGTTTTCTTTGATTCCAAATAACTCACATTCATCTTTTGATATAACTTGAAAAGGCCCTTTGTGACATTTTTTCAACCCAAGAAATTATGAACCAATATTGAAGTATTCACTCCAAACACGAGTGAGGTGCTGTTGGGAACATGTTGACGAACACATGGAGAATCAAAACATCTAAAAAATCCCAACACCGCTCCCACCCTCCCAAAAGAAAGGAAAACAAAAGAGGGTCTATTGGGTGCATGTTGTAATTCCTCATTCCTCACTGGCTGAGCAGAATTTATATTCTTCATTGTGTTCATCACCTCTTTTGGCATAGGCCAGGGATAGGGGCATGCATTATGGGGTCATACTTTTAGTCTCATTTTGTCTTGTTTGTTTATTGTTTGAACTGTTTTTCAAGTCAGTATCTTATTCTTTGGCTACTGGATTTTCAAAAATTATGGCACACAATTTTAATATGGATGTGCCCATATTAAAATTGTGCATGCGCCCATAATTTATATGGCACTTATATTACAATATGGCAAGCAAGAAAGGGGAGATATGAAAGACTTGATACTCAAAATGGTTCAAAGCAAACACATTCAACTAAAGAAGTTCCAAATGGAAGATGTTCAAAAAAGTTCTACACTTGAGGGGGTTGTTGATGGAAGAACATGATGTGACAAAAAAAATTGAATAGGAATTGACTGCATTCAACAAAACTGTGAAAATGTGTGTTGGTGCTGAAGTTGATGCTTGCCCAAAGTAGTACCTTTTTAGCTTACATAAGTGGCAAAATGGAGATAATAAAACAATTGTAGCTGGAGACTCAAGAGAGTTGGACATTTGGATATGTCTATCTTGGGAGTGTCCAAAAGCGTGGAGTTATGTATCTTGGGAGCTTCTGAAACTTCTCTTTTTGTGATGGGTCAATCAATATGAAGCCCAGGAAAGAAAAGGTTTTGAACTTTAGATGTACCATTGCTAATTAATTGCACACACTATAGGTCTTTGTGTAAATTTTTGAAAAGGGGTTTGACCAGTCTATTGGCATACAATATTTTTTCTATTTGTTTCTTACAAGCAAAACAATCAAAATAACAGGTTTTTTTTTTAATTAGCAATTGTGAAACAAAAAGGCAAAGACAAAACTTGAACTTTTTATTGGACAAAATCAAAGCACATCTTGCCTACACATGTCTTTGCAAATTTTAATGTCACCAATTCTTCATTTAGCACCTGAATCTTTCACATTTGTTCAAAACATGAAACATATAACCAATATTCAAAACTAATGAAATTAAGAAATGATTTTTTAAATGAATAATAAAACAAGATAGAAAATTATCATCTCACATGTAAAAAAAAGTCAATCCAAGGTTGGGATATGTCTATCTTGCATATTCTTCCACTCTTGGAAAACAACTAAGGTTTCATCAAACAAGACACTTGCTCTTCATCAAACACATATCTTTCATCAAACATTTTTCAATATTTTTTCATTTTTCAATCAAATTGAGCAATTTTTGTGTCATTGGATATGCAAACTAGAGGGCTACAAATGTTCTTTCAGTGTCAAAAGGAAAGGAGCAACGCAAAAAACAGAAGAACAACATGAATGATAGTTAACTTCAATTTATTTTTTTTAAATAGCTTTATGCCCCTTTTTAATTATTGCCCCATATTTTCTTCATTTTAAGTCCTAATGGGTGCCCCAACTAAGGCTTTGCAAAAGCTTTTTGTTTTCCAACGGCAAAGATACAACAATCAAAGATTTTAAGTTCAAAATCCTAATCTATTTTAATTCAGCTGTCATTGAACATTGAACCCCTTTACACCAAACATCCCATATTTTCTTTTATCGAACCAAATGATTTTTTCAACATTGAAAACCTTAAGTGGAGGGTATAAATGTTCTTTGAGCTTCAATAATAGAAGAACAATGTGTGAAGGTCCGACCTCCTTTGATTTCTTAAATATTTGCTTATCGATCTATTTACCTTAATCAATTAATATATGTCACATTAATTTCAAACAATGATACACACATCCAAAGTATTCAACTTCAATAAAAAGTGCAAAACACCTTTCATTGCATTATATTCAAACAATCCTTTTTCATGAAACACTGAATTGCAATGATGAAGAAAAGGCAACTTGCAAATAATAAGGTTGATCTCCTTACGTAAAAACTCCTTGGCATTTTTTTCTACATTAAAATAGTAACACAAAACCATTGATATGGGCATGTTACTTTTCATATGTGTTTTGATGAGCAAAATCTTACGTATTCTATCTTTTGATTATGTCCAATCATGTTTGTTCATGCAAATTTGACATGCGATAAGTAAAAACAAGTGCAAAAATTAACCTTGGTAGGTAACCATGCTCTTAGGAAACAGTATCAACTAGTGTTGTGCGTGTAAGTGTCGATAGTGCCAAGGGCATGAAAACAACCAAGACTACATGATTTTCTAATCAAAATGAAAACAAAGGCAGCCCTAGTTCCAAATCTAGATCATGAAACAAAAAAAAGAAAAACAAAAGCATGACATGTGTGAAACAAACATCCAACAAGATTTTATTGTAAAGAAGAAACAAAACAAGGTTATGACAAGAAAACATACCTAAAATTGGTGTTGAATAAACTAAAATTCTACCTATATTTATATCCCTTAGGCACGTAGCTCAAAAAAGTTTTTCAAAAAGCTTCCAATTTATATGTGGCCCATGTTCACCCATATGCATCCATGTGTGATTTATGAGTGAACTAAAACTCAACTAAAAGTGAACTAAAACTCAATTAGAATGAATTTAATCTTAACTAAAAGTGAACTAATAATTAATTGGAAGTGAATTAAAAGTGAACTAAGAATTAACTAAAGGTGAATTAGAAATAAACTAAAAGTTAATTAAAAGTGAATTAAGATTTAATTAAAAGTGAACTAAGACTTAACTAATTATGAATTAAGAGTCAACTGGAAATGAACTCTGAATTCAATGGAAATGAACTAAAACTTAATCATGGATGAACATTCAAATGAATGAACTCCATGACATTGGCATTTGTGACAAATAGCCATATATATGGCATGTAAATCTTGTGTAAATGTTAATCATTTGCATTTACATGTCCAAAATTTTTACACTTACACTTATATTGTTGTTGTGTAAATTTTTTTTTCACTTATACTTCCATGAAGGTAATGTAAATATTTGTTACATGACCCCATGTAAAAGTTTTGGGGTGTGTAAATGTAAGTGCATATATTATATACCCTGAATGACCATAACTACTTGCAAATCCATATTAATTAGTTGTGGGTGCATCCCAAACCTCAATTTTATTTTGTTTTACAATGGACCACTTTGATTGGCCATTCACAAAAAATCATGATACTTTGATATTCCCTAAACATTAGCAATTTTACCAATATGGGACTATGGTGGTGCTATTCCAAGGAATGTTTTGAATGAACATTCTTGGATGCGCATTTTGCCCCACCTCATTGTTTAAATATAACTTTTATTCCTAACCTTATTCAACATTATTTTTGGCTTAAGCTTTTACAAAAGCTTAAGTATCTATTATGATTCATACTAATTAATTTAATTAGATGTGGTGCATCACAAAACACAAATGTTTTGATGGTTTTTTCTTTTTTCTATTTTTTTTTGTAATGGTTAGTTGGCCCATCACTAAAAATTTATGAAATTGCCCATCCTTTTCCCTAAGTAGAAATCACTTTTTTTACATAGTTTTACACTTACACATTTCGTTTTTTACATTTACACTTACATGGATGTAAATGGATATTATACACTTACATTTACATAGAATGTAAATAAATTTGATTATGGGATTTACACTTACACAATGTCTTAGTCCTAAACCATTTAAGAACACAATGTTCATTAGTAATAACATAGGTTGAAAATAATGGTGCGCAATTTTTTAAATAAATGAAAAGGCTCAACATGCACTCAAGAAGGTTAATCTTTTTTTTTTGGACGGCCAAAGGTAACAAGGGGGTTAGTTTTTTTTTAGATTTGAGAATTTCCACCATGTTCCCATTTTATTTTCACAAGGTTTTCAAGAATGTACCTAATGCATTCCCCAAATTCCCATGTGTTTCCAATTGGGTGTAGATAATGCCACATTTTATCCCTTTTTTTGCCCAAATTTTTACCTTTGTCAATTATATAGCTAGACAAAAAAAATACACAATTTTTATTTTGAAAAGGTTTATAATGTGAATATTCTTTTGGTTGAAGGTCAATCAAAAAGTTCTCCAAAAAAGGACTAGGAGGGGGAGTTTTGTATGGTTGATTTTGTTTTTTTTTTTCATTAACCCTAATTTTACTTATTTATAATTAATTTAAATTAGATTACTAAACATTTAAGGTATTGGTATGAGCCCAAGTGAAACACAAGTATATGAATTCTATCTTTGCACGCTTGTTTTGTGCAAAACAGAATTGTTTCAACAAGTTTTCTTGGATGATAGGTATAAAAGGAACATCTTGAAGATAGCAATGGAAACTTGTGAAGAACACATTGAAAACACTAAAATCCAAAAATATTGACCCCAACTCAAGTCGATCATGCATAAAACAAAATTGAAAAATAAGTCAAACAAGTTCCTTTATTACTAAGAATATACACACTAACCATCTTATCTTAAATCAATAGCAAAGCAGTCTATCATCAAGATTTAATAATTCACATTTAATTCAAATTAAATCCAAAAAAAAAAAATTACAAAGTGAAGATTTTTTGTTGTGTTTTATTTTATCTCTCAAAATATTTTGATCATTTTTTACATAAAATCTATGGTTTTGAAATGATTCTTATGGTTAAGTTACACCTAGTGATAGGTCCAATTAAAAAGCATTAACTTAACACCGCACTAACCTAAAAGTGAAATGTGTTAACATCAACCAAACATCATCAAACCTAACATCGTGTCAAGTGTGTTATGTTAATTACACAGTTAAGTCAAAGTTAATTTAACATTAAACTATGTTAATTTAATTAATTTGGCTTAATTATTGATTAATGCATAAGCAATTCAAATGTGAACAAGTTTTAATTATTTCATGGATGGAGTTCAAAACTCCTTTAGTGTGGATCACAAATCATTTTTTGGTCATTCAAAAAGATGTACTCACCTACAACACACAAGAATCCAAGCCCAAACATAATTTTCATAAATCTACAAAAAAATGCACAAACATAAAAAATAAATTAAAGAAACACACTTGAGGTTTTAATTTTTTTAATTTTTAATAAAAGATTCACCCAAGTTGAGAATTTTTCATAATTTGAATGTAATGTTTTTCATCCATTTTTCATCCAAATTGAAAGCCGAATAGGGGGCTAGTTAATGTGTGTTTGGATATGATTTGTCATTAAGGTGGTTTAAATCACTTGTGATGTGTGTTTGTAAGTAATGATAGTTGTAGGCATTGGCATGGTAACACACAACAACCAACACCTCCATCCACACCAAAAGTAGTTAAGTATTTAAAACCTTCATATCATCATCAAAATCTTCTCTTAGGTCCCCATCATCTTTTGATTATGTTTCCTTCTTCACACATCTTCCCACTCCTTTGTCTCCTTCATCACAACATCTTCATTTCATTTGCAATAACATCACCTTCATTTCTTTCACAACATTCCTTCTGTTCCTATGTGATTTGTTTGCAAATGACTTTCATTTGATCACATATGTCTTCATTTGTTTTCATTTATGCAATATCTTGCCTTTGTTTGCAAGTTCTTGCCATTTTTGAATTCCTATATATTGATATTCTATGTGTACATTCAACTATATATTGAATTATTTGGTGTGTACCAATGTTGGTGCATGACATCACCTACTATGGAATGTTAGTATATGACTTTTGTTGTTATCGTTGTTCGTATTCATTAATGCTAGTGGATGACATGACCCTAAATGATGTTGTTTGGTTTGGGTGGATGATATCAAACTCATGTTCAAATTTGTTATTGGGCTACATTTTGCATATATAATAGAGTTGTTTTTTGGTTGAGATAAAACCAATATTGTAATGTGACTTGAAACTTCAAAAAAAAATCTTGTAACACATATTTTTATGGTAGAGACTAGTGTCACCTAGTTCCAATTCCACGATTGGTTTTTGTTATGATTCTTAACACCCAAATTGATGGTTCTTGGGAGTTCAAAAATTAGTTTGACAATTCTTCACAAATCAAAAACCATCACAATAATTAATTTGATAGTTTTTAAAGGAGTGAAAATTTGCCACATGAACTGGTTCAATAATTCTTATGGCCCATTTGGTTGGTTTTAGTTATTAGATATAAGTAATAAATAGTAACATTAAGAAATTCTCTTATTAACTTGGGTTTCTAAATTTTGTCCACGTTCCAAATAGCAAGCATTGAAGGTGTAATAAGTATTTTAATCATGAGAAATCTCAATAATAACTAACACCTAGTGAACATTTTTTCAAAATGTGGAACCAAATGAAAACTACTTTTATTACCATAGTACATGAAAAATTTCAGCATTATTATTATTATTATTATTATTATTATTATTATTATTATTATGCCAAATTTTTTAAAGAATTTTTATTACATGTGCCAAAAATTTTATAAAAATAAAAATCTGCAAGAATTCAACTATTAGGTTTGAACCACAACCTTTAAGAGTTCAAGATCTTAAGACTATGATAGTCTAAACATTGGACTATCCCACAAACTTATTATTATTTATAACCATTACTTGTTGAAATTTTCAAAATAAAAAAACCAAGTGCCAAAGTTAAGATTTAAAATTTAATTATTTATTTGGCAATTTGTTGTCGAAACTAATCGAGGAGTACATTTATAAATGATCCCTTAGTTATGTTAAATGAATGCCAAGCAAAATCAATGGTGTTCAAGGAAAAATCACCAATGATTTTTTTGGGTTTTGGAAAGAAAAGTTGGGATGGCTCCCAATTCTACAATGGTAGAAAAGAACTAATGACCCCCTTCTTTTGAACCAAAAATAAAATGATGACACAAGTCAAAAGTTTAACCAATCCTTAGTGTAGTTACTAGCAAACTAGCCCTAGCCATCCATTGAAGTAGCAAGGGAAATAATTAAGCAACAAGGGACAACCTTTTTTTAGTTGGCACCTCTAAAAAAAAATTGGGCCAAATTTGGGCGATTTTTTTTTCTTAGGATTTCTTTTAACAAAAGAAAAGGGGGAATTTTTTGGGTGTCAAATGGATATAGCTTGCCAATAAAAAAAGTTACAAGGCCCCTTTCAATAAACAACTTCTTTAAACTTTTATTTAATATCTTTATATTTTGATTGATTTTTCAATACTTATTGTAAAACAATGGCAACTTCAACACATGTTTGTTGAATAATAAGTAATTTTGAAATTTTCATGTTTATAATAAATATATTCTTGAATATTTCAAAAGATTTTTTTTTTCTTTTGTAAAATCCACTTGTTTCATTGACCAAACCATCCTTACACTTTAAAACCCACAACTAAATTAAAACTCAAAACAACAAGTTTTATCAAGTAAAAATCATTAGAATTGAAAATTGGTGATAAAAATAATTTGACCCAAATCTGAAATTGATAAGTTTTAGTTTTTTGAAATTTAAAAAAAAAATTGACAATTCTTTGTTTATGTGAAAATTTTAGGAATTGTAATAAATGGCTATTTAAAAACCTAAGGACTACGGAACACTAGTGGTAAATACAGAATCTCTAATATTATATTTTGGTCTAAAATCTGGACTAAAATGCAATAAAATTACTATTAACAAGGTATGCTCATTCAGATCTATTTATAACTAGTTTGAGAATTAAAATCCAGTAATGAAAGTATGATAAAAACACCAAAACAACAAACTTTGAATATGGAAACAAAGCTTTTCCAAAAATCAAAGCATATTTCTTTCATACTCCATTAAAGCTTCATGTTCTACAATGATACAATGGTCTTCATTTCTTCCTCTTCTCCCAAGATATTCTTCCACAAAAAACAATCTTATGTTCTATTCAAATTCAAATGGTGATAAAAACTATGTAATCATGTAATCTATGTAAATAATTTTTAAAACAGTAAGTAAATAAAAATATACTAACTAATAATTATCACAAGTAATTACTCCCTTAACATTACCCCACCCATACTCTGAATTATGTCTCGAAATTATGGTTCCAAAATGTGTTAAGAAAACTAATGTTTTATTATTTCTGATCATGTGATTCAAAGATTTGATTTGTTTGTACAATAATTTGCTCTATTAGTACTATAGTCTACTCTGCCTATACTTTAGATTAAAGCACAGTTTAATTCTCTATTGTATACAAAGTTTATTATTGCTTTTCTAATGCCTATGTTGACAATTGTATAGTTATTTGTTGATAGGTTGCTCTCTGCTCTTGTGACTACAACTATGTTATCATTTATAACTATTGTTGTAATTGCAAATTTGATGTGATTTGATTTTGACCCTACTATTGCATCTCTCTTATATAACTTGTAACTACTAATTTGACTATAGATCTAATGTAATTTGGATCTAATCATGTTGTTGCAGCTTGACACAAGCTGAATTTGACCCTACTGATCCTCCTAAATTATATGTTTCTCAAGTTGTATTTACTCCCCTATTTCTATGGCTGCAAATGCATACTCCTAGTAACTAACTTCTTGCAAAATAGATTTTATTTGTTCAAGAGTTTGTTCAACAACCTCCTTCTTAGGGCTATCCTTTCTTCCTTTGAGGTCTACTAGTTGTTCTACCATTTTTGTACCTAATGGTCCTACCCCATTTGTATCCCCTCTATTTTCTTCCTCATCTGAAATCTCTAGTTTTGGAAACAGAACTAAAGGCTCATACTCAAATGATGGCATAACTCTTTCCATTTGAGAAATCTTGTGTCTATATAACCTTTCATTCCTTTCATACTTTTTGTAGACTTTCCCAATATCTTTTTGAATTGCATCCCACGATAAGTTTGCATCTTTTTCCTCCATTGATAATGCCTTGAGCTTTACCTTGAGCAAAGTATTATGCTTCTTGAATTCACTATTTTCTCCAAAGACAATATCATAATTGAAGGGTTTTTTTCTTTTGAATCTCCTCTAGAAATTTGTTTAACTTTTCATTAAAGGCCATTTGCTTCTGCAAATTTCTATCCATTTATGCATGCCTTGAGTCAACTTGCTCTTGTATTTCATTCTGAGCTTGATATGCATTGGCATTGTCCACTTTGAACTCTTCCACCTTCTGTTGCTTCAAGAGAATTTCCTCCATGTTCTTGTAGTCTTTATGAAGTTTGTTATGCTCTATACTCAAAGTATCCTTTTCTATTTCTAAACCCCATTAATTGGCATTTGTCTCCTTTAAAGTTGCCTGCAAGGAATCCCTTTCTGTTCTAATGTTCTCCGAATCCTTGCTCTGCTTTTCCATGTTATTCATATTCTGTCTAGCTGCTTGGAGTTTCACCAATACCTGACTATTTTCACTATTCCTATCCTACAACTTTGCTTTAAGCTTCTACTCCTTCTCTGAAACTCCTTACAAATTTTGAATAAATCTATCCTTCTCTTCTATAATTTGTTTGTTCTTGATCTCCATATTAGAAAGTCTAAGCAAAATATTTGTCATCTGTACATTGTATTATGTTGCATGTTGAAACATAGTAGCAGCTTTTATATGTTCATCCAATTCTACTTCTATCCCTTACACATACCCTAGTGTATGAACCCTAAGAGTCTAACCCCTAGAATTTGTACCTGATGAACCTAAACTCATGTGTGCAATCCAAATTTCTCCAAATACATTCATGTATGTTGTAGAAGTTAGTCTTGAAGGCAACATACCTTCATTTTTCTATGGTGATGGAACAAATTGTTGTACTTTTGGTGGATCATGGTCAAAATCTTATATATGCTCCTCTACTAACTAATGAGCTTAAGACTTTGGCTCCTTCTTGGGCCATCTCTAATGCTCCTGCCCATTCGACCTCTACTCTTGCTTGGGAGAAATGGGTGATTTTAGATCAAATTTAAGAGATATGGATTTCTCCTTCTATCTTTGATTCTGCTCTTACTGCTTCCTCAATAATTCTACTACTTGTTGATAATCAATATTGTCTCTCATTGCAGTATCCTCTTGTCTTCTCTACCTCTTCTACAAAGTCTCTCTCTCCTCATCATCATTAAATTGAGACATTAAAATTGCTCTTCCAGTTGTCTTAGTCTCTAGTTGTTTCTCCTTTTTAGGAGAGATGTGTGTAGGGTTCAAAGGCCTTTTGTTCTTAATGAACCTTTCCCTTAGACTATTTCTTCTTCTTTTGTCCTCTTGAAGCTACTTTGCATGTTTCTTCTTCTCTTGTGATTCTGCTCCTTCTAATTGAAACCACTTTTGAAACAAAACTTTTAGGACTACGGTAGAATGGCATAATTTTTTATTTGGTTCTCTTTTGGTTATTCCCTCAATCATATTTTTCTAACACTTCTCCCATTTGATCAATTCCTTGACCAATTGAGAATACATGATTGCAGCCCAATCAATAGATTCTCCATGAACTATTTTAGAATTCATCATAACAAACTTATTATTAAAACACTAAACCTTATCCTTTTGGTAAATAATTGGCAAAATGGCAACAATTTTATTAACATATTCTGACTTCATTTTTTTACAACCCACCCTTCATTAGTGTTGTAAACGTTAAGGACTCTATCTGTTATATCTACTAGTGTTATTCTAACATCAGACATTTTTGCCTTGTCTGCTTTTGTCTCTCCTGTATGGTATTAAAACTTTTGCTAAAACATGCTTATCTATTATTTAACTATTCGTCCCCTAACATAACTTTGATTCTATTATGTTTAGGATCCAACTTCCAATTGTTCAAAAATTCAATCAAAATGTTGTGGCGAAGTATCTTTTACTCAATCTCAAACATGTTTACTAATCTAGCTTTGTTTGTCCAAGCTTTCTTTTCTTCTCCAATGTTTGTCCAAAGCAAAATGTTCTTTAGATTGTTATTATAACTTTGTTTTGTTGGAGTAAAGATATACCTAATCTCATCATCCTGATGAGTACACACTTTCTTCCCGTGCAAATTTGCAACCATTGCTTGCCAACTTGTTTTCTTCGTGTGCTTCTTATTGGGAATATGAACTCTCTCTAGAATCTACTCTTGAGTATACTCCTCTTGATGTAATGGTGATTGTTGCCCTAAATCATCCTTCTGTTAGTTTTCCTCAAAATCTGAAATAAAAACAAGACCGACTTGCTCGCTAGAACATGCATGTCTTCTAGGCTTTCTAAAGCTATATCTTTTCAATGTTTCCTTATAATCTCTCTCATTTTTCATGATTGCTTCAAAAGCTTTCTCAAACTTGGGTATCAAAGAGGATTTTTGAGAAAAAAAAGAATAATAAACTCGAGAAGGAAAAGGTGGACCTCTTTCTAGAAACCTAAATTGTAGAGGCAAAATGTTTACAAATTTTTGTTACTTTCTTAATCTCTCTTGCTCCTCTTTCAACTTCTGCAACTTCTCTCTAAACTATATTTGTAATTTTTCCACAAGACTTTCTTTAGAATTCATTCTAGAAACAAAAAATAATTGAAACATACTTGTAGAAAACGAAAACAAAGAGTCGCTTTGGTGGTTACCACCTTCTAAAGTGTTATCACCTTGTTTCATGAAGTGACGTTTCACTTTTCGTTTTAGGGCCAATGTTTTAACAATTTGTATTTTTTTCAAATTGTTTGACATATGTCACCTCCTGGTTAAATTCATATTAGCACCAACATGGGCCATAGTTAATACCTACTAAATAAAGAATTATGTGGACGTGGCATTAGGTGGTTCTAATGACATTTTTGAATCTAATGACATTCTTGAATATAATGACATAGTATAGTTTACATTACAGATTCCCTATGGCCTATGCTGAGTCACTAGATTAACAGAATCTTGTTTTGACATCAATGACTTATCTACCCCACAATCTAGTAACTGTGAAATTGTATAACCATGGTTTGGGTATTTGTTCATAACATGCTAGCTTATCATATTTACTAAGGTTATTTTTAATACTACCGTCTGATCAATCCCAATGGTCTATGTTTCTTTCTAATCTTCTAAATCTTCATTAGATGTTTCTTCCATGTGGTCTTCATCTATGGACTGTAAAGACTTCTAATCCTCTAAACTTTGAATCCCCTTCAATGTCTGATCCACATATGTGTATGGTTTCAACTTATTAACATTGACCAATATTGGGTTTGGTTCAAAATTGTTAATAAAAACCCAAAAAATGGTATTATTGGGTAAGCAATACTATACCCTGAATGAACCAATCAATCTTTTCTTGAATTTGCCCAAATGTGTTTTTTATCCTTTAGGATTTAGGAAACCATAAGACATAATCTCCAAATTAAAACTTCTTCTCAGTATTTTTCTGTTAATTCCACAAAAATCTACTCCACTAGTTGGCTCCCACATTATTCTGAACTTCCAATCTATTCTTGTATAACTTTTCCAGTTTTGTAATTATTATTGTTAACACTCTAATTGGTTCTGCATCTTTGTGCTCCCCACTAATAGTTGAAAGAACATATTATGTTGGCATTAAAAGATGCAAACCATAGACTAACTAGTAAGGTGAATAACTTGTTACCACCTTGTAAGCACTTATATGTGAAAACAAAACTATGGATAGATATTCATCCTAGTCTATTTTTTTCTCATTAACCAACTTGGTCAATAGCCTACCAATGACTTTGTTAATAAACTTTGCTTATCCATTTCCCTGTGGATAATATGTAGGAAAACTAACATGTTTTCGCAGAAACTATTATGTTAGATGTTTTATTGTGTCATTAATGAAATGTACTCCCTGATCCACAACTATGGTGAATGGACATCCAAATCTAGTCAAAATATACTCATACAGAATTTTGGCTGTAATCACTACAATATTGAATCTGAATGCTTTTACCTCTACCCACTTGGTTGCATAATCTGTAGTTACAAAAATGTATTTGTTTCTCATTAGTTTTTTTACTAGTTTGATTGGACCTATAAAATCTATACCCCACTTCATAAAATGTTCATGTGGAAATGTTATTACCAACTTGGCCAAACTCTTTTTTTTTAGTCTTCTAATTTTTTGATAGGTATCACAGTTTTTGCAAAAGTCATGAGTATCCTTGAATAAAGTTGGCTACCAATATTTTACATCCAAAATTTTCTTTACAATAATATTTGTAGCAAAATGTCCTCTAGCCACTCCTTCATGTAGCTCCTCCAAAACAATCTATGCTTTTGAGGTGGTCAAACATCTATGCAATTTGTTGTCTTGTCATGCTTTGTACATAATTCCTTCTTTCAAAATGAAAGGTTTTGCCTTTAGGGCCAACTTCTATTTCTAAGTTAGGTTCAGAATTTTTGGCATCTAACCTATCTCTAAATAGGCTTTTACTTCTTGCATCCATGTAGGTTCTACAAAAAATAATGATGCATCCTCAGTCTGATCTGAGACGCCCAATGGTTTTGAATTGTTTAGCAATATGGATAAAACATCAGCAACTACATGTATTCTACCAAGTTTGTAAACTATTGTGAACTCATACTCTATGAATAACAACAACCATCTTGATATCCTTCTTAACACCTATGGTTTGTTGACCAAATACACCAAAGCCATATGGTCTACATGTAAAACAAATTTGTTTCCTAATAAAAAATGCCTGAACTTATGCAAAGCGTAAACCATTGCTAAGGCTTCTCTTTCTATAGTAGTATAATTTTGTTTTACTTTATTGAGCAATCTAAAAACATATACTATAGGCTGGTCATACTTACCAATTGGGTTTTATGCCAACATTGCACCTATTGCCAACAATGATGCATCTATGTGCACATGAAATTCCAATTATCAATTTGGAGGTATTTAAATTGGTGCTTCCATGTACCTCTGCTTGATTTAATCCAAAGCTTCTTAACATTCTGTGGTCCAAATAAAAGGTTTTGTTTTCCTCATCAACTTAGTGATTGGTGCCCTAATAAAAACAAAGTTCTTAATGAAACATCTATAAAACTGAGCCATACCATTAAAAACCCGAATCTACTATGGATTAGTAGGTATTAACATATTCATTATTACCTAAACCTTCTTAAGGTTTGGTATTTTTCCTTCTTTGGAAACTATGAACCCTAAAATTAGTCTCGAAAATACCATAAAGGCACATTTATCTAGGTTAAAACTAATTCTATATTCCTTGCATTTTTGAAAACAAAGTCCGAACTTCATCAAATGACTTTCCATATCACTATAAATTGTGAAGCCATCTAAAAATATCTTCATGAATTGGTTTAAAACTCTTTAAAGGTTTTGTTAATTGTTCTCTAGAAAGTTGGTGGCCCATTTTTTACACCAATTGGCATCACCATCCAAACAAATGTTCCCCAATCTGTTACAAAATTTGTTTTGTATTTATCCTCAGGGGCTATAAAATTTTGATGGTATTTTGAATATCCATCTAAAGTTTAAATAGGCTTCATACCCTACTACAATGTTTAGTACCTCATCAAAAAATGGCAAAAGATTAAAAAAAAAAATTGGTTGCCTTATTGAACTTCCTAAAATCCACACAAATTCTCAATTTACCATTTTTCTTAAGCACTACCACTTATGGGTGATAACCATGTAGCCTCTTCTATTGGTTGAATAAATCAAGTTCCTAACATTTTGTTAATGTCTTGTTTGACCACTACAACATAATTAGGGTTCAATCTATACCTTGTTTAATGTGCTGGTGGAATTGAGGTGTCTAATTCAATTCTATGTTGAGCCAATTTTGGAGGTATGCCTTTCAAATCTTTGTAAGTTTAGGCAAACACATCCTTGAACTCCTTTAATAACATTTGAAGCTCCTCAGTCTTCTACTTTGTCAATTGTGAATTAACCTTGATGTATTGTGGATTTGCCTTTGTGCCAAGATTCATGTTAACAAATCATTATTAAATCAAAGTTCAACCTATTATCTGAAGAGTTTGTACCTATATTTTTGCTAATGTCTCATCCACTTAAATATCATCCTAGCTATGATGGTAACAAGTTTCTAAACCTTGTCTTCCAATGAAACCTCTAGTTTGATACAAAAATCTTCTGATTTCATGATTGAAGGTTCCACTTTGGCAACTATTTGATCTAATGTCCCTTGTTCTGGATCAAATTCCTCAACGCTTCTATTTTTTGACACTCCAACACTCAACAACGAAATCGTTTCTTCTAAGAAGATGATTATACCAGTTGAGAACAGTTATGGTTCTATCTCAAAGATTAAATCTTCCTCTTCATCTGTTGAGCCTTCCATCAAGTCATAACAAACAAGTACTTGGGGCCTTCTAGTTTCTACTCCCAATTTCACTAGAAGAAAATAAGGAATCTATGACTCCTTATATGACTAATTTTTCAGTGATTGAGGACAAAAATGACTAATGGCCTTAAAGTCATATTGGACAAGACGTTTAAGACACTTAGTCGTAGAGGACATGACATGGCAGTTTTCAACTAATAATCATTATGGACAATTGTGGAATCATTGTGCCACATCAGATACACATGTTATGTGACATGAATGCCAACATGGATTGCACATGGCAACACATATTCCACATAATAGTCATTATGGACAAAAGTAATGTACAAGGTATCAAGTAAAAATGACTTGAATATGACTATCTTGATTTGTAAACAAGCATAAGTGTTAAGTTTTCATTGGCTACAATGTATTTAAAAGGTACGTGCATGTCAATATTTTTTTGACTAACATATGACAACTTGGCTTCTTTTACTACACATAGCCATTAGTTATTGGTGCATGTGGATGTATTTTTCCACATGTTAATCATAGATTAGTAATTTGGTAGTTGTCTTAAGTGCAAAAACATGTATCTTATGAAATTGAATTTTTGTTGATTGGACATGCGACATCATATGATTGTGCCAAATGTCCTCATACTAAATGCCATATGTCCGACATGTGGCACTTTATAATTTGACATGTCTATGATTAATTTTGACATTGTATGTAAGAACAAGGTTACATATAGTTATTCCTAAGTGATTATGTAGTAGTATTTCAATCATTGTGAGTGAATTTTGTAATTACTTTAGTTTCATGAAATGCCACTGTAAGACATTAAACATTCATTATATTTGAAATAAAACTATGCAGCAAAACTTTGATAATGAATTATTTTACCAATTCAACATCATGGGTCATAACAAAATGGGTGTCCAAAGACGCACCAAAATAAATAAACATGCCATACAAATCTATTTCTTGATCATTGTGAAGACAATGTTCAACAAAGTCTTTTACATACTTCCAACTCCATAAGGCAAATGAGCCTATGGCATCTCCCACTGTAAACTGATCAACTACTTCATTTGTGACCATTAGTGGGACTTCAACAACATGAACAACTAAAATATCTACTTTGGCAAAAAGATTTGGAATTACAAAGCCATGCCATTTGTCAACCCCCCATAGTCCACTAATTTTGCCTCCTGCAACCTTTTGTTTTGAGCTCTTTTAATTGAATAGCGTCACCAACTGACCTACAACAAACTATAATTTTGCCAACAATAATTGCCAACAATTTACACCAAGATCAATAAACTTACAATTCAACAAACAAAGTTGGTTCACAAAATGGACAATAACAATTTTAAAAATGAAGAAAAATGGGTACCAAGGGTGATTGCCCACTTGATGATCTTTTGTCTTCTTTTTGTAAAACTTTAAAGGTGCAATCACCTTGCACCTCAATTCTTTTCCAGGTAGATTCTACTATACAACCAAATGGATGATCATTGTTTAAGCCAATCAAAATTCCTAGATTACAATATAAATCCACCCAACAATCTTTGTTGAATTCTCACCTGTATTGTAGCCAGAAGTTTCAACACCTTCACCAATAGGATTCTTTGCTAGAGATCTCAATGATCTCCTATTCAATAATTTGTTGTTTATTGGTGAGGCCCAAGGTTGCAAAACAACACAAGTTGCTCCTTCGAAACCATGTTTGGGGGCCTACTAATCAATCAAGTTGGGATTTGATACCACCTTTTTTTATGGAAGAGTTGTAGTCATTAACATCTTCGATGAACCACCTACATCTATACAACACACCCCAGTTTTGCCCCTTAGAAAGAGAATGTACACTCCCGTTGCCACTACTTGCACCAAAGGTGTCTAATGGATTTGATTCAAACAACATAACAACTACACCAACTATAACCACCACATGAGGCGATGGAGGCAATGGAAGTTGTTCACAAAGAGCTTTGGGTTCAACTAAACTAGGACTACCCTAGTCTTTCAGCTTTTCTAAAAAGTCTAAAAACACGGACTTGATATCAGCCAATGCTTAACTATTGGCATGTGTTTTATCCAACACATCTAAAACCTTCCCATCTAACTCAATTTGCTTAGTTTCCAAGTTGGTCAATCTCGTTGACATTTTCCTTGATACGTAAATAAGATAATCCGCTACCTAGCTATTAAAATGATTTGTAAATGAAATCGTTAACATTGCCACATTACTATTGGCACCCAATTTTATCAAGGTCACAGGTAATACAAAAATAAAAATTAATCATGAAAATAAATTACAATTGTTCAAGTTAAATCGAACTTACAGATGTTGAACTAATTTGATCATATCCTTGTAGATCTTTTGCAATTTTAGTCAAACTTGGGTTTCTTTGCCTTTGGTTTTTCTATAACACAACCCAATTATGAAGTTAAAAATTGTATGTAAAATAGACAATTTTCATTCAATGAAATTGTGATGCTAATCAACCTTGAATTTTCATAAGCACTTACCATTTGAACTTCCTTTCTAGCTTTGCCTAATTGGCCCACATTTGACAAGTTTTTCACCAGATTCCTGGCATTTTCCATCTATTTTTCTTTCCTCTTTGTTTCTAGTCTACTCTATTAAACCTTCAATTTCTTCCAATGAGCAATTTCTATGTTCACTGGGCATTCAGTTTTGCCTCCCAAGTACATAGCTTTCAACTTGCAACACTTTGTTTTCAACCATCTCTTCACAACATTCTTAAACTTGACAATAGTTAACTCATCATTTACATATTCAAACTCCTTGTCTAAAACTACCTTCAACTTATTTAAGGATGAGGGTTCATGGCCTTCCCATTGCAAAACACTAATGACCAAAATTTTGGGGATTAAGGTCCTCACTACCTCATCCCATACATTCTTCCCTACACATCATTTATCAACATCACCCCCTGCTTTTATTTTGATACTATGGGGTTTCTTACCAGCAACCTACCTAACTTCACTTGCTACATCACTTTCTTTCTTCACAATTCTCTTAGTTGCTCTAATTAGACTCTTTGATTTGACCAATGGTACAATAGCTTGTTGCATTGAAGTGCCTGAACTAGAACTTGAGGCACATATGGCAACTACGTTGGAAGGGCATTTGTTGTCCCCATATATTGTGCAGTAGCATTTGGAGGCACTTACATCCATGGCCTAGGATAGGACAATGGCCCCTATTGTGCCATTACTCACGAAGGGCGGGGGGGGATTTGCATCCATGGTTGTTACAACCACCTAGGTGGTGGTTGCCATGACCATTGCCCTATTGTTGTGCGTTCCACTGAACCAGTTGACTTAGATGGGGTTGGGGTAGGGTATACTTGCTTAATCGGGAGTCTACAACAACTCCCTTTTCCTCTCCATCTTTGTCACAGAGGAACGTGCCACCATTCCAGCTACCTCATGATTCTCCTCATGTATTAACTCCACATCTTCTTGAATATATGCCTTTCAAAACCAAAAAACACACAAAAAGTAGATTTTGAATGTGGTTCTTGAATCATCTCCATCCATCACGAATTTTGTACATTTCCATACCTCCTCAAAACCTAATAGCAACCATCTAACTACACGTGCAATGACTATCCATTGACTTCAGTAGCATTTTTCAATATATGATGGATGTACATGACTACATAATAAACTTGCCCAAAATAAGAGCAAACCCATAATACAAAATTTGCATCATCTTGAAATTTCTAAAATCACTAGGAAGACACATAATTGACACATACGTTCGCTAGCACTCAAGAGACAAGAACTTGCCTCATTCTTCATTGCAAAATTAACACTCTTTACACATGTCTTAGCTACAACAAGAGCATCGCCGCATCAAGATTTTTATTCTTCAAACAGAGATACTCAGAAAATAGCAAGTAGAAAACCACATGTTTGTTGCAATTCTCAACTTTGGATTGAAATCCCATTTCAATGGATCCTGCCTATAACCACAACAAAGAGTCCAAAGCAAGTTCAAACAAAATTCCCATACACATCATCAATTTACAAAAGACCTTCTCCTACAACAAGTATATAACATGCATGTAAGTAATGCTTTGGACCCAAGTTTTGTGTAAAAGAAAAAGATATTATGGAAAAGAAACTAGACTGCACACACAATGTCCAAGAACCCACTATAAAAACACCAAGTAGAAGGTGACATTGGGTACATAATTACCATTTAATCCTATAATGAACAACATGTCTAGTTTAAGATGGTACCTTTTATGAGTATAACTTGAAGAAGATTCCAACCAAAGATAGCAAAACAATGTAGTGCATGTTCTACACCTTAGTGGTCCAATAATGTGTTGGCCCCAATAGAGGATAAGAATTATCCACACAAAGGTGGCACTACTATAGTAAACCATCTCAAGATCTTTATGTCTAGATCATTGCCATATAATACAAAACACCACACTATGGAAAGAAATAAAAGATAGTGTGTGAAGAGAGCCAAAATCTATGGTCTAAGAGAAAATGTATGACAATGTGCATGCAAGAAAACTAAATTGTTGATTGGTTTGTTTGCTATGGTGTGATAATTTGAAAAGCCCCAGTCAAAATAGTGTTGTTAAGTGATTTCAATCTTGTATGCCCAAAAATTTAACTATGCAAACTTGCTCTATCACTAAGACCCGCTTTATCATGCAAATGTGTGTCATGAATGTTTAAAGATGATCATAGCTCTTATAAAGTATTTACTGCATGAAGTCAAAGCAAGAGGTATTCTAGCATTTTTAGTATTTTTACATTAAGCCAAAAGATACACAAGTTTTGAGATGAAGAAATTTAGTGAAAAGGGGGAGAATTTATTGAAAGAGAGCGAGAGTTTCCTAAGAGAGAAAAGAGTCTTCAAGAACTCAATGTTGCATATGCACCCCTAACAAAATGGTGTTTTAGAGAGAGTCAACAAAATAGTGGTGGAAAGAATTAAATGCATACTCCTATGTAAAAATTCAGCCCTAAATTTTTGGGTGAGGCTACTCATACTAGTATCTACATTCTAAATAGGAAAAGAACTAAAGTCCTAAAAGGCAAATCACCTTTGGAAGCTTGATGTTAGTCATATGAGAGTTTTTGGTAGCATTGTTTATGCACATGTACCAAAGGAACTGAGAAAGAAGTTGGAACTAAAGAGCATGAAATGCATCTTCTTAAGTTACAATACTAATTCAAATGCCTACCATTTGTGGTGTATTGAAGAGAAAAAAAAATCATCAATAGAGATGTTTCATTTAATTAAAGGTTGAATATTAGGAGTACTTATGAAAGTAATCCTAAAAAATAGGGCATTGATATCAAAGATGAGTATAAACCTAATCTTAAATCAAAGTGAACATGAGGCAATGAATGCACCTAGGTATTCCAAGAGTGGGAAAACCACTAAACCTTGTCACACTATATATGAGGATGTTTTCATTGAAGACCAAGATTCATTGCAACAGGTAACCAAGTAGGTGATTCATATCAAGAGATTGATATCAATGATCATGACATTCCTCAAAAAGGAGCCTCTTCATGTTGAACAAAACAACCACCAATCACATTTGGTGAGTGGGGGAGTGATCATCCAGCCTTTGTTGGTTTGACAAAATTACTAGGCTTACTAGTTGAACTTGAAACTTGTGAGGTTGCCATGTTATCATCCAATAGATAGAAGTTTGAAGAGGCTATGTAAGAGGAAATCAAGTCATTACATGCAAACTAGACTTGGAAGCTTGTGATTGTCCCACCGGGAATAAATACAATAAGATGCAAATGGGCATTTAAAGTTAAACCCAAAGTAGATAACAATATGGAGAGATGCAAGGCTTGATTGGTAGCAAAGGGCTATTCACAAGTTTGGAGTTGATTATGTTGAAACATACACCCTTGTTGCAAAGTTTGATAGTGTAAGGATTGTCTGCAACTAAAGACCTGGAGCTCATGGAGTTTGACATCAAGACTATTTTTCACATGGGGAGGTGAAGGAGGAAATATATATGGAACATCCAAAGGGATTTTTCAATCATGAAAAAGAAGGAAAAATATGTAGATTACTCAAAAGTCTGTATGGACTTAAGCAAGCTTCAAGACTTATGAACATTTGCAAACCTACATTTGAAGAACAAAAACACAGGACATGGAAGAAACAACTAGCCTAGGTCGAATGCCAATAAAAACCAACCTAGTGTGTAATCATCATTGATCTTCATCTTTGCAAAAACGTCCTCCATCTCCTTTGAAGAACTAGTTTCCTTTAGGTTTGGATCCTCCCTTATTCTACCCAACCTAGTGTTTTGACAAGAACAAACGTAGGTGTCGCCGTCTTTCTTTGATGAGCGACTATTGCTTATGGAAATGCAAACAATGGATGACCCAATCACCTGCGTTGTGTTACAATGAAAAGAACTACCTTGTAAAAACAAACTCCTTACAAACTTCAAAATATCCACACAGAGAAATTTGCAGCAATGAAAGTGAAAGAACATGTACCACAAGGGTGATGTTGTGAAACCCAATGGATAAGGTAATCTACACCATCTAACTAGCACTACAGAAAAAATAAGATGGTTTGTAATATTTAAGGTTGAGTTTACATAGAATTTTTTACCACATCTTCAAGAAGCTTCAACAAGTATGCAAAAGAAGCCACACGAGTGTCCCTATTACACTCATACTCGCATTTTTGCTCTACAACATGTGCATTATTGGTGTCTTCCTTTTGCTCTGGAACTATTTTCTAGTTCCATATTCTCCATCACTTGTAACTACAACAAGTTGTCAAGTCCCTCAAATGTACTACTCTAGCACAGTTGAAAATAGGAAACATCGTAGGAATGGGTGAAGAAGAATGAATAAAAAATGTAGATGAAAAAATGCCATTTTCATCCACGAACGTCAATAGACATTCATCCACAACTTCTAAACCATATACATGCATAAAACAATTTGTCCATTATCGTCAAAAGAAGATGTAACTTCAAAGACCATTGCTATCAACCATAGAGAACTACCATGAAGAAAAGAGTTGTAAATATCATTTAAGGTGTAGTAGCAGTCAATTGAAATGCATGTTATGATTTTGCCAAACTTCTTAAGTAATTACGATTTGCTTTGCTTTCTATTTTGTCCAAGACTACAATGACATATTATTGCTTCACTTGCCTACCCCGTCACATGTATACACTATTGTTATTTGAATACATTGGTTGACAAAGATTATTCTATGCCCAACTTGTTTTTTAGTCCTTTGACATGCACTTGTTCCTTTAACAACAAATGCATATGTTTGCTTACTAAAGGCTAGATGTAAGAATATGAGCAAACAACCTATATTTAAAAGTTGGATACTATTTGAAGACTTATGAAAGGTTGAATGTTGAAGCATGGACTGTTGAATATTTTTATTTGTATGGGAAGCTTTTCCCATGTCCTACCTTTTTTTGTAGAAACCTTTTTGACATGTAGCTGGTTGATTTTCACATGTAGATGGGTCACTGGAATTTTTGCATTCACTGATTTAGCCATCAATGGATCAACAACTACTTTGCATGCTTCTACACTTGGTGGAAGGCAGGATTCAAAAATAATTGTATGAAACCTTCCTTTTACTTTTCATTTGTGTGAATTCCTATGCATGAGAGCTCTAGGTGTTCATTTGAACATTATGAATTAATGTACACTAGAAGAAGATGGTCAACATTGGTGGCTCATATAGGGTCAAATTGCTTGAAACTTTCAAGGTGTTGATCCTTAGTAAATCCCTTCTTGGTGTGTAGTTGCAATATGTGAATGAAAATGCAAACATTTCTGCAAGAGTTTATGGCTCCCAACCTCATCATGAAGTTGAACTATCATTGGGTCTTAACATTAGTTGCTTGTCTACTAGTGGATTACATTGTTTGATGCATGCACACAACACATTTTGAGTGGCAAAACTAGCCATTACAATAGACATTCATATGGTATGTTGTTCCCTACTTGTGATTAGTCTTGATGAGATCAAGTGCAAGTAGAAAATTATTATGGCATTCAATTGGGATTGGAAACTATGCTAGGTTTAGGGTTTAAGGCCATAGTACTAAATATGTTGTTGTCTTTCTACCTCGTTGATTTTGTTTATATTCTGTTGGACTGGATGATAGAGGGCACCAATTCCAATTGCAGAGACTAAGGCAAATGATTGTGTTCATGACACTTTTGCAGCAAGCATTGGATCATTGGTTGACACATCAACTATTGGACATTGTGCTAGAAACCAGGTACCCTTTTCTTTGTGCATGTTTGAATAGGAAATTTTGTGCATTGTGTGCAAATTGTATGTGGGCAATAGTTGTCTTGAGGTTAGTGACCTATGCTGATTATATCAATTGAGTGAATAACGAGTTTAAATCACAATGAGGCCATGCACATACCTATAGTATGTGCGGCAAGTCCTTGGGAAAATGGGCAACCATAGTGGACAAGAGTTTTGTTTAATGTTTTTTTTTGCTATCAAAAAAGGGTTCTGACTTTCAATCAAGGTTATCTAGCAAATTGCGAGCCAATTCTTGACTTCTTTTTTCTTCCAATGACTAACATGTGGAATTTTAATAGCCTTTCAAGGTTGCAAGGATTCTATCAATAGTGGTACTTAGAGTTTTGATTGTGCTAAGCAGACAACCATGTCTTACAATGGTTACAATTGAGACTCAAACATTTGTGGGAAGGGAAGTGGTAGCAAGCAATAGTGGGGTTTTGTCAAAGGAATTAAGATGGGGTGGTGGCAGATTGTTGGCTAGTGCTTAGACATGGTTAATAGCAAGAGGCCTACATACATTAACAAGGTTTGATCATCTCACAACACTTACACCACTTTGTATTGGGCGATCAAAGTTTCTCTATTGGCACCTTTTGGGGCTATGGGCATGATGCTGGTCAAATATTTTTGGCCTCACTTTCCTATCACTCAAGGACCGATAAGTCCCCTTTTGAAGCCAAATTAGTAACCCTTGAAACCCTTTCCCAAGTGTGAATTGGTGGAATGTACTTCAAGTTAGGATGTAATCAACATCTTTGTTGTTTTGAAAATGACCTTACATTGAAGTTGAATCAACTTTAGAATCCTGAGATTGGAGAAATTTCTAATTCTTTTAATTTGGTTTCAGAAATTGTGCACATCAATGAGTTTATGGCAAATTTTTATAAAGTTCTAATTCATCATTGGATTTAAATGGATGCATTACAATATTTTCTTTCCAAGTGCATAGGGGCAATGGGGGACTTTTCCAACATTTTCTTTATTTTTTTAATTTTGAACCACATCTGGCCCCAAATATGTGATATTTTGCGAATAGAAAGTTGAACATCTGTTTTGGAGAATTTGTGAGTATGCAACAAAGCTTGGAAGGAGTTGGTTGACACTAGTGTTGAATATGGGCACTATTTGGAATGGGCTTATGTACAAAAACGTGATGGATAAATAATTGAAGATATAAGAAAAGCATGGTGGGACAAACTTTATGATTTAGATGCGTCAGATCCTAAAGCTTGCCATGAATTGGTAGTGGTACAAGGTTGTAATGTCCAAGGTACCAAAATTATGTTTTCTATTTCATTTTTAGTATGGACCTTTAAAGACTACCACTTTGAATAGTGATAGCTAGAATGTGTGATTTAGATTTTAATGAACCATAAGCCTAATGAAACATATTGGGTTTCTAACTCTAGAATCACCTTCATTTGCAAGGTGTTTTGGACACAAAAACTACATATTCAAATGGATATTTTCACACATTCTTTATTTAAGTTTTCTTTTTTCCCCACCCCAATTTCAAGTGCATGAATAATAATATTTTGTTGGTTGGGTATAAGTAGTTATGGAAACAATAGAAATCGAATGCTCCCATTTCAAATTGAATTTCTAGAGATAGTTGTGCATGTAGGGTTGATATAGACCCCAAAAGACTCCCTTTGTGGCATGTGTTGAGACAAAAACATAGGGATGATAGGTTATGGGTTAGGGGAAAATGTAAAACTTTATTTTACAACTTGGATAGAATGCATTGTCCTTGTACAAAGTGTAAAGGAAACACTATGTGGACACTATAAAATGTCAAGAATCATCTATTGCAAAATGAAAGACACCCCTTATTCAGAGTTTGGAGAGCTCCAGGGAATAAAAATTCTTTGGATGAAGAATGGGAAGAGTGTCGTAACCCTAGCCTTGGGCTCGTGACCAAGGCAAGGGTTTGCAAAGGTGCGAGCCAAGAATGAAACCTAAGAGTCACATTTCATGCTCTCGGAAGTGTAAGAGAGTGTGAGGGAATGAACCCCCACACTCCCAAGTGAACTCCCACTTTGGAAGTTAGAGTCCCAATGGAGTTCCGAATTTTCAAAGGGAAATTTCTGGGGGTCAAAACTCATTGGATTGAAAAGTTCCTTATACCATTGGAAAGCTCTTGGAACTTAGATGTTTAAAATTGCCTCGCATGACTCATTTGGATACTTAAAACATAAGTTATGGTCAAAAGAAGGGCCGGGAGTCAAATTGTCAATTTGAATCCCAACCACTAAAAGTCAAGAATCGCCCTGATTTAATTACATGCAGGTGGCGTGCCACATATTATTGGAAAGATCTTGATGAGTTCTATAACTTTGCTTTAAACCTCACCTCAATCAGAGGTCTCCACAAGAAGTTATGGGCCTTCAAAGTTTTTGAAGTCCCAATTTCAAGAATTTTGAGACTCCCAACTTGGGAGTCTTGAGACAAAATGACATTTAGGTGCTGGCCCCGTGGCCAAGCACAGAAAATACTGTAAGGGGGAAGGTGGTGGCTTCCCCCAAATTTGTGCTATGGTGAGTCTTGTGAGTCTGTGTTTACCCACGGCTTGTCCATGCACCAAAGGTGCTCCAACTATGCATTAACCAACTTGTTGTTTGGTTTGTGCAGGTCCTTGTGAATAATTAACTTGCTTGTCACTTGTCCTAGTCTCATCCCGGAGCTCCAGCACACCCTTCTACCCCTGAAATGTTGCGAACCAACGAGCGTACCCCAACTCCTTGTCCTTCCATTGTTTTCATTTTAGACTCGCAGTCAAATTTATCAAGAAGCTTGGGGGTGTGTCAAAGAGGAATTCAGAAAACTAACCATAGAATGTTAGCAAGAATTGGATGCACATGTGGATGTTCAGGGCATGGTGGAAGATGTTTTCCAACGCAATGATGAACCTCCCACATTCGAAGAAAAGGTTGTTGGAATTGTTGGGGAGGCTTTTGGGGTGGTTGATGGTGTGGAAGAGAAAGCCAATGGGGGCCATGATCATGTTGCTGATATTGGTGAAAATCTAGTGGAGATTGGAGTCAGAGATGATGTAATTGGAGAAATGTATTTTGAGGATGGTCCCGAACTTCAAAGTTTTGATCCAATGACTTTGGAGGAGGTAATTCAAGAGTTATATCTAAACAATAAGTGTACAAAACTAGCAACAACCATCTTTTTCATGAATTTGTGCACAATTCACAAAGTTACGAACAAGTTTGCAAATGAGCTTTGTACACTCTTAGGTCTCCATTTACTGCTTGAACCAAATTGCTTACCAAACAATTTTTACATTGCAAAAACATTGACAATTAAGGTTGGATTATAAGACCATTCATGCATGCACTAGGGGTTTTTCAGGGAAAGCATCAGAATGTTGTACATTGTCCAAAATGTGGAGGTCCCTATTATAAGGATGAAATCAACAAGATGTTTCTTGTTAAAATGCTTAGACACTTTCTAATTGTCCCCAGATTTCAAAGGATGTATAGGTCCCCTACCCTATCACAATTGATATTGTGGCATTCACAAAATTATAGTCTAGATGGCATGGTTAGACACCCTTGTGACTCCAAAGTGTGGAAACATGTTCATGACCTTTACCCTAATTTTGTAGTAGAACCTAGGAATGTTCACCTAACACTTTTAATAGATGGTGTCAATCCATTCAAATTAAGTTGTTCAATTTGGTCTCCATGGCCTATATTGTTGTTGAACTATAACATACCCCCATGGTTAACAACAAAAAAGTTTTTCATTTTGCGTTCATTACTTATTTTGGGCAAAAAGTCAGTTACATCATAGGTGTTTGATGTGTATTTGTAACCATTGGTTGAAGACTTTCAATCACTATGGCATGGAGTTTTAAGTTATAATGTCTTTAGGCCCATGTGATCAAGGAATTTTATTTTGAGAGGAATCTTACTTTGGACAATTCATGATCTCCTTGGTTATGGCAAAGTGGCAAGAGTGGCACATCAAGGTTATGTTGCATGTCCTATATGTGGGCCAAATTTCAAGGGTGAACATTTTGTGGAGTTGGGAAAACATACATATATTCAAACTAAAAGATGGTCGACAGAAGGGCACCCATACGAGTCAACATGAATGAAAGATCATTTTAATGGGCAAATTGAAACATGTAGCAAACCTTAAAATGTCATAGTAGAGGAAAAGTTAGCACAAGTTAAGGAGTACCAAGATTGGTTGAACATGGGCAACAACTACAATGGTCTAGGTAACCCATCAAAGGAACATGGTGTGAAATGTCGAAATGTGCTTTATGACTTACCATATTGGAAGGTAAATATGCATACATGTAAGGCCATGTGAATCAAATTAGGGTTTTGATAAGGTTTAAACAACCCATATTATGGTTTGAGATCAAGTTAATCCATGGAGAGTTTCTAGACTACAATTTTGAAGGTAAGGATAGAAAGTTAAAATTCAGGTTTTGATAGTATGGTGAAACAAGGCTTTAACATCTAACATTATGCTTTGAGCTCAAAATAGGGTTTGGGCAAATCAAATTAAGGTTTGAGGTCTAAGGATGGCTTACATAGTGCAAATGAAAGAAATTAGGGTAGGATAATGAACTCACACTAAGGTTTTTTGGTATATGCATGTCCTTGGTCTTTTAACAAATCATCAATGTTGGGGCGAATAGATGAATAAAACCTTTTCATTTGATGGACTTTGGATGTGATGCACTGTGAGATTAATTTTGTGAAAAACATTTTGAAAACCATAATAAGTGAGAAAGACAATATCAAAGTTAGGTGTGATTTATAATGTAGGGGCATTAGGCCCCACTTATGGTTGATTGCAAACCTTAGACAAGTTGGTAGAATGTTGAAACCAACGGTTGATTATGTTTTGTCAACTAATGAATTTGAGAGTTTTGTTATTGTCATAGAAAATGTGAAAATGCCATTAGGGCATATATCGACAATGGCACAATTCATTAGGCAGAAGGTTTTTGGGGGTTTAAAATCCCATGATTACCATGTTCTAATGCGATAAATTTTACCATTGGCATTGAGGGGTCTTCTAGGTTTAGGGCCTTGGATGGCAATCATGAAGGTTTCCAAGGTATTTAGAAGGATATGCTCTAAGGTTTGGGATCCTTCTAAAATTGATTCAATGTGAAATGATGTTGCAACTAGTTTAACTTTGATGGAAATACATTTTCCACCATTTTTTTTTTTACATTATGACACACCTACTATATCACCTAGTGGATGAATTGAATATTTGTGGCTTGGTTGCTACTAAATGGATGTATCCTGTAGAAAGATACATGAAAACCTTGAAGGTGTATGTGTGGAACATGGCAAGGCCAGAGGCGTTAATGGCCGAAGGATATATTCAGGCTGAGTGTTTAGGTTTCATTACTAAATACCTATAGAGGTTTGATGTTGTGGAGTGACAAGTGTGGGATGCTGATGAAGAAGATTGAGATGTTGGTGAGGTGTTGGAAGGTGTGGGGAGATAATTTCACATGATTCTTGCCCTTTGTGATCTAGCCCACCTATACGTATTGACCAACATTTCCATAATGCAACCTTGGATGCAATAAGAATCCATTTCTTTCCTTGTTCAATAATTGATGTATCCTATTGTTGCAAAACCTATTGTGCTATTTATTGTAAGTGGATTTCATTCGGTGTAGTGAAATTACATATTTTGGCTATTTCAAATTGCATGTTCTGTTGGAAATTTGATATTGGACATTTTCAAATGTTAGATCTTGGATATTGTAGATGTCATATTATAGATTATGGATACTTCAAGGTTTTAAATTTCTAGATCCTTTTCATAATTTTAGTTTCTATAATATTTTACATAATCATATGTTTGAGAAGTTAGAAAAACCAGATTTGTGAAGGATGTGTGGATATGGTTAATTTTATTAAACAATTGCAGAATTCAAAATTTTGATGAATAGTTTCAAATTTTTGAATAATTTCAAAAAAAATTAGAGGTTTTGGTGATTGTTTAGGCCTTCTTAATTCAAGAATAATGGTTATTTCATAGCTTGTAAATTATAATCCACTTTCAATCCATGGGTCTACTATGGCATGTGTAGGAAATGGGAGTAAGAGGAAGCTTTTGACCCTATGACACCTCCTTTCACTAAATGGGTGAAAAGTGTTGTGCATGGGCACCCCATTGACCCAAATAATGAAGACGAATTGGATGTAATGTTATTATGTAGCAAACTGTCCCAAACTACAATGTGATACACCAAAATGAAGGCCTATGGAAACCACTTTAGAATGGAAGACTCAAAAAGTAGCCAATTGCAAACTTATGATAATGGGGTGGCATTTGTGTTTGATGTGCCAACTTTTGATGTAACAAGTGTGACTATGAATTTTGTAGGGGTTTTGAAGGACATATTAAAACTAAATTATGAGCCAATACATACCCCTATTATTATATTGAAGTGTGAATGGGTAAAAGGAATGGACAATTGACGAAACGTGACTTATGTAAAGGATGATTATGGATTCCTTATAGTGAATTTTCAACATAGGTTGCCACTTATGGCTAAACCTTTTATATTTCCCTTTCAAGTGACACAAGTATTTTTCTTTGATGACTTGAGAAAACCAAGTTGGAAAGTTATTTTGAAAAAGGAGGCACGATCTAGGAGAGAAATAGTAGATATAGAAAATGTTTTCATTATAACAACAATCGAAGTTAGTGGTTTAACAACTCCAACAAGGTTGCCTACACCCCCCAACACGACATCTTTAATAGGTGCCATAGAATTTTCTAAGAAAAATAATCTTTTAACAACTGCAAGGTTTTAGAATAGATTCTAATTATAGGTTTTTTTTCTTTATTGTAGAATGTAGTTTAATTATTTGCTCAATTGCACAAATTGTTATGATATAATTTGTGCAACTTTTGTCCATTTCACTGATGGTTTATAATATTGAAACATATTTAAATAAACATTTGTTTTGAAGATGTTGCACAATTAGCATTAAATGATAACTACTAGACTTTGAATCATTTGTTTTTTAGTTTGTTCATTTGGTTATCAAAATCAATTGCAAATTCATAATGCCATGTCATTTATTGTAACCATATTGTTAGATTGTCATTTTCTAGTCATTTAAATATGTCAAAGCACCATTAACCATGTCACCAACATGTAATCATTTTGTAATCATAAGATATTTGTCATGTAGTTATTTTAAAATCATTTTCACTTGATACTATGATGCCAAGTCATCATACAACATGTCATTCATATAAATAATCATATTGTTGTCATATTAATAATGAGTGAAATCCAAATCATAATATCCTCTACCACAAATTGACATTAGGATGAAAATCATTGAAACAAAATAAATTTTCGTCCACCCCCTTCATTGATTTCGATCTTATATGACTACTCATCTTGACACATAAGATTCTAAGTCATAGTGTATAACTATAGTCATTGATATAGTCATAGTGTATAACTATAGTTTAATCATTTATTGACTGGTTACATAGGATAAGATTTCTTCTAGTGTTTTTTGTTAACTAATATTGTTCTGACTATTCCATTACCTTGAATAATAATGACATTGTTACATTGGTTATGTGTAACCTTTGCATCTTTAAGCTAGGGTCTTCCTAGCAACATATAATAACTAGAATCTACCACACTATTTTTCAGAACAGTAAATGTGGCTATATATGGAATACCATGTATGTGAATCTTCACATTTATGATGATTCCTAGAGGTTTGGTCATACTTTGATTTGCCATTCTGAGGTGGTATGGAGATAATCTTTGTTTGGGTAAACCTAACTTTGTTCCAAGGTTTTCTCTTATAATGTTCACACTTGCTCCTCCATCTATCAAAACATCCTCAACGATGTTTTTCCCAATTTGTACTTGAATAATTGGCATCTAGTTATCTACCTCTATAGTTATTGTGTCTAGTTTAGAATGTGTTTCAACCATTGTAGCTACGCTAGGCTTTGATATTTGTTTAGTAACTATATTAAGTTTTTAAGGCTTTAATTTTTGCCACATATATTTTTAAAGATCTAATGTTATTTTCAACAATTGAATTAACCTCAAAGTATAAGTAGTCTCCAACATTTGTTTATTGATATCTTGGAATACTTGTTCCATAGATATAATTCTATTGATAGGATTAACAAAACAAACTTTCTAATACAATGAGTTCTATGGACACCTCAGATTTTGACAATCTTGCCCAACTTGTATTCCATTATGCTTTCTCCTTCGTAATCAAATTTTGTGGTGGGTCTTCTACTTGCATCTCCTATATAATTTTAACAAAAGATGTTGTAGTCTCTATTCCTCTTCCCAATTAGCAGCAAACTTCTTCTTGATTGGCTTTCTATCCTTAAACACATGTTCTTCAGTAACCTTGCTCCTAGTGATGGCCATATTCATGTCCACCATATGGATTGAAGGATTTGAAACCTTGGGTTCTACCATAGCTTGTTTATTTATTGGCTTCACTCCTTTGTTCTTAAACCTATTATGCATATCATTGTACTTAAAAAAATCTATGATCTTTTGTCCAATGTCACCACAAATATGATAGGAGTACCTCATAGGCCTTTGTACTTTAATTTGTTGAATAGTAACCTTAGAGACTATAAGAACAAGGCCTTCCTTTCCTTTGACTTTACAGGTTTCAACATTATGATTTGTCTTGTGACAATTTGTACAATACATTCTTGTTTTTTCTACGATTATCTGAGGTTTCTGAGCTAATATTGTACTCTGTGGTACTAACAAATTATTTATGGCCTCCATTTTAAAAATTCCTCCTTCACAAACCAACGTTGCTTCCTTATGCTACTGCAGAGTTTTTCTTTTCATACTTACTATTGCTACACGCATATATGATTAAAATCTAGATTTGAAAATAATAGTTAAAAAACAATCTGTTGTCTTGTGTTGAAGACTATTGGCCAACTTCAATAATCTCTTATAATACACTTCCACTCTTTCATTCTTTTCTTGCTTCATGTTTTTCAACTACATGTAAACTTGTTCATCATTTTGAACTTTTCTATACCTTTTATAAAAAGCCAATTGCAATTATGCAAAAGTACAATTTGGGTAATCTCCCATATAATTGTTATAGGGCAAAAGCACACTAGGGTGTCACAATTTTGGTAGATTAGAATCCCTTTTCAAAGTTTTTTTCTACTATAATTGAAAACTGGTTGAAAATGTGAATATTTAGATGATATTGAAAATAACATTTTTTTCCATTTCCAATTTCAAATCATGATGCTATAAGACATATTAAAAATATCTCTAAATAAAATATTTTTAAATAGTTATTTTTAAATGCTTTAAAAAACTTTTTAAATAATTACAATTTTTGGAATTTTAAAAAGTTAATAACATAATAAATTAAAATCACATTCCATTCATTCAATGGACCTTTAATTTCTTAAACACAATTCATCCAATGTCTCAAAGTTTCAAACACATAAGATTAACACATTGTAAAATAAAAGTCCATATCCATGAATTTTGTAGGCGTGCCAAAAAATGTGGGCAAAATTCAAAAGTCCATTACTTATTGGCTATTTATAATTTTGGTTTAATTTTTTCATTTTTGAAAGGTTGATTATGATAGCTTTAGATAAGTGAGTCATTTTTTTAATTATTTCAATGGATCTTATTTTATTAAATTTTTTGTACCTAAGGAATACATGAAAAACTACCATTATGACATCCATATAAAGTCCCTATAGTGTGCAAACACCTTACACCAATCAAACATAATATCTTTGAGGGTAAAACTAAACATATTAACAATTTTTGCATCATCTATTTCATTATTTGCTTTAATGGTAGCTTTAAATACTTCGACATGAACATTTGGGTCAAAAATTTTAACATACTCAAGATAGTTCAGTGGCCAATGATAAGGTCTATTTAGTGGTAATGGTGGCCTACCTAGATTCACCATTGGCAATCCAACATATCTTGGAGGTCTTGGTGGTCTTGGTGGATTTAAATCGCCTCCTCCTAGATTTGATGGCTAATTAGCAAAAATTTCGTTCGCTTCTTTAGGTATATCTTCATGCAAAATCACAAAATTCTTTTCCCCTTGGAGTTTGTGGTTTGGATTTAACACCATCAACAATATGAATTGGTGTTAATATAAATGGAGCTTCAATAATTGTAATTATAAATTGGGGCATTACCATAGAGTATAATGGCACATATATTACTGGTTCCATTTTGAAATTTGAAGTTCTTGCATAAGAAATTCCAATATGGTTTTGATGTAACAAACTTTGTACAAGAGCTACAGAAATAGGTACTACATTTGCCATAATCTAAGCTCTCATTTCCATTCTATTTTCTCTCCAAATCTATTTTCTAAGTCTATCTGGAGTTTTGACTTTCTCATGGTACAAATCCTCTGGCTCAATATGTCCATGATTCCTTACTTTTGTAGGTTTTTAATTCAAATTGTGGGAATGTTCAACAAATCCTTGTTTCACATTATTGTCAATAAATGGACATTTAGTGATATGATGTCCAATTGATGGCAGTATGTGCAATGTAGAAAATTTGATCTCGGAACTTTATTCACATTGTGAATCCTTCTATTCCAATCCCTTGGAACTCCTTTAACTATGTTTCCATTTTGTTGATTTAATTTGGGTTCACTATACCTTACTCTTATAACCACAAGAACATGTTTTACCACTATCGGTTTTGGTCTTGGTAAAATTATAGTTTCTTGTCTAGTTACAAGTACTAGCTCAACTCCTATGGACATTCTAATACCTTAAGTTGCGGCTTCTTGGTCAATGACATAATGAATCAAAGGTTCAAAAATCTAAGCTCTTTGTTCAAACTTTTCATTCTCCTAATCATCTTGATAATAAGGAGGTGAAGCACATTTGTACTTTCGTACTACTTCCTCCCTTTTTGACATGTTAAATAGATGTTTCTCTTCTTGAATCAAAGTATCAAAATTATGTTGTTGCATTAGATTTACTAATTCCAACATAATTCTCTATCGAGGTTCATATTCCTAACTCTTTCGTTTAAACTCAATTTGTGAATTCGCATTTTCAATTTGACACTTTTCCTTCTGAGAATTTTGCAGCAGATTGCTAATGTGCCTCTATGTTTCACTAGTTTGCACTTCCTAGAAAATAAATGGTGAAGCATTTTGTGACTTGTAGGTTTCTCTTCTATCCATGGTTGTTTTTGTTCGATCTAAAAAACTCTTCTAGGTGTTTCAAACCGCTGATCTACATTATCGCAACCCTAGCCTTGCGCTTGCAACCAAGGCAAGGGGTTGCATAGGTGCGGGCCAAGAATGACCTGAGAATCACATTTCATGCTCCTGGGAGTGCAAGAGAATGCAAGGGAATGAACCCCCACACTCCCAAATGAACTCCCATTTTGGGAGTTAGAATCTTAATGGACTTCTGAATCTTCAAAGGGCAATTGCAGGGGTCAAAACTCATTGGATTGAAAAGTTACTTATATCATTGGAAATTTATTTGAACTTAGATGTCTAAAATGGGCTCACATGACCCATTTGGATATTTAAAACATAAATTATGGCCACAAGAAGGGTCGGGAATCAAATTGTCACTTTGACTCCTGATTACTAAAAGTCAAGAATCGCCCCAATTTCCTTGCTTTTAGATGATGTGCCACATATTTTTGAAAATTTCTCGATGAGGGCTACAACTTTGCTTTAGACCTCTCCTCAATCGAAGGTCTGCACACAAAGTTATGAACCTCCAAAGTTGTGGGAGTCCCAATTTCGAGAATTTCGAGATCCAGAATCCCACGACAAAATGCCATTTGGGTGTTAGCCTCGTGGCTAGGCACAAAATATACTATAAAGGGGAAGGTGGTGGCTTCCCCCAAGTCCAGGCCGTGGTGAGTCTTATGAGTCCGTGTTTGCCCGTGATTCGTCTGTGCACCAAAAGTGCTCCAACTATGCACTAATCAGCTTGTTGTTTGGTTTGTGTAGGTCCATGTGAGTAATTGAATTACTTGTCAATCTTCCTAGTCCCCATCCTGGAGCTCCAACATGCCCCTCTACCCCAGAAGTGTTATGAGCCAAGGAACGAGCCTCGACTCTTTACTCTTTCGTTGTTTTCACCTTAGATTTACATTTGAGTCTATCAAGGAGCTTGGGGGCGCGTCATACCTGATCTGCATTCAAATTGTTGCTAATTCAAATTTAAACAAACTTTTGCATTAGAACAAAATCCTCGCAGTTAGTTATTTTGCTTAGATCTACTTTCAAATTAATAATTATGATCAAGATTTTTTAAAAAATGTAGAAAACAAATTTGAAATTCACTATTTATCTATAGAAACAAAAATTTCAACAAGACATAAACAACATTTTGAAATTCATTTTGAATTCAAACCTTGGGAAGGTCGCTAAATGGTAAATAAAAAATTTGTAATCCTATATTTTAGTCTAAAATATGGATTGAAATGCAATAAAAGTAATATTAACAAGGTCTATTCATTCAAATTTACTTAGAACTAGTTTCAAAACTAAAATCCAATAATGAAAGTATGATAAAAACACCAAAACAACAAATTCTGACTATGGGAACAAAGTTGTTTCAGAAATCAAAGTATATTTCTTTCATACTCCATTAAAGTTCCATGTTCTACAATGATACAATGGTCCTCATTTTTTCCTCTTCTCCCAAGATATTGCTCCACAAAAAAAATCCTATGTTCTATTCAAATTCAAATGGTGATAAAAACTATGTAATCTAGCTCGAAATTCCTAAAATAGTTATTAGATAAATAGAAATATACAAACTAGTAATTACCACAAGTAACTACTCCTTTAACAACTAGTATAAACATACATTCTGAGAGATGACATTTGTAACATAACACTTTGTAATGCAATCTTGAAACTATGTAATTCTTGTAGCATACCTTCACTATAACAATTCTTGTAGATGACCTACATTGTTGAATTGCAATTTATGAGACATTACACAAAGGGAGACACAAGTGATGAAACAAATCATAAATTATAACAAGACCTCTAGTGATTATGAACTAGGATGAAGAAGTATGTATGGTGGTTATTATCCTTGAAGTTTTTGGTCAAGAATGTCACTTTTGAAATAAGGTTTGGGTTTCTTTAATATACAATTTTCAAAGGTACTCTAGATGGTATTTTATTTGATTTTTTATTAAGTAATTAATTGAACATGTACATTTTAATTATAAAATTTCAAAGTTTAGGAATGTAATTCCTAAAAGGGCCAAAGCAATTAGGAATACAAATTTGTAGTGATTTCCATCTTTTTTATTCCAATGAAAACTTAAGCCCATATACTTTGGCATGAAATGGATAAACATGAAAAAATATATATTTGTGAAAGCATTTAAAAGAATGGACCCACCAATATTATTTGGCCAATTTTAGTTTGTTAACCATTCCCTAAGATTAATACAAGATAAAAAAATGAAGTGTGCAATAGACTAGATGTTTTAACATTGAGCTATTTGCTTGTTTTCTACTTTTACATAACATAATTCTTGTGTTGTAAAATTTTATGTTTTTAAAGATTTGAGGTTTCATAACACCGCATGTTAACATTGGAATACCACATGTGCCAAATCAAACACCACTTCAAATTTAATGTTAGTTATATATTTTAATGTTGCCTCACAAAATGTTAATACCACCTTAGCACTTTTGCTACCATATGTCACTAGGTCTAGCCCTTCTTTTATGCACATAGAAATAATATACGGGTCGACCACACTTAATGTTTGGTTCATAATATTAAGGAGTGCCATAACACCATATCATGATGATGTGGCACCTTGATTGGCACTAACGTCATAAAATGCTAACATCAACCTTTTGTCTTTTTGAAATTTGTCCACACCAAGCAATGGCTAGTACCTATCTTCTCCTTTTTCATACTCATGTTAAGTTTTTAAAATAAGTTTTCATGATTTTTGTCCTTGGATCTTCTAATCAAGTTGATTTGATAAAGAATAGAGGAGGAGTTGATGGTGTGGCTACTTGCCACACACAAACCGAATGTGAATTTGATTGTTAGCATGATAGTCTAGTGGATTCTCTGACCTAATTGAAAGAGTGTGAAAGAGAGAAAGGAGGCAATGGTGGGGCTACTTCTGAGCTAGCCACAAAAGTGGTGAAAGCGAGAGTGGGGAAAGGGGGAGAAAAGGTAACAATTGGGGCGAGGGGGGGGAGAGGTTAAGGGCCAAAGCCAAGTTATGGCAATGGTAGGAAGAGATGGGGTGGTGGGTGGTAGTAGCACGACAATCTAAAGGGGTTTTTTTTGTTCTTCTTCCTTTTTTCTTTCTTTTTCCATTCTTTCCTTCTTTCTTTTGGTTTTTTTTCCTTCCTTTATTTCTCCTTTCTTCTTGTTCTTTCTTTCTCTCTTCCTTTGTCCTATCCTTCATTCTTTTTTTTTCCCTTCTTTCCTTCTTTCTTTTGGCTTCTTTTCCTTCCTTTATTTCTCCTTTCTTCTTATTCTTTCTTTCTCTCTTCCTTTGTCATGTCCTTCATTTTTTCTTTTTCCCTTCTTTCCTTCTTTCTTTTGGCTTCTTTTCCTTCCTTTATTTCTCCTTTCTTCTTGTTCTTTCTTTCTTTCTTCCTTTGTCCTATCCTTCATTCTTTCTTTTGGCTTCTTTTCCTCCTTGCTTTCTCTTTTCTTCTTGTTCTTTCTTCCTTCCTTCCTTTTTTCTTTCCTTCATTCTTTTTTTTTCTCTTCTTTCCTTCTTTCTTTTGGATTTTTTTTTCCTTTTTTTCTTTCCTGCTTTCTTTCGTTCCTTCTTTTTTTTTTCATTATTTCCTTCTTCTCACATCTCCTTCAGTGTGATGGAGGCCTTTCCTTCTTTAACTCTTGGACTCCCCTTGGGTTCTTGTTCTGATTCAATTCTTCAATGGCTCGCATCCTTTCTGGTGTATCATAAACCCTCGGGGGTAAGGGTGGGGCCCTTTGCAACATTCCATCTTCCAATTGTAGAGCTCTATTTTCCTAGCATGACATGGCTTGGTATTGGAGGCATTGTCAGGCTTATTAAGTTCTCCCTCCAAATGGCTCTCTAGGTTCTTATGTTGTTTCCTCTTTGACCCCTTTTCCCCCTAGTGATTTGGGCTTGGATTTTTGCATTAGATCTTTTGAATGCCTTCCATTTGGGCCTTCCCCGGTTGTGTTTGTACACGCACATCCTTTTCGTTATTTAACAAGAGGTGCAATTTGTGTTTTACTTACCTTTTGACTACCTAACACATGGCTTGTTTAATGTGACAATTTGACATGTATTTTTATTGTTCCCTCAATGGAATCTTTCTCTTCCCCCTCGTGGGGGATCAATTGAGCATAGAAAAACTAAAGCATGCCTTAGACAATTTTTTATGGTGATTGGGAAAAATTCTAGGCGAAACATTTTTTACGAGTGTAGGTGGCAACCTTGTCCTTAATTATGGGCGTGTCATTAGCTTGCCCCAATTTTGATTATGCCTTTATGGCAGTCAACTCTCCCCCCCCCCCCCCTCCCCTCCCCCCTCGCCCCACACCACCCCCCCATCACGGCACCGCCGCCAACACGCCCCGCCC